>Ga0114931_10003280_pt1 | contig 20523 bp, 12 predicted proteins | sample 2SBtaG_FD_89579 | JGI IMG/M metagenome (GOLD analysis project Ga0114931, IMG submission 89579) | Deep subsurface microbial communities from Kolumbo volcano to uncover new lineages of life (NeLLi) - 2SBTROV14_V59a metaG | ecosystem: Environmental > Aquatic > Marine > Volcanic | place: Kolumbo...
CTACGACATCCTCGACCTGGAAACCCTGCCCGACGACTACCTGCCGCGCACCAACTACGTCCCGGCCTGTGATCCCGACGAATACCGCGCCCGCACCCCCCGCGTGCCCTGGGGGGAGACGACTCCAGGGAAGGAGGGGGTAGAGCGAAGCAGGAAGCCCGAGCCGAAGAAAAGGGTGACGGAATTTTATCGGTTCGTTAATCGAAGGATGTTTGGTGCATCTTCGGAGCGATCATTGAATTGCACTATTTGCCCAAAAGAGGTTGCACATATCAATCCAGTACTATCGACGGCATTCAAAAACGAACTGGTTGCTGTAGATTTTGCGGGTTTCTGTTTCTCGACTACTGCCGATTTCTATCTCAAGACGACAGGACGCGCTGATGTCTACGAGTCTACGCTTCGCAAGATGCCACTCATTGAAAGTGATGCCCTGCGAATACGGACGTTGGTGCTGACCAGTCTCACCACCCACTATGCCGACCTCTGGCAAACCTGCTACCGCCCCGAATTCAACCAGCAACGCTGGTTCAAGACCGACCCGCGCCTGCCCAACCGCTTTTTTGAAAATCTCACGCCCGAATGGAACCGCCACTGCGCCCTGCGCACCGACTACGCCCGCCGCCAGGCCCTGGTGGAGATCGACGTGCTGGCGGCAAAGGCCCTGGGGCTGACCCTGGAAGAACTCATTACTATCTACCGCGTCCAGTTCCCGGTCATGCGCCAGTACGAGGCCGATACCTGGTATGACGCCAACGGCCGCATCGTCTTCACCGCCAGCAAGGGGTTGGTCGGCGTCGGCCTGCCGCGCAAAGCGGGTAACAAGGATGCCCCCTGCCGCCTCATTTTCACCGACGGAACCACAGAAGAAAAACCCCTCTGCTGGGAGGACGCCAGGGAACTGCCCCCCGGCACCCGCATCGAACGCACCCTGATCGATGACACCCTGCCCGGCGGCCCGAAAGAGAAGACCATCACCTACATCGCGCCTTTCGACCGCTGCGACCGGGAAGCGGATTACCGCACAGTCTGGCCGCTGTCGGGATGATTCGTGCTGACAGCATGGTCCACATGACGTAGACTACACAGAAGAAGCCAGTGATTTAGAGAGAAACCATGCATGCCACGAATGTCAGAAATCTGAAGAAAAATCCTTCCCTGGCCCTGCGCCAGGCCGAGGAATCGCCGGTGCTGGTGATCAAGGGCGACAAGCCGAATGCGCTGATCGTGCATTTGGACAAGGCCATCACGGAAGGCGATCCCTCGATCCGCCCGGCACTGGCGGCCTCCTTGTTCAAGGACGGGACGCTCTCTCTGGGCGCCGCCGTGCGTAGCAGCGGCATGGCGATGTCGGACTTTGTCAGTTTTCTGGCCGAGCTGGGCATCGATGTGGTTTGCCCCGATGAAACCACGGAGCAGGAGGCCATGGATCTGAACCGGTGGCTCGCGTCGTAATTGTCGATGCCGGGCCACTGATTGCGCTGGCCGCTGTCGACCGGCTTGCCTTGCTCCAGGGGCTTTTTACCGCGCTTCATATCACCCCATCCGTCAGGGATGAATGCCTGGGCAAGCCGGGCAGGGATGCAGACCGGATCCGCGATGCCATTGCAGCGGGCTGGTTGGCTATCACGCGGGACAAGGGGGATTCACCGCTGCTCTCGCCAGCGCTGGGGCAGGGTGAAAGCGACTCGATCCGGCTGGCCATGCAGGCGCCACGGGATAGTCTGCTGATCCTCGATGATCGGCTGGCCAGGCGCCATGCACAAGCAAAGGGCCTGCAATTCATCGGCACCGTCCGTGTGCTCGATCTGGCCGAACTGCGGGGATTGGCCGGAAGCGCGGAGACCATCATCAGGGAGATGTCCGCAAGCGGCTACCGCATCTCCATTGATCTGCCGGCCCATATCCGGTCGCAGTAGGAGGCCAGTATGCTACCCAGCCTGTTGGCCAGAGAGATCATCCAGGGATTACAAGCCTACATCACCACCGGCTTCGAGACTCCCACCCCCCATTTCAGCGGCGCCTTCCGGGAGCTGGTGGAAACACCCGGCCGCTTCTACAAGGGGCCTTATCTCTCCGCCGATCTGCCGTTTCAGGCAGGCGATGCGGGCACTGACTTTTTCAGCGGTCTCAAGACCGACTACCCACCATACCGTCATCAGCAACAGGCCTGGCAGCGGCTGGCCTCTGACCGGGATGCGCGCTCCACGCTGATTGCAACGGGCACCGGCTCGGGCAAGACCGAGTGTTTTCTCTATCCGTTGCTGGATCACTGCGCCCGTCATCCCGGTCCCGGCGTCAAGGCCGTGATCATCTATCCCATGAATGCCCTGGCGACGGATCAGGCCCGGCGTTTTGCCGCCACGATCCACGGTTCCGACAAGCTGCGCGGGAAAGTCCGTGTTGGCCTGTTCGTGGGTGGGCTGGAGGAGGCGCCTGTCAAAACGATGGGGCCGGAGCAGGTCATCACCGACAAACAGGTGATGCGCGACAACCCGCCGGACATCCTGCTGACCAACTACAAAATGCTGGATTTTCTGTTGCTGCGGCCGGGGGATCAGGCCATCTGGCGGCACAATGGCCCGGATACCTTGCGTTATCTGGTCGTCGATGAGCTGCATACCTTCGATGGCGCGCAAGGGACGGACCTGGCCTGCCTGATCCGCCGCCTGAAGGCGCGTCTGTTACCGGACGGGGGCGACAGGCTGATTTGCACCGGTACCTCCGCAACCCTGGGCGGGCGGGATCAGATGACAGCGTTGATCGGCTATGCGCGGCAGATCTTCCAGAGACCCTTCGATTCCGACAGCATTATCGGCGAGACCCGCCAGCAGGCGGGTGAGTTTCTTGATCTGCCCATCGAGCATGTTTTTATCCCCCCGGAAGCGCTGGCGGAGATTCTCGATCCGCGCCGTTACGCCACGGCGCAAGCCTATGTGCAGGCCCAGTACCGGTTGCTGTTTCCGGACCAGGGCGAGGCCCGGCCCTCGGACAAGGATTGGTGTATTGAGCTGGGCGATGCGCTGAAACGTCATTTGTTGTTCAACAACCTGTTGCGGTTGCTTGCCCAACAGCCGCGCTCGATGGAAGGGCTTGCCGGGGAGTTTGTCAACACCCTTCCCCGGGGCGAGGCTCGCAGCCAGGCGTTGCCCCTGCTCGATGCCTTGTGCGCATTGGTATCGATAGCGCGCAAACCGGATGGCATGCCGCTGGTTAATCTACGGCTGCAGTTATGGACGCGGGAATTGCGGCGCATCGTCGCGCCCGTGCGGTCGGGCCGGGATGGCGGGCAACCGCGCCTGACCTTCGCCGATGATCTGAAACAGGATGACGCTGGCGTCTATCTGCCATTGGTGCAATGCAACCACTGCCATGCGACGGGATGGTTGTCGAGGAAAAAGACGGGCAGTCAGAAGGTCGAGACTGATTTGCGCTTGATCTACAACGATTTTTTCCGACAGGAGCCGGAGTCCCAGGTATTGTTGCCGCTGCAGCCGGATGAACCGGCGCCCGGGACGGCAGGCCGCGTCTCATGGCTGTGTGGTGAATGTGGCCAGTTGCAATCGGGTGAGGGGGATTGCCTGGCCTGTGGCGAAAGTGGTCTGCAACGGGTCTTCCTGCCCAATCTGATCCGGGAGTCGAGCCGGCAGGGCAATCCAAGGCTGGTCAGCGAGCGTGACTGCCCTGTCTGTGCCCAGAAAGACGCCTTGCTGATCTTCGGCGCACGTTCGACCAGCCTCTCCAGTGTGGCGATCCATCACAACTATGCCAGCCCGTTCAACGATGACAAGAAGCTGATCGCCTTTTCCGACAACGTCCAGGATGCGGCGCACCGAGCCGGCTTTTTCTCTGCCCGGACCTGGCAGAACAATGTCCGCATGGGTATCACGCGCGCATTGCCGGAAGGGGGTATGCGGCTGGTGGACTTCTGGAATCATCTGCCCAGATTCTGGCAGGATCCGGAAATGAACCCGGAGGCGATGAGTCCGGAACGGTACCTGGTGGAATTCATCGCGCCGAACATGACCTGGTTTCAGGATTATGTCGAACTGGAGGAAAAGGGACGTCTTCCGCAAGGCAGCAATTTGCTGGAACGAGTCAACTCGCGGCTGGTATGGGAGGTGTTGGCCGAGTTCGGTTACCGCTCCCAGATCGGGCGCTCACTGGAGCGCACGGGCATTGCCGTTCTCGGCTTCGATCGGGATGCCGTGGCCGGGGCGGCAAGGGCGTTGCTGACGCCGCTGCGAGAACAGGAAGGGTTGACCGACGTCAGTGAGGGAGGCCTGCGCTGGTTCCTGCTGGGGTTGCTGTTACGGATGAAGCAGCGCGGCGCCATCTATCACGGGATGATCGAGGAGTATGTAGCCAGTGGTTGCAAGGGTTATCTGTTGCATCGCGTGCCCTGGATGCCGGACTTCTATCGTCAGTCACATACACCGTCTTTCCTGCTGGAAGGAAAGGCCAGGGCCGGCTTCGATGGTTTGGTGGCCGACCGGAAGGGGAGCTGGTATCAGAATTGGTTGCACAAGTGTCTCGGGGCAGAGCAGCTCATGCTGCCGGAGCAGGCGGAGATGGCGATATACGGCCATGTCAGGAAGTCCCTGCAGACGGCCGGAATCCTCAAATTACTTGAATTCAAGGGGCATCGGGTCTGGGCGCTTGACCCGGAATCTCTCTATATCGCTACCGATGTCGCCCAGCTTGAAACGGACCAGGCCCGTGACCGGCTGCAGGCGCCGCGGGAGCTGGCCGACTGGCTGGAAGGAATGCCGTCACTGGTCATGAACGATCCGGGTCGTTATCGGCCCGTTGTAGGGCGCGAATCATGGTTGGCGAGCATCTATCGGGAAGGAGATATCCGCCGGGTGATCGCGCGCGAGCATACCGGCCTGCTGGATCGGGAAACACGCCAGCGGCTGGAACAGGATTTCATCGATGGATCGCAGCCCTGGCAGCCGAACCTGTTGTCCGCGACGCCGACGCTGGAAATGGGTATCGATATTGGTGAGCTGTCCTCCATCCTGCTCTGCACCGTTCCACCGACCCAGGCGAGTTACCTGCAGCGCATCGGCCGCTCGGGCCGCCGCGATGGCAATGCCTTCAACATGACCCTGGCCGCGGGTGTGCCGCATGATCTCTATTTCTACGAAGATCCATTGCAGATGATGAAAGGGCAGGTCGAGCCTCCGGGCGTGTTCCTCAATGCGTCGGCGGTGATCTCCAGGCAGCTTACGGCCTATTGCATGGATCGGTGGGTGCAGAGTGGTATCGGAATGGACGCCATTCCGAAAACCCTGAAGCCGGTGCTGGATAGTGTGGAGACGGGCGAGCTTGGGCGCTTCCCATACAACTTTCTTTCCTTCGTCAACGGGAATGCAACGCCATTGCTCGATGGTTTCTTCGATCTTTTTGCCGATGAACTGTCTGATGCGACACGCCAGTATCTGAAAGCGTTCATTCTTGGCGAGGGCGAGACGGATGGGTTGGAGATGCGGCTGGTCAAACGCCTGACTGAAATGCTCGAAGAGCGAAAGAGCTTCAGACGCCAGGTGGATCAACTCAAACGGCATATCGATAAACTGAAAGAGCAGCCTCAGGACGAGGCCGTAAAAAACGAGCTGGAAGAGGCAACGCTGGAGCGTGAAGCCATCCAGGCGATGCTGCGCAGGTTGAATGCGAGACAGGCGCTGAATTTTCTCACGGATGAGGGTGTGATCCCCAACTATGCATTCCCGGAAGAGGGGGTGACTTTGCGATCTGTGATCTACAGGCGTCAATCACAGGCCGGGGCAGATGGTAAGGCTTACGAGAACATTGTGTATGAATATGAACGGTCTGGCGCGGCTGCGATAAGCGAACTGGCGCCTAACAGCCGTTTTTATGCAGGTGGACGCAAGGTCCGCATCTCGCGGATAGACCTGAAGCTCTCTCAATTTGAACCCTGGCGTTTTTGCCCCAGTTGCGCGTTTTCGCAAAGAGAACTCAGCCAGAACGTTCTGAACCAATGTCCCAGGTGCGGGGATCCGATGTGGAGTGACAGTGGCCAGTTGGCCATGATGTTGCGCCTCAAGCAGGTTATGGCGAATACCTCGGATCGCGACAGCCGGATCGGTGATGACAGTGATGATCGTGACTCCCGGTTCTTCAATAAACAAATGCTGGTTGATATCGATACCGACATGATCGGACTGGCATACGGAATCGATGATCCTGAACACCCGTTCGGTTTCGAGTTTGTACGCGGCGCAACATTCCGTGAGATCAACTTTGGTGAGTATGGTCTTGGACGGGAATCATCCATTGGAGGCAATCTGTCGGCCCGCAAGGGGTTTTCCCTGTGCAAGCATTGTGGAATGGTTCAGGAGAATAATAACAAGGATCAGAGGCACGGATTCACCTGTCCCGCCAGGAAAGAAGATCCTGCCGATGAGAAGCATTTCATCGACTGCCTCTACCTCTATCGAGAGTTCTCGTCGGAGGCCGTGCGCATCCTGCTGCCTGGGCATAGTGCAGAGGGATTTGATCAGCCATTGAATTCGTTTGTTGCCGCTTTGCAGCTTGGCCTGAAGCTTCAGTTTGGGGGCGAGGTCGATCACCTTCGGGTCACCACGTATAGTGAGCCAATTCCTGAAAGCGACAGTAGGCGCCGCTATCTGATGCTTTATGACTCCGTGCCCGGGGGGACGGGGTATTTGCAGGATCTATTACAGACGCCCGAGGCGCTGTTGGAAGTGTTCCGTAAAGCCTACAACAGAATGGTGACATGCGGTTGCAATCAGGATCCGGAAAAAGATGGTTGTTACCAGTGCCTGTATGCATACAGGAACAGCTACGGTATGCAGTCCACTTCGCGGGATACGGCCATAGAGATGTTCGGGGCGATACTGGATCACGCCGATGCACTGAAAAGGATAAAAACGGTTTCAGCCATCCATATCAACCCTGCGCTGGACAGTGAACTTGAGCATCTGTTCATCAGTGCGCTCAAGAAATCACGGGGAGATACCCACGAGGTTAGGATACGCCAGCAGGTCGTTAGCGGGAAGCCCGGCTATTTCCTGTCGGTGAATGACCGATTCTATACCATGGAACCCCAGGCGCTGTTGGGGGAAGGGCAGGGTGTCCAGGTACCATCTAAACCGGATTTTCTTATTCGTTCGGTCTCCTCTGGTGATGCCCAGGCATTCAAACCCGTGGCCGTTTTCCTGGATGGCTACCGCTATCACAAGGATTCTGTTGCTGACGACAGCCTCAAGCGTTATGCCCTGATACAAAGCGGTGGTTATTATGTATGGTCCCTGACATGGGATGATGTGCAGAGCCATTACGAAGGCAGCGGCAATGGTGGGGCAAATCCTTTCGCTGAAGATCTCAATCCCGACATGCAGGCAGTGCAGGAGAAATTACTACAGCGTCTGGAGATCAAGGATCTTTTCAAGGTGGCTTTGCATCAAGCCATGTCGCAGTTGCTGGATTATCTCTCCAATCCGGATGGACAGGCCTGGAGCGGCCTTGCATTCGTCAGGATGCTGGGCTGGTTTGACCAGGGCGTCATGCGCGATGCTGATCATATAGACAGGATAAAACAGAACTTTGAAAGTCATGCGCCCGGCAGGATTTACGAGCAGGTCGACCGGGCTGGCGACTCAGCCTTCGGCACGATGGGGCAAGTCGCCAGGATGAATGTAGACTGTGTCATTCCATTGGAGGTGTTCACCAACCTCGATATCGACAAGGTGGCGTGCAATATCTGGTTGGAAGATCAGGATAGTGAGGGCGCTGGCTTCAAGGAGAATTGGCAGACCTGGCTCAAGGCATATAATCTGTTGCAGTTCTTGCCTACTACCGGATTTGCGACGGCAAAGGGGGTTGAACAGGGTCTCTATGAGGAGATCACACTGCAATCAGAAATTATTGCTGAAGCCAAGTCAGCAGATACAGGGAAGTGGACAACGATCCTGGATGAGGTGGTTGATGATATACGGCCGGCACTGAGAAGGTGGTTACAGGATGGGGGCAAGGCGCCTGAAGTCGGGTTTGAGTATGTTGGTGGCGATGGCGCAATTACCGCGGAAGCGGAACTCGCCTGGCCTGATGACAAGATTGCAGGGCTGCTGGATGAGCAGATTGAATATCAGAAATCATTTTCAGATGCAGGCTGGCGGGTCGTCGAGCTGGATGATCAGGGCGTATGGATTGACCAGCATCCGCTGAAAAATAACTAAGGGAAGAACAGATGGATATCAAGATTGCCATATCCACGGATATTTTTACATGTATCAGCCAGTTGCCCGCAGGGATTCAGCCCAAGGTCAACAAGTTCATCACTCGCTTTCAGAGTGACCCGACCGCTCCAGGCATCAACTACGAAAAGATAAACGATGCGCGGGACAAGCGCATGCGCTCGGTACGCATTGACCAGGACTATCGCGGTATCGTCCTGAAACCAGAGCAGGGCAACATCTATCTGTTGTTATGGCTGGACAAGCATGATCAGGCATATGACTGGGCCAGGCGGCACAAGGTCGATATCAATGCGGAGACAGGCACCTTGCAGGTATTTCCCGCTGAGGTGGTTGAAGATCAGGGTGTTGCGGCTGATGAGCAGGTGAGTGGATATAGCGACATCCCCGGCGCCTTCGATGAATTGAAAGAGAAGGAATTGCTGCGGTTGGGTGTTCCCGAAGAATTGATCCCACTGGTTCGCACGGTAAGCAATGAATTGGAACTGGACAAAATTGAGCATCGACTGCCGGAAGAGGCCTATGAAGGTTTGTTCCTTTATCTCGCCGGCACTCGCTACGATGCAATCATCAATGAGCGAGAAAAGGTCGAGGTCGTGGATACGGCTGACTTGGGGGCCGCACTGCGGCGTCTGAGCAGCCAGAGTAGATTTGTTGTTGTTGAGGATGAACTGGAGCTGCAGCGTATGCTCAACGCGCCACTGGCGAAATGGCGCGTGTTTCTTCACCCGTCACAAAGAAAGCTGGCGACTGGACACAAGAGCGGTGCGGTGCGTGTATTGGGCGGAGCGGGAACAGGCAAGACAGTCGTAGCGATGCACCGAGCGAAATGGCTGGCGGAAAATATGGATGATGATGGGAAGATACTGTTCACAACATTCACCAGGAATCTCGCAATCGATATCGAGCAGAACCTCAAAACGATCTGTTCCCCTGAATCGATGGAAAAGATCGAGGTGGTGAATCTGGATTATTGGGTAGCGCAGTACCTCAGAAAAAAGAACTACGACTACCAGATTCAATACCGGGATACTCGTGACTATTGGCATACTGCGCTTGATCTGGCGCCTGTGGATCTTGGGTTACCTGACGCTTTCTACCGGGAAGAATGGAGCAGGGTAATCCAGCCGCAGAGCATCGAAACACTGGATGAATATAAGCGTGCATCACGCATCGGAAGAGGTACCCGCCTGAGTCGCTCTGATCGTGTCAAGATCTGGCCTGTATTCGCAGAATATCGCAATCTACTGACCCGTGATGGAAGGCGAGAAGTCGAGGACGCCTATCGGGATGCGGCGGCACTGCTCTCCAACCATCCAGGTGAATTGCGCTACTCATCCGTCGTCGTCGATGAGGCACAGGATATGGGTACCCAGGCCTTTCGTCTGATTCGTCAGATCATACCTGAAGGCCCGGATGACATTTTTATCGTCGGTGACGGGCATCAGCGTATCTATGGGAGGAATAAAGTTGTCCTGAGCCATTGTGGGATCAACATACGCGGACGCTCAAGAAAGTTGCGAATCAATTATCGCACTACCGAAGAGATCAGGCGTTGGGCGGTCAATCTTCTGGAAGGTTACCCGGTGGATGATCTGGATGGTGGCAGCGACAGCAATACAGGATACAAGTCCTTGACGCATGGCGAGGCGCCCAGGCTGGAGTCATTCTCAAATGCCGAAGAGCAGGGCAGGTTCGTTGTCGAGCTGCTGCGTCAGCGGCAACAAGAAGGAATCAGACTCGGAACAATCTGTATTGCAGCGAGGACAAACAAAGAGCTTGACGGGGTTTCCGAGGCGCTACAGTCCGCGGATATTCCCTGTTATATTCTCGATCGGAAGTCTTCAGACCAGAAGGAACCTGATTCAGTTCGCCTTGGCACCATGCATCGCGTAAAAGGACTGGAATTCGACGAGATGATTCTCGTCAGCCTGAATAAAGGCATGGTTCCGTTGGAATTTGTTCTGCGTGACAAAGGAGACCTAGTCGAGCAGCGCCACGCAGACTTGGAGGAACGCGCACTTCTTTACGTTGCAATCACCAGAGCAAAAAAGCATGCGATTCTGCTTTCCTATGGTGAAGTGAGTGAATATCTGGCTGCGGGGAGTTGATGGGTCGCGGTCGGCATCGACTGCCTGATAAGGCGGACTTCCATAGGCGGCTTCATCACATCATCTCCGGTCCTATATAGGCGTCTGTAAAGTCCTGGGATGGCTGATGGGATGGCGGAGGTGGGAACATATCGGGAGTAAGCACTTCTCCGATGTCGAGAAAACTCAATCCGTATGCCACGGAAAGCCTTTGATATTCACCCTTGCCGTGCGCAGTGCCTGCAAGATTTTCCGGCTTCTGCATCGGCATCACGAGAAGTCTGAATGTTTAACCTAGACCGAATCTTTCACAAATTTGTACCGATCTTGCTTGTCTCTTGATTCCACAAGAAATATTTTCTCAGTCGGCCGTAATCAGCGATACGCCACTCCTTCGGGCTGCAGGTCCCTTCCGTTGAGCCATGCCCCCGTGGGATCCAACAAGGCAGGCGTCGGCCTTCCTTCCCATTCCATGAGACCCGCTCATCGAAACGGGTCGTACCTCCCGGGACGATTCGGGGTATCGCCTGCTGCAACGGTCTTCGTCCGGGAGCGACCGGGTCGCCGCCGCAGGTCGCCGGCCCGGTCCACGTCCAGCAGGACCCCGGCGTCCGTCGTCGCCAGCAGGGTCAGTTCGGCGGGGTGGCGCCGCAACAGCCCGCGCGCCCCCTGATCGCCGTGCAGGGCCTCCAGAGAGGGGCGCCAGCGGGCGTGGAAACCCACCGGGTGGCCGCGCCGGCCGGCATGAAGCGGCGCCACCATGGAGGCGCCCTCGGCCAGGGCCCGGGCCAGCCGGTCGATGGTCTGGGGGGCGATCCAGGGCATGTCCGCCAGGGCGATCAACCAGCCCCCGGCATCCCCCGCCGCCCGCACCCCAGTGGCCAGGCTGCCGCCCATCCCCCGGACCGCCCCCGGGTGTTCGATGATCTCCAGGCCCAGGGCGCTGAGTCCCTCCGCCAGCCGCCGGTCCCCCGGGCGCACCACCGCCAGGCTGTGGGGCAGGGCGGCGACCAGCGGGCGGGCGGCGGCCAGGCCGAGCGGTTCGCCATTGGCGAGGGGCTGGAGCAGCTTGGGGGCGCCGAAGCGGCGGCCGCTTCCGGCGGCCAGCAGGACCCCGACCACCGGTCTCATGCCGGTATCTGGGGCTCGCGGGACGCCGCCGACAGTGCATTGCGCCGGGCGGTCACCTGGGCGAGGATCGAGAGGGCGATCTCCGCCGGGCGCTTGCTGCCGATGGGCAGCCCCGCCGGGGCGTGGATGCGTGCGATCTGTTCTGTGCTGTAACCCAGACTCGCCAGCCGCTGGCAGCGGGCGGCGGCGCTGCGGGTCGAACCCAGGGCGCCGATATAGAAGGCGTCGGACTCCAGTGCCGCGCACAGGGCCAGGTCGTCCTGCCTGGGATCGTGGGTCAGGGTCACCACCGCGCAGCGCGGCTCCCGGGTCAGCCGACGCACCGCATCGTCCGGCATCTGGCGCAGATAGCGCACCCCCGCCTGGGGCGGGGGATCGGCGAACTCCCCCCGGGGGTCGCAGAGGGTCACCCGGTAGTCGAGCATCAGCGCCATGCGCGCCAGGTAGCGCGCCAGCTGACCATCACCCACCAGCAGCAGCTGCCAAGCCGGACCGAAGACCTTGCTGACGGCATGTGGCGTCAGCTCCAGCTCCAAACGGCCGGCCGCCCCATGCAGGCTCACCTCGCCGGTCTCGAGGCAGACCCGGCGGGCCACCAGTTCGCCGGCCTGCAGGCGCTGGAGCAGACGCTCGATTGGGGCCGCGGCCGCCAGCTCCTCGACCAGCAGCTCCAGGCGTCCGCCGCAGGGCAGACCCAGGCGGCCGGCCTCGCGGCGGTCGACTCCGTAGTCGATACGGGTCGGCAAGGGCTCCCCCAGCTCGCCAGCCTGGAAACGCGCCACCAGGTCACTCTCCACGCAGCCGCCGGAGACCGAGCCGACGAACCGCCCGCCATCGTGCATCGCCAGCAGGGAGCCGGGGGGGCGGGGAGAGGAACCCCAGGTGTGGATCACCGTGACCAGGGCGACCCGCCGGCCCGCCCGCAGCCACTCGGCGGCGCTCGTCATCACCTCCAGATCGGCGGCGCCGGCGGGATCTTGTTCGGGGTTCGTCATGGGCTCAGGCGAGCCACAGGGGCAGGCGGCCCAGGCGCTGGCCGCTGGCCGCAAAGGCCGCGTTGGCCAACCCCGGGGCGCTGAAAGGCATCTGCTGCCGGTCATGACTGTTGGGCATGGTGGGTCTCCTGGCTGGTGGTGGGTAACCCCTGAAGCCTAACCCGCGATGGCCTGGTATGCCATAGATCCCGGTCCGGGTGGCGCGAGCGGGTGGCATGGCTAGCTCACTTCTCGGCGCTCAGGTAGCAGATCCAGCCGGCATCCGCGTCGCCCTCCTGGACCGGTTCGAATATTCCGTCGGCCTCTCCCTCCTCGTCGAAGCCCTGCCAGTAGACGGTGATCCGACGAAAGCCCGCCTCACTCAGCAGCTCACGGATCTCCGGCAGGGTCCAGAGGCGCCAGTCGTAGCTGAAGGCCCGTTCCAGGCGCGAGCCGTCCGGAAAGTCGAAGTGAATGTGGCAGATCAGGTTGCCGCTTATGGGCTCGTACTTTTCCTGCTCCCAGACGTAGGTGAAGCCGCTGTCGCCGTCCTCGATCTCCCGCTCCTCCTCGATCTCGCGGAAGGCGTCGTAACCGCCGTAGGCGTCCAAGAAGAAGATGCCGTCCTCGGCCAGCTGCCGGTGGACCCGCCGGAAGTAGCGCTGCAACTGCTTACGCTCCTTGAACAGCCAGTAGCTGAAGTTCATGGCCGAGACGATCTGTGGCGCTTCGCCGCGGGCGGTCAGCACGTTGCCCCGGATCAGCTCGATGCGCCGGGCCTGGGAGGGCTTGAGGTGGCCCAGGCGGTGGCGGCGGCCCCACTCCAGGACCTCCGGGTCCAGGTCGATGCCGATGGCCCGGTTGGTCTTGCGCCGGCGCACCCACTCGCAGCAGACATTGGCGGTGCCGCAGAAGTCCTCCCGCAGCAGCCTGGCGGCCCGGCCCCGCAGGCGCCGATAGGTCTGGTCGACGAAATCGATCTCCGCCTCGGCGCACTGCACCGAGAGTTCATAGAGGCGGTGGCGGTCGGCCGTCTCGGCCAGCTTCGCTGCGACTTTTCTCTTGCTCTTCGACATGTTGGAAAACCCGGAGGGCAGGGGTCTGGTGGATCGATCGGCCTCGCTCGGCGATCCTCGAGCAAGCAACTATACTCGAATCAGGGGGGGAGTCAGAGAGGAGCGTACACATGGCTATAGCAATCACATTGAAAGAGTACCTGCGCAATCAGGATGTCGATTTCGAGGTGATCGAACACCGGCATACCGATTCCACCCTGCAGAGCTGCGAGGCCGCCCATGTCCCCGGGGACCGGATGGCCAAATCGGTGCTGCTGGGGGACGACGGCAGCTACCTGATGGCGGTCATCCCCGCCAGCCACCGTCTGCAGCTCAAGCGGTTGAACGAGCTGACCGGTCGCCACCTGGAGATGATCCGGGAAGCGGAGCTGGTGGAGGCCTTCGCCGACTGCGAGCCGGGGGCCATTCCGCCCACCGGCCGGCCCTACGGCATCGAGACCATCGTCGACCAGAGCCTGACCACCCAGCCGGATGTCTATTTCGAGACCGGCGATCATACCAAGCTGATCCATGTCTCGGGCCGGCAGTTCTGTGAGCTGGAGGCGGATGCCCGGGAGGACCGCATCAGCACCCATCTGTGACGGAAGGTCTGCATCCGCGCCTGCACCCTCTTCCCCGACCTGCCGGGGGCGGCTGGTCGGGGAAGAGGGAGCGGTCAAGTCCGACAGGCTACTAGATCATCAGTACCTTGGCCCCCACCACCGGCCCCCGTTTGAGCTCCACCAGGGCCCGGTTGGCCTGCTCCAAGGGATAGGGGGTCACCTCCGGATGGAGCGGGATGCGCGCCGCCAGGGGCAGGAACTCCGCCAGGTCCCAGTGGGTGATGTTGGCGACGCTCTTGAGCTCCTTCTCCATCCACAGGTGCTCTTCATAACGCAGCCGCAGCAGCCACTCCTGGTCCCGTGACTCCTTGCGGATGGCATTGATCACCAGGCGTCCGCCCGGGCGCAGGTTGGCCAGGGCCTCCACCACCGGCCGCCAGGCCGGGGTGGTATCGATGATGGCGTGCAGCGGCTCGGGGGCCCGCTCACCGGTATCCCCCGCCCAGTCGGCGCCCAGTTCCAGGGCGAAGGCCCGTGCCTGGGGGTCGCGGGCGAACACCGCGATCGGGCTGTGGGGATAGAGGTGACGGACCATCTGCAGGACCAGATGGGCGGAGCCACCGAACCCAGTCAGGCCCAGGCCGTCGCCGTCCCGCAGGTTGCTGAGCATGAGGGCGCGATAGCCCACCCCGCCGGCGCATAGCAGGGGCGCCGCCTCCAGGTCGGAGAAGACCCCGGGGATGGGGTAGGCGTAGTCCTGGGGCACGCACATATACTCCGCGTACCCGCCGTCCACATCCCGCCCGGTGGCCCGGAACCCCGGGTCGATGTTCTCGTCGGGGGCGCCCGAGCCATGGTGGATCCAGCCCACGCCCACCCGTTCCCCCAACTGAAACCGCCCGGCCCCCGGACCCAGCCGCTCGACCCGGCCGACCACCTCGTGGCCGGGCACCACCGGCAGCCGGGGTGGCGGGGTGCGCCCCTCGATCTCGTCCAATTCGGTGTGGCAGACCCCGCAGGCCGCCACCCGCAGGCGGATCTCCCCCGGGCCCGGCTCGGGACGGGGCAGCTCCACCAGTTCCAGGGGCTGCTGCTGCTCCAGCAGGGAGCAGTTGTGAGTGATGACCATTGCGCGCATGACGGACTCCACTGGGTTTCAGGCCGTCGGGGCCAGGGGACGGTGGTGGGATGAGGGGGGGCGCTGCCGGCGCAGCAGGGACTGACGCAGCCGCTACTCGGTGGCCGGGTCGAGGATCTCGAGGAACTCGATTCGCTGGCCGATGGCATGGGCCAGGGGGATGCCGTCCCGATAGAGCACCCGGTTGCCGCTGGTGGCCGGCACCCGTCGCCCCGGGGTGAGGATACCGGTGAGATTGAGTGGGTCGGCGGCGCACAGGTTGGTGAGGGTCCCCTGCGCCTGCTGCCGACGGATCGTCCGCAGGCTGGCCAGGGCCTCGGGGAGGGCGAACTGTTACCGCTGAAGCCCTGCACGAAGCGCCCGCCACGGATCTCCCCGCGTGCCTCCAGACGCCGGTAGACATAGAGCAACTCGCGCCAGCCGGGTGGCTGGCTTTCCCGCTCCAGGAGCCGGCGAAACACCACCCCGTAGCGCCGTAACAGGGTCTGGGCGAAGGCCTCGATCCGCGGGCCGGGGCCCTCCGCCGGGGCGTCGCCGGCGAGGGTCCGGGGGGCGGGGCGGTGCAGCAGGGACCAGCGGCCCGCCTGGTCGACCGGGCTCCAGCCGGGGGTCCGCTGGCGTCCGCCGCGGCCGGATCGTCTGGCCTGGGGGGCGATCAGACCGCGCAGGCCGGCGAAACCGTCGGCGGTGACCAGGCCGGCGGCCACCAGTTCCCCCAGGGCCCCCTCCACCTGGGTGGGCAGCAGGCCGCTGCCCTGTACCAGGTCGCCGAGAAACGCGGCCCCATAGTCGCCCAGGGTTTGGCGTACCCGTTCGGCGGCCGAGGAGAGACGTCTGGACGGCCCCTCCGACCGGGGGGCGAGCCAGTGGGCCAGGCGGCTGCGCTCGAGCAGCAGGATCGGGGTCACCCGCACCGGGGCGGCCCGGCGGCGGACCGTCTCGTCTTCCGGTTGCACGCTGGGGGCGCGCAGCCAGGCGATGCGGCCGCTCATGCAGAGCTGGTCGAGCAGTTGCGGGTCGAAGCGGCGGATGCGCGCGGGCAGGACCTGCGTCTCCCAGGCCGCGGCCGGGATGGGGAAGCCCTCCAGTTGCCGGATCGTCCGCAGCAGGGCCGCCTCCCCCTCGCCCCGCTCCTGCTCCTCCAGGGCGTGCCAGTGAAACAGGAAACGCATGAACTCCGCCGGGGCCACCGGTTCGATCTCGCTGCGCAGCTGCTTCAGGGTGTAGCGGTGGATGCGCGCCAGCAGGCCCCGTTCACACCACTCCTGCGGCCGCTCCGGCGCCCCCCCGGTGAACCGGCCACGTATCGCGAAGCCCTCCTGCTCCAGGGCCAGCAGGGCGCTGTCGATCTCGCGCCGGGTCAGCCCCAGGGGGGGCGCCAGCGCCTCCGGGGTGACCGGCCCCAGCCCCTCCAGGCGGCTGCGGATCAGCTCCCGGATGGCCTCCTCCCGCTCCCGGTGCGGGGTCTCCTCCAATGTCTCCAGCCGGGGTTCCAGCGGGGCCCCCGGGAACAAGGCAAGCAGCTCCCCCAGGCGCTCCCGGGCGACCCACAGGCGCCCGCCCGCCGGGGTGGTCAGGGCACAGGCGCGTTGTTGTCTCTGCAGTTGCTCGAACAGGTGTCCCCAGCCGAAGGCCAGTCCGCCGTCTGGAGTGCCGGCCAGCCCCTCCGCCTCGCTGAGCAGCCCCAGGACATAGAGGGCGTCGTGCAGCTCGTCGGCATCGCGCGGCCGTGGCCAGGCCTCCCGGCGCACCCGCTCGATGGCCGCCGGGTCGAGACGGCCCAGTTCGGCGGCGCTGGCCGGGTCGAGGTAGCGGCGCTGCTGCACCGCCAGGGTGCGCCGCTCCTCCGCCGGGGCGTCGTCGAGGAAGGCGAAGGGACGGGCGTTGAGGATCTCCTGGGCCATGGGTGAAGGGCTGGTCAGGTCCCGGGCGACCACTTCCACCTGCCCCGCCTCGATCCGCCCTAGGAGGCGTTCCAGGCCATCGATATCCATCACCTGGTGCAGGCAGTCATGAATCGTCTGCGCCACCAGCGGGTGATCGGGGACCTCCCGGTCGCCAATGATGTTTTCGGCGCAGGCGAGTTGGTCGGGAAAGATCACCGCGATCAGGTCCTCGGCGTCGCTGCGCTGGAACTGGGCCGGGGTGCGCCGGCCGTTGCGGTTACGCCGCACCGCCAGGGCGATGCTGGCGTTCCAGCGCCAGTGGGTGGCGAACATGGGGGCGTTGAGCAGGGCCTGGATCAGCACCTCCCGCACGCCCTTGGAGTTGAGATAGCGCGCCACCTCCTCGAGGGGAAAGCTGTGGGTCGGGCCTAGGGAGAGCACGATGTTGTCCTCCGTGGCGGCGGCCTGGAGTTCGAAGTTGAAGCGGCGGCAGAAACGCTTGCGCAGGGCCAGCCCCCAGGCCCGGTTGAGACGGCAGCCATACGGGGAGTGGATCACCAGGTGCATGTCCCCGGTCTCGTCGAAGAAGCGCTCGAAGACGATCCGCCGCTGGCTCGGCAGCAGGCCCAGGGCGGCCCGGGCGGTCCCCAGGTAGGCGCTCAGCTGGGAGGCCGCCGGGCCGGGGAGCCCCAGCTCCCGTTGCAGCCAGCCGCTGGTGGCCTCCAGCCCCTGCTCGAGCCGCCCCTCGATCGCCTCGCTGAGGCGCGATACCGCCTGGGAGAGTTCGTCGCTGAGACCCGGGGCCTCACCGAACCAGAAGGGGAGGTTGGGCGGCTGGCCGTGGGCGTCCTCCACGTGCACAATGCCCTGTTCGATCTTGAGGATGCGGTAGGAGCTGTTGCCCAGCTGGAAGATGTCGCCGGGCAGGCTCTCGAAGGCGAAGTCCTCGTTGAGGTTGCCGATGAACTGGCCCTGGGGCGCGAGGATCACGTCGTAGTCGAACTGGTCCGGGATCGCCCCGCTGTTGGTCAGGGCGGTGAGGCGGGCGCCCCGGCGCGGGCGCAGCTGGCCATGCACCGCATCCCGGTGCAGATAGGCGCCGCGCCGGCCGCGGCGGGTGGAGAAGCCGTCCGCCAGCATGCGCACCAGGCGGCGATACTCCGTCTCCTGGAGGTCCCGGTAGGGCCATGCCCGACGCAGTTGCCGGTAGAGTGCCGACTCGTCCCATTCCTGGCTCGCCACCTCGGCGACGATCTGCTGGGCCAGCACATCCAGGGGGTGTGGGGGGATCTGGATCCGGTCTAGTTCGCCGCGGCGGGTGGCGTCGAGCAGCGCCGCGCACTCCAGCAGGTCGTGCCGGGAGAGGGGAAAGAGGCGTCCCTTGGGGGTGGCCTCCACGGCGTGGCCGGAGCGCCCCACCCGCTGCAGCAGGGCGGCGATGGAGCGGGGCGACCCGAGCTGGCAGACCAGGTCCACCTCGCCGATGTCGATGCCCAGCTCCAGCGAGGCGGTGGCGATCAGGGCCTTGAGACGCCCCCCCTTGAGGCGTTGTTCCGCCTCCAGGCGATGCTCCCGGGAGAGGCTGCCGTGGTGGGCGGCCACCCGCTCCTCGCCCAGGCGCTCGCCGAGGAAGCGCGCGCTGCGCTCCGCCAGGCGGCGGGTGTTGACGAAGATCAGGGTGGTGCGGTGCGTCTCCACCAGCTGCGCCAGGCGGTCGTAGATCTCTCCCCAGACCTCGTTGGCCATGGCCGCCTCCAGGGGCGAGCCGGTGACCTCAATGGCCAGGTCCCGTTGGCGCGTATGGCCGCTGTCGATGATCCTGCACTCGGCCTCGGCGCCGCACAGGAAGTGGGCCATCTCCTCGATTGGTTTCTGGGTGGCGGAGAGGCCGATGCGCACCGGCGGGTCGGGGCAGAGGGCGGCCAGGCGCTCCAGCGACAGGCTCAGGTGCGAACCCCGCTTGTTGCCCGCCAGGGCGTGGAGTTCGTCGACGATCAGGCTGCGCACGCTCGCGAGCATGGCGCGGCCGGAGGCGGAGGTGAGCAGGATATAGAGGGACTCGGGAGTGGTCACCAGGATCTGCGGCGGGCTCCTGCGCATGCGTTCCCTTTCCCCCGCCGGGGTGTCGCCGGTGCGCACCCCGGCGCTGATCTCCAGCTCCGGCAGACCCCGTTCCAGGAGCCGCTCACGGATCCCCGCGAGGGGCTGTTGCAGGTTCTTCTGAATGTCGTTGGAGAGTGCCTTCAGGGGCGAGACATAGAGCACCTGGGTGGCCTGTGGCAGGCCCGACTCCAGGCCCTGGCGCACCAACTCGTCGATGGCGGCGAGGAAGGCCGCCAGGGTCTTGCCCGAGCCGGTGGGGGCGGCGATCAGGGTGTCACGGCGCTGCCAGATGGCCGGCCAGGCCTGGGACTGGACCGCCGTCGGGGCGGTGAAGGCCGATGCGAACCAGTCGGCGACCGCGGGATGGAAGGCGGAGAGGGGCATTTTCGAATGATTCCGCCTGCTGCAGGGTTGCCGATCGGTGAGAGGGTGGGCAGCCGCCCGGGTGTCGGGGACGGCCTGTCCGGTCCCCCCGGGCTACTGGCCCTTCTGGTAGGTGCCCATGAGCTGTCCCTGGGCGATCACATGACCCTGCATGGCGGCCTCCACGGAGGCCTTGTCGGGGTGCGACAGGACCGGCAGGGGCTGGTCCAGGGCGTACAGCTTGAAGAAGTAGCGGTGGCGGCCGATGGGCGGGCAGGGGCCGCCGTAGCCGGTACGCTTCCAGTCGTTGATGCCCTGTTCGGTACCGGCCGGCAGGGCCGTCGGGGGGGTCGCCTCGGCCAGCTCCCGGGTCTCCGGGGGCAGGTTGTAGAGTACCCAGTGGACCCAGGTCATGCGTGGCGCCCGTGGGTCCGGGGCGTCCGGATCATCGACGATCAGCACCAGGGCGCGGGCCTGTTCGGGCACGCCGGTCCAGCGCAGGGCGGGGGAGATGTCCCCCCCTTCGCAGGTGTAGAGGGCCGGGATCGGCCCCCCCTCGGTGAAGGCGGGAGAAGTGAGTTGCATGGTCATGGTCTCTCCTCCGGTCAGCCAGTCACTGAAGGTCAGGATGGATCCGAGGAGCAGGTAGAGGGCCCAGCGGCTGATCGGTTTAGTCTGCATGAAATGGGTACCGTACGAAAAGAATTCACCTGACCCTGAGAGTATAGGACCAATTCCGTCCTGCCGGAAATAGCCTACCTGCAGACAGCCCTGTCCGACGATTTTCAGTAGAATGGCCTTTTCATCCTAGATTCCTCAGTTGACCGCTCCATTCTGAAACTAAGTGATTGATGCGAAATACACTGACTTCAATTGACCTGATCACCCATTGGGTGAATCACGCTACAGGGTGAATAGCAGGCCTACGGGGGCACATGGCGGCGTCGCCTACATGGACGTAGGTGAGGGGCGTGAGC
>Ga0114931_10003281_pt1 | contig 20520 bp, 17 predicted proteins | sample 2SBtaG_FD_89579 | JGI IMG/M metagenome (GOLD analysis project Ga0114931, IMG submission 89579) | Deep subsurface microbial communities from Kolumbo volcano to uncover new lineages of life (NeLLi) - 2SBTROV14_V59a metaG | ecosystem: Environmental > Aquatic > Marine > Volcanic | place: Kolumbo...
CTGACAGCCGGCGCAGTAGGCTTCGCCACGTCGAAGGCGCCTACCCACGTGGGCTACTCGGGCCGGCCCGTTCCCAGCCGCGCGGCGGCCCACGAGGAGGTCGAGGCGCTGGTCGACTGCCTGCGCGAGTCGGGCCACGGCGTCTTCCAGGCGACGGTCGGCCGCGGCCTCTTCCTCGAGCAGTTCGGTGCGCTGGCGCGGGCGACGGGGCGGCCCGTCACCTGGACGGCGCTGCTCGGCGGGATGTTCGGGCCGGAGGGGCACCGCGGGATTCTCGAGGAGTGCGCGAAGCTGCAGGCGGGCGGCGCCGCGGTGTGGCCCCAGGTCTCGTGTCGCCCGCTGATGACCGAGTACCAGATGAAGGCTCCCTTCACCTACCAGAGCATGAGCCTCTTCGATCCCGTCTCGGCGGCCGACCACGAGGGCAAGAAGCGCATCTATGGCGAGCCCGGATTCCGCGCGGCGTTCCGGCAGCGGGGTGCCAAGGGGCTGCTCTCGGGCGGCTGGGAGCGAACCGTGGTCGCGGAGGTCCCCGGTGAGCCCGAACTCGCCGAACGGAACCTGGCCGAGCTCGCCGCGGAACGGGGCATGCACCCGGCGGACCTGATCCTGGACCTCTCGCTCGCCACGGATCTCGAGGCGCGCTTCCGGGTGGCCGTCGCCAACACGGACGAAGCGATCGTCGGCGAGCTGCTCTCCGCCCCGAACGCCATACTCGGCCTCTCCGATGCCGGCGCCCATGCGAGCCAGCTGTGCGACGCCTGCGCCCCGACGCATCTGCTCGGCCACTGGGTGCGCGAGCTCGGCGTGCTCTCGCTGGAGGAAGGTGTTCGAAAGCTGACCTCCCAGCCTGCGGAGCTCTTCGGCCTCTCCGATCGCGGCCGGCTCGCGCCCGGTCTGGCGGCGGACGTCACGGTGTTCGATCCGGATGCGGTGGGCTGCTCACCGCTCCGCCGCGTCCGCGACCTCCCGGCCCGCGCCGATCGGCTCGTCTCCGACGCCCGTGGGATCCGAGCCGTCGTCGTGAACGGCCGGGTGCTGCGCGAAGACGGTGCCGACCGCATGGCGCCGGACGGGCCGCTCCCCGGGCGCGTCCTGCGCGGTGGGGCGGCCGTGCCGGCGGCATGAGCGACTACGAGACCCTCCGCTACGAGGTGCGCGCTGGCGTCGGTCTGCTGACCCTCGACCGGCCCGAGCGTCTGAACGCCTGGGTCCCCCAGATGAGCGTCGACGCGGCCCGTGCGCTGGAGGCCGCCAACGCGGACCCGGCCGTGGGGGCTGTCGTGATGACGGGGGCCGGCCGTGGCTTCTGTGCCGGGGCGGACATGTCGGACACATTCGAGCGCCGCATCGAGGGCGTCGACCCGGGGAAGAACACGGCGGCCGGCAGCGGTGGGCTGCCCGAGGGCCTCGACTGGGTCGGCCTCGTGCGTCGTTCGAAGCCGCTCGTGGCGGCGGTCAACGGCGCAGCCATCGGGATCGGCATGACCCAGATCCTGCCCTTCGACGTGATCGTGGCGTCCGAGAAGGCCCGCTTCTCCATGGCATTCATCAAGGTCGGCCTGGTGCCGGAACTCGCCAGCACCCACTACCTGGTGCAGCGGATGGGCTTCGGGCGCGCCAGCGAGATGTGCCTGTCGGGCCGGCTCTATACGGGGCGCGAGGCCTTCGACCAGGGGCTCGCCGACCGCCTGGCCGCGCCGGAAGATCTGCTGCGCGAGGCCCGCGAGATCGCCGCCGAGCTCGGAGCCAACCCGGCCCCTCAGCTTCGCATGATCAAGCGGCTGCTGACCCAGAACTGCGCCGAGACCGACCTCGCGCTCGTCCAGCGCCGTGAGTCGGAGCTCCTGCGCGAGTGCTGGGAGACGCCCGAGCACCACGAGGCCGTGCGGAACTTCATCGAGAAGCGAAAGCGCTGAGCGCCGGGGAGCCCCGCCTGCTAGGTGGTCGTCTCGCCCCGCGCCATCAGGACCTTGCCCGAGCGCACGAGCTCCTCGATGTGGAAGCGGCGCAGCAGGGAGATGAAGGAGTCGAGCTTGTCGCTCTCTCCGTGGACTCGCAGGATCAGCGAGTCCGCACCGTAGTCGACGACCTTCGCCTTGTAGTGCTGGGCCACCTCGAGGATCTGGGTCCGCTCGTCGAGGGCAGCCGCCAGCTTCACCAAGGCCACCTCGGTCTCGTAGGACTCGTCCCCCGTATGGTCGATGGCGTGAACGACGTCGACCAGCTTCGCGAGCTGTTTGATGATCTGCTCGAGGATGTCGAGCGCGCCCGAGCAGGTGATGGTCATGCGCGAGAAGCCGCCGTAGGCGGATGGACTCACCACGAGGCTCTCGATGTTGTACCCGCGGCGCGCGAAGACCAGAGCTACGCGCACCAGGACGCCCGGCTTGTCGTTCACCAGGAGCGAAATGGTACGGAGCGCGCGCGTGGGCGCGAGCGCCTCGGATCGGGTCTCGACCGCCTCGGCCGTCATGGTCAGGTGCTCCCCACCGGCTTGTCGAGCTTCTCCTTCGGCCGCTCGATCAACATCTCGTCGAGTGAAGCGCCGGCCGGGATCATCGGGAAGACGTTGTCCTCCTTCACGACCTCGGCCACCACCACGCAGGGTCCCTCGTCGTACTCGTGGGCCTGGGCCAGGATCCGGTTCACGTCGGCCGACCGCTTGATGCGGAACGCCTTCACCCCGTAGGCCTGCGCGAGCTTCGCGAAGTCGGGATTGCCTTCGAGGTCGACGCCCGAGAGCCGGTTCTCGAAGAACATCTGCTGCCACTGACGCACCATGCCGAGGAAGTTGTTGTTGATGATCAGGCACTTCACGCGACGCCGGTGAATCTGGGCCGTGGCGAGCTCCGACAGCGTCATCTGGAAGCCGCCGTCGCCCACCACCGCCCACACCGGTTGGTCCGGCCGCCCGAACGATGCGCCGATGGCCGAGGGAAAGCCATACCCCATGGTTCCGGCGCCGCCCGACGAGAGCCAGTGACGGTTCGACTTGGACCGCAGGAACTGGGCGGCCCACATCTGGTGCTGGCCCACGTCCGTGGTGACGACGGCATCGCCGCCGGTCACGTGCTGCAGACGATCGAGGATGTGCTGGGCGCGCAGGCCGCCCTGCTTGGGATACTTGAGCGGGTAGCGCCGTCTCCACTCGCTGCACTTCTTGAGCCACGCAGCCGTGTCGGCCATCTCGACGAGCGGGATCAGGTCCTCGATCACGAGCCGCGCGTCGCCGAGCAGGGCGACATCCGGCCGGATCACCTTGTTGAACTCGGCCTCGTCCACGTCGACGTGGATCTTCTTCGCCTGCACGCAGAAGGCGTCCAGCTTGCCCGTGATGCGATCGTCCCAGCGAGCGCCGATGGCCATGATGACGTCGCAGCCCGCCACGGCCTTGTTGGCGTAGGCGGTACCGTGCATCCCGAGCATGCCGAGGTGCAGAGGGTGGTTCTCGTCGGCCGCGCCCTTGCCGAGCAGGGTGTTCACGATCGGGGCGCGCAGCTTCTCGGCCAGGGTGATGATGGCCTTTCCCGCATCGGAGATGACGGCGCCGTGGCCCACGTAGAGGATCGGGCGCCGCGCCCGGGTGAGGCACTCTGCAGCGGCGCTCAGGGAGGCCTCGTCGGCGTGAGTGGGGACCCGATAGCCCGGCAGGTCCACCTCGTCGACGAAGTCGGCGCTGCAGGGCCCCTGACTCACGTCCTTGGGGACGTCGATCAGGACGGGACCCGGCCGGCCCGTCGTCGCGATGTGGAAGGCCTCGCGCATGATCCGCGGGATGTCGTCGGCGTTGCGGACGAGGTAGCTGTGCTTCACGACCGGGTAGGTGATGCCGGTGACGTCGGCCTCCTGGAAGGCATCGAGCCCCAGGTTGCCGCTGACCGTCTGGCCCGTGATCACGACGATCGGGACCGAGTCCATCTGGGCCGTGAGCAGGCCCGTGACGGTGTTCGTGGCACCGGGTCCGGAGGTCACGAGCACCACGCCCGGCTTGCCGGTGGCGCGGGCGTAGCCGTCGGCCATGTGGGTGCCGCCCTGCTCGTGCCGGACGAGGATCAGCTTCACGGGCGAGTCCACGAGGGCGTCGAAGATGGGCATGGCGGCGCCGCCCGAGAGCCCGAAGACGTACTCGACGCCCTCGCGCTCGAGGCACTGGATGATCTTCTCGCCGCCGGTGGGAGTCCGCTCGCTCATGGTCGTCCCCGGGTCTGGCCCGCCTGCCGGCGGGCCGATCCGCCGGCGAGCGAGATTTCTCTGCGGAGAGGCAACTTGGGAGGTTGCCGCGGAACCCGGGACCGACCCTGGAACCTCATGGCCTAGAATCGGTCTCTGGTCGATGAAAGTCCAGGCCTGACCATGGTTCGGACTCGAAAAACACCGTTGATATCGATAAATTCATGCTCCCCGAGGGGATAATTTTGGAAAGTCGGGGACTGAAAGGCGAACGCGCCCCCCGACCGCCATTCGCCTCTCGCCGCCGTTTTTGGCAGCTGCGCCCTCGAGATGTTATCCAGAACGAGAATCTGGTTCGGTTTTGGTTGGCAGCCCGACGATCCACGCCCCGGGAGCCAGCGAAGCGAAGGGACATGGCCCGATCCACCCATCGACCGGCGCCGCGCCTGCGGAGCGTGACGCCCCCGAAACAGGCCCGCAGCGAGGCGACCCTGCATCGCCTGCTCGACGCGACGGAGGCTCTGATCGAGGAGAAGGGGGTCGGCGACGTCTCGGTTCCCGACATCGTCGCGCGTGCCGGCTCCTCGGTCGGCGGCTTCTACGCTCGCTTCCGGGACAAGGACGAGCTGCTGCGCGCGCTGGAGGAGCGCTTTCTGGCCGAGATGCGGAACGTCCTCGACGAGCTGGCCGCACCGGTACGCTGGCAGGAGGCCTCGATCCCCGAAATCGTGGGTGCTGGGGTCGGAACGTTGCTCCGGGTGTTCCGTGAGCGGCGTCCACTGCTGGTGACCTTCATGGCTCGCGCGGCCCGTGGCCAGGGGACCGAGCTCCAGCAGGTCCTCGGCTTCCGGCGCGAGGTCTCGGCCCGCTTCGTCGAGCTGCTCGGCTCACGGAGCGAGGAGCTCGACCATCCCGACCCGCCCCTGGCGGTGGACCTCGCGGTCCAGCTCGTCTTCGGACTCATGCACCAGCGGATCGTCTTCGGCGAGCTTCGCGTCGGGAGCCGACGCCTCGGCGAGCCGGAGCTCGCCGACGAGCTGGTGAGAAACGTCCTCGGCTACATCGGCTACTCCGAACGAACGGCCGAAGGGACTTGAACGCGAGCGCCGAACGAACGGCCGAAGGGACTTGAACGCGAGCGCCGAACGAACGGCCGAAGGGACTTGAACGCGAGCGCCCCAAGGAGCCCCGCCATGAAGTACGAGCAGCGAAACCCACTTCCGATGCCCGCGAGTGGCGCCTATCACGAGGTGGAGGCGACCATCGACACCGTCTTCGACTGGAAGTACGCCCTCGAGAAACAGAATCTGATGCAGCTCTACGAGAAGGGGAAGGAGCTCTCCTGGAACGCGAGGGATCTCGATTGGTCCATCGACGTGGACGTGGAGAAGATGGTCCGTGAGCGCCAGGAGATGGGTATGGGGGGCATGCTCAACAACGTACTCAACCCGCCCAGGCCCTTGAGCGAGCCGGAGCTGATCGAGCTGAACCTCAACATGAACGCCTTCATGCTCTCGCAGTTCCTGCACGGGGAGCAGGGCGCGCTCGTGGCGACGGCCAAGATCGTTCAGGCCGCCCCGACCGAGGAATCGAAGTTCTACGCCGCCAATCAGGTCGCCGACGAGGCGCGCCACGTCGAGGTCTACCACCGCTATCTGACCGAGAAGCTCGGCATCTCCTACGAGGTGCATCCCTCGCTCGGAACCCTGCTCGACGACATCGTCCGCGACCCGCGCTGGGACGTGACCTATCTCGGCATGCAGATCATGGTCGAGGGTCTCGCGCTCGCCGCCTTCGGGATGCAGAAGCTGATGATGCAGGACGAGCCCCTGATCCAGGACATCACGACCCGGATCATGGGCGATGAGTCGCGCCACGTGGCCTTCGGCGTGCTCTCGCTCCAGGGGCTCTACTCGGAGATGGGCGGGAAGGAGCTGCGCGAGCGTGAGGACTTCCTGATCGACGCCACGCATCTGATGCGCGAGCGGATGATGATGCACCAGGTCTTCGATCGCCTCGGATGGGACAAGAAGGTCTGGATCCCGTGGATGGACACGACGCCCTTCATGCAGGGGTTCCGGCAGATGCTGTTCTCGAAGATCGTCCCGAATCTGAAGCGCCTGGGCCTGCTGACGCCGCGCGTGCGGAGCGCCTACGCGGAGCTCGGCATCCTGCAGTACGAACACCTGAAGGACTCCGTCGAAGATCCGGGCGTGGCGCCGCCCGAAGAGCTCGTGAAGCTCCTCATGCAGTTCATGGCCGAGGGCGGCAACGTCGGGTCGGTGCAGCCCGCCGGCTAGCCAGGCTCACGGGCCGCCGGTGATGCGGGCCATGTCCGCGGCCAGCGTGTCGCGGATGTGGCGTGCCACGCCGGCGCGGGCCTGGTGCTTGGTGCCGGCGTAGCCGTCGCGCGGGAGCCGTGCGAGCTCGGCGGCCGCTCGGAGGCTCTCTGCGTTCACCTCCTCCGCGGGAACGGCACGATCGGCGAAGCCCGCATCGACGGCGCCCGCGCCGTCGTAGAGGTGGGCCTGGATCGCGGCGGCGGCGAAGTGGCGCTTCGAGAGGCGGTCGCGCGCCAGCTCGACGCCGAAGACCGGCAGTGTCATGCCGATCGTCACCTCGTTCAGGCCGATCTTGAAGTCCCCCTGGGCCACGATCCGGGTATCGGCCGCGCACAGGAGCAGGGCACCCGCCGCGAGGGCGTGGCCCCCGGCGCACACGACCGTCGGGCGCGGAAACTCGTAGATCCGCAGCAGGAGCTCGGCGCCCGCCGTGACGAGTCCGCGCACCGCCTCCGGGCCGGCCTTCATCGTTCCGAGGTCGAATCCCGCCGAGAATCGCCCGGGGCGGCCGAGCAGCACCATGGCTCCCGCTTCGCTCTCGGCCCGGTCCAGGCCCTTGCCGAGGGCATCGATCATCTCGTGGGACAGCGCGTTGGCCTTGCCGTCGTCCATGGCGAGGACGGCCACGTCGGCCTCTAGGGAATAGCTGAGGTTCTGGCTCATGGGGCGATCGTACCACCCTCGTTCGCTCGCTGGCGGGCATGTCCCGACTCGTTTGCCAGAGCGCCCCGACGCGTGCGAACTTGTCGCGAGGAGGCCGCCATGCCGTCACCGGAAGCCTTGGAGAACCATCTCAGCCGGATCCGGGAGCAGGGCTACACGATCCTCGAGAAGGCCGTCGAGCCCGATCTGATCGACGCCATTGCGTCGGAGCTCGAGCGTCTCGAGAAGACGCCCGGGATCGGAACTGGGAAGAACCTCTTCGAGGGCTTCAAGACCGTCCGCGTGTACAACCTGCTCGCCCACGGGAAGACCTTCGAGCAGATCCCCGTCCATCCGGAGGTGCTGCCAGTGGCCGAGGGCGTGCTGGACCGGGGCCTGCTGGTGTCCTCCCTCTCGAGCATCGCCATTGGCGGCGACGAGACGCCGCAGCCGCTCCACGCCGACGACCAGCTGATCCCCCTCCCGAAGCCGCACGCCCCGCTCGTCTGCAACACGATCTGGGCCATCACGGATTTCACCGAGGCCAACGGGGCCACGCGTCTGGTGCCCGGATCCCACCGCGCCGACTGCTCCCCGAACCCGCTCGAGCCCCACGAGACGATCGCCGCCGAGATGCCGGCCGGGAGCGTGCTCGTCTATCACGGCAGCCTGTGGCACGGCGGAGGCGCGAACCGCACGAGTGAGCGGCGCATCGGGATCGCCATGAACTTCTGCGCCGGTTGGGTGCGCCAGCAGGAGAACCAGCAGCTCGGCATCCCGACCGAGATCGCTCGCGGCTTCGAGCCGCGCCTGCGGGAGCTGGTCGGCTATGGCGTCTACCATCACCTGATCGGCCACATCGACAAGCGGAGCCCCGTCACCCTGCTCGACGAAACCGCCCAAGTCCCAATGGTCTGGGACCTCTGACGAAGGGGACGGTTCCATTCCCTGACGAACGCACCGGTCTGCGCACCGGATCGGAAGTTCATAGCGTTCGTCAGGGAATGGAACCGTCCCCTTCGTCAGAGGGGCGGGGGCCATTGTTCGGCTAGGAGGGCGAAGCGTTCGTGGTCGCGCCAGCGCCCGGCGATCTTGAGGTAGCGCGTAGAGCGGCCCTCGTGTCGGAAGCCAAGCCGACGGACGAGCGCGATCGACGCGGTGTTGTCCGGCTGGATATTCGCCTCGACACGGTGGAGCTTCAGGGGGCCGAAGGCCATGCGCACGACGCGGGCGAGCCCCTCCGTCATGTAGCCTTGGCGCGCGAACGGGCCACCGATCCAGTATCCGAGGTAGCCGCTCTGCAAGGCGCCGCGGACGATTTCGTTCACGTTGACCAGCCCGACGAGCGCGTCGTCCTCGCGGCGCCGCAGGAGGAAACCGGCGTGGCGCGGGCCGCGGCTTCGCTTCAGGTAGGCCCCGTAGGCGGCGGCCGTGTCGCCCGGCTCGATCCAGCCCCGGTGAAGGCGACGGCTCTTCCGCACGAGGGCGATGAACTCGTCGCTGTCCCGGCGTCCCGGGGTGTGGATCCGGATCCGTCGGCCCGCGAGGGCCCCGCTGCGCACCGCCATGGAGGCATGCTACGAGATCCACGCGCCGCATGGGACCGCATCCGCCCCGGGTTGGAGAGATCGCGCTCCAGGGGCTAGACTTCCGGCCATGGCCACTCGAACGGTCGGAGCCCCGGCGCCGGATCTCGAGTTCCTCGATTCCGAGGAGCGTACGGTACGGCTTTCGAGCTACTGGCGGCGCCAGCCCACGGTGGTCGTGTTCCTGCGCCACTTCGGCTGACCCATCTGCCGGAAGCACCTGGTCGAGGTGCACCAGAGCCGGGACGAGTTCGAGCGACGCGGCGCGGCCCTCCTGGCCGTGGGGCAGGGGACCGGCGCGGAGGCGGCGGAGGTGGCCGGCGAGGAGCGGGTGGACGTGACCGTCCTCGGCGACCCTGGAAACGCCGCCTATCGGACGATCGGGCTCGGACGGGCGGGCTGGTGGGGATTGCTGGTCGAGCCCATGGTCGAGAACCTGCTCGAAGGCCTCGGGAACCTGCGCCGGGCCTCCCTGCGCTGGTCCGCCAGCCCACGGAGCGACGTGCGCCAGCTCGGCGGTGTCATGATCGTGGATCGCGGGGGCTGCATCCGGTACCTGCACCGCGCGAGGACCCCCACGGACCTCCCGCCGACGGCCGACCTGCTCGACGTGCTCGATGGCCTCCAGCCCGCCTGACCCCCAGTCGCGACGCCGTCCGGCTTGACGGCTCCCGGTCAAACCGTCGAAGATGACCCCAGGGCCAGATGGGTCGCGCAGCGCTCGCGAGCACGGCCTCCGGAGGGGCGATGACGAAGCACGGGAAGGTGGGACCGCCGCACCGGTCGGCGGGGCTCTGGCTCGGTATCGTGGCGGCCGTGGGACTCGCGAGTGGCTGCGGCGACCACGAGGGACCGGGCGAGATCACGGGCGATCCGCTTCCGCCCGCGGCCGTCAAGGCGCGGGTGGCCCGCCAGGCCGCCGCCACCGACGGCGTCTTCCGGGACGTCGGCTACGACCAGCGTCCGCGCAAGCAGATCTTGTTCGGCGACTTCCACGTCCACACGACCTATTCGGCGGACGCTTTCATCACGAGCCTGGCCGTCTTCAACGGCGACGGGGTCCACCCGATCTCCGACGCCTGCGACTACGCCCGCTACTGCTCGGCCCTCGATTTCTGGAGCATCAACGACCACGCCGAGGCGATGACGCCGGCGCACTGGTCCGAGACCAAGCAGGCGATTCGCGAGTGCAATGCCCGCTCCGGCGACCCCTCGAATCCGGACATGGTCTCGTTCCTCGGCTGGGAATGGTCGCAGATCCGGCCCACGGCCAAGGAGCACTACGGCCACAAGAACGTGATCCTCTACGAAACTGCCGAAGACAAGGTCCCGGCGCGCGTGATCAGCTCGGTCGATCCCGAGGCGCCGCGGCCGGAAGTGCAGGTCTCCTGGCTGGCGCGGCTGGCGTTCCCGCTCCTGGCGCCCGACACCCAGCGCGTGCTCGATCTGGGCAGGTACCAGCGCGAGGTGATGGCCGTCCCGCTCTGCGAGGCCGGCGTCGACACGCGCGAGCTTCCCGCCGATTGTCACGAGGCGGCACCGACTCCGGATCTGTTGTTCGAGAAGCTCGCCCAGGGCGGCTGGGAGAGCCTCGTCATCCCCCACGGCAACACCTGGGGCTTCTACTCACCGCTCGGAACGAGCTGGGACAAGCAGCTCCGCGGTCCGATGCACGACCCGAGCCGTCAGAAGCTGATCGAGGTCTACTCGGGCCACGGCAACTCCGAGGAGTATCGCAGCTGGCGCGAGGTGGCCTACGACTCTTCCGGCGAGCCCGTGTGTCCCGAGCCGAACGAGGAGTACCTGGCGTGCTGCTGGCAGGCGGGCGAGATCATCCGTGACCGCTGTGACGAGGACGTCTCGGCCGAAGCTTGCGAGGCGCGGGTCGAGGCCGCGCGGCGCAACTACCTGGACGCCGGGGTCATGGGCTGGCAGACGGTGCCTGGCGTCCACGTCGAAGACTGGCTCGACTGCGGCCAGTGCCGGGATTGCTTCGATCCTGCCTACGGCTACCGCCCCAAGGGATCGACGCAGTACGCGCTGGCGATCTCCAACTTCGACCAGGCTGGGGAGCCGCGGCGCTTCCGGCTCGGCTTCATCGGATCGAGCGACAACCACCTGGCGCGGCCCGGTACCGGCTACAAGGAGATCGACCGGCACGACACCACCGAAGCCAGTGGCGCGATCAGCGAGAAGTGGGCGCGGCGCCTGGGCACCGAGCCCGGCGAACCGCTGCCGGAATCCCGGCCCGTTCCGCAGTTCCAGCAGCTCGGCCAGTTCCTGCGCCGCACCTACGCCGAGCGGCAGATGTCTTTCTTCATGACCGGAGGGCTGGTGGCAGTGCACGCCGCGGGTCGCGACCGCCGTTCGATCTGGCAGGCCGTGGAGGAACGCGAGGTCTACGGGACGTCGGGCGAACGGATCCTCCTGTGGTTCGACCTCCTGAATGGCAGCGCGGGACGCGCCGCCATGGGCTCGCAGGCCCGCGTGTCCGCGGCGCCCCGCTTCCGTGTGCGAGCCGTGGGCGCGGCCAAGCAGAAGCCCGGCTGTCCGGAATACGCGGTCCGGGGGATCGGGTCCGACCGGCTCGAGACGTTGTGCCGCGGCGAGTGCAACAACCCGAGCGACGAGCACCGGCTGATCACGCGCATCGAGGTCGTCCGCATCCGTCCCCAGGTGCGCCCCGACGAGCCGGTCGACGACCTGATCGAAGACCCGTGGCGACGCTTCGCCTGCGCGCCGGACCAGGCCGGCTGCGCCGTCGAGTTCGAGGATCCGGATTTCCTGTCCGGCGGCCGGGAGGCGCTCTACTACGTCCGCGCCATCCAGGAGCCGACCCCGGCCATCAACGCCGGGAACCTGCGCTGCAAGTACGACGCCGAGGGCAACTGCATCGAGCTCGATCCCTGCTACGGCGGCTACCAGACCGACAAGGACGACGATTGTCTGTCGGAGAACGAGGAGCGCGCCTGGTCGTCGCCGATCTGGCTGGAGCCCGAAGTCTAGCGCGGGCGCCTCAGCGCACGGCGGCGATGTACGCGATGAAGGCCGGATCGTCCGGGGCGCGCTCGCGCCGGGTGAAGACGCCGTTGCCCTCCCAGGTGCGCGTGTCGGTTCCTTCCCAGTAGACCTCGCTCTTGGAGAAGCCCGCCTCCTCCAGCAGCTCCCGAAGCTCGCGAATCGACCACAGACGCCAGTCGTAGGTGAAGGCCTTTCGCAGCTCGCTCCCGTCCGGAAATCGAAAGTGGATGTGGCACAGGAGCTCCATGGCGATCGGGTCGTAGTTCGCCTGGTCCCAGCAGTAGACGAAATCCTCGTGGTCCGTCTCTTCGAGCATCGTCCGGTGGGCTTCCCAGCCCCCGAAGACGTCCATCACGAACAGGCCTTCCGGAACGAGCGTCGTTCGGGCCTTGCGGAAATAGCGGAGCAGCTCGTCCCGACGCTTGAAGAGGAAGTAGGAGAAGTTGAAGGCGACCGTCAGATCGACCTTCCGGTGAGTCACGCTGCGGACGTCTCCTTCGAGAAGGTGGATGCGCCGGGCCGCCGCATCCGGCAGCACCCCGACGTTGTGCTCGAGGCCCCAGGCGAGCGGCTCGGGGTCGAGGTCCACGCCGAAGGCCACGTTGTCGGGGTGGTCCTCGACCCAGCTGCAGCACAACGCGGCGGCGCCGCAGAAATCCTCGCGCAGAGAGCGTGCGGGCCGCCCGAACGCGGTCCGGAACACGCGTCGCAGGAATCGCACGTCGGATTCCGGCACCTGCACGGCGCGCTGGTAGAGCGCATACTTGTCGGCACGCCGGGCGAGTCGCCGCGACTTCTTGCGGGCCATGGAGCGATTTCCCCCTCGCTGCCGAGCTTCGCCCATGGCGCGACGCCCGGCCAGACCATCATCGTGAGAAATCGCCGGGTGCTAGGTGCGAAGCGCCAGCACGGTGCCCATGGCCCCCAACGCCAGCCAGCTCGTGGTGCGGAAGCGCTCGGGTGAAACGCGCCGACTCAGCGCGAGTCCGCTCGCGGCGCCGGCCACGATCAGGGGTGCCAGGGCCAGGGCGATCCGCACGACGTGGGCGTCGATCAGCCCGACCGCCGAAGCCGCGGTGAGCCGGACGATCGTGAAGACCAGGAAGTAGATCTGCACGGTCCCCTTGAGCACCTCGGGCGAGTCCTCGCGGCGATAGAGATAGGCGATCACCGGCGGTCCGCCCGTGTTGAAGGCCCCGCCGATCGAACCCGAGGCGAAACCCACCACGAAGTCCCAGAAGGGCGAGCCCTGACCGTGGCCGCGCCGGGGTCGGAGGTTCCATGCAGCGATGGCCGTGATGGTGGCGCCGAGCCCTCGGACCAGCCAGATCGGGTCCGCGTTCTTGAGCGCGAAGAGACCGATCGCCAGACCGATCGACATGCCCGGAAGCAGGCGCAGCATGTAGGACCAACGGATGTGGCGGCGCAACGCCCACGCGACCCAACCGACCTGGATCATGCCCGTGATGTTGACGACGCCCGACGCCGTCACCACGCCGAGCGTCAAGGCCATCGTGGTCATGGCGAGGATCCCGTAGCCGAAGCCCAGGAAGCCCTGCAGGGTGGAGGCGAGGAAGAGCGCCAGCCCGATGGCGGCCCATTCGAAGCCGGTCAGGAGCGGCCTCCCGCGCCATCACGGCGCTGGTCGGCGAGGAAGCGCTCGAGGGCTTCCTTCACGCGCGTCGCCTGAGGGCCCTGCCAGCCGCGCGCCGCGCCGAGCAGGTGGAAGGCCTGGAGGGGCAGGGCGCCGGCACCCTCGCGTGCGATGGTCTCGAGGCCCTGGCGTGCCACCGTCTGGACGGCGCCACTCGGACACTGGTCCCGTGTCACCGTGAAGGCTTCGACCACACCCAGCGGGTGCTCGGACCCGCTCAAGAACGGCTCTCGAGCGGAAAGCCGAGCAGCTCCGAGAGATCCGCGAGGGCCTCGCCGGGCTCGTCCACCTTGATGGTGGTCATGCCGAGCTCGCGGGCCGGCTTCAGGTTGCGGCCGATGTCGTCGAGGAAGATTGCGTCCTGGGCGGGCACGTCCATCCGCTCGCACGCGTATCGGTAGATCCGCGGGTCGGGCTTGCGGAGGCCGAGTCGGCTCGACTCGAGGAAGTGGTCGAACCGGGGTCGCAGGGCGCTCGCTCCGGTGCCGTCGTCGGACAGCCAGTTGTTCGTGAGGGCGGCGGCCACGAGATGGTGGCTTCGGATGCAACGCACCGCCTCGAGCATGGCCGGCCGGGGTTTCGCGGATTCGTGAACCCGCTCCATCAGATCCACGCCCGAGAGCGCTTGGCCACGCGCCGCGCAATCGGCCTCGAAGGCGGGATGGAACGCCGGCAGGGTCAGCTCGCCGCGCTCGAGGCGCGACCAGGCGCCGTCGCGGCCGCTCTCGATCACCACGCGGTTCACGAAGCCGGCGGGAAGGCCGACCTCGCGTTCGTAGTGGGCGATGGCATGGAGCGGGGAGCCGAGCACCACGCCGCCCAGGTCGAAGATCACCGCTCGGAAGCCCATGGAGGCAGAGTTCTAGCAAAGCCCACCCCAGCGGGAGAGGAGGGCGGGCCGCGACCGTGCGCCGTACCATGTGGGAATCATGAGCGACGCACCCGACCTCGGCGCCGTCCAGGACTGGCTGTTGGGCCTCCAGGACCGGATCTGCGAGGCCCTGGAGGCCGAGGACGGCGCGGCGAGCTTCCGCCGCGAGCGAATCCACCGGGAGGCTGGCGGCTTCTCCCAGCCGCGGGTCCTCGAGGATGGCGCGGCGATCGAGAAGGCTGCCGTGAACTTCAGCCACACCGTGGGAACGCGGCTGCCTCCGGCGGCCACGGAGCGCCGGCCCGAGCTCGCGGGAGGGCGCTTCGAGGCCGTTTCGGTCTCGCTGATCGTCCATCCCAGCAACCCGTTCGCGCCCACCTCCCATGCCAACGTCCGCTGCTTCCTCGCCCGCAAGGCGGGTGTGGAGCCCGTCTGGTGGTTCGGAGGCGGGTTAGACCTGACGCACTTCTATCCGTTCGACGAGGACGTCCTGCATTGGCACCGAACGGCCGAGGCGCTCTGCCGGCCCTTCGGTGCGGACCGTTACGAGCAGTTCAAGAAGGGATGCGACGAGTACTTCTTCCTGCCGCACCGCCTCGAGCCACGGGGTGTCGGCGGGATCTTCTTCGACGACCTCGACGAAGACGGCTTCGACACCTGTTTCGCGTTTCTGCGAGCCGTGGGAGGCGGATTCCTCTCGGCCTATCGTCCGATCCTGGCGCGCCGCAAGGCGCACCCCTACGGAGACCGCGAACGCGAGTTCCAGCTCTACCGGCGCGGCCGCTACGCGGAGTTCAATCTGCTCCACGATCGCGGCACGCGCTTCGGGCTCCAGGCGGGCGGGCGCACCGAGTCGATCCTGGCCTCGATGCCGCCGCGGGCGACCTGGCGCTACGACTGGCAACCCGAGCCGGGCAGCCCCGAGGCGCGTCTCTACCAGGACTACCTGCGCCCGCGCGATTGGCTCGCCGAGCTGGAAGAGGACTAGCGGCCGCCTCGCTTCGCCGGCCGGCTCAGGACTCGGACGCTCGTCCGGGGCGGTGGCGCTCGTAGGTCGCTCGGACCCAGGAGGCGCCCGGGTGGTCGGCCCAGCGCGCGATCCAGTTTCGCATGCTCTCGGGCTTCGGCTCGGGCTTGCGCATGTCGGGGTGCTGGACGTCCACACCGGGGGCGAGCAGAGCCGCAGCGGCGAGGTCCGCCACCGAGAAGCGATCGCCCACCAGGTGGCCCGACGGGCCGGCATGCTTCGCGACGAAGTCGAAGCCCCGGCGGGTGGCCTCGAACGCCTCGCTCACCTGAGGCTCCAGGACCTGCATGTCGCGCTTCATCTTTCCCTTCACCAGCGGGAATACGGCGCCGTAGAGCGTGCGGACGAGCGCGCTGCGATGGCTGGCGAAGATCGCCGCCAGATAGCGGGGCTCGTCCAGGACGACGGAGAAGAACGCTCGCCGGATCTTCGGCCCGATCTCGTCGTCGAAGTAGGCCTGGATCTCGAGCGCGCGCGTCCGCTCGGCCGGGGCCGCCGGGTAGAGCGGGGGGGCGGGGTGCCGGCGCTCGAGCTCGTCGATGATGCGATCGGAGCCGGCGATCGCTACGCCGTCCGCGATCAGGACGGGGACCATCGTCTGCCCCGTGAGCTTCCGAACGGTGCCCGAGTGCGGGCCCGGAAGCAGCGGCCGGCGCCGGTGGGGCAGGCCCTTCCAATCGAGCGCCCAGCGGGCCTTCTCGTTGAAGTGGCTGCGCATGAACATGACGAGCTCGTACTCGGGCACGGAGGATTCCTTTGCCGTGGCCGGCCGCTCCGGGCAGATCGCCCCGCGCAGGGTACCGCGATCGCCGGAGCCGGGAAGGGCGGGCGCCGCGCGCCGGGGCTGCGTACGTTGGGGCCATGCCGCCCGCGGGAGACACCGGCCGCTTCGCGCCCTCGATCACCGGGCCGCCGCACCCCGGGACCCTGCTCGCGGCGCTCCTGTGCTGGCTCGACGGGCGGGCCCGCGGGGGTCGTGTGCTGCTGCGCCTCGAAGACCTCGACGCCGAGCGCGGCTCACCCGAGCTCGCACGAGGCATGGCCGAAGGGCTCGCTTGGCTGGGGCTCGACTGGGACGCGACCTTCCGGCAATCCGAGGCCCGGGCGGCGCACGAGGACGCCTTGGATCGCCTGGCGGCGCAGGGCCGCCTGTATCCTTGCGCGTGCAGTCGGGCGAGCTTGCGGGCGCTCGGAGAGCCCGCGCCGGACGGCGGATACCGCTATCCCGGGACCTGCCGGGGCCGGACGCTGCCGCGGGGGGACTGGCGCTCCAGCGCGGAGCCCCTGCGCGTCCGGCTGCCCGAGGAGGTCGTCCGGTGCCTCGACGAGGCCGGTGCCGACCTGTCCCAGGATCCGGCGGCGGCCTTCGGCGATCCGGTCGTCCGGCGTCGCGACGGCGCCGTGGCGTATCACCTGGCTTCGGTGGTCGACGACTCGCGCGAGGGCGTGACACGCATCGTGCGCGGCCGGGACCTGGCCGGGACGACCGCCCTCCAGCTGCGCCTGCGCGAGCTGCTCGAGCTGCCACGCCCCGCGTACCGCCATCATCTGCTGCTGCTCGAGGCGCACGGTGGCAAGCTGGCGAAGCTCCACGGTGCCGTGGGCCTGCCCGAGCTGCGTCGGCACTATACGCCGGAGGCCTTGTGCGGCCTGCTCGGCTTCGCGGCGGGCCTCCAAGCAGACGCGGCACCTACGCGACCGGCCGACCTCGTCCGCCACTTCGACTGGTCCCGGGTCCGGGCCCAGGATCGAGTCGTCGCTTGGACCGCCCCCCACCTCTCCCTCTGACGAAGGGGACGGTTCCATTTCCTGACGAAACCGTTCGATTCCGTCCCGCCCAACGAGTCCTTTGGTTTCGTCAGGAAATGGAACCGTCCCCTTCGTCAGAGGGGTCGTAGGCCAGGTTGGGGGTGAGCCAGCGTTCGGCTTCGGCGATGCTGGTGGCCTTGCGCTCGGCGTAGGCATCCACTTGATCGCGGCCGATCTTGCCGACGGTGAAGTAGCGGGCGGCCGGGTGCGCGAAGTAGAGCCCCGAGACGCTCGCGGCCGGGATCATGGCATAGTTCTCGGTCAGCTCGATCCCGACCTCGGGAGCTCGCAGCAGGTCGAAGAGCTTGCCCTTCTCGGAGTGGTCCGGACACGCCGGGTACCCGAAGGCGGGGCGGATGCCCCGGAAGCGTTCGGCGATCAGGTCCTCGTGGTCGAGGTCCTCCTCGCGACCGTAGCCCCACGCGCGCCGGGCCTCCCGGTGCAGGTACTCCGCGAACGCCTCGGCGAGGCGGTCCGCCAATGCCTTCACCATGATCGCGCGGTAGTCGTCGTGTTCGGCCTCGTAGCGGGTCGCCAGCTCGTCCGCACCGAGGCCGGCCGTGACCGCGAACGCGCCCAGATAATCGGGCACGCCGGCCTCGAGGGGAGCGACGAAGTCGGCGAGCGAGCGGTTGGCGCTGCGGCTCGGCTGCTTCGTCTGCTGGCGGAGCATGGGGAAGCGCACGAGCTCCTGCTCCCGATCCTCGCCCGTGAAGAGCACGACGTCGTCTCCCTGCCGCGCCGCAGGCCAGAAGCCGTGGACTCCGCGCGCGCGTAGCGAGCCCTCCTCGAGGATCTCGTCGAGGAGTCGCCGGCCGTCGCGGTAGAGCTCGCGTGCGGCCGCTCCTTGCGACGGGTGGTCGAGGATCTTCGGAAACTTTCCCTTCAGCTCCCATGCGGCGAAGAAGAAGGTCCAGTCGATGAACTCGACGAGGGTCGCGAGATCCGGCTCCACCTCGCGCCGCCCGAGGAACGAGGGTCGCGGCACGTCCTCCGCACCAAAGCTGAGCTTCGGACCGTTTGCGACCGCCTCGGCATAGGTCAGGATCTTGCGCTTCGACCGGCCGCCGTAGATTGCGGTGAGCCGCTCCTGCTCCTCGCGATTGGCCGCGTCGAGAGTCTTGCGCCGATCTGCGTCGAGCAGGTCCGAGACCACGCCCACGGCCCGGGAAGCATCGTGGACGTGCACGACGCTCTCGTGGTAGGCCGGTGCGATCTTGACGGCGGTGTGCTGCTTGCTGGTGGTGGCGCCACCGATCAGCAGGGGCAGCTCGAGCCCGCGCCGCTCCATCTCCCGCGCGACGTTCACCATCTCATCCAGCGACGGCGTGATCAGTCCCGACAGACCGATGAGGTTCGCACCCTCAGCGAGCGCGGCGTCGAGGATCTTCTCGCAAGGAACCATCACGCCGAGGTCGATCACCTCATAGCGGTTGCAGCGCAGCACCACTCCCACGATGTTCTTGCCGATGTCGTGGACGTCGCCCTTAACCGTCGCCATCACGATCTTGCCCTGGCTCGCGGCCGCCTGGCCGAGGGCCTCTTTCTCGGCTTCGAGGAACGGCGTCAGATGGGCCACCGCGCGTTTCATGGCGCGCGCACTCTTCACCACCTGCGGCAGGAACATCTTTCCGGCGCCGAACAGATCGCCCACGATCTTCATGCCGTCCATCAGCGGCCCTTCGATCACATGTAGGGGCCGCTCCGCCTGGAGGCGGGCCTCTTCGGTGTCCTCCTCGATGAAGTCCACGATCCCGTGAACCAGTGCATGGGAGAGCCGCTGCTCGACGCTCGCTTCGCGCCAGGAGAGGTCGATCTCCCTCGTCTTGCCCGAGCCACGTACCCGCTCGGCCAGCTCCACCATGCGTTCGGTGGCGTCCTCGCGCCGGTTGAACAGGATGTCCTCGACGTGTTCCAGCAGCTCGTCGGGGATGTCGGCGTAGACCCCGAGCTGGCCGGCGTTCACGATGCCCATGTCGAGGCCGGCCTCGATGGCGTGCTTCAGGAAGGCGGTGTGGATCGCCTCGCGCACCCGGTCGTTTCCGCGGAACGAGAAGGAGAGGTTCGAGACCCCGCCGGAGATCTTCGCCCCGGGGCAGCGCTGCTTGAGGATGCGGGTCGCCTCGATGAAGTTGCGAGCAAACTCGGCGTGCTCTTCGATCCCGGTGGCAATGGCCAGGATGTTCGGATCGAAGATGACGTCCTGGGGCGCGAATCCGACGTCTTCCACCAGCAGCCGGTAGGCCCGCTCGCAGATCGCGACTTTGCGCTCGACGGTCTCGGCTTGTCCGGTTTCGTCGAAGGCCATCACGACCACGCCGGCTCCGTAGCGGCGGACCTTGCGGGCCTTCGTGAGGAAGTCGGCCTCGCCCTCCTTCAGGCTGATCGAGTTGACCACGGCCTTGCCCTGGACGCACTTCAACCCGGCCTCGATCACGCTCCACTTCGAGCTGTCCACGACGAACGGGATGCGGGCGACCTCGGGCTCCGTGGCCAGGTAGTTCAGAAACGTGCTCATGCAGGCCTCGGAGTCGAGCAGACCCTCGTCCATGTTCACGTCGAGCAGGTTGGCACCGCCGCGCACCTGATCGACGGCGATCTCGACGGCGGCGGTCCAGTCTTCGTCCTTCACCAGGCGAGCGAACCTGCGCGAGCCCGCAACGTTGGTGCGCTCGCCGATCATCTGAAAGTTCGATTCCGGTCGGATCACCAGCGGCTCGAGCCCGCTGAAGCGCGTGAAGCCGTCTTCGAGCACCGGAACGTCGCGCGGCGGTACGTCGGCGACCGCCTGGACGATGGCTCGGATGTGCTCGGGCGTAGTGCCGCAACATCCGCCGACCAGGTTCACGAAGCCGCTTTCGGCGAACTCGCGGAGCTTGCCGGCCATCTCGTCGGGGCCTTGATCGTAGTCGCCGAAGGCGTTCGGCAGGCCCGCGTTCGGATAACAGAGGATCGAGCAGTCGGCGATCTTCGAGAGTTCAGCGATGTAGGGCCTCATCTCGTCCGCGCCGAGCGCACAGTTGATGCCGACGGCCAGCGGGCGGGCATGGGCGATCGAGATCCAGAAGGCCTCGACGGTCTGGCCGGAGAGAGTGCGCCCGCTCGCATCGGTGATGGTCACGGAGATCAGCACGGGAACGCGTTCGTGGCGCGCGTCGAAGGCGTCTTCGATGGCCGCCAGCGCCGCCTTGGCGTTCAGCGTGTCGAAGATGGTTTCGACCATCAGGACGTCGCAGCCGCCCTCCAGCAGGCCGTGAGCCTGGTCGAAGTATGCGGCGTGAAGGTCGTCCCAGGTGAGGTCGCGGAAGGCGGGGTCGTTCACGTCCGGCGAGATCGAGAGCGTCTTGTTGGTCGGTCCGATCGCACCCGCCACGAAGCGGGGCTTGTCCGGCGTC
>Ga0114931_10003282_pt1 | contig 20520 bp, 19 predicted proteins | sample 2SBtaG_FD_89579 | JGI IMG/M metagenome (GOLD analysis project Ga0114931, IMG submission 89579) | Deep subsurface microbial communities from Kolumbo volcano to uncover new lineages of life (NeLLi) - 2SBTROV14_V59a metaG | ecosystem: Environmental > Aquatic > Marine > Volcanic | place: Kolumbo...
GCCAGCGCCAGGGCTTTTCGGAAATGGACCCCGGCGCGGATTTTATCCTGCTTGGCTTTCCAGTACAAAAGCCCCATCTGAACATGAATCCGAAACTGTCCCGGCTGTTGTTGCAAAACCCGGGCAAAATGCGCCAGCGCCCGGTCAAACTGTTGCAGTTGAATAGATACGTTGGCCAGGTTGATCCGGGCATTCAGGTAATCCGGCTTGACGGCGAGGGCTTTTTCATAGAACTCGCGGGCTTGATCCCACCGCTTCATTTGTTGAGCGTTCCAGGCAATGCCAAAATACGCCTTGGCGTCGGCGCCCCGGGTTTGCAAAAATTTTTCGAACCAGCGGCTTGATTTCTGCCATTCCTTTTTCAGTTGAAACAGGTGAGCCAGATTGAACTGGGCCTGCTCAAAATGATTGTTGATCTCCAGGCAGGCGAGGAATGCGCGCTCGGCGTTTTCCATATCGCCCCGCTTCATGTACGCCGTGCCCAGATTGAAATACGCCTTGTACATTCTTGGGGAAACGTCCAGCGCCTGCCGCGATTCCTTTATAGACTCCTCGAAGCGTCCGAGTTTGCCGTAAACTTCGCCCAGGTTCAGCTTTGCCAGCGCATAGTCGCCCGGCCGGTAGCGTTGCCAGGCCTTGTTGGCCAGGCGGTAATCTTTGACGGCTTCTTCGTAGCGTCCGGTCTGGTTGTAAATCGACCCCAGCCCCAGGTAGGCCGCGTAGTATTCCGGGTCCAGGCGGATAGCCGTTTGGTATTCCCGTTCGGCGTCCGCCAAACGGTTCAAATCCATGTAGACGTTGGCCAGGTTGTAGTGCGGCTCGGCGAAGTTCGAGGACAAGCGGATGCTCTTGCGGAAAAGCTCCACGGAGAGCTTCTTATCGCCCTTTTCGTAGTAGGCTTTTCCCAGGTTGCTGTAGGGCCGCGGAGAATGGGGCGACTTGGCCAGCGCATCCCGCCACAAAGACATTTCGCTGAGCCAGACCCGGTTGCGCGCGGTGGTCAAAATTCCCGCCGCCAGGAAAAGCACCATCCATACGCACAGCCGCCGCGGCCGGGCCATTTTGGCAGACCAGAGTCCCGCAATCAGGCACGGCCCCAGCGCCATGGGCAGGTACATCCGGTGCTCCACCGCAAGATCGTTCAGCGGAATGAAACTGGACGTCGGCGCCAGCGTCAGAAAAAACCAGGCGGTCCCCGCCTTGAGCAACGGGCCGCCTTTCAGCAACACCCCGGCCACAATGCCGGACAGGACGATTACCGCCAAAAAAGTTTTTCGGTCCGCCCCGGCGGCAAAAGGGTACCCGATATCCACATTTTGATTGATGGGTAGAAAAAACAACTTCAGGTAGTAAAATACGATCACTTTGAGTTGCGCCAAAAAGTAGCCCCATTGTCCGTACAGCTCAAGCCCCTTGTCCAGCGGCTTGAAGCCGAGAGCTGCGCCTAAAACCGCCAGCAGCAACACGGCGTAAAGCAGCGCCATCCCCGGCCCGAGCAAGCGGGCATGCAGGCGCGGAAAACAACCGGGGCTGACGACCAACACAAACCAGACGCCCAGCAAAACCGGGAGCGTCACCGCCGTCAACTTCGACGCAACGGCCAGATAGTACAAGGCGGCAACAACCACCGTTAAAACGCCTCGGAGAATCCACCGGCCGCGGCTCTTTGGAAGGGAAAACAGGCAAAGAAACGCATACAGGCCCGCAAGATAAAAAAACGCCGCCAGCAGCGTCGACCGGGAGGAAATATAGGATACCGAGTCGGTGGCCAGCGGATGCAGGGCAAACAGCAGTGCTGCCGTCAACGGCAGAGCCAGCGAACGGTAAGGGTTTCCCGGCGCGCCGGAGGGCAACGCCGCCGCCCGACCGTGCCCCGCGCCGGCGCCCTGATCAACAAACTTTCCCGAAAGCCCGGCGATCATGAAAACCAGAATCGCCGCCAACACATGGAGAAGGAGGTTGACCAAATGAAAGCCGAAAACCTGGCGGGGATGCAGCGTATTGTTGAACATGAACGTCAAAAGAAGGACGGGACGGTGGCCCACAGCGCTTAAGTTCAAGCCCTTCTCGTCGTACAGAAAAACAACGTCCTTGCGGAAATGGTCAAAATCGGCAATCCAGGGTTGCTCGAGAAGCTGCGTGTCGTCGTATTGAAACGACCCTTGCAGGGAGTTAAAATACACCGTTGCCGGCAGCAGGATCAATACGGACAAGCACAAAATCCTGGTTTTAATTGCAAGTGAAACGAACGGACCTTTCATCCGGCAAGCGAGCCTTGGGGATTGATTTTCACAGAAGCTTTGTCGGAAAACATAACAAGCGGCTGTCGATTCTTGAGAAAAAAACCCTTGACGAGCGTACAAGGGTAACGATAATTCCTGTAGTTTAATCCATTTGACCCGCCAAGTGTCGGGAAATCAAGTGAGCCTGCAAAACCCGCAACGGGCTTTCAACGCCAATCGACCGCGCAAGCGGAACAGGTTGCTCCACCCGAGGTAGCCGATGAATCAGGAAAAAATAATAACCCGCAGCACCTGCCGGCTGTGCGGCTCGGAAAAGCTGGAGGAAATTTCCACGCTGGGCAGCCTTTACGTCTCCACCTTTGTGAGCAACAAGGATGAGGGCATCAAAGCGCCCCTCGATATGATTTTATGCGAGAACTGTTCCCTCCTGCAATTGCGGCACACCGCGCCGATGGAACTCATGTACTCGCGTTTTTACTGGTACCGCTCCGGCGTAACGGACACCATGCGCAACGCCCTGCGCGACATCACCGCAAGCATCGAGGCGATAACGCCCTTAAAACCGGGCGACGTGGTGCTGGACATTGGCGCCAACGACGGCACCATGCTGACGACCTTTACGGCGGAAGGCATCCGCAAAGTGGGCTGCGAACCCGCCGACAACCTGATCGACGCATTGCGGCAAAACGCCGATTTCGTCATTCACGACTTCTGGAGCCACGCCGCGTATGACAACCTGGCCCGCGCCCATGGCTTTGGCAAGGCGAAAGCCGTCACCGCCATCGGCATGTTCTACGACATGGAAAATCCCAACCAGTTCGTCGCCGACGTCGCCCGGGTGCTCGCCGACGACGGCGTGTTCGTGGCGCAATTGATGTGCCTGCGCCCCATGCTGGAAAAAAACGACGTCGGCAACATTTGCCACGAGCATCTGGAATTTTATTCCCTCGAATCCCTGCGATACCTTTTCGAGCACAACGGCCTGGAAATGTTCAAGCTGGAGGAAAACGACGTCAACGGCGGCAGTTACCGGATTTACTGCCGGCATTACCGGGACGGCGGAATCCAATTCGACGAGCACTACACAAAAGAAGATTACCGGGCTTTTTTCCGCCGCGTCGAGGACAACAAGAAAAAGTGCGTGGATTTCATCAGGCAGGAAGTCGGGCGCGGCAAAACGGTTTACGTTTACGGCGCTTCCACCAAGGGCAACACGATCCTGCAATATTACGGACTCGACCACACCTGGATCACGGCCGCCGCCGAACGCAGTCCGGAAAAATGGGGAAAGTACACCGTGGGAACGAAAATCCCCATCATCTCGGAAGAACAAGCCCGCCGGGAGCAGCCGGATTATTTTCTGGTGCTGCCGTGGGCGTTTTTCGATGAGTTCTCTGTCCGCGAAACCCCGTGGCGCGAGGCCGGCGGCAAATTCATCGTCCCCATCCCCGAATTCAGAGTCGTATGACGTCCGCCCCACCCTGCCGTTAAATTCACTTGCAGGGTTTAATACTTGCCGGGCGGACGGAAAATGGGCAGATCGAGAATCCATTCGATGTCCCAAAGCTCGCCGACGGTCCCCAGGCCGAGCAGGAGGATATAAACGACAAGCACGGCGAGGCCGATCTCACCTTTGTATTTTCTGCCGGTTTCTTTTAGTTGGGCGATCATGGGACCCTGGTGTGTGTTGGCGGGGTGATTTTGCGGTTCATCAAACGACCTTGACATCCTCACGCAGGATTTTTACCAGTTTGGCGGCGGCCTCCTCCGCGGGGCCTTCCAAGATAATGCCCTTTTTCCTTTGCGGGGGCAAGGACAAATCGACCTGCCTCACCTTGCCGGGCGCCAGCGCCGCGGCGTCGAAGCCAATCGCCTGGGCGTCCAGCACCCTGATTTCTTTTTTCCTGGCGGCCATGATTCCTTTGAGGGAAGGCAGCCGAGGCTCGTTCAGGCCTTTCTGACAAGTCAGCAAAAGCGGCAGCGGCGCGTCCAGAGTTTCCGAGCCGCCCTCAATCTGCCGGATGACGGTGGCGCGTTTGCCGTCCGCCGCCAGCGACAGGCCGGTGACCACGGATACGAAAGGAATGCCGAGCAGCACCGCCAAAGCAGGCCCCACTTGCGCCATGTCGTCATCCACCGCCTGCCGTCCGCAGAGGATCAAATCAAAAGGCATGGAGCCAATCGCGGCGGCCAGAACGCGGGCCGTTCCATCATGATCCAGCTCATCAAAAGCCGGGTCCAGCAGATGCGCCGCACCGTCGGCGCCCATCGCCAGGCCGGTCTGCAACACCTTGCGGCAATCCTCCGGCCCAACCGTGAGCAGCGTCACCCCGGTATCCGGAATTTTTTCCTTGATGCGGATGGCCTCCTCGACGGCATACTCGTCGTAAGGGTTGAGGATGCGCGGAATCTCTCCGGCCTCCACCGCGCCGTCCGCAATGCGGATTCTCGCGGCCGTGTCCAGAACCTGTTTGACGCAGACGATGATTTTCATGGTGAACGGCTCCCGTTTTTCTTCTCCCCGATTATCTCATAAATCCGCGGCGGAATCTTTTTTTCGCGTTCAAATCGTATCCATCAAATCCAAGCGGTTGCCCATGAACCGGCGTAACGCGTCCTTGAGCTTGCGGTGCCCGGGGTCTTGCAAATGCGGGTCGCGTTCCACAAGGTCGAAGGCTTCCTGGCGCGCCGCCTCCAGGATGCGGATGTCGCGGACGAGGTCGGCCACCTGCAACTCGGGCAGGCCCGACTAGCGGGTTCCCATGAAATCGCCCGGCCCGCGGATATTCAGGTCCTCCTCGGCGATGCGGAACCCGTCGCCGGTTTTCAGCATCGCCTGCAGGCGGGCCTTGGCCTCGTCGGTCAACGGATAATAAGCGATCAGCAGGCATTGGGACGAATGGCCGCCCCGGCCCACCCGGCCGCGCAACTGGTGAAGCTGCGACAAACCGAAACGCTCCGCATGTTCGATAATCATCACCGTGGCGTTGGCAACGTCGATACCGACTTCGATGACCGTGGTGGAAACCAGAATATGAATGTCACCGGCCTTGAACCGGGACATGATGCGGCTGCGTTCGTCCGCTTTGATCTTGCCGTGAATCAGGCCAACCGTTGAGCCGGGAAACAGGGCGCTTAAATCCTCCCGCACATCGACCGCCGTTTGCAGGTCGAGGGTTTCCGTTTCCTCGATCAGGGGGCAGACGACATAGGCTTGCCGGCCCGCGTAAATTTCCCGGCGAATGGATTCATAAACCTCACGGCGTTTGTTCCCAAAACAGAGCTTCGTATCGATGGGCGTCCGGCCCGGCGGCAACTCGTCGATGACGGAAACATCCAGGTCGCCGTAAAGCGTCAGGGCCAGCGACCGGGGAATGGGCGTAGCGGTCATGACGAGTGTATGAGGGTGCAACCCCTTCCTGGCCAGCGCATCGCGTTGCAGTACGCCGAACCGATGCTGTTCGTCGATGACCGCGACACCCAGCTTGTGGAACCGGACCTGCTTCTGAATCAGCGCATGCGTGCCGACGACAATCGCGGTTTTGCCGGCTTGGATGTCGTTTAAAATTTGCGTCTTTCCCTTGACGCCGGAGGTTATCAACCCGATGCCGATGCCCAGGGCCTGGCAGTCCGGCTGTAAATTCAAGAAGTGCTGTTCCGCCAAAAGCTCCGTCGGCGCCATCAAGGCGCCTTGACAACCGTTGTCCACTCCGGTCAGCAGAGTGATCAGGGCAACGATGGTCTTGCCGCTGCCCACATCACCCTGCAAAAGCCGGTTCATGGGCGTGTCCTTTTCCAGGTCGCGCATGATCTGGTTGAGCACCTTTTTTTGCGCCCCGGTCAGTTCGAACCGCAGCCGTTTGACAAACTTTTGGATAGTCGGGCCGCGGGTCGTGAAACGCCGGCCGCGCGCCTGCCCGGCCCGGCGTTTCCTTTTAAAAGCCAGCGCCAACTGGATCAGGAACAGCTCATCGAAGATGATCCGCTGCTGGGCCGGCGAAGTGAAATTTTGCAGGCGGGCCAGGGACGTGCCGTTGGGCGGCAGATGCGCCTGCATAAAAGCCTTTTGCCGCGGCATCAGCCGGTTACGGCGAAGCATATCGTCAGGAAGAATCTCTTCGATCAAGCCGCAATAATGATCGACCACATACTTGAAAATAGCCCGCAGGCCTTTCGCGTGCAAACCTTCCGTGCTGTGATAAACCGGAACGATCCGCCCCATTTCCAGACCCGGATCGTCTCCGGAGGAAAAAATTTCGATGTTCGGATGGATGATTTCCAGGCCGGAGCCGCCATAGCGGTTCACGCCGGGTTTGCCGGAAAGAATAACGGTCGCCCGGGCTTTGAATTTTTCCCGCATGTAGGCGTCGTTGAAGCGAAACCACTTGGCGCGGATGATGCCCGAATCGTCTTGAACGATCATTTCAAAAATCTTCCGCCTTCTGCCGGCGGAAAAGGAACCGGCGTTGACGATGGTTCCCGTGAAGGTCGCCTGTTCGCCGGCCGCCAGTTGCGAAATTTTTTGAATGCGGCTCCGGTCCTCGTAACGGTAAGGAAGAAAGTACAGGCAGTCACGGACGGTCAACAGATTGCGTTTTTGCAGCAAAGCGGCTCGTTTCGGCCCTACGCCTTTAATAAACCGGACCGGATCGTCCAGAGAACGCGGGCCGATATCTTTTGCACTCACTGTCATGTTTGTCGCATCATTTCATTGACCGATAGCGTAAGGCCGTGGCCCGATGGCCCGGCAAAAGCCCGTTCGGGCAACCGCCTGTTCGGCGGTAACAGTATTTGCCGTCAAACCTTTACCGGAAAAAAAGAAAGTTGACAACCGTAAAGTTCCGGGGTATTTATAATTATAGGGAACTCTTTGAAAAAAATACGTTTATCCCGGCCGATCGGCGGTGCCGCCGGCTTTGCAAAAACCGGAGGACCGAAAGCCGATTTTTAAAAGCCGGCGGACCCAAACGGAAATTTCGCCATAACAGGCACAAAAAATGTTAAAGCTGGATGACATCACCAACGCCGTTCTCAGTTACCACCCGGCGGCGGACCTGGACATCATCCTGGAAGCCTACGTGTTTTCCGCCAAGGCCCACAGAGGCCAGAGCCGGCAATCCGGCGCCGCCTACCTTTCCCATCCCCTGGCGGTGGCCTTCAATCTCACCAAACTGAAACTGGACGAAATCACGGTGGCCGTCGGCCTCCTGCACGACACCCTGGAAGACACGATGGCAACGCCGGAAGAAATCAAGGAATTGTTCGGCGAGGAAGTATTCCAGTTGGTGGACGGCGTGACCAAGATCGGCAAAATGGAATTTTCCGGACGCATGGAATTTGCCACCCGCGAGGAAAAACAGTCGGAAAATTTCCGCAAAATGATCCTTGCCATGGCCCGCGATATCCGGGTTGTTTTGATCAAACTTGCGGACCGCGCCCATAATATGAAAACACTCGGCCCCATGCCCCGGGAAGCGCAACAGCGCATCGCCAGGGAAACCCTGGAAATTTACGCGCCCCTGGCCAATCGGCTGGGCATCGGCTGGCTGAAAGCCGAACTGGAAAATGACGCCTTCCGTTACATCTATCCCGAAGCAAGCCAGACGATCCGGCAAAAAGTGGCCCAGGGAAAAGACGCCCGCGAAAAATACGTGCTGCATATTTGCGACATCATCTCCAGGGAACTGCAAGCGGCGAATATCCAGAGAACCGTCATGGGCCGGCCGAAGCATTTTTACAGCATTTATAAAAAAATGCAGGACCAGGGCATCGACTTCAACGACGTGTACGACCTGATCGGCGTGCGCGTGCTGACCGATACGGTAAAAAACTGTTACGCCATATTAGGCCTGATCCATTCCCTGTGGAAACCGATCCCCGGCAAATTCAAGGATTACGTCGCCATGCCCAAACCGAACATGTACCGTTCGCTGCACACAACGGTCATGGGGCCGGACGGGCAGCGCGTGGAAGTGCAAATCCGCACCGAGGAAATGCACAAGGTTTGCGAGGAAGGCATCGCCGCCCACTGGCAATACAAGGAAGGCGGCGGCGGTCAGCCCGACAAAATGGACCAGCAACTGGTCTGGGTCCGCCGGCTGCTGGACGGCCATGAAGAACTCAAAAACCCGAAAGAATTCCTCGACGCCTTCAAAGTGAATTTGTATCCCGACGAAGTGTACGTTTTCACCCCCATGGGGGAAGTGATCTCCCTGCCCGACGGAGCATCCCCCGTGGACTTTGCTTATTTTGTGCACACGGACATCGGCCACCATTGCCTCGGCGCCAAGGTGAATGGAAAAATCGTTCCCCTGAGATACAAACTGCGCAATGGCGACCGCATCGAAATTCTCACGTCCAAACAAAAAACGCCCAGCCGCGACTGGCTGGCCTTCGTCAAAACCGCCAAGGCACGCAATAAAATCCTGAACTTTTTAAACAGCCGGGAAAAAGCCAGAAACCTGGAACTGGGAAAAACACTGCTGGAAAAAGAAATTTCCAGGTACGACCTCAACCCCGCTTCCCTGCTCAAGGGAAAATCCCTGGACGCCGCCGTTCAAGCCTGCGGGTTCAACTCGTTCGACAGCTTGCTGACGGCCATCGGCTTCGGAAAAATCTCCGTCCGGCATTTTGCCGAAAAACTCATCCCCAGGGAAAAATTGGAAAACAGGGAGTTGGCCGACACCTCGCATCCGAAAACTCCGTTAAGAACGGCGTCTCAGCGCCATGATATCGGCATCAAGGTCAAAAACTTCGACAACGACGACCTGTTGCTGCGGATGGGAAAATGCTGCTCGCCGGTGCCGGGGGACAAAATCTTCGGCTACATCACCCGTGGCCGGGGGATCTCGGTCCATACCGCCGATTGCCTCAACACCAGCATGTTTTCCGGGGAGCCCGAAAGGCTGATAGAAGTGGAGTGGGATTCCGTCCGCAAAACGCCCCACCCCATGCGTATCTCCATCGTCTCCGAAGACAAGCCCGGGTTATTGGCCGAAATCAGCGGCGTGCTGGCAAATTGCGATATCAACATCACCCGTGCCGCCATCACTCAGGGCGCCTACAAGAGAGCCTACTTCGACTTTTCCATTGAGGTTTACGACCTGGAACATCTCAACCGGACTCTGCAGGAAGTCGCCAAAACGAAAGGGGTGATCCACGTCGAGCGCGTAAAAAAATGCCGGAAAAAAGTCTCTCCCAAGACGAACTCAAAAGAACTGTCGGCAGATTTGACCCCCGCAGGCAGCGGGGAATTGGCGGCGGGCCGAGGTTAGACCGCCTTGTTGACTTTGCCCGCCTTCAGGCAGCGGGTGCACACTTTCTTGGTTTTAATCGAACCCTTGATCACCACGCGCAGCTTCTTCAAGTTCGGATTGAACCGCCGGTTGGTCTTGTTGTTGGCGTGGCTTACGTTGTGGCCGAACATCGGGCCTTTTCCGCAAATATCACATTTTTTCGACATCAATCAGCTCCAGCACTTAAACATTGTATTGATCAGGAATGGATGCTAATATAGCGGTAATAATTTTACAAGTCAAATTTGAATCATGGTTATCCGCAGCAACACAACAATCAATGAGATCCTGCAGAAATATCCCGAAACCATAAAGTTCTTCAATGACCTGAACATGAGTTGTTCAGGGTGTTTTGCGGTAAACTTCGATACACTTGAAAACGGCGCCCTGATGCACGGCATGGACGTCAACCTGCTGGTCGACAAGCTCAAAAAATTCATCCGCCATTTGCCTACGGAAGTCATTTCCCTTTCCGACAAGTCCTAGCCCTCCCCTCCAGGCATTGCTTTCAGAAAAAAAAGCCGGCGCGCGCCGTTCGTTTGCTATCTGGAAAATGCTGGGGAAATGCCCGTCCCGGAGAAACTACCGGGAGAAAGAAATCGCCTGCGGAAGATTTAGCGTCCGTTCCCGGCCGCCGCGGAAATCACTTGAGGAAAGCGCTTTCCGTTATGATATCTTTTAAAATCTTGCCCGCCAGCTCTTGGCTGTCCACTTTAAACGTACCGTCGGCGATCGCTTTTTTGATCCGGCTGACTTTTTCAGTACGAATATCGGGGGAAGATTTAATAACCTCATTCGCCCGTTGAATGTTTCTGGCCTTGGAAGACACACTGATCTGTTCGCCGGCAGATTGTCCCACGGCGGGTTTGGAGGAGGCCGCCGCCTGTGCGCCGCCGCCTTTTTTGACCGGCTGCTTTCCCGTAACTTTTTGCTGGGTGACTTTTCTAAGCTCGTTGCCCGGAATTTCCATGGCGCCCACCAAACCTTTCTTTATAGTAAAATGCCGCCGCCAACCCTTACCTAGCTCAGGCTAAAATCAGCCGCCAAACATAACCAGCTGATTTTATTTCCCTTACTGAAAAACCCCTTGCCGTTTTTACAACCCCTTTTCCGGCTTCTTGAGAGTAAGGGGAATACCTTTTCACAGTTTCTTATCGGAATCTCCATCAGGAACTTAAGTTTTTTTTAAGCCCCATTGAGCCGATTTTTAACCCTTTTCTATCCGTCAAAATACCAGTAAAATAAGAGCTTGTCAACGCATCTGCCGGGCCGGGCGGCTTTTTTGCCAAAGCGCGTGGAAAACCGCCGGTGGGCCGGAAAAACCATTCACCCGCGGGCGCCGCAAGTTGCCCCGAAAACCCTCGAATCGTGGCTCACAAAAACCCCGTCCCGACAGTCGATATTATCATAGAATTCCAAGAGGCGGGGATCATTCTGATCGAGCGTCGCAACCCTCCCCACGGCTGGGCCTTGCCGGGCGGGTATGTCGATTATGGAGAGTCCCTGGAATCGGCCGCCGTCCGCGAAGCCCGGGAGGAAACCTCCCTGGACGTGCAGTTGCTCGGCCAGTTTCACAGCTATTCCGACCCGGCGCGCGACCCGCGCCGGCATAACATATCCACCGTGTTTATCGCCAGGGCGTCCGGCAGCCCGCGGGCCGCGTCCGACGCCCGGGCGGTCGGCGTATTCTCGCGGGACAACCTGCCGCGGCCGCTCGTCTTCGACCACGCCCAAATTCTCAAGGATTATTTCCATGCCCGCCGCCAATGGTCTCCCGCCGTCAAAATCCGGCCTTAGAACAAACGGGAGCCGGTTTATAAAGTCCCCCATCCTGCCGGCCGCCATGCTGGTGCTGGCGCAGAGCCTGGTTTCGCCCGCCGAACCGGCGGCCCTGGAAAAATACCGGGACATCCCCTGGCGGCACCTGGAAACCATTGCCGGAATGGGCCCCCGCAACCCCGGCAGCCCGGGTTACCAAAAACTCAAGGAATACATCCTGCAAATCGGCCGGCAATTTGCCGACTCGGTTGTCGAGCAACCTTTCACGCACCGGGCGCCCGGCCGGGAACCGTTGGCGCTGACGAATATCGAAATGCGGTTTAACGGCGGCGGCGGACCGCCTGTCCTCATCGGCGCCCATTACGACACCCGGCCCTTTGCCGACGAAGAACCCGACCCCGCCCTGCGGGCAATCCCCATCCCCGGCGTCAACGACGGCGGCTCCGGAACCGCCGTTCTCCTGGCGCTTGCCCGGCTGCTGCACGACCGCAAACCCAAACAACCCGTCAACCTGGTATTCTTTGACGGCGAGGATTATGGCGCCAAGGGATCGGCCCAGTACCTCCTGGGTTCCACCCACTATGCCCGGCGGCTAAAAAAAGAAGATAACAACCGATGGCCCCGCGCCGTTTTAGTGATCGACATGGTGGGTGACCGGGACCTGCAAATTTACAAAGAAGGCCATTCCGTAAAAAGCGCCCCCTGGCTGGTCAACCTCGTCGGCCGCGTCGCCCGTAAAAACGACGCCTTCCCGCAGTTCAAGAAAAAAACCAAATACACCCTGCTGGACGACCATTATCCCTTTATCCTGCGCGGCATCCCGTCGGTGCTGCTGATCGACTTCGACTATCCCGCCTGGCACACTCGGGCCGACACCCTGGAGCAATGCTCTTCCGAAAGCCTGTTTGCCGTATTCTCCGTAGTTGCCGGAACGCTGGCCGAGCTGCACGCCTTCGATTAGCCCGGAGGGTTCATGAGGAAAATTCTCTCCCAAAAGGGACGTCACGGCACTTCGTTCGGAATGGCAACGGGCGGGGATCAGGGAGAATGCAACAGGCCGGAGGCTACTCTCCGCGGGAACGAACGATGCAGAGCTTTTGGCTTCAAAGGGAACGCCGCGTTACCGTCTCTATTGGGGAATGGATTCAAGAAAAACGCCGGAGGCTTCCTCAAACTGCAACACCACCTCCTTCATGACAGATGAGAAAAAAATATTTTCTCCGATTTCCGTCAGCTCCCGGGCTTCATTTTCCAGACAGGGAATGCTGGTCTCTACGCCGCAGCCAATTTGCAGCGTATTGGCGATGATGTCCGCCACGTGAACCATCGCGGCTTCAAACCGGTATTCTGGCGCCCGGGAAGGCTGATGATGAAACGCCACCGCCTCTTCATGGCTTTTCGGCAATTGCCAGGCCCTCAGCAGAAGCCCGCCGAGCATTGCATGATCGAATCCCATCACCCGCCGTTCCGCCAGAGGCAAAGCCAGGTCCTCGGCTTTGCTGAGTTGAAAAGCCTCCTGGACTTTTTCGGGACATTTTATGCAAAGCGTCAGGCGGCCGATATCGTGCAGCAGGCCGGCAACAAAAAAGCGCTCGGGGTTGGACTCTTTCTTATGAACTGCCAATGCGCGGGCCGCCAGCCCACAGGCGAGGCTGTGTTCCCAAAAGGACCGCATATTTATCGTTTCGTCCGAAATTCCCTTGAACTTGTTTATGACAATGGTGGAGATAACCAGATCGTTCAACTGGTCCATGCCGATTATGCTGATGGCGTGGGAGATCGTAGCGATTCGGTTGGAGAATCCGAAATAAGCGCTATTGACGATTTTCAGGAGGCGGGCGGTCAGGCCGGCATCATAACCAATGATCTCGGCAATTTCATCAAAGGAACTTTTTGGATCATCCATGACCTCCCGGAGCCGAAAAAATATATCCGGCAACGTGGCAACCTGATCGTTCTCTTGCACCAGATCATGAATATCCATAGTTAAAGCCAAAGATTTTGTTCCTCCATAAGAGACGCGGTTACGCAGTATAAGCGAATTGCCTCATGAAATTGTTACGGTTAGGTAACAAAATTGTCACAGTTATGTGAACAACCGACGCAAGGGTTCAGACATTTTATCATAAAAATGCTTAAATAAAAGCATAACACCAGAAACACATTAGATTTATGAATTCATGATTGGCGTGGGGAAGGAAGGGGCAGTTATCGATTGCCAACGATATTCGGGCAACAATCAGGCGGGAGCGCCGCCTAATCTCAGACTATTTATGAGGGTTTTTCAACCCTTTTCGTTGCAATATCAGGCATCCGCGGCAAAGTGCTGGGCGATATACTTTTCCCCTTCATCGCAGAAAAAGGTGAGGATATTCCCCACCCCCTGGTCCTTCAGTTGTTGTGCGGCGAGGAAATTACCGCCGGAGCTTGGGCCGACGAACGTGCCGTAGGTTTTAGCGAGTCTTTTCATGGCGGCGACGGCTTTCGCACCCTCGATCTGCATTACCCCGTCCACCTCATTTTGGTGGCGTTTGTAAATTTCGGGCACAAAACCGTCGGCAATACCTTCGATGAGATGATCGTTCACCTCATGACAGGAGATGATCGCCGACTCCGAAGGTTCCATGGCAAAAATTTTTAAATCCGGGTTGTGATGTGCGCGCAACGCCTGGCCGACGCCGATCAGGGTGCCGCCGGTGCCGACTCCCTGGACAATGGCATCGATAGTCACCGCAGGCGGAAGCTGCTCGACGATCTCCGGCCCAAGCCATTTGGCGTTTTCCTCGACGTTCCATTCACTGTCAAATTGCCGCGGGCACCAGAACCCTTTTTTCTTGCCGAGTTCCCTGGCATATTCCAGAGCCTCATCGACCTGGAAATGTCCCATCAATTTAACTTCCGCGCCGAAAGCCCGGGAAATGGCCGCCCGTTCGTCGGTATACCCTTCCGGTATGACCACCAGCATGTTATAGCCTTTCGCCGCCGCCACCAGGGAGAGCGCGTTGCCGGTATTGCCGCTGGAAGCCTCGACGATGGTCATCCCTTTTGTCAGCACACCCTCCTGTTCGGCGCGCTCCACCACGTACTTGGCCAGGCGCGCCTTGATGGAGCCTGAAGGGTTCAAATATTCGCACTTGACGAAAATGTCCTCAAGCCGCAACAATGGCGTGCCGCCGATGGCGTCCAAAATACTTTTTGCTAAACCGGACATAGCTGGCCTTTGCTGTTCAAGTTTTTTTATTTTTGCAAATTTTGCCCTAAAATGCCTTAAAATTGCGGCGTTTGTTTTTCAAATTCCGCACCGGAAAGAATGAAATTGAAAGCACTGAAACCGCGCATTGGCTTGCTGGCCATCGTCTTTTGCCTGATGGCGGCAGTCCCCGCCGCCGTCGCCGATGAAGACAGCGCCGGCCAGCGCACCGGTGAAAACAAGTTGCTGGAGGAAGTCAGCGAGGGCCTGGGCGTGGCCGGTTTGTGGGGGCTGATCATTTTGAACAGCCTGTATTATTACAGCATGGGGTATAAACACATCCCCAAACAGGCGAAAACCGCGGCCCCCGATATTCTCAAATTACCCATGAAGTGGAAATCCCGGTTCCGCAAGTATCATTACTACGGCAATCCGCTGGCTGTGGCAACCGGTTTCCTGCACGGAATCTGGGCGAAGAAAACCAATCTGCTTTTGTGGGCGGGCTGGGGAGTCCTGGTGGTTTTATGCTTAACCGGCCTGATCATGAAATTGCAAAAAGCCGACGCGCCGGGCGCCAAGGCCAACCGGTTGATTCACACCCAACATGCACTTTCCATCGCCATGGTGGTTTGTCTGCTCATTGGACACGCCCTGGTGGATTAAGCCCCGAACAGGTAAAGCAACCATGCCCGCCGGTTATTTGCAATTGAGCCAAAGCGAACTCGATGCCAGAGCGGACGCCGCTTACGCCATGTATGGCGAATGCAGCGTGTGCCCGCACCGGTGCGGCGTGGACCGTACGCGGGGAGAGGCCGGGTATTGCGGGCAAAGCGACCGGCTGCTCATCTCGTCCTGTGTCCGGCATTTTGGCGAGGAAATGCCCTTGACCGGGTCGCGCGGCATCGGCAACATTTTTGTCGCCGCCTGCAACATGCGCTGCGACTACTGCCAGAACCACCTCATTTCCCAGGAGCACATGGGGCAGGAACAAAGTTACGCGGCGGTGGCCGGGGAAATGTTGCGCCTGCAGGCTTTGGGCGTGCATTTCATCGGCTGGGTGTCGCCCTCCCACGTCGTCCCCGGCCTCCTGAAAAGCCTGGCTCTGGCGCGCCGCCGGGGCCTGCGCCTGCCGGTCGTTTACAACACCAGCGCCTTCGACTCGGTGTCCACCTTGCAGCTCCTGGAGGGCGTGGTGGACATTTATTTGCCGGACTTAAAATACGCCGACGAGGCCGCCGCCCGGCGGTTTTCCCATATCAAAAATTATGTGGAGCGCTCCCGCGAGGCGGTGCTGGAAATGTTCCGGCAGGTTGGGCCGCTCACCTGCGACGCCACCGGGTTGGCGCGCCGCGGCCTCATCGCCCGCCATCTCGTGCTTCCCAACGACCTTGCGGGAACCTGGGAAACCCTGTGCTTTCTCGCGCTGGAGTTGTCTCCCGCAACACCTTTGAGTTTGATGAGCCAGTACCGGCCCGCGCATCGGGCGGCCGATAACCCCCTGCTAGGCCGCGCCATCACTCCGCGTGAGTATGAGGAAGCCATCGGCATGGCGCAAGACCTGGGGTTTGCAACGATTTTCATTCAGGATTTACAGAGCGCTTTGCATAACCTGCCGGACTTCCGGCGCGCCGCCAATCCGTTTCCCATGAAAAAAGCCCACAATTCCCCCGCTGCGGAAGCTTAAGGCACTTTACCGAGCCGGAAAGTTTTCTCTGGCAGTTTCACATTCATTTGTTAACCCGCGGCGTTTCTGATAATCTTTTTCAGATGACACAACCTCGAAAGACGCGAAAAATCCACATCGGCTCCCTGGCCATCGGCGGCGATGCGCCCGTTGCCGTGCAAAGCATGGCGGCGACCCGCACCCGGGACCTGCAAGCCACGGCGGAGCAGATCCGCATTCTCGAAGATGCGGGAGCGGATGTCATCCGCATCGCCGTGGACAGCGAGCCGGATGTCGAGGCGCTTAAAAAATTACGCCAACAGACGCAGGCGGTCTTGTCCGTCGATCTTCAGGAAAATTACAAGCTGGCGCCGCTGGTGGCGCCGCTGGTCAATAAAATCCGTTACAACCCCGGCCATCTGTTTCACCTGGAAAAGTCCAAGAGCATCCGCAACAAGGTCGCGTTCATCGTCGATGCCGCCCGGCAAAATAACTGCGCCATCCGCATCGGCGTCAACTGCGGCTCCGTGGACCCCGATTACAAAGAACGGTACAAGGACGACGAAATCGAAGGCATGGTGCAATGCGCCGTAGACCATTGCCGCATGATCGACGAGATGGGATTCACAAACTTTTGCGTGTCGCTGAAGGATTCCGACGCCCAAAAAGTGATCGACGCCAACCGCCGGTTCGCCGCGCAACGGCCGGACGTTCCCCTGCACCTGGGAGTGACCGAGGCGGGCCTGCCGCCGGAGGGCATCATCAAAACCCGCATCGCTTTCGAGCAACTGGTGGCCGCCGGCATTGGCGACACCATTCGCGTTTCCCTGACCCTGCCGGACGAGGAAAAAGGCCAAGAAATCGCCGTCGGCCGGGAAATCCTCGAGGACATCCGGCAAGGCCGTTTCCGTTCCGTGCCGAAAAACTTCCTCGAAGGCATCAACATCATCGCCTGCCCCAGTTGCTCGCGGGTGGAAAACGGGCGCTTCGTCGAACTGGCGCAGGAAGTCCGGGAAATGACCCGCTACGCGGAAAAATACAAGCTCACCATCGCCGTCATGGGATGCCGGGTCAACGGCCCCGGCGAAACCGACGACGCCGACCTGGGACTGTGGTGCGGGCCGCTGCACGTCAACCTCAAAAAAGGCACGCAAACCGTCGGCGCGTTCTCTTACGATGAAATCATCGGCAAATTGAAAGAAGAATTGAATCGCATCATCACCGAACGCTTTGCCGCGGCGGAAACTTCCTGAAACAGGACGCCCCGGAAGAGAACCTGCCCCATGCCGGCGCGGCAAGAAAGAGGATTTATGGAACTGGTTGTGGAAGAGTTGGACACGCTGAAACGAAAGTTGAAGATCACCGTCCCACGGGACGTTGTCTCCAAAAAAATCAACGACGCCTACCGCGAACTGAACCGGCAGATGCGTATGCCCGGATTCCGGCCGGGGAAAATCCCTCTCAAGATTCTCGAAAAGCAGGTTCCGCTCCAGTCCCTGGGCGAAGTGTTTCAGAACCTCATGCAGGACTATTATGAAAAAGCTCTGGAAAAAACCGGCATCGTGCCCGCCGGAGCGCCGGAACTCGACCACGAAGCACTGACGGATGTCAAAAAAGACGCGCCGCTGGATTTCTCCGTTATCCTCGATATCAAGCCCAACATCACGCTGCCGGTTTACACCGGCCTGAAACTCAAGAAAAAAGAAGCCGCCGTCAGCCAAGACGAAGTGCACGCCACCATCGCAAAACTGCTGGAGGAACGCGGCCATTTCGAAGCTTATGACGCAGACCATGCGGTCCAGCAAGCAGATCACGTCGTCATGGATTTTGAGGGAACCCTGCACGGCCAGCCTCTGGAAAACGGCAGCGCAAAAAACTTTTCCGTCCGCATCGGCGACAAAAAAATGATTCCCGGGTTTGAAGAACAATTGATGCAGCACAAAGCGGGGGAGGAATTCGAGATTCAGGTGGCCCTGCCCGCCGACTGGAACAAAAAACTGCGCCGCGCCAGCTTGCCCATTCCGGGCGCGCAATCCGACGACGAGCAAGACATCGCCTCGTTCAAGGTGAAAATTCATGAAATAAAAAAACTGGTGCTTGCCGAGTTGACCGATGAACTCGCCAAAAGCGCCGGCGTGGATTCCGTGGAGGAATTACGCCGAAAGATTAAAACCGATTTGCAGAGTTACAAGGAACAACAGCAGGAGATGGCTCTGAAAGAGGAAATCTTCAACCAGTTGGTCGAGGCGGGCGGCGGCGAGCCGCCAAAATCCCTGATTGAAAAAGAAATCCGGTTTTTGATCGACGGCATGAAATTCCAAATCGAGCAGTCCGGCATGAAGCTGGAAGACTCCGGATTCGACGAGAAACGCGCGGAAAAAGAAATGTGGGCGCGGGCGGAGAAAAACGTCAAGGGATACCTGATCCTCGACGCCATCGCCGACCAGGAAAATATTCATATTTCCGAGTCGGACATGGAACACGAATACGCCCTGCTGGCCCGGCAAACCCGGCAAAAACCGGAGGACGTGAAAAAACGGCTGGCGGCAAACCCCGGCTCCCTCAACCAGACCCGCTCAAAACTGCGCGGCCAGAAAGCCCTGAACTTTGTCTATTCCCATTGCGAGTTCGAGTACGTCAAGCCGGAGGAAAAACCGGTCACAACACTGGGCCAGGACGGATGAACGGCACATGATCAAATTTGTAACCGTAATGAAGCAGGAGGATTTGCCCATCGGCAAGTCGGCGATCGTCACCGCCGGGAAGGAAGAGATCGCCTTGTTCAATTACAAGGGGAAATATTTCGCCGTGGCCAACAAGTGCCTGCACAGAGGCTCGTCGCTGGGTGAGGGAAGGATTGAGGAAGGCGTGGTCATTTGCCCCAATCACGAATGGCGTTATGACCTGGTCACCGGCGAATGCCCGCAAAACCCGTACATGAAAACGAAGATTTATCCCGTCAAACTGGTCGATGACGTCATTAAAATCGGCCTGGAAACCCGGGGCGGCAAACAGGCGCTCGCGGGAAAAGGCGCGGCGGCGCTGCCGGATTCCCTGACCTTCAAGATTCCCACCATCCAGAAACCCAAAAACCCCGACGAAGAGCTGTAGCCGTCAGTCAGGTTAACGACTCATCGGCGATTTCCACCCATTTGGGATCGCCCTTGGTCTTGTAATTCTCGGTGCCGGCGAAGGTCCCCTGATAATAGATGTTCACCTTGTATTTACTGCCGCCATACTTTTCCGCAAGCCAGGGTACGGGGTCCTCGATATCGACCAGTTCCGGGGTTTCGTACTTGCCCACCAGCTTGAACTCCATGCCCATGCCGGAGGGAACGATGGCGTAAAACTTCAAGGTCGTTTCCGGCAGAATGGCCTTAAAATCTTCTTCCATGTCATCCCGGGTGTAGTCGTGGCCCTTGCGCTGGCGGGCGCGGCGTTTCAGAAAATCCTCCAGCAAATTCCAGAACCACCAGTTCCTGGCCTTGCGGTTGTCGTGCAGGAAAGGATATTCGACAAAACCGTACTTGTTGATAAAAGGTTTCTTGGCCATAATGAAAACCCCTTTGCGCGGGATAGCATTTTTACCTGCTTCAGTTAATCATACAAGATGATTCGATCGTTATACAAAAAATATTGGGCCATCGGATTTCGCTCCCGGCTCTACGACCTTCTCGCCCCGCAAGCCTACCTGGACTCTATCGCCCGCACGGTTGAAATTGCCGGGGTGTCTCCAAACCGGCTTTGGCTGGACGCGGGATGCGGCTCGGGCCTGTCCCTGATTTATTTAAAGCCGCGGCTCAAAAACGGCGGACGTTATCTGGGAATGGACACGGCAACCGCCGGGGTCGAAAGAACATTGGCCAGGGCAAAAGCCCTGCATGTGCCGGGCCGCTGCGTTCGCGCCGATTTCACGCGGGCCATGCCGTTACGGGAAAACTCCATCGATGTTATTCTTGCCCACTTTTCCACGTACACCGCCGCCGACGACGCGGCGCGCCTCCGGGCGCTGAAAAATTTCCATAAGGCGCTCAAGCCTGGCGGAACGCTGGCGCTGGCGAACCCTTGCGAAAATTATAACGCGGAACACATCATCCGGGAGAGTCTCGCACGGGTCAGAAAGGAAAACACAACACTTGCTTTTCTGGTGAGGAAGTGGCTGCTGTATCCGCCGGCGCTTTGGTTTGGACTGCGCTTTATCGAACGTCAACTCAAAAGCAAAACATGGAAAGCCTACACTCCGGACGAGATGTGCCGCGAGGTGCGCCGCGCCGGGTTTGTGGTGCAGCAAGTCGAAACAGTTTACGCCGGCGCCGGCTGCCTGGTTGCCGGCAAAAAATCAGCTTGAGC
>Ga0114931_10003283_pt1 | contig 20518 bp, 24 predicted proteins | sample 2SBtaG_FD_89579 | JGI IMG/M metagenome (GOLD analysis project Ga0114931, IMG submission 89579) | Deep subsurface microbial communities from Kolumbo volcano to uncover new lineages of life (NeLLi) - 2SBTROV14_V59a metaG | ecosystem: Environmental > Aquatic > Marine > Volcanic | place: Kolumbo...
CTACCCTCTTAAGAATCCGGCAATGGTGATATCCAATATTGCCGACTCCAATGACGCCGGCTTTCAGATTCGTTTCTTTCACAGATGAATGATCAGAATTTTAGTCGAAATGTCTAACTCTTTGGCTAAGATAGATTATGGTGGGCAACTTTCTAAATGATTTTTGATACATGTAAACAATCATAAGCGGGGTAATCACGGGTGGGGTAATCACGGGTGGGGTAATCACGGGGGATTACCCTTACGTGGGACGAGCCAGATTTAGGATGATTGGAATTTGATTTTCCCAGCAGTATTTGTTGGCGACTTTTTTACAGGCTTCCTGATACTCATCTCGCAGTTCAGGGTTCATGAGCTTGCGAATTGCATTTGTCATCATTTCGGGAGTAGCGTCGGGCGGCATGATTTCACCCATTGGAAACTCATCGAGGATTTTACGCATGGCGGGCAGATCACTGATGAGAGCCGGAATTCCAGCCATGGCGTATTCAAACAATTTATTGGGCAGAGCAAAACGGTAACTGAGCGAAACCGGTTCAATAAAAGCCAGTCCGGCGTCTGCCGATGAGGTCCATTCGAGCAGTTCATCATAAGGCACCCATTCCCGATGCTGAACACGCTTATCAACCCCTAATTCCTTTGCGCGCCTTTTGATATGATGAACGAGACCGCCATCTCCCAACAAACACAGTACTACATCATCCAGCAACGACAGTGACTCCAAAACGGGAAGCATTCCCCTGCCTCTTCCAATCATTCCCTGATAAAGCAGAATGTTCGCATCGGCCGACAATCCCCAAAATTCCCGGATCTTATCGTTCTTTTTTACTTCTTTTTTGTGCGGAACATTCATCACAACAGCGGGTAAGTCAATGTCATACCGATTTTTCAAATATTCAGAATCCAACTCACCTGAGGTAAAAATCCTGTCACATTGCTTGATATAATGTTTTTCGAGACCTGAAAAAAAAGTTTGCCGCCACGGTTTATGATGTATGGTTCCGAGAGCAGAATAGACTTCCCTGGAATCGTATATCAAACGGCCTTTGTGATTACGGGATAGACGGGATGTAATCGGCAGAGAGTAAAGATCTTCAGACCAGTACGTCTTTGCTTTTATCTTATTCCGATGACGAAACAGTCTCCATTGAAAATCGATCCAAAAACGGTAAAAGCGGGTAAACCTGGTTTCCACCTCGATGATCGTAACCTGATCGTTCTCAAGCACTGTGTGGTCATCCGAAGCCAGGCCTACAAAACAGACTGATTGTCCATCTGCGAGAAGAGTGCGGATTATGTTAAGAGTCCTTGCATCTCGCTCGAGTGGATTTAGTACGACAAAACAGTGATCAAAAATCCTGTCACCGGCATCCTGCAAAGTAAGCCACTCGGCCATAACCTATTACATTGAGTCTTGAGTCTTGAGTCTTGAGTCTTGAGTCTTGAGAAATGCTAATTTTTTTACTTTGATTTCACAAAAATCAGTGCCTGTATCGGTGATCGTCGAGGTATTCGTCGATGAGGACAATTTCTTCGTCGGCTTCATCATTGGCGCCGTTGTTCATTATATCCCGGGAAAACTGCACGGCAGCGAGTACTAATCCCTTGCCAATAAACACAGTGAAAACGGCAATCAAACCATATTCTCTGAATAGAATGATAGCGAACAAATATCCAACAAAAAGGATCGTTTTTGCACGATGTTGTTGAATATAATGGCGGCTGAATCGTGGTATTTTATCGAAAGGAACGGTACTGACCATCAACAACGACAAAAGAATCACCATGGGTACCAATACATTATTAATACCGTACTTAAAGTGGTCGAACAAATACATTTCATCGTTGAAGGTGAGGTAAAATGCGACGAGCATGACAGCCTGTGCGGGTATTGGCAGGCCGCGGAAATGATCGAGTTTAAGTTCTCTGGTCTCCACATTAAAACGGGCCAGTCGTATAGCTCCGCAAAGTGCCGGAAGTGCAGCGATGATGATTCCGGCCGTTGAGAGGCTTTCAACGCCAAACCGGAAGATCAAAAAACCCGGCGCAACACCAAAGGATACAACATCACTCAAGGAATCAAGTTCAATTCCAAAGGCACTGGTAGCATTGGTCAGGCGCGCCATCAAACCATCTAAGGCATCAAAAAGTCCGGCCAAAACGATCAACCACGACCCGGTATCCAGGTTACCTTTGTAAATCTGGATGATCGCCACGAACCCACAAAACAGATTCATGAGCGTGAAAAAGCTGGGGATCATCACACGCGGCAGCGGACGCCGTTTACGCCGGGTACGTGGCTTATGGTGCCGAATCTTTTTGTTGGGTCGTGTAATACGATATTTCATCAGTGTGCTTCGATTACCCCCAGAACCGTTTCGCCGCCGACCGTCTTTTGTCCCACCTTAACGTTTAAGACTACATTTCCAGGAACAATAATATCCATCCTGGAACCGAATTTCATCATGCCAAAACGATGACCGGCTTTGATGGTATCACCTTCTGAGATGTGATAAACAATACGCCTTGCAACATAACCAGTTATCTGGCGAAATAAAATTTTAGTCCCTGACGGATGGCACACACCAAACTCTGCTCGCTCATTGAGCTCAGAAGCCTTGTCGTACCAGGCGATCAGGTATTCCCCGGGAAAATATTTTAGGTATTCGACCACACCACTGACCGGATTTCTGTTCACATGAACATCCGTCAATGATAGAAAGATGCTGATTTGTGTTCCTTTTCCTTTCAGATAGGTGTTTTCATCAACATCTTTAATCGTAACAATAGTCCCATCGGCCGGGGCAATGATCAGGTTGGGATCTTCCGGAATATTGCGATCGGGATCACGAAAAAAGAAAAGAGTAAAACTCAGTAACAGGACTGCCAGAATATAAAGGACAACTGAAAATCCATTATGGATCAAAAGTCCTGCTACCGCCATCATTATGGCGATTATCATTACCCATACAATAACCGAAAGTCCGTCGTCAGCAAAAAACTCCATCTCAATTACCGATCGTTCTCAGTATGTCATTGAATGTTACGAAAATGAGTAACGCGATGATAAAGATGAAGCCGATCTGTTGCAATGTCATGCGCACTTTGGGTGACGGTTCACGGCGGGTGATGCCTTCGTAAATCAGGAACATCAGGTGCCCTCCATCCAAAACGGGTATCGGCAGTATATTCATGATAGCCAGTGTAATACTCAGCATCGCGGTAATTTCCCAAAAGCCCCGTATGCCAGCTCCTTCTGTTGCCTGCCTTGTTATGTTGGCAATAGCAACAGGTCCGCCAAGGTTCTGCCTTATTGAGATGGAGCCGGAAAATAGCTTCACGAATCCCTGGACAATGCCAGTCGTCGTATTATAAGTTCGTGTTACGCCTGCACCAATAGATGCAAAAAAACCAAGTTTGACGTACTGTACACATAAATAATCCTGCAAGCTGAGGGCGGAAATGCCGATTTTCCCATCTGCACCCGGAGTTACATTAATAAGCGTATCCGCACCATTCGTTTTCCTGATAACCATTGAAAGCGGACCACTTGCCCCCTTTATCATTTCGACAAGCTGAACCCAGTATTTAGCTGGTTTCCCATCGACTGATACAACCGATTCACCTGGTTTTATCCCCGCTTTTTCGGCAGGACTGCCTGATTCAACTTTCGATATCTTGCTTGGGAGGACATCAAGAGGAGATATAAACGCTTCTTTATTTAACCGATCCAGGAAGTTATCGGGCATTTTTAGTACAACATCTTTACCATCGCGTTTCACGGTATAGCTTAAATGCTCGCTCGTTATCTTTGCCGGATTCATCAACTCCTGGAAATACTTAACATGTTGGCCATTGACGGCTACAATTTTGTCACCGGTTTCGAATCCAACATTAGCGGCAAGAGAATTAGGCGCCACATACATAGAGCCAACATTTTCCAACGGGATACGTGTCTCACCATAATAGTTGGTAACACCGGTATAAATGATAACTGCCAGGATCATGTTAAAAACGACTCCGGCACATATCACAATAATACGCTGCCAGACCGGCTTACTGCGAAACTCCCACGGCTCCGGATCTTTATCAAGAAATTCAGTGTCCATACTCTCGTCGATCATCCCGGCAATCTTAACGTATCCGCCTAAAGGAGTGGCCGAGACGCAATAATCCGTTTCTCCTATTTTTTTCCCAAATAAACGCGGTGGAAAACCGATGGAGAAGCGATCGACCCGCATCTTAAAAAGCTTGGCGGCAAGAAAGTGCCCCAGCTCGTGAATCAGCACGAGAATAAACAGGGCCAGTATAAAAATGCCTATCGTCGTAAGTATGTTTAATATCCAATCCATTATCAGAGTAATCAGTTAAACTGTCTTGCTTTAATACGGGTTTCTGCGTCAATATCACACAGACGTTCAGCGCTCACATCCCCAGGGGTAGCCAGCGATTCGAGACAGGATTCAACAATCCCGGGAATCTGAATATACGTAATTTCTCGTTTCAGGAATCGCTCTACAGCCACTTCGTTTGCGGCGTTTAATACAGCAGGCGCCACTCCTCCTTGCTCAAGAGCATGACGAGCTAATCCAAGGCATGGAAAGCGGCGGTGATCCACAGGCTCGAACGTCAATTTCTGCATTTCCATCCAGTTTATAAGAGGAACATCGGCATTTATGCGATCGGGATAAGTCAGCGCGTATTGTATCGGAACACGCATATCCGGAGGACCCATTTGTGCCTTCGTCGATCCGTCTACAAACTCAACCATGGAATGGATAATGCTCTGAGGGTGGATGACTGTTTCTATATTTTCGAGTGGGACATCAAATAACCAGAAAGCCTCGATGACTTCAAGGCCCTTATTCATCATCGTAGCGGAGTCGATCGTAATTTTGGCACCCATGCTCCAGTTCGGATGGTTCAACGCCTGTTCAACCGTCACTTTCTTCATGGCGTCGTAAGTTGCTTCCCGAAAAGGTCCACCGCTGGCTGTTAATATCAGCTTCCTGATTGTTTTATGCGGTTCACCGGTCAAACTTTGCAGGATAGCGCTATGCTCAGAATCAACCGGGATAAGCTGCCCCTTGTGATTCTTAGCTACATCCCTGATTAACTCACCACCGACGACAAGCGATTCCTTATTAGCCAAAGCCACGCGTTTATCATTCTTCAAAGCTTCATGAGTCGGTATGAAACCAGAAAATCCAACCAGACTATTAAGAACAATGTCAACTTCAGGATGAATGGTGACTTCCAATATGCCTTCCTTGCCGTGAAGAACGTTAACGGGAAGATTACTGACGGCTGCCTTTAATTCATCTAAATGATCATCGTGATTAATAACAACAAACTGCGGTGTAAATTGCGCAGCCTGCTCAGCAAGTAACTTCCAATTCCGGTTTCCGCTTATGGCAAACACCTGGAACTGCTCCATGTTCCTGCTGAGAATATCCAGCGCCTGTTTCCCTATGGAACCGGTTGAACCTAATATGGTGATCTTCTTCTTACTCAAATTTTGCGAGCTGTATCATAAATTAAATTGAATCGGCTTGTAAGATAGTTGTTTTAAATCGGGGTATCTAATCATACCGGCTCTTCACAAACTAAACTTTTCGCGAGGCATATTCGAACATCGAAGCGTGCGCTTTCACCGTCTCCGCCAACGTCGGTGCATATCCGCCCGACAGTAATAGAACGAGCGGTATGTTTTTTTGATATACTGTGTCAATGACAATTTGATCACGACTTCTAAGCCCCTCCATAGATACCGCCAATCTGCCGAAATGGTCGGTCTCAAGAATATCTATCCCCCCGAGGTAAAAGACGATGTCTGGCTGAAAATCCTCAAATATCCTATCGAGGGCATCACCCAGCGTACGGATGTATTCAGAGTCGTTCGTTTTATCAGGTAACCCAATGTCGTAACTGGATGGCGGCTTTCGAAACGGGTAGTTTTTTTCACCGTGGATTGAAAATGTAAAGACATCCGGATCGTCCTTGAAGAAAGCAGCGGTGCTATTTCCCTGGTGTACGTCGCAGTCGATAACCATAGCGCGGCGTATCCACATAGAACGCTGTAAAACACGGATTGCCACGGCGACATCATTGAACACACAAAAACCTTCTCCCCAATCCGGAAAAGCATGATGTGTTCCACCCGCCAGGTTCCCGGCAATCCCATCTTCCATCGCCATCAGAGCTGCATTCAATGTACCCTGAACGGCAAGTCGTGATCGGCGAGCCAGCCCGGGCGACCAGGGTAATCCAAGCTTGCGTTCTTCTTTATGATCGAGCTCTCCGTAGAATATGCCGTTTAAATACCTCTGAGTATGCACATGCATCAATTGCGCAGTATCCGCCTCTGATGGTTCAACTATCTGTTGATGATTAATAATCCGATTTTCCAGTAAATAGCGATACAAGCCTTCGAACTTCTTCATCGGGAAGACATGATCGTCAGGGATCGGTGCGTAATATCCGCTGGAATAAGAAACGCGCATATATCATTACAATCTAAATAACCTCACCTGGATTTTATCACAAGTGAACCCCAAATTTCGATGTTCCAGTTCCAAATTTTCACTGACCTCTCATGCGGATAAAACCAATCATACGCCCGCTTTTTTTGCCATCTCTTCGATATGAATGAAAGAGATCGGGATTCAGATAGGTACATCGTTGATCGATTTCCAGATTCTGTCCGGGCACGCCGGCATCTATCAGTTGCTGCTTTAACGAATCACGGATCACGAGGTGCGGTTTTTCAAATCCTTCCCTCAGGACGAACCTCTCATCAAACTGGGAAGCAACTTCTTCACCAATTTCATACACCTTACCGCTGATGCACGGGCCGATGAAAACTTCCATATTTTCTGAATTTGCGCCCAGTTTTTGCATCTGTTGCACAGCATTTCCGACAATACCGGCTGCGGCTCCGCGCCACCCGGAATGCAATGCTCCAATAACACCGTTTTCCCGATCAGCGAGCAGAATAACACCGCAATCAGCTACCTGGATAGCAAGCGTTATATCCATCTTTTTTGTGATTAAGCCGTCGGCTTCACCAACAAAACCGGGTTCTTCCACTGTAACGACTTTGTGTCCATGCACTTGTTTGGCGTATGCCAGTTGAATTTCATTTCCATGAAGTTCATAGATGATAGTAAACTTGTCGGCCAGTGAGTGAAAGTCCTTGCCATCCTGGTTGTACATGCGATCGAGCGGCCTTGTAGTGAAGCCTGTCTCAATCGCTTTATGGTCCGACCAGATCTGTGGTCTGATAATATCAGGATTGGTCATACAAATATTTTTCAACAACTTGTTGTACTTCCTTAACCGGGAAGGGTTTTCCAGTCCATATTTCCCACGAGCGACTCCCCTGCCTGACCAACATTTCGAGTCCACGAACGGGAGTTCCCCCGGCCATTTCCGCTTGTTTCAGAAAAAATGTTTTCCCGGGATTATACACCAGATCATAGCAGATTTTTTCTGTCAGATATTCAACCTGGTTGTCTCGCACCGGAGAGGAATCGACACCGGGATGCATACCAAGAGGTGTTGTATTAACGATAACCGAACTCTCCTCTGCGTAATACGTCCACGCATCGTAAGAAATTGGTTGTATTTCGGCTCTGCTGTGGTATGATTCGACCTGAATTTCGTCCGGATAACGGGAAACAAGATAAATAACCCGAACTCCCGCCTCCCCTAAGGCATAGAGGACCGCCCGTGAGGCTCCGCCCGTTCCAAAGACGACAACTTCTCCGCTATCAAGAAGATCACTGTACTGCCTGAGAGGATACATAAAGCCGTACACATCGGTGTTTGTGCCGCCTATTTTGCCGTTGGTACGATAAATGGTATTTACCGCTCCCAACGATTTGACGGCATCCTCAACATGATCGAGCATGGGAATTACAGCCGATTTATGCGGCAAGGTCACGTTCGCACCGCGAAAATTTTGATGATTAAATAAAGCAGGCAAGGATGTTAGCGAATCGTGGGGAACATCAATTGCAGAGTACGTCAGATCCACTCCGCTGTACGTTGCCGCTGTATTGTGCATCAACGGTGATAAGCTGTGCGATACCGGATGTCCAATCAGAACAAGAAAAGGGCGTTCAACAAAATCTGTGTGCAGAAAATTTTCTAAATCCACGGGTTCTACAAATTATCCACAAAATGATGGTCAATGAAACAGGCAACAAAAAAGGGGCTAATGCCCCTTTCTTGCTGATAAATCTGTGGATATGATACCGTTTAGACGGTTACTTCGCTGCTTTCTGCGTCAGCACGTTCTTTTTTAGCAAGTTCGAGAAACTCGTCCTTTTCGGCCATACCGCGGAAGCGATCCAAGTCTCTCTTTAATCGTTCTTCAACACCATTTATAAAACTGCCGAGAGCTTCATCAGGATCGCCGAAAAATGTGCGATAGTCGAGACTAAAATCGACACGTGTACGGGTTCCATTATCTAATGGTGTGAAACGAATGGTACCCGTTTGATTCAAATTGCCATTAATTGTGATCCAGGCAAAACGAGTGTTGCGAAGATCATCGATAACGTTGGTTGTCCAACGATACTCCTCGTCACCGATTGCCGTTAGGTATTCAAATGACTGGGAGTTTATTTTGTTTACTTCAGAAATTTTCTCCATAAAATGGGGAAAATTGGTAGGAGTGCTTAATAATTCATACACTTTAGAAAGTGGGAGATTAATTTCGATTCTTTCGTGCGCCATAATCGATATGTCTTCTTCGTGGTGTTGAAAAGTTAGGATTCGTGATACGATTTTGTGTCGTTCACTTCGAATGAGAAGCGATGGTATATTACATCCACAATAGACCAAATATACGAATTTTTGCTCTCAGCAACAATTTAAATCGACACCATATGAAAGGGCTACCAGAAAAAAACTTCATATTTATCATTTTTTTACAGCTACCCTCATTTTTTTTTATCAAAAACTTTTTTTATCCGGCAGCTTTTCTGAAACCACCATCCAAATTTTTTCTTCTACCGAATCTTCATCACCGGTTCCATCGATCTTAATAAAGCGCTCCTCCTTTAATGAGAGTTCTTCAAAACCGTCAATGACCAGCTCATAAAAAGATGTTCCGGATTTTTCCATTCTGTCGATATCTACAAATCCTCTTCTCTGCCTGGCCTGTTCAAGTGTTACAGATATATATAAGGTAAGGTCCGGTTCAAGACCATGGGCCGCCACCTTATTTAACTGATGAATTTCCTCAATTGGCAGGCTTTTCCGGCCGTATCCCTGGTAAGCAACAGTGGAATCATAGAAACGATCCAACAGAACGACCTCCCCTTTTTCAAGATCAGGAATAACTTTTTCGGAAATGAGCTGCGACCGGGCTGCCGAGAAGAGTAAGAGCTCTGTGACCGGATTAATATCAATACCCGGATTCAGTAACAACGAACGAATGGTTTCAGATACATCGGTTCCACCTGGTTCCCGGTAGACATGGACAGTATGCCCTTTCTTTTCAAGTCGATCTTTTAACCGTGCCAACTGGGTGGACTTTCCCGAACCGTCGATACCTTCAAATGTTATCAGCATGAATTACAGGTTTGCATCTAAATCTTTCAGGCGGACCGGTTCTTTGGGAACAACGATAGCCATTGCCAGATAAAGGATGATTGGAAAACCATAGCCGAGCAGCGTGGCTATGACAAACATCAGACGAACAAATGTGGCACTGATTCCAAAATAGTTTGCAATACCGCCGCAGACTCCACACACTTTTTTGTCCCTGCGTGACCGTGTTAATTTTTTGTGTTGACGTAATGCGTAAGGTTCAGTATCCACGCTGGCAGCACCGATTCCGGATCTCCGTCGTGAAGATTGAGCGCTTGAGGTTTGCTGACTTCCAAAACCACTGTTTCCGATGCTGCTGTACATCTGTTTTTTTCGTCGTTTCAGCTCACGTTTTCTTTGTTTTTTTTGTTTCCGTTCCCTTGTAAAGAACCCAAATCCAATCACGACAACCAGAATTCCGCCAATAATCGGTAAAGCATTCATAAAGCCGTCAAGATTGAGCCCGGGCATTAAGCCGATACCGGAAAGCACTCCTTGCAAAATGAAGCTTAGGGTAACGAAGATGAAACCAAGTCCTAAAATAGTCTGGAAGTTCCACAAGTTTTCTTTTTTTCGCTCAGATGAAGGTTGTTCCTCCATGAAACGGTCTAAAGCAACCTGTAAATCATCTTCTGAGTAAGTAAAATAGTCTTCCAGTCGTGACCGACTTGGAGATTGTTGTGTTTTTTCAGCCATAGTTCAGACCACCTCAAGTTTGATCTGCAATATCATGTTACTTAATCCGGTACATCTACAAACTTATAAGGTATAGATGCACCCATTCAGCGTTGTGTGATAATCCTCATCCTATATTATTCCACTTACATTGTAATACGGATAAGAAATATACACAACCCTTCATTTATATACGGCATAACATCGGCAACTGTTACACTATCCTCTTTTTACCTCATCGGAGTCTCTTTTCGACTTTATTATCCGACGTTCTGTCACAACATAATCAAGGACAACATCATGATGTTCCGTCGGAATTTTCTCCACAAGGCAGCAATCAAAAATTAATCCCATCTTCGGACAGTCCACTTTCTTTAAAAAACGATCGTAATAGCCTTTTCCGTATCCGATTCGATTGCCTTGATCGTCTCCTCCAAGCATGGGGACCAATACCAGATCAAGCTCTTCTAAAGAAACAGAATCATGGTGAGGTTCAGGAGGTTCCGGCACATTCCATTTATTGGTGATCAGGTTATCCAGTTGCTTCAGGTAAACGTGCTTTAAAGAATGTTCATTAAAAAGAGTTACAGGAACAACCACCGTTCGCTTTTCTCCCAATAACTGCCTGGCAATCGGCATCGTGTCCACTTCGTTCCGGTTGGCTATCGGCAGATACATGTGAACGGTTTGTGCCCTTTGAAAAACTTCCAGACTATTAATCTTCCGATGAATCGCTTTGCTGTATGTTTCAACCTGTCGATCTGTTAGGTCGTCCCTGATGTCGTGCAACTGTTTTCTAAGTTCTCGTTTTCCCGGCATTTTACCTTTTCCTAATAAAACGGTTACAGGAAAATAAGCTTATGAGAGTCAAGCGGCTGATCATCAAGTTCAGCCAGCACCTGGTCCCAGAGATCCAATCCATATTTATTCATGAAGTAGATGAATGCGATCTTTCTTTCCTGCCATTCACGCTCCGGGAAAAGATTCTGCTGTATACGATGAATCCGTTTGATCTGAACCTCCTGTTCGGCTTTGACGGACCGTGTGGCCTTCCCTTTCAATTTTCCCATCTCTTTAAAAAAGGCGGCGGCACTCTTGTCAACAGCACCAGATAGAGAAGGGTCAATTCCCGCAATATCTTTCTTCAACTCCTCTTTTAGATCGGCAAATCGTTTATTCTATTTGTTAAACTTTTCATCAAGATCAGGAGCATCGGATCGCTTCAGAAACTCTTTCTCCAGGTCTTCGATCCTGCCGGAAAACTCCATCCACTCGAACGGGACCTGATCGAGGACTCGTGCTATAGCCGGTTCAACCAGCGTTGAACTCAACCGTGGAATAATGAAGGGTTCGGGACGCTCAAACAGCTCATACAATTGTTTCATTTGTCCGTAGTAAGCCAGTTCGCCCGGACCCGATACATACCCGATATTCGGCAACAGAAAATCCTGCATTAACGGACGTGAAAATACATTGGGAGATAATCGTTCAGGGTTAGATTTAGCCAGTTCCACCAATTCGTCAGTAGTCCAGCTTTTTCCGTCTTCTATCTGCCAAGAGTCATTTGTTCGGTGCAGACGGTGTCGAACGCTGTGTTCGTCGACATAAAAAAGTAAGGATGCGTCGACCCCGGCCTGTCGTCCCTGGTGTTTCTCGAAGATTCTGGATTGATGTTCCAGTGATTCTTTTATCCCGTCAGATTCTTCTATAGTCTTTATGATAACGGGTTGTATAAATTTTTTAATCTCCGGATCATTACTACCCGCCAGGATCAGACCATGTTTTGAGAAAAGACCGGAAATCAGCTTTCCAAACGCCACCCCCCAATCAGTCCCACTCTTGAAGCTGTCATCGAGCAACTCCCATAATTTTTCTGAAAAATCTGTTTCGGGCAGTTTTTCTTTGACCTGTTTCGTGAAATCACTGAGAGTCCCGTCAAGATTTAAATCAGCGACGCGTGTATATCCTGTGTTCGACAGATCGAGCTTGAGCGTAGCAGGTTTTGGATTATCCGGCAAATTGAGGACCGACATTTCCTGAAAATCATGGTCCTCATCCCCTATCCAGAAAACAGGAACAACATCCCGACCTGTTAACTTGCTGATACGCCTTGCCATCAGGATTGTCGTCATTGTTTTATTAACGATCAGCATTGGACCGCCATAAATCATCGGCTGCTGTCCGGTCACAACGACAAGCGTATCATCGTTCTTCAGAAGCTGAAGATTATGTCTGGCTGCTTCATTCAGCTCAAAAGGCTGGTTATACGCCTCCAAGAGGTCAACAAGCCTGGATCGGTCTCCTTTATATTTATAGTGCTCGGCGTAGGTACGAATAGCGTCATCAGAAAAAGGGTTGCCGCTGTAACAGTCGGAAAGATCGTCAAAAGAGTCAATATAATTGGTCACTAACGAAGAATACGGAAGATCAGCATACCGATAGGGTTGGAGCTTCAATGCTTATCCTTTCAATTTGTTTATTTCGTCTCGGATTTTAGCGGCGCGTTCATAATCCTCATTCTGAATAGCGGTCTCGAGATGTTTCTTCAGCACTTCCAGCCGGTTTGATTCATCCAGATCTTTCAGGTCTTTCGGTTCTGCTACATCTTCTTGTTTCGGCTCCGGTTCTGCGAATTCCGTTTCTTCCTCCTCGTTTTCATCCGCAACAATACCCGCCTCATCGAGAACAGACGATGAGACGAAAATGGGTGCATTAAACCGGATAGCTAATGCAATGGCATCGCTTGGTCTGGCATCCTGGAAGACATCCTCGCCGTCCATCTCAAACACGATTTCGGCGTAAAATGTCCCCTCCCGCAGATTATTAATGTGAATATATTTCACATAAGTCTGAAAAGTCTGCAGGATATTCCGGAGTAGATCATGCGTCATGGGGCGTGGAGGTTTGATATGCTCCAGTTCCAGTGCAATGGCCTGTGCTTCGAATGTACCAATAATTATAGGAAGCCTGCGATTTCCATCCAGTTCGTTCAGGATTAACGCATAAGCTCCGCCGCTGCTGGGACTCGTCGAGAGTCCGAGGATTTCCATTTGAATTTTTTCCAAGGCTCCAAAGGATTTTTATCTGATCGAGATCAACCAAATTTAACGATAATTACCTTTCCCTTAAAGTGCAGGATCAATTCTAAGCCCTTTCATTTTCATCCATGCGAGAGAATAAGTAAAGGTTGTCATCTTAAATTGACATTTCATGGGTTTCACGCTAATTTTGCCGCAGCCTGAAAGGGTCATTATTCATTTACATTAAACGAACATGCTTGAAGAATATTTACCGATTCTCGTTCTAGTCAGTGTAGCCATTATTGTTGCGCTCGTTTTCTTGCTCTTAAGTATATTTTTAGGCCCCAAACGACCGAACAAATGGAAGCTTAGCCCCTATGAAAGCGGGATGGACCCGATAGGCCAGGCACGCGAACGTTATTCAGTCAGCTTCTACATGATAGCCATGGAGTTCATCGTTTTTGACCTCGAAGTTGTGTTTTTATATCCGTGGGCTGTCCGGTTTACTCAGCTTGGCTGGGGAACTTTCGCAGCTATGATGATATTTCTCGTAATACTTCTTATCGGATTAATATATACATTCAAAAAAGGCACTCTTGACTGGGATGCCAAGCCTTTAAACAAACCTTTTAAAAGCTAAGCAGGTTTTTATGGGATTAGAAAGCGCCTTAGGCGAAGGATTTCTTACGACAAAACTCGATGCGGTTGTGAACTGGTCTCGCGCCAACGCTGTTTGGCCGATGCCGATGGGATTGGCATGTTGCGCAATCGAGATGATGGCTTTTGCCGGACCAAAGTATGATGCTTCCCGGTTCGGTTCGGAGGTCATGCGTTTTTCACCACGCCAGAGTGACCTGATGATTGTTGCCGGATGGTGTACTTATAAAATGTCACACGCCATTCGCAGGGTCTGGGACCAGATGCCCGATCCCAAATGGTGTGTTGCTATGGGGGCCTGCGCCTCGACCGGCGGCATGCACCGTAGCTACGGCGTCGTTCAGGGATGCGACAACTTCCTGCCTGTCGACGCTTACATTTCAGGCTGCCCACCCCGTCCCGACTCTTTGTTGAATGCACTTATTAAGATTCAGGATAAAATTAAAAAAGAACATACGGTATTACTCGATAAGTAATAATGAATATCAGCGAACCCCATCAGGCAATCATAAACGATCTACAGCAGAAATACCCCGATAAGGTTTTGGACGTCAAAGAACACGCGGGGGCAACTGTGATTGTACGGGTAAACCGGGATGTCGTCCATGATGTCCTCGAAACTCTGTACAACGACCATCACTTCATCTACTTACTACAGGTATTCGGAACCGATCGGTTTACTTCCGAGAATCGGTTTGAAGTGATCTATCATATTTTCTCACTTCGCGATCAGGTTCGCATCTTTGTCAAAACCTGGCTGGAGGAAGATAACTTAGTCCTTCCAACAACTACTGACCTTTGGAAAGCGGCTAACTGGCAGGAACGTGAAGTTTACGACATGTTTGGTGTTCAATTTACCGGCCACCCGGATTTGCGCAGGATGTTTATGCCCGAGGATTTCGAATATTATCCCCTGCGTAAGGAATTTCCACCCCTGGGTATACCCGGATCGATTCAACTGCCCAGCACTACACCCGATACTGAAGAAGATTGATCAGCAATGGCAACAGACACAGAGTTTTTATCACGCGCTAACCCGACTTTTTTCAAAAAGCACCAGAAGGCTTATGTAAAAAGTCTGGAGGACAAACATACCACGGTTGAGGTGGTCTCGGACGACCCCCTGGAAACCAAGATGGTTCTCAACATGGGTCCCCAACACCCGGCAACTCACGGTGTGTTGCGTGTGTTGCTTGAACTGGATGGCGAGCGCATCGTCAGAAACAAACTGGATATCGGCTATCTCCACCGCGGCGTCGAAAAGATTGCGGAGAACAAAACATACCAGGAGTTTATGCCGTACACCGACCGGTTTGATTATCTCTCCCCGTACAGCAACAACGTTGCTTACTGTCTTGCTGTTGAGAAAATCGCAGGTATTGAAGTTCCTGATCGCGCCCTGTATCTCCGCATGATTGGCAGTGAACTGGCACGGATTTCTTCTCACTTGCTCTGGCTTGGCACCATGGTGATGGACGCCGGTGCCGTCTCATTCTTCATCTGGACCTTTAGAGAACGCGAAAAGATTTACAGCATTTTTGACAATTTCGCCGGTCACCGGTTTACAGTGTCTCACTCGCGTATCGGCGGCGTGGCAAGTGATATGTCTCCAACGGCCGTCCAGATGATCAAAGACTTTCTCGATTTCTTTAAAAAGGAGCTGGAACGCTGGAGAAGCATCCTCGACAGAAACAGAATTTTTGTTGACCGTAATATGGATATCGGTCAGATTGATGCCGATGAAGCTATCAGGGTCGGTTTAACAGGACCTGCCCTGCGTGCCGCCGGTATTCCTTATGATATCCGACGTGTTGCACCATATGGAAAATACAGTGAGATGGATTTTGAAGTGATTACGCGACTCGAAGGTGATAACCTCGCCCGCTATTATTGCCGAATGGAAGAAATGCATGAAAGCGTCAGAATCATCGAGCAATGTCTTGCCAAGATGGAAAAAGGACCTATCCGTGCTGATAACGCAAAAAAAGCCTACCCTTCCAAAGATGAAGTTTACTACTCGATGGAAGGCATGATTCACGATTTTATGATGACCGATACTGGTGTTTGTCCTCCTGAGGGTGCTGAGTGTTACCACTCGGTCGAAGCTCCCAAAGGCGAACTTGGTTTCTTTATTCAGAGCGATGGAACCGGTCATGCCTGGCGACTCGCGATTAAATCACCCTCCTTTGCTAACCTCCAGGGACTCGAATATATCCTGGATGGTGAAATGGTGGCTGATACAGTTGTATTGATTGGTGGCATGGACCCGGTAATGGGTGATTCCGATAAATAAATGAAATTATGGAAATAGCATTTGATAAGAACGATCTCAACGAGATAGAAAAAATTAAGGCCAAATATCCTACGAACATGGCCGCTGTGATGGCTGTCCTCTGGTATGCACAGGAAAAGTTCGGTCATCTGGAAACAGAGGCACAGAATTTGGTCGCCCATTCCCTTGATCTGCCGGAAGCGCACGTCTACGGGGTCGCTTCTTTCTACACTCAGTATTTCAAGAAGAAAAAAGGCAAATACGTATTTGATGTCTGCACTTGCTTCAGCTGCCAGGTTTGTGGCGGATATGATATCCTCCACTATCTCGAAGAGAAGCTTGGAATAAAGGCCGGCGAGACTACAGAAGACGGCCTTTTCTCTATTGAAGAAGCCGAATGTCTGGGTGCCTGCGGCTATGCACCGGTGATGCAGATCACCAACGATATTTATGTGAATCATCTCACACGGGACAAAGTAGATAAAGTGATCGATGGCTTGCGGGAAGGCAAGATGCCGGAATTTGAATCGATCCCTCTTCCGCAACATCAAACTGAAGAAAACTGATAATCATGGCCAACGCCGACTGGAAAACATATAAACCGCTGTTACTCCCCAACATAAAGAATCTCCATGAGATTGATGTTTACGAAAAAAATGGTGGATATAAAGCTCTGCGGACGGTTCTCGAAAATAAAGATTCCAAGTGGACGAAAGAGAATGTCACGAACGAGGTTAAAAGTGCCGGCTTAAGAGGCCGTGGTGGGGCCGGTTTCAACACCGGACTTAAATGGTCGTTCATGCCAAAACCGGATGGTGGTCCGCGCTACATCGCCGCTAACGGTGATGAGTCCGAGCCTGGGACATTCAAGGACCGACAGATTTTTGAGTACAATCCACACCTCTTCATTGAAGGGGCCCTGATTGCGGCATATGCGATGTCCATTACATCGGTTTACGTCTATATCCGCGGTGAGTACAACTCGTGGATTCAGAAGCTGCAGAAAGCGGTTGATGATGCATACAAAAAGGGATATATCGGAAAGAATGTGCTCGGCAGCGGTATGGATATCGATTTATATGTCCATAAAGGCGCCGGCGCTTATATCTGTGGGGAAGAGTCTTCCTTGATGGAATCCCTGGAAGGCAAACGTGCATATCCACGTATCAAACCGCCATTCCCCGCCCAAAGGGGTATCTGGGGCCGGCCAACGACGATAAACAATATCGAGACACTGTCCAATGTTCCTTTGATCATTAACAACGGTGCTTCATGGTACTCATCTATGGGCGCGGAAAAACACCCGGGGCCGGTACTCTATGGCCTCTCGGGACACATCAACAAGCCCGGTGTTTATGAGTTTACAACCGGTATGCTGATTACCGATCTGTTGAATGAAGTAGCCGGCGGCATGCGTAACGGTAAGAAACTCAAAGCACTCGTGCCGGGTGGATCATCCACACCTATACTCAGAGCTGATCAGATTGACGGTGTTCGTATGGATGCCGAATCACTCCGCCAGGTTGGTTCAATGATGGGTACAGCCGGCATGCTCTTCCTCGACGAGGACACCGATATTGTCGATTTTCTGTGGCGTATCACCCACTTCTATCATCACGAATCATGTGGTCAGTGTACCCCCTGCCGTGAAGGAACCGGTTGGCTGGAAAAACTGCTTTTGAAGATCAAGAATGGTGAAGGCGAGATCCGTGATCTTGACATTCTTTTGGATCTCTGCACCCAGATGGAAGGTCGCACAGTATGCGCCCTTGCCGACGCCGCTGCATGGCCGGTGCGCTACACTATCACGCGTTTCCGCGAAGAATTTGAATCACGGTGCAAGAACACCATATTTGCAACCGCATAGACAAACGACGGGTTATTAAATTTTGATGAAATGATTCAGTCAGCAGTACAACTGAAATCATAATGAAAATCTTTGAATAGTTGGAAAAATGGAATACTGGAAATATGGAATTTTGGAACTTACCTCGATCTTATGGTCAAAATCCATTATTCCAACCTTCCATTTTTCCATTATATATTTGCTAAACGATTAAACTTCGAGTTCAACTCATGCCAGAAGTATTTATAGACGGGAAACGATACGAGTATGAAGGCTCTCATAAAGCCCTTCAATTCATGCTTGATCATGATATCGAAGTACCCTTTTTCTGCTATCATCCGTCCATGTCCATTCCGGCCAACTGCAGGCAGTGCCTGGTAAAAGCCGGAACCCCGGTCAAAAACCGGGAGACTAATGAATATGAATTGGATGAGAATGGCAATCGTGTGATTCGCTATTTTCCGAAGCTTCAGACCTCGTGTAGTCTCGACTTATCGGATGGCATGGTGATTCATACCCAGCACTCTTCCGATGAAGTCGTTCGTGCTCACAAGGATAACCTTGAATTTATCCTGATCAACCACCCGCTCGATTGCCCTATTTGCGATCAGGCCGGTGAATGTCCGTTGCAGATCCAAACCTACAAATATGGTCCGGAAGGAAGTCGCTTCGAATTCAAGAAAGTGCATAAGCCGAAGCGTGTTCAACTGGGTCCCCGGGTAACGCTCGACGCCGAACGCTGCATCAACTGTACGCGATGTGTTCGTTTCTGCAACGAGATCAGTAAATCGAATCAATTGACGATTATCTCCCGCGGTGATAAGAACTACCCCGCTGTTGCGCCGGGACATCCGTTTGATGATCCTTACTCGTTAAACACAGTTGATATTTGCCCGGTTGGTGCACTTACCTCATCTGATTTCCGTTTCCGTGCCCGTGTCTGGGAAATGAATCAAACCCCAAGCATCGACATGACGAACGGTAAAGGTACTAACGTCGATCTCTGGACCCGGGACAATCTTATTTTACGCATCACTCCGCGTTATAACCCGGAGGTGAATGATTACTGGATGCCGGATGCGGGTCGTGAAGCTTACAAACTGTTTAATGAAAACCGCGTATCCCGGCCGGAAATCAAGCTGGATGGCACGAACAACAGCAAGACGTCCTGGAATAACGCTTTGATGACCTTCGCCGAAGAGCTTCAAAAACGGGAAGCTTCAGAAATTCTTTTCCTGGGAAGTCCCTATGCTTCGGTTGAGGACAATTACGTGGTTCAGAAATTCATGAAAACCTTTGACGTCGATCAGGGTTATTTTATTCCTCACATTATCGAAGGCTCCGGCGACGGATTCCTGATTGATGATGACCAGGCTCCCAACACCAATGGGGTACGTCTTCTGGGCTTTAAAGAAACTGCGGAAGACGATCTCCGCAAACTACTTGCTTCCGATAAAATCTCCATGGTTGTTGTCCTCGGTGATGACCTTATTGGTCGTACAGATCTGACAGGTACCGATTTTTCCAGTACATATCTGGTTACCTTCGCCACCAATCATACGGATACGACGGCAGAAGCAGATCTCGTCATACCGATCACGTGTGCGGCCGAACATGCGGCCAGTTATGTGAATGTAAGCGGACGTATTCAACGAACATTTCCGGCGAAAGAAACTCTTTACACCCGCCGGACGATCAACCCTGAAATGGCAATGGGGCGTCTTGACCGGTTTGGGACCAAGTTTGACAACTGGGTATCCGACAAAAACCGCGTGGAATGTGTGCAGGCATGGGAATTCATCGGTCACCTGGCCGAGCAGTTCGACAAGGATTTCACTTATCAGAGTACCCGAGAGATCATGCATGAGATTGCCCTGACCATCGCCCCTTTCAACGGTGTGAGCTATGAGCGGATAGACGAAGAAAACGGCATCCAGCTTGATCTTAACCAAACCGAAGTAAAAACGGCTTAACCAACAGTATCAATGACTTCTTTTGCGATTTCGATGATTGTTCTTGTTGTGGCGCTTATTGTGGCCCTCAGTGCTGCTGCCGGAACGGTCTATGCCGAGCGACGCGTCGCCGGTTTCATCCAGAACCGTGTTGGCCCTAACCGTGTTGGCCCCATGGGATTAATGCAGCCAATGGCTGACGTTCTCAAGCTCCTTCTTAAAGAGGACGTGACACCGACCCAGGGAAACCGCGTGCTTCATACCATAGCCCCAATGATCCCCGTAGCAACGGCCCTGGCCTCTATTGCCGTCATCCTATTTGGACGCGATATTTACATTGCCAACATCAATGTGAGTGTACTTTACATTCTGGCAATTACCTCTCTGGGTGTATATGGCGTTACATTGGCCGGCTGGTCGTCTAATAGCAAATATTCTTTGCTTGGTGGACTTCGTTCTGCTGCCCAGATGCTGAGTTATGAGTTACCGATGGGCC
>Ga0114931_10003284_pt1 | contig 20512 bp, 20 predicted proteins | sample 2SBtaG_FD_89579 | JGI IMG/M metagenome (GOLD analysis project Ga0114931, IMG submission 89579) | Deep subsurface microbial communities from Kolumbo volcano to uncover new lineages of life (NeLLi) - 2SBTROV14_V59a metaG | ecosystem: Environmental > Aquatic > Marine > Volcanic | place: Kolumbo...
AAATTATATATAAAATTTAAGGCTAGCAGCAAGTACCCGCTGCCAGCCTCAATTCTATTGGTTTTAAATGCTCTTATTTGTTGATCTTGCTAATGACCTGATGTAAGGCTGATTCAAATACATTGCGGTCTTCGATAAGTCTTGACTCACCTGATTCGATTTCCTGACTGAATAATTCAGCATCCTTCTCCAGGATTTTGATTCCTTTCCGATCTACAAACACCAGAATAGCCTTTTCATGATTGATAACCGCAAGTTTGAGCCGTCTGACACTATTGTTTTCACCCATGTGAATTTCGAACCAGGAGTTAACGGTAATGCAATCCTGAAGTTTACGCAGTTTGTCACCAGCCAGTATTTCGAGTGCATCATTCGGGCTGGGAGCAATTTCGCTGGCTCTGGCCTGCAACGATTGCAATGCTTCTTCAGAATCTATTTTTATGTCATGTTTCGCTGCCGGTGCATATTCTGATGTTGCCAGTAAAGTGTGGTAATGCTTATTCAGACTGGTCGTTGCCTGAAATACTTTTTCTTTGTTCTGGCGTGTATCTTCGAGGCTCGTACTGACCGTTTCTGATATATGCGAATGAATCGCATTGAGTGATAACCAGTCATTGATGCTAGAAATGGGCTTGAGACTGCTTATCAGTAGCTTGAGAATACTGATGCCCTCTTTCCACTCGCAGCTTTCTTTTCCAAATTTGATATAACGCTGGAATAACAGTGTTGACCAGTGACTAAGAATAAGCGGCTGAACCGATTTCGGGACCTTTATTTCCATGGTGTAGTACTGTAATTCTGTTAACACCAGTTGCTTTGCGTGCTCAATCAGCAGCATCTGCCGAGTTGTTGCTTCGTTCTCATCCGATTTCTTGTTCTCGATATTTTTAAGGCGAGACAATGAAGTTAACGCAGTTGCAAAGCTTGCCATGTTCTGGTCAAAACCGCGCAGTAGCTGCTCAATAATCAGGTCAATGGTCTGATACAGGGTGCCAGCCTGATTATCCAGCCCAATACCGAGGTTGGCGATGGCATTAAGCATTTTCCTGGCTGGATGACTCATTTCAAAGAAGAAACCTGAGTCCATCAGGGAGGTTTTAATAACGGGTATCTGTAATTTGAGCAGAAGTTTTTTAACGGAGTCGGATAGATTCGGGTCTCGTAGAAAGGCGCCGAAAATCATCTCGACAAAATCGATTGTGCGCCCATCTATCTGATTCATGGAACGCGGCATAGAGCCGTTACTCATGGAGGCCATACTATTCAGAAGCGCGGATTTAAATTCGTCAGTATTAATATTGACGGATTTCCCAGCCACAAAATCGGGTTTGTAGGTTGTCTGAATACCCGTGAGTGCCTGAATGATTTCCTGGCGTTTAAAGTGCCGCTGGTTTGCTAATAGCCCTGCAGCTGCGGGTCGTCCCACGGCTGACTCGCCATGCAAATAGTCATTAATTACTTTTGTCAGGAAATCGTTATCCTGAACGCCGCCACTGCCCTGATTTGTATCCAGACTCATCAAAGTATCCTTTGGTTTTATATGTCAATGACCTGTTTATGAACCGCACAACAACCGCACCTGCTTCAAGATTCTCTAGAAACAGGTACCCCTTGGAGATTAGGCATTTGATGATTGGGCATTTAGGAATATTGTGATATCAGAGACTCACCTGTTTAGGGGATAAGCTTGTGAAACAGGCGCTTACAACGAATCTCAGATTTAAAACTAGTACAGCGTACATTGGATTGCAAGTCTGGCAATGCATTATCAGATAAATGGATATGTTTTCGAGAGCTGGAAATGTTGTGATGTCTTTCACAGGATGCCCAGAACAATTCCCTATAATAAATCCCAGGTTTTATTCAAATGACCAATCCAGCCAAATTCCCATCTTTAATAATTGATTAGCGACCCAACTGTGTGATTTCTGACAGGATCGTTACACACAAGCATATATGACAATTGCCGGATAAAGCTTACCTCGACTTACAAAATCTAAGGTACTAGCTATGAAAAACTTATGCATTGCCGAAGTAGTGTCCCCTGTTAACCAGAATAAGTATAAAAGGCTACAGAAGCTGCTTAATCTCTGGGATACCGATAAGATCCAGTCCAGCATGTCGGCGTCTTACTCCAATGACCTGGAACTGGAAGCCGATTTTCACAATAGTGGCAAGGTAATGGATATTACCACCAGGCAATCTCCCCGCTGAATCTAAGCCCTACTAGCCCTGCCTGCTATCTAAAAAGACCGAGATCCTCGGTCTTTTTTATTATCATCAATAAAAGTTATCATTGATAAAGCTCTCTCTTGCTTTCCCTTCGATTATTCATACTAATAAACTAAATTATAATGTAAATATATTTTAATTTAAATATTATCGATTTTTATTCCCTTTTTTTAACAAATATATATCTTGATTTATTTTTTATTGAGATTATTATGTTTCACATTATTGAATCCTAAATGCTTGTTTTAAATACTGAATAATATACTTAACTATTAATTTCTTATTTAATAAATTGTTAATATAAATAATAAATATAAAAAAGTAGAAAACAATCCCATGGGGGCAAAATGCTAGTCTGCCATTTCGGCTTTGGATTTCCGGCTTCAGAAGAATCGCACAATCGGCTGCATCTCTGCCCTCTACTATTCTCTATTACACGCCCGAAAGCCCATTCCAACGCATTTAAAGCATTAATAAATTTCATTAATTGGTCTGTTATTACAACACAACAAAGAATCAGTGATCTGACACATGGCTTCCGCCATGAAGGTTCGATTGACCTGGCAATAACTCTGGCTGGAAAAGCAACATATCAAACCAGCAGACCCCCAGAATTTAAAAACCTACTCCGGAGGATGATATGAACTTGATAAAAAGGGCAGCGGCAATAGTCCTGATGTTATTTAGTTTGCCTGTATTGGCTGACTATCGATTAAACATGCACGAAGGCGTTACCAGCTTCAGTAAAGGGGCCTTTGAAATCCATACTTATGTTATGTGGATCTGTCTCGCCATAGGCATTATCGTTTTTGGGGCCATGTTCTACTCCATATTATTCCATCGCCGTAGCAAGCATCCGGAAGCGGCTACCTTTCACGAAAGTACCAAGCTGGAGATACTCTGGACTGCCATACCCATCCTTATCCTGATTACCATGGCAATCCCTGCTACCCGGGTCCTGATAGCCGAAGAAGACACATCCAACTCGGATATGTCCATCAAGGTCACCGGTTATCAATGGAAATGGCAATACGATTATCTTGAAAACGGTATTACTTTTTTCAGTAGCCTGGCCACACCACAGGACCAGATCAATAACAAGGCTAAGAAAGACAAGCACTATCTGCTGGAAGTGGATAATCCATTGGTCATTCCCGTCAATAAAAAAGTACGCTTCCTGTTTACCGGTAATGATGTTATCCACTCCTGGTGGGTTCCTGAATTCGGCTTTAAGCAAGATGCCGTCCCAGGATTTATCAATGATGCCTGGGTCAAAATCGCCAAGCCCGGCGTCTACCGTGGCCAGTGTGCCGAATTATGCGGTCAGGGCCACGGTTTCATGCCTATCGTTGTGGAAGTTAAATCAGAAGCCGATTATGAAGCCTGGGTCAATGAGAAGAAATCCGCCATGGCTGCAGCTGCTGCGAGTTCCAGTAAAACCTGGACCATGGAGGAGCTGATGTCTCATGGTGAAAAAGTCTTTACCGCCAACTGTGCAGCCTGCCATCAGGCAAACGGCGAAGGCATAACAAACGTATTCCCTGCTCTCAAAGGCAGTCCGATAGCGACCGGCGATGTCCATAAACATATCGATACGGTACTTCATGGTCGGACCGGTACAGCCATGCAGGCATTTGGACCTCAGCTGAATGATGCTGACCTTGCTGCAGTCACTACCTATGAACGTAATGCCTGGGGAAACAACACGGGTGATGCAGTTCAACCATCCGATATCAAATCAGCCAGATAATCATTTATTATTGAGAGGTAGTTATGAACGCTGTTATAGAAGAGCATCATCACGATCATAAGCCAACCGGTATTGGCCGCTGGCTGTTTAGCACGAACCATAAAGACATAGGCACCATGTACCTGTGGTTTAGCTTCACCATGTTTTTTATTGGTGGCACCCTGGCACTGATTATTCGTGCTGAATTATTCGAACCCGGCATGCAGATAGTCGAGCCGGAATTCTTTAATCAGTTAACCACACTGCATGGATTGATCATGGTGTTTGGCGTCATTATGCCGGCCTTCGTTGGCCTGGCTAACTGGCAGATTCCATTGATGATTGGTGCACCGGATATGGCCTTGCCACGTATGAACAACTGGAGTTTCTGGTTGTTGCCTGCTGCGTTCGGTATCCTGCTGTCCAGCCTGGTCATGAGTATTATGGGAATGGGATCGGCCCCCAACTTCGGCTGGACATTCTATGCCCCGCTATCGACCACCTATGGGCCTGACAGTACGGACTTTTTCATCTTCTCGGTACATCTAATGGGTATCTCCTCTGTCATGGGTGCGATTAACGTTATCGCTACTATCATGAACCTCAGAGCCCCCGGCATGACCTACATGAAAATGCCCATCTTCGTCTGGGCATGGTTCATCACCGCTTACCTGCTTATTGCTGTAATGCCAGTGCTAGCCGGTGCAGTAACCATGATGCTGACTGACCGTCATTTCGGAACCAGTTTCTTCAATGCGGCTGGTGGCGGTGATCCGGTCATGTTCCAGCATATTTTCTGGTTCTTCGGTCATCCTGAAGTGTATATTATGATTCTGCCAGCCTTCGGCATCATTTCCCAGATCGTACCAACTTTCTCCAGAAAGCATCTGTTTGGTTACACGTCAATGGTATATGCAACCGCATCCATTGCATTCCTGTCATTCATCGTATGGGCTCACCATATGTTTACTACGGGCATGCCGGTGGCTGCCGAGCTGTTCTTTATGTATGCGACCATGTTGATTGCCATCCCCACCGGGGTAAAAGTGTTCAACTGGGTCAGCACCATGTGGAAAGGTTCACTGACTTTTGAAACCCCCATGTTATTTGCCATTGCATTCATCTTCCTGTTTACCATCGGCGGATTTACCGGACTCATGCTGAGTATCGTACCTGCTGACTTCCAGTATCAGGACACCTACTTTGTGGTAGCACATTTCCACTATGTACTGGTAACCGGTGCCGCATTCTCCATCATGGGAGCCATTTACTTCTGGCTGCCGAAGTGGACGGGTAAGATGTACAACGAAAAGCTCGGTAAATTACATTTCTGGTTAAGTGCTATTTCCGCGAATATATTATTCTTCCCCATGCACTTCCTGGGATTAGCCGGCATGCCGCGCCGTATTCCAGACTACAATCTGCAATTTGTAGAATTCAACCAGATTGCAACTGTTGGTGCCTTCATCTTTGGTTTCTCACAACTGATACTGTTGTACAACATCATTAGTACAATTCGTAGCGGTGAAAAAGCCACTGATAAAGTATGGGATGGCGCAACCAGCCTGGAATTTGTTGCCCTGCCCTCACCACCCCCTTTCCACAGCTTCACTACACCACCAGAAGTGAAGTAACAGGGGCTATATCGTGACAGCGAAAACATCAAACAAGAAAATTATTGGCAGACTCCTCCTGCTTGTAGTTGCCATGTTCGGCTTTGGGTTTGCGCTTGTTCCGCTGTACAGCGTGTTCTGTAGTGTTACTGGCTTAAATGGTAAAACGTCCAACTCAGCAGAGAATATTGCCGGCGCCACGGTTGACCTGAGCCGGACGGTAAAAGTCCAGTTTGTCGCCAACCTGAACGAGAATATGCCCTGGAAATTTCGACCCGAAGTCCGTAGCGTCGAAGTGCATCCAGGACAGCCGACACGAATCAGCTATTATGCGGAAAACACCACTGACAAGGATATTATTGGCCAGGCAGTCCCCAGTGTTTCCCCCGGACTTGCCGCCAGTTATTTCCAGAAGTCTGAATGCTTCTGTTTCACCCAACAGAAATTGTTAGCCCACGAAAAGAAAGACATGCCGGTGGTATTTATCGTGGATGCGTCTCTACCAAAAGATATCCATGAGCTGACATTGTCCTACACATTCTTCACGAAAGAAGTATTACCTTCCCCCATCCCAATCGCTTACAACTATCAGGAAAACTGATTATGACGACAACAACAAATCATGGTGAATACTATATCCCGGAACCGAGCAAATGGCCGCTGGTAGGAACCATTGCTCTCCTCATAACCGTTATCGGCGCTGCCACCAGCATTCATGAAGGTTCAGTCAATATCGTATTAGGTATTGGGCTTTTACTGGTTGCCTACCTGTTGTTTGGCTGGTTTGGTGCAGTGATTCACGAATCGCGTGGCGGTAACTATAACGAGCAGGTGGATCGCTCATTCCGACTGGGAATGATGTGGTTTATTTTCTCGGAAGTCATGTTCTTCGCTGCGTTCTTTGGTGCATTGTTCTACGCAAGAGAACTATCAGTGCCATGGCTAGGCGGTGCCAGCAACAATGCCATGACCCATGAGCTGTTGTGGCCAAGTTTCCAGGCAGTGTGGCCATTATTGGCCAATCCCGACAATAGTACTTTTAAGGCTCCGATGGAGGTCATGGGTGCTGGCGGCCTGCCCGCAATCAATACTGACCTGCTGTTAACGTCCAGCGTCACTGTCACCTGGGCGCATCATGCACTGCGAGCTGATAAAAGAAAACACGCTATCATCGGTGTAGCACTCACTGTTATTCTTGGATTTAGCTTCCTGTTCCTGCAGGCAATAGAATATATACATGCTTACCATGAACTGGGGCTGACTCTGCATTCAGGCATATACGGCAGTACATTCTTCATGTTGACCGGGTTCCATGGTTTCCATGTAACTATGGGAGCCACCATGTTAACAGTTATCCTGGTCCGCCTGATCAAGGGGCATTTTACCTCAGACAACCACTTCGGATTCGAAGCGGTCTCCTGGTACTGGCACTTTGTGGATGTAGTCTGGCTAGGTCTGTTTATTTTCGTATACTGGCTATAAACCCAAGGGGCATCGAAGAAAATCCTAGGGAAGCTCTGATTAATTCATCCATGAATGATCAGAGCACGAAAAAGGTAAAATGCGATTTTACCTTTTTCTTCATTTTCAATGGTTGATAAGCCATTGAAAATGGCAGCATATCCTTGTGCTGCGGAAACTCTGGATTAATCAGAGTTTCCCTAGGGCTTAATAACCGGCAGGCTATGTGGTGTAATTAACCCCATAGCCTGTCCTACTAATAGTAGTATGAAAATCAGGACCGACAGACCGATACGCCAGGTGAGATACTTTAATAACTTATCCGAATCCCTATCCTTCCTCACAAGATGATATAATGCCGTTCCCAGGCTGATAACAACAAAACCCAGCAGTAACAATACAATAATCTTAAAAATCACTCAGATTTACCTCTAGCGACGTGTTTAATATTAAACAGATCCTATTAAAACCGCTCTACCATATTCACTTGGGCGAATTCTATTTCCGGCCTGTTTTACTGACAAGTATTGTAACACTGCTATTACTGTATGTACTGATATCCTTGGGGAACTGGCAAACACACAGAGCGCAATACAAAGAACATTTAATGCAGCAACTGGCAGAACGCCAGCACAAAGCGGCAACTGACCTTAGCTACTTAATGACACATTCGAATGGCGATCCCGACTATTCACATGTTTATGCACATGGTCAGTTTCTGGCAAACAAACAACTGTTACTCGATAACCGGGTAGAAAATAACATACCTGGATATGAAGTCTACACACCTCTCGTGTTGCCAAATCATAAAGCCATCCTTATCGACAGGGGCTGGGTTCAACAGGCTCAGTCTAGACAGCAAATGCCCGATATTCAGTTTCAGACTAAAGCTGCCAATATTGTTGATGGAACTCTGTTACCATCACCCGCCAAAGGACTGGTTCTCGGCGGCTATACAAATATCTATCAGAATTGGCCTGTTGTTATCCAGTACCTGGATATTAACGAAATATCAGAACTCACCGGCTATGACTTTTATCCATACGTTATACGCATGAACAAGGACCAGCCAAATGCCTACACCATACCTGCCATTACCTTTGGTTTATCCAGTAACAGACATAGGGGTTATGCGTTCCAGTGGTATACTCTAGCCCTGACACTGCTCATCATTTATTTTGCTGTAAATACAAAACGAGAGAGACATGACTGACAAAACCATAGACACACCAAAAACCTCTAAAACCACCTTATGGATATTACTGGCTGTTTTTCTCGTGCCCATGATCGCTTCCTATGCCTATTATTTCTTCGGCAAAAATTTCTCTTATGGTAACCATGGCGACTTGCTAAATCCCATCATTGAATTTGACGATATAACCGTTTCATCAGCGCAACTTAAACCGGTCAAAATGACTGGCCTTGAACATGCCTGGTATATGATTTTCATTGCTGATAAGAATTGCGAAGAAGCTTGCCAGAAACGCTTATATGAAATGCGTCAAATGAATATTGCTTTAGGAAAGAATGCCGACCGGGTCAAACAGATGATTCTACACACTAGCGAAGCCTCCAGTACATTCCAGTCCTTTCTGGATAAAGAGCACAAAACAGTACGCAATTTCACAATCAATAAAGCGAAATTGCCTGCTTCTATGAATCCGGAGACATCGCCGAACGCTATTTATTTCATGGATCCACTGGGAAATATTATTCTTAGATTCAATCAGCCCCTTGATCCGAAGCTGATTTTGAAAGACATGAATAAACTATTAAAAATCTCTCGTATCGGCTAATCCAGGTATCGGACAATCAGCGGCTCATGGAAGAACCAGTTGCACAACTGAATAAACGCCAAAAACAAAGATGATAACGAAGATTATGCCTGCGGTGATAAAGACCCAGGGTTTACCCGAATTAAAATCTCTCTCCCTGTTTTTATTGGCCTGAACCCAAAAGCTGCGGCGATGGTACTCTGAAGAACACTAAAAAAGCTGAGTTTATTTTTATCATTCATATCTAGGGCCTTAAACTAACAAGACGTGCTACACGCCATAAGTACTATCTTTCAGTTGCATCCTGCTCTGTCTGGATCTTTTTCTGTAGCTTAATATTAACGTAGTAAGTCAGACATAAAAACCCGGATATCTCTGTTGGAATAGCCGGGTCTGGTCTCGATAGTTAATTATGTCGTTAAATCGCCCCTATCAAATCCATAAAAAATATGGATGCTGCCAGGAGTGTCACTATTGCCACCAGGCCAATGGTCACCACCCAGGTTGAGTACATAAAGCCTTTGTCCTCTGGAATATGCATAAAGATAGGCACGCCCACATAAAGTAAATAGACAGACGCTGCGACTGCCAATATGCCGACGCTGACATCGACATGCAGAACGGGATACAGGGCTATCAATCCAGACAGGAACAATGGCAATGAGGTAAATACAGCCAGCTCAAGGCAATGAACCGGACTTGGTGTTATATCAAAGGTTTTTGCTAACCAGCAGATACCATAACCAAGGCCATAGACACCTGCATTTAATAAAATAAAGGTTGCCAGAGAGATATTAAGGGCTTTATCTGCAGGGACAAAATAACGATCTTCTACACCGAAATTCCAGCCCAGATGTACCGATGCAATATAAGTACAGACTGATGGAATCAGGGACAGCAACGCAATGTGAAACATAATATCGAACACACTCGCCGGTTCACGGTCTGCATCCTGCAGGCTTTGTTTGGGTTCATAAAACAGATGAGAAAAATGTCTCGATAGCATGATACTACCCTCCATCAGGATTTTTTGGGGTTAACGATATTGAATTGATCAATACCGGTTTCATGATGATTGCCAGAACCATTTACATGGTTTAAGTGAGTGCCTCCATCTTTAATAAGGTTAATTTGAACTTTTTGTTATTCAAACTCAAATAATTAAATTTTATCGGCCTAAGCTGAACATCGCTCAATTCACCATGCCACGAATCGCAATGCGCGCGTAATGATCTACCAGGAAGAAGGCGAACAAAGCACTGAGATAAAATATGGAGTAGCCAAAAGTTTTCATGGAGTGGGTATCACTTTCACCGGAGCAACAAAGCCGGATAGCGTGATAGAGAAATCCCAGCCCAAGTGCTACCGCACCTGCCAGATATATCAGACCTGTCATCTTAATGACAAAAGGCATGAGACTAACTGCAAGCAACAGAAATGTGTAAAGAAGAATATGAATTTTAGTAAACACGACCCCATGGGTAACTGGCAGCATGGGGACACCGGCTTTGGCATATTCTTCCCGGCGTTTGATGGCCAGCGCCCAGAAATGCGGTGGTGTCCAGACAAAGATAATCAGAAATAATAACAAAGCTTCGGCATTCACCTTCCCTGTCATTGCCGCCCAGCCGAGTAATGGCGGTGCGGCACCTGCAGCACCGCCAAGTACGATGTTCTGAGGTGTGGCGTGCTTTAGATAAACGGTATAGATAATGGCATAGCCAATCAGCGAAATCAGGGTAAGTAGTGCGGTGAGCTCGTTAACATAATTCACCAGTAAAAACATTGCGATAAATGCCAGGCTCATGGCAAACACCAGCACCGACTGACTACCGAGCTGACCTTGAGGTAAGGGACGATTCTGTGTCCTGGCCATGACCGTATCAATTCGCTGGTCTACCAGGTGGTTTAGTGCGGCACCAGACGCAGCAGCCAGTCCTATACCCAGGGTTGCGGCCAGAAATTTACCCAGAGGTAAGGCACCAGGCACTGCCAGTAACATACCGACCACCGCAGTGAAAATAATAAGATAAACGACTTTCGGTTTGCACAGCGCATAATAGCGCCTGAATTCACTAAACGGCTTTGTTATAGCTGTACTGATCATAATCAACACTCTGGGGGGAAATAGTTTCGCTAACTGGCACAGAACTCGTCTGAGAAAGCAAATGATTCAGGAATACCGTGGATATCAACAACAATGCTGCTCCCGCATTATGCCCCACCGCGATGGGAATGGGTAACAGCAGTAGAACGTTGGCAATACCGAGAGATATCTGCACTGTGAGTAAAAGCAGCAGCAAAGCGCCAAAACGCTTCAGGATGGTATTTATTTCAATCAATAATAAACGTAAAGCCAGCAATCCAATCACAACCAGGGTTAACAGGGCTCCAACGCGATGCATAAAATGCACAGTAACACCTGCAGATGTCGATAACACCCCGCCTTCATAGTTAATCCCGGATTCACGAAGGAAGGTATAAGCCTCAGAAAAGTTCAGATCAGGCACCCATTGGCCATGACAGGTTGGAAAATCGGCACAATACAGAGCGGCGTAATTCGTACTGGTCCAGCCACCCAGAAAAATCTGGCAGGCAACAACCAGCAAACCGGCTGCGGCTAGTATTCGCGTTTTATGGCTAATACTGCCTGCATTGAGTTTAAGTTGCTGCCATCGAGGATGGTGCGATAGTGTTAGCCAGACGAGTAAGCTGAAGGTTAATAGCCCGGTGAGCAGATGTAAGGTGACAATGACCGGTTTTAATAGCAGCGTTACCGTCCACATACCCAGCAAACCCTGAAACACCACCAGTGCGACCAGAAGCAGCGGTAAAAAGACTTGCTGTTGGGGATCTTTTCGATTTCGAATGGCAAGGGCTGCCATAATTAGAATGAGAAAACCCAGCGTACTGGCAAAATAGCGATGGATCATTTCTTTCCAGGCTTTCGCGCTCTCCACTTGCTTATGTGGATAAGCCAGCTCGGCTTTCAGTAGTGCTTCGCCCTGTTCAGGTACCGTTATCTGGCCATAACAGCCTGGCCAGTCAGGACAGCCCAGTCCTGCATCAGATAACCGCACATAAGCTCCTAGTACGATAACGAATAATGCTAAAATACTGGCTGCCATGCCAGTATATACAAAATATTTTTTATTCATCTAAGCCCAAATAAAACTTTTCATACAAAAATCCTATCTTATGCCTACCTCATGCACAAATAGTATTTTGTATGCAACGTGATAAGTTTTATTTTTGAAAATAGATGCTTATATAATAATACTCCATATTACTTTATAAGCATCTGGTAACTTACAAGGTTCACTAATGAATTTTAAAACTTTGGCTATCGCCACCGTAGCTGCCACAGCCGGAATTCTGGGTGGCTATTACTTCAATACCCTGTCTACCCCTAAAACATTAATCCCACCCCACATACAGGGCGCAATCCTGCCTCACGCCAAGATTCTGAGTAACTTCAATCTGATAGACCAGAATGGCAAGCCATTTACCCCGCAACGTTTAAAAAATCACTGGAGCATTGTGTTTGCCGGTTACACCCATTGCCCCGATGTTTGCCCCAATACGCTCAGCGTACTGGCGCAGATGGTGAAACTCATGAAAGAGCAGAATATTAAACCACCCCAGGTTTTCTTTCTGTCAGTCGATCCAGCTCGAGACACACCAGAGCTGTTATCCCAGTTCGTTACCTATTTTGACAAAGATTTTGTGGGCGTAACGGGTGATAGTAAAATGCTCACCGCCGTTGCGACGCAATTAAGTGTGGTGTTTAAAAAAGCGCCAGGAATGAGTGGTGACATTAATAAACCGGATTACCTGATCGATCACAGCGCCTCACTTGAGCTGATTAATCCCGATGGGCGATTACAGGCATTCCTGACAGCACCTCACACGCCGATGAAGCTTATTGATAGCATCATACACGCCAGGGTGTTTTACACCGAAAGTCACAAGGGTAAGTAATTTATTGGGCAGCGTATAACCACGTGCCATTGACACCATACTGGCCGTCAATATAGCTGCCGAATGATCGAGCGTCTTTTTTACTGGCGAAACGATTAATACTGACTCGGAACCAGTGAGCACCTTTCACATCAACACCGACAACATGGGCGGCATAACCAGCCTGATTGAGCCTGTCACTAAACGCAGCCGCCGCATTCTCGTCCCGTAGTGACAGTAAAATAACTGACCAGCGTCCTGTGGTGGTCACGACGCCCAGTCCATCCAGCAGTTCTGTTTCCGCTGCCCATTTGGCCAGTTGATCATCCGTAACCGGGCCCACGGGTAGTGCCGGCTGATCTTTGGGAACCACATAAAAACTTAATGGATCTTGCATGGAAAATGCCGGCTCGCCAGCTCTCTGGGTAGTGATTTTCCCCTCGATCAGGCATACCAGATCTTTGTCGTCAGCGGATTTCCCCCAGATGTCCGTACCGCGAATGCCCGCGGTAATGGTGCCAATATTCACCGAGATATCCCTGCGACGATTTTGTCCAGCGGCGGTAGTGGTAAAACGGAAAGCGCCTTTTAAAACCCGTATGGTCGCTTCAAAAAATCCTTCCGGATCGGTTGGCGCCTTGAGTTTGGGTAGAGCCAGCGATCCCTGCTCACCAACTTTTACCAGGCTACCCTCTTCCATGTTTAACAGGATCCTGCCGCCCTTTCCGGTTTTCACCGCATCACCAGCTGTCATCTCGGCCCCCGGCTCAAGAGCGATGTTGTGACCGTCTCTCACCAGCCAGGCGGGCATTTGTAATGACTGAACCGTGACTGGACTGGCGGCTGCCATAGTACTTAACAGGCACAGGACCGAACACAGGGAAACGCGGCATGCAAACCGGACTGAGTGATGCATTATTTAATCCTTACCAGGTTGCTGGATAATGGGTGAATAAAACTTACCATAAGTCATCGTGAAAAAAATAACCATGATTCCGATTAAATTCAAGCCACGCCTGCGTATTTCATCACATCCGCTTCCAGATTCCACTTCACCATAAAAAAAGCCTGGATTTCCAGGCTTTTAAATCATGCTCAAAACAGCCGTCTGCTTACGGCATGTCATCAGCAGGTCTGGATTCTTTCGTTTCTGCCAGAAAATCCTGGCGCGTTACTTTCATCAATATCAGTGAGCTACTGGCAACATATATCGATGAATAGGTACCTATACCAATACCTACCAGCAATGCGAATGAGAAATCATGAATAATTTCACCACCCAGGAAGAACAGTGCCAACAATACCATGATCGTGGTAAAGGAAGTCATCAGGGTACGTGACAGTGTCTGGTTAACGGAAAGATTCAGTATCTCAATGGGCGTGCCCTTACGCCGGGTACGGAATGATTCGCGAATACGGTCCAGTACCACCACGGTATCATTCAACGAATAACCGATAACCGCCAGCAATGCCGCCAGTACGGTCAGGTCGAATTCCATCTGCAGTACCGAGAAAAAACCAATGGTGATGATAACATCATGTATCAAAGCACCAATGGCCCCGATAGCAGATTTAAGCTGGAAACGAAAACCGACATAAACCAGGATACCAAACAGTGCGATCAGCATCGCCAGACCGCCCTGCTCCCGCAGCTCCTCACCCACCTGTGGTCCCACAAACTCAACCCGGCGCATTTCTATCGCCGATGTGGTTCTGGTTTTGAGTACATTCAGTACCTGGGATGTCAGTTCCGCCTTGTTGACGTTCTTGCGCGGCGCCAGACGAATGAGCACATCTCTACTGGAACCGAAATTCTGAACCTGGGCATCTTTGAAACCGGCAGCGTTTAAGCTATCCCGTATCGGCTGTAATTCCACTGCGTCCTGATAACCTACTTCCAGCAGATAACCACCGGTAAAATCAATCCCGTAGTTCAGGCCTCGGGTTGCCATGCTGACGATAGAAATGACAATCAGGGTCAATGAGAAAGCAAGCGCAATATAGCGCTTACCCATAAAATCGAATGTTGTGTTACCTTCGAGAAATTTCATGCCCTTGCCCCTTAGATTGGTAACTGTTTAATTTGTTTACGACCATAGAGCAGATTCACCAGTGCGCGTGTTCCCATGATGGCGGTAAACATGGAGGTTAAAATACCAATGGTCAGGGTAATCGCGAAACCTTTCACCGGTCCGGTGCCAAAACTGAACAATACGACACCGGCTATCAGGGTGGTGATATTCGCATCGGCAATGGTACTGAAGGCCTTTTCATAACCCGCATGGATACTGGCCTGGGGTGAATTGCCATTGCGCAGCTCTTCACGTATGCGCTCATAAATCAACACGTTGGCATCCACCGCCATACCCACGGTTAATACGATACCCGCAATACCTGGCATCGTCAGGGTTGCCTGGAATAGCGACAGGATGGCAAAAATCAGCACCAGGTTAAATGTCAGCGCAAGGTCGGCGATCAATCCAAACACTTTGTAGTACAGCACCATGAACACCAGCACCAGGGTAAAGCCCACTACCACCGACTCAAAGCCTTTTTTGATATTATCTTTACCCAGGCTTGGACCAACCGTGCGTTCCTCTACGATCTGTACCGGTGCCCGCAACGAACCTGCGCGTAACAGCAAGGCCAGGTCATGGGCTTCAGTGGACTGCAGACCGGTGATCTGGAAGTTCTTGCTGAATGCATCGCGAATGGTCGCGACATTGATGACTTCTTCCTTACGCACAGATTTGGTGATTTTTTTCTCACCTTCGTATCGGGTGATGGTCTTGTTTTCTATAAACACCACTGCCATGGGTTTATTGATGTTCTCACGGGTGATCTTACCCATCTTTTTGGCGCCCTTGCCATCCAGGGTCACGGATACCGCCGGGGTGCCACTGCTTTTATCGATGGTTGCAGCCGCATTGTTAATCTGGTCACCGGTAACTATCACGCGACGTTTCAACAGCACTGGGCTGCCGTCACGCTCGTGATATAAACGCGCGCTCAAAGGCACATGACCGGATTTCTCCGCATCAAACCAGTCCGCGCGAGTACCTTCGGCGAGGCGGAATTCCAGGGTTGCTGTGGCACCGAGAATGTCTTTGGCACGGTCGGTATCCTGCACACCCGGCAGCTGGACAACAATACGGCTATCACCCTGTTGCTGAATAACCGGCTCTGCCACACCCAGTTCGTTAACACGGTTACGCAGGGTGGTTACATTTTGCTGTACCGCAAATTTCTTTTCTTCGCGGATCGCTTTATCAGTTAACCTGGCAGTAACACTGTGAGCGTCTTCGTCAGATGTGTAGTCAAGATCGCGGAATTCCCTTTTTAATGCTGCTTCGCCCTTGTCCAGGTTATCGAGATCCTTGAATTTGATTATGATGGCATCTTTTTCTCGCTTGATACCCAGATAACGAATCTTCTCACCTCGCAGGAAAGTACGCATGTCGGAGACTGTGGTTTCTTCCAGGCGCTGGATCGCTGCATTCATATCCACTTCCATGAGGAAGTGCACACCACCACGCAGGTCCAGACCCAGGTACATGGGTGAGGCATTGAGTGCCTGTAGCCATGCCGGGGTTGCCGGAGACAGGTTCAATGCAACGGTGTAGCTCGAATCAGCCTGTACTTCCGGCAGCGCCTTCACTTTATCCAGCCCGGTCAGCTGATCTTCTTCAGAATTGAAACGGATTAATAGTTTACCGTTGGTGACTTCATAGGATTTCATCCCGGTCACTTGTGGTTTCAACTCCTTAATCAGCTTGTCGGCCTGGGCGGTTTCAATCACCTTGTTACGGTGAGAAACCAGTACGGAAGGATCTTCGCCATAAATATTGGGAGCCGCATACAGTAGACCGAGCAATAGCACTGCCAGTAACAGCAGGTATTTCCACAGGGGGTATTGGTTCAGCATATTAGTTCGCTTTCTGTTCCTTGACCGTGCCCTTGGGCATGGGTGCACCAATCAGATGCTTCTGTACCTGCACCACAACGCCATCGGCAATTTCCAGTGCGACGAAATTCTCACCAACATGGGTGATTTTACCCAGTACTCCTCCCTGGGTTACCACTTCATCACCCTTGCCCAGTGCTTCCACCATGACTTTGTGTTCTTTGGCACGTTTGCTCTGTGGCCGAATCAGGAAGAAATAGAACAGGACAATCAGTCCAATCGGGAACAGCAGTGCAGTGAACGGGTCACCCTGAGACGCAGCGGCGGCGCCATCGGCATAAGCATTGGAAATAAAGAAGTTCATCAATTACCCCTGTTGGTAGTTATGTTATGAGAAAGCCCCATAAAAATTGCGCTGTATTATGCCACGCTACGGCGTGCATAGAAATCCTTAACATACTCATCAAAGCGATCATCTTTGATGGCCGCGCGTATTTCCCGCATGAGTTGCTGGTAATAGGAGAGATTATGTATGGTGTTCAGTCTGGCACCGAGGATTTCCCGGCACTTGTCCAGGTGACGCAGATATGCCCGACTGAAATTACGACAGGTATAACACTGACAGGTTTCATCCACCGGCCGGGTATCGTTCTGGTACTGGCTGTTGCGGATTTTGAGAATCCCGGTGCTGGTATACAGGAAACCGGTGCGAGCATTGAGGGTGGGAATCACGCAATCGAACATATCCACCCCGCGACGTACCGATTCGATAATGTCTTCCGGTGTACCCACACCCATCAGGTAACGAGGTTTATCCGCCGGTAACAAGGGCGTGGTGGACTCCAGCACCGTATTGCGCTCATCCAGCGGCTCACCCACCGACAGTCCGCCGATGGCATAGCCATCAAAACCAATCTCCACCAGTCCCTCGGCAGATATCTTGCGTAAATCCGGGTACATACCCCCCTGCACGATGCCAAATAGGGCCGACGGGTTGTCCCCATGGGCCTGTTTGCTGCGTTCCGCCCAGCGTAGCGACAACTCCATGGAATCCCGGGCCTGCTGTTCGGTGGCGGGATACGGGGTGCACTCGTCGAAAATCATGACAATATCCGAACCCAGGGCTCGTTGCACTTCCATGGATTTCTCCGGTGTCAGCATGACCCGGGCACCGTCCACTGGCGAATTGAAACTGACGCCCTCCTCGGTGATCTTGCGCAGCTTCGCCAGGCTGAACACCTGGAAACCACCGGAATCAGTGAGAATGGGTTTGTCCCAGTGCATGAAATCATGCAGGTCACCATGGGCCTGGATGATGTCGGTACCGGGACGCAACATCAAATGAAAGGTATTCCCCAGGATAATCTGTGCCCCCAGGTCTTTCAGTTCTTCCGGCGTCATGGCCTTGACCGTGCCGTAGGTGCCAACCGGCATGAAAGCCGGAGTTTCGATATCGCCACGAGGAAACTGCAGACGGCCTCTTCGGGCGCCGGAAGATGTTTTTGATATTTCAAATGATAACAATGACATAGAATATATACTTAATTTAGTTACTTACTATCTCGCCAAGCACTTCACACACCGTTGTGGTCAGTGTTTGTAACTGTTCCGGAGTGACGATGTACGGCGGCATCAGGTACACCAGGCGCCCGAATGGCCGCAACCATACCCCGCGTTCAACCAGCATGGGGATGATCCGTTGCAGGTCCACCGGTTGTTCCAGTTCCACCACGCCGATGCCGCCCAGGCAACGTACATCGTTTACGCCCGGTAAATTCCGGCAAGGCTCCAGGCCTGTTTTGAGCCCCTGCTCCAGTGCCATAACCCGTCTTTGCCAGTTGTCCTGCAGTAACAGTTCGATACTGGCAAGGCTTACGGCACTGGCTAATGGATTACCCATGAAGGTAGGTCCGTGCATAAACACCCCCGGTGGTTGCCCGTGGATGGTGTCGGCGATCTCCCGGCTGGTGAGTGTCGCCGCCATGGACAGGTAACCACCGGTCATGGCCTTGCCGATACAGAGTATATCCGGCGAAATACCGGCATGCTCGCAGGCAAATAGCTTTCCGGTGCGGCCAAAGCCGGTGGCGATCTCGTCCGCAATTAACAGCACCTGGTATTCGACACATAAAGCGCGCGCCTGGGCCAGGTAGTCGGCTGAGTAGAACCACATGCCGCCTGCTCCCTGGACGATAGGCTCCAGTATCACCGCTGCCACTTCCTGGTGATACTGCTCCAGCAGCTGGCGCATGCTCGCCAGGTGTTGCGGTTCGCAGGCTTCTCCAAACCGGCACACGGGCGTATCGGCAAACAGCTGTTGCGGCAAAATGCCGTTGAACAACTGGTGCATCCCGGTCACCGGATCACACACCGACATGGCTCCCAGGGTATCGCCGTGGTAGCCCTGGCGCAGGCTGATAAAACGTTGCTTGCCGGCCTGGCCTCGGCTATGCCAGTACTGGATCGCCATTTTCAGCGCCACTTCCACCGACACCGAACCGGAATCGGCGAAGAACACGCAATCCAGCCGTGCCGGCGTGATGGTCACCAGTTTCTGTGCCAGCCGCACTGCCGGTGCATGGGTCAGGCCGCCGAACATTACATGGGCCATGGATTGCAGCTGCTGCTGGATGGCCTGGTTCAGCACCGGATGGTTATAGCCATGGATGGCACACCACCAGGAGGCCATGCCATCTACCAGTTCACGTCCATCACTCAGGCGTATGACCGCAGCCTCGGCGGAGTCCACCGGATACACCGGTAAATCTGAGCCGATCGCACTGTAGGGATGCCAGACATGTTGTTGATCCAGGGATAACCAGTCAGGGTTCATGGCGTGAATAAAGTATTGCCGCAAAAAAGAAGCCGATTCTAACAGAACCGGCTTCGTGGGTAAGGCCTGTTGACCAGCTTATTCCGTTGGAAGATAGCGAATTATGAAACTGGAACCTTCCACCCCGGCGGAATTCACCCGGCCGATATGCAGGGCTCCCAGAGTCGAGCGCAGAGCATTGGCCACCTGGTCCCGCACATTAGCGGTGTTCAACTGGTTATACAGGTTCACCTCGATGGCCTGCTTGATCTGTTGCTTGTAATGGGTAAAGGCTTCGCACAGGGCATCAATGGCCAGACAGACACCGTCCGCCTGGGCACTGGGATTCGCCACTACCCGGACCCGGCCATAGCTGATACTAAGCGGTGCGCCGCGAGAGTAATAACGCTCCAGGGTCAGGAACACATCCACGCTGACATTCGCCTGTACGTCCGGGGCACCGGCAATACAGCCCAGGTCATTGAAGCAGGTGCCGATAAACTCGGTGCCGCGGGTTTCGAAGTTCAGGCTGACTTTCAGCTCGTTGCCCGCTGGCCTTACCCCGATACCCGCCAGGTTGATGTCGTTGATGTAATAAGTCCGTGGACCGGTTTTCACCGGCAGGATATTGAGGCTCTGTTCACCACCGCCGAGGGCATCTGACAGGTGGATGCTGGAATCCCACTCCACCTTGCGGTGAGTGGCTGGATTGTAATTATTCAGGCGAATACGGGTGCCGTTGAACGCGGTGCGCATCATGCCTGACAGCACTGATGTAATACGTGCCTGGCTGGCACTGATGTAATACGTGCCTGGCTGGCTGCTGCCTCTCGAATCGCAGCAGCAGCATCCCGATTGGACGGACGTCCATCATCGGCGAAACCCGACGGTGGGAAGCCAGAGCCCGGTAAGCCAGCAGGCAGCGGCCGTGGGTTGATAGCAGTGCCTGGCCGTTTTGTGGTTGCAGCTAAACCTGCCGGAGTACTGGCCATGCCGGTCGCGGCAAATTTGACACCTGTCCGGGGT
>Ga0114931_10003285_pt1 | contig 20494 bp, 13 predicted proteins | sample 2SBtaG_FD_89579 | JGI IMG/M metagenome (GOLD analysis project Ga0114931, IMG submission 89579) | Deep subsurface microbial communities from Kolumbo volcano to uncover new lineages of life (NeLLi) - 2SBTROV14_V59a metaG | ecosystem: Environmental > Aquatic > Marine > Volcanic | place: Kolumbo...
GTTCGGGACGGCGGCCGAGCAGGTAGCGGCCGGTCCGGCACACGACGGCGGCGACCACCGGTACGGCGTCAGGGAGCGAGGCGTCGGGGAGCGAGGCGTCGGGAAAGCGGGCGTCGGACATCGGGCGGCTGGGTGTCGGCGTGAGCTTGGCGTCGTGCGCGTTCTAGATTGCCGAGGCGTCTCCCTGCATGTACACCGTGCGGATCGGGAAGGGGATCTCGATGCCTTCCTGGCCGTACCGGGTATGGAGGCGCTTGATAAACTCGTGGCGAATCCGGAACTGGTCGGTGAACTCGCGCACGAAGAGCCGCACGGTGAAGTTGATGCTCGAGTCGGCGAACTCCTCGTAGCGCAGCACGGGCTCGCGGTCGGGCAGACCGCCCTCGACGTCCGAGAGCACCTGCCGGGCCACGTTGAGCGTGACGCACTCGACCTCCTCGAGGTCGCTGTCGTACGAGACGCCCACGGTCACGACCAGCCAGAGCGACTTCTGCGGCAAGCTGAAGTTCTTGACGATCGAGGAGGCCAGCGCGGAGTTCGGGACCACCACCAGATTGCCGTCGGGAAAGGTACGGATCGTCGTGTTCCGGCCCTTCACGTCGGTCACGTACCCCTCCTCTCCGGTCTCGAGTCGGATGTAGTCGTAGGGCCTGACCTGCCCCGAGACGATGATCTGCGCTCCGGCAAACAGGTTGCCCAGGGTGTCCTGAATCGCGAGCGCGACCGCGAGCCCTCCCACACCCAGCGCGGTGAGGATCGGGGTGATCTTGATGTCGAGGTTCTGGAGAATCAGAAAGAGCCCCAGGACCCCGATCGCCAGTCGGGCCAGGTTCGACACGAGGCTTGCCGCGGGCAGGGGGCTGTCCGCCGCCTGGGACATCCGCTCGATGACGGCGCCGGTTGCCCGCATCACGGCCACGACCACGGAGCCGATGAGGACCACGGTGACGGACCTGTCCACCGTGTCTCTCAGCCACGGAGTCACCTCGCTCGCGCGGACGGCGAGTGCGGCGCCCCCGGCGATGAACCAGGTGACGGGAATGCCGCGGATCGAATGGACGATGACGTCGTCCCACTCGTTCTGCGTCCATGTGGCGACGCTCCGGGCGATCCGAGCGAGTACGCGCTCGGCCAGCACGCCGGCCAGCACGCCGGCCAGGACGAACAGCACGCTCCGGACCGCGGGAATTGACAGCAGCTCGGTCATCGTGTTCGGTTCTCCACGAGGGTTCGGTCGACCGCCGGGGCCCGCGCGGGCCCGCCCGTCCGTCGGCGGTGGCTTTCTCCCGCCCGGATGAGCGCATACCGGAAGGCGGGTGGGCCCACGATCTGATTGAGGGCGATCATCGCCACGATGATGGCCGCGACCTCGGTGCCCCAGACGTCGAAGCGGTCACGCACGATATTGGCGATGCCGAGGGTGACGCCGGCCTGCGCCAGAAAACCCATCCACGCGTACCGTCCCACCACCTCCGGCGCTCCAGTCAGCGCGACGGCCACCCTTGTGCTTACCCACAGAGCCGCGAGACGTACCCCGACAATGAGCAGGGCGATCTGCCATACGTGGGGCAACAGGTCGAGCCTCAGATCCGCGCCCGCCACGGCGAAGAAGAGCGCGTACACGGGAAGCGAGTTCGCCTCGAGGGCGCCGAGCAGGCGGCGTCCCTGGCCGGTGAAGTTCTGCACGAAGAACCCGGCCGCCATGGCAATGAGGATGTACTCGAGGTGCCACGCCTCGCTGAGCTCCACCACGACGAACGCGGTGACGAAGATCGCCAGAATGCGGTACGTGGTCACGTGCCTCAGGTACAGGGCGATGAGCCATCCCAGTGAGAGCCCCGCCGCGATCGACTCGAGCACGTCCACGATGACCGTGCGCAGCGTGTCGAAGGAGAAACCCGTCGTGGGCTCCGCGATCACGCCTGCCAGCGGAATCAGCACCGCGATCAGAATCAGCACCACGACATCCTTCACCACCGTGATCCCGAGGACGGTTTCCGTGAGCACGCCCCGTGCCTTCTCCTCGGTGATCACCGCGATGGTCGTGGCCGGAGACTTCGCGACCGCGACCAACCCGAACACGAGCCCGACGGCCAGCGCCACCCTCGGTGGCTCGTGGCGCAGAAAGCCCACGAGCTGCCGGCCGAAGTACGTCGTCGCGACGACCGCGGCGGCGATGAGCACCGACTGGAAGGCGGTGACCGTGATGATGCTGGCCAGACGCCGCCGTACCGCCTCGAGGCGGAGCTCCGCGCCGGCTGCCAGGGCGATGAGGCACAGCGCGCCCCCGTTGATCAGACGGAAATCGCTCAGCGCGGTCTCGGGAAAGATGTCGAGCACCCTCGGACCCACGACGATCCCCACGAGCAGGTATCCGGTGATCTGCGGGAGCTGGACCTGGCGGCTCGCCAGGCCGCCTACGTAGGCGGCCAGCAGGAGGAAGCCGAGAAGAAGGGCCGTGTTCGCCTGGGGCGCGCCTCCGGCCCGCAGCACCGTCGCGGTGATCCAGAGAAGGGTGATCAGTGTGAGAAAGCGGGCCACGGCGCCGTCTGCGGGGATGGTGAGGGGTTGTGGCCCAACCTAGTGGGTGGGTGGCCGGGTGTCATGGCAAGTGCCGTCCGACTCAAGGCACGGGAGAAGGGGACGAAGCTCAGGAGGAAGGTATCGATCATCCAGGAGGGGCTCCCTTGACCGTACGCTGCCTCTACCCGGCGGCCCGCCTGGCGCTCGTCCTGTTCGCGGCGCCTCTTCCGGGAGGGCGCCAGGAGATTCCGACGGGCGTGACCTATCAACTGCTCGATTCCGCCCTGAAGGCGCGGATCGAGGCTCCTCCGGCGGGCACGCGCGCCCGCGGGCGCGCCCGCGACTTCGCGCGGGCCTTCGCCCGGAGGGCGTGGCCTCTCCGTGGCGCGCTGCTCGGAGCGGGCGCGGTCGTCGTCGTGCTGCTCGGCTGGGCCCGGTGGCGGCGCGGGGTGGCCCGCCGTGGGGCGTCTGTGCGCCGGGCCGTGGTCGGGACCCTGCCACCGGGACCCCATGCCGAGGGCGTGAGCCGGCGGGACCACGCGGGCAGCGGATCGCCATCGGCGCCGAGCCCGGCGAAGTCGGCGCAGCCGGTACCCCTTCCGCCGCACGTCGCCCGGTTCCTTCAGGAGAACGCGCGGAGCCGCAGGAAGGGGGGGGCGGATGCCGCGGCGACGCCCCGATCAGGCCGGTCGGCCGGCGGGCATGCCCCGGAGCCCGCGCCGCAGCGTCCTCCGGGTGGGCTCGACCGCTGGGTTCCCCGGTACGGCGCTCAGGGAGAGGAGTAGCGCACTCGGACCGACTCCTATGCTCCCGGTCGGGGCTTCAGCACGGGAAGCGTGAGCAGGAGAACGGTGGCCGCCCCCGCGGTGGCGGCGCCGAACAGAAACGGCGCGGGCGCGCCGAATCCCGCCCACCCTCCGACCCCCTCCCAGAGTGCGCCCGCGATGAGCGAGGCGGGCAGGTTCATGAGCCCGAGCGTGGCGTGGTACACGCCGAACGCCTTGCCGCGGTGCGCGGAAGGTACGAGGTCGGCCACGAGCGCCTTGGCCGCGCCTGCCGCGAGTCCCTGATAGACCCCGTACAACACGAAGGCCGTCGCCACCGTCTCGCCGGATCCGGCGACCGCGAAGCCGAGGTAGATGAGCGCATACGCACCCCATCCGGCGGCGAGCACCGAGCGCCGCGAGAACCGGTCCGATAGCGCGCCGGCCGGCGTCGAGACCACCGCGTACACGGCGTTGAATCCGACCAGGACCCACAATACCTGCGACACCGAAAGCCCCCGATCCTGGGCCCGGAGGATCAGAAAGGCGTCGGACGAGTTGCCGAGGTAGAAGAGCGCGGAGACGGCGACGAAGACCAGGTAGGGGGCGCCCAGATCGCCGATGGACCGGCGCGACCGGCGCGAGGGTGGGTGCGGTTCGCGAGGCGCACCGGACGCGCGCTCCGGCGGGGAGATCGCTGAGCCGTGGCCGGCCGGTGAGCCGCCGGCGTCCGCCGGTGCCCGGGCCTCGCCCACGGGTACGTCCCGTGCGAAGAGGGCCAGGGTGAGCACGGCCAGGAAGGCGGGGATGACGCTGACGAGCACCAGCGCCTGGAAGGTGCGCCGCTCCAGCGTGAGCCCGCCCCCCTGCACGAGGTGGACGACGAGCACGGCGCCGAGGATGCCGAGGACGGCTCCGGCGGTGTCGGCCGCGCGGTGCACGCCGAACGCGAGCCCGGTCCTGCGCGCGCTCACGGAATCGGCGAGGAGCGCGTCGCGTGGGGCGGTCCGCACGCCCTTGCCCACCCGGTCGGCCCACCGCACCCCCGCCACCGCTTCCCACGTGGTGGCGAAGTAGAAGAACGGCTTGGCCACCGCGGACAGGCCGTATCCTCCCACGGCGAGCCACTTTCTGGCCCGGAGTCGGTCGGAGAGCCAGCCCGAATAGAGCTTGAGCAGACTGGCCGCGGACTCCGCCACGCCCTCGATCAGGCCGATCGTCACGGTCGTGACACCCACGACGTTGGCCAGGAAGAGGGGCAGGACGTTGGCCAGCATCTCGCTGGAGATGTCGGTCAGAAAGCTCGTGACGCTGGTGGCCCAGACGTTGCGGGTCAGGCGTGGTGGGGAGGTCGGCATCCGGGCTCGCTCACTGAGCCGCGCGGGCCGGCGACAGGGCGCGGGCCCACCGCCACGCATAGGCAACGAGGAGCACGACGGCCAGGATCGCCCCGGCCGTGCTTCCCGGGAACGGATCCCGGACCGCGATCTCGAGCTGGCTGCCCACCGAAAGCGCCGCCGCGAAGCCGGGCACGAGCGCGGGCCGGCTCCGGCCGATCCGGAGCACCCCCTCCAGCGCGATCGACAGCACGACGGCAGCACCGAGCCAGATCACCGGGATGTCGCGTAACTCGGTGGGCATCATCAGCATCGCCACGACGAGCGTAGCGGCCTGTACGGTCGCATGCATGAACCTGCGCGCCGACGTGCGTCTCCCCGCCGCGGCGAGGAAGAGCAGGAGGGCGGTCAGACCGCTGTACGCGATCAGCGGGTTCAGCGCCGCGCTCAACCACGGCAGGAGCGCCGCGGCTCCGCTGTAGTCGGGCCATCGCGGCAGGACTCCGGGGGTCCATGCGGCGAGCGCCGCAGTGACTCCGAGGAAGCCCGCGCCGAGCGCGGCGCCCGGCCAGACGGGCCCGGAGCTCCGGACCGCGGGGGGTAGCCAGCTGTGCCCGAGGCCCGACACCAGTCCGATCGCTCCGGACGCGATGACGGCCAGCAGGGCGAGCCCGATCGCGACTGCGCCGGCCTGGATTCCCCACAGCTGCGCCGTCGTGAACTGTGCGGTAGCCGCCGGCCATTCATTGAGCCCGGTCACGACGAGCACGCCGAACAGGACGCCGGACACGGTCCAGGTGGGCCGGAGCGCCAGCGCACGGCGGCCCCAGGCGATGAGCGCGAGGACGCCCGCCACGCCGAAGACGCCGAAGACGACGAACCCGAGGCCTCCGGTGATCAGCATGGTCCGCAGCCGGCGGTGCCTCCGCTCCCGCGCCCACTCCTCGGGCACGTGCACGTATCGCCGGGTACCCACGATCTCGTCACCCGCGATCCGCACGGACAGCCGGGCCTCGGCCTCCGATCCGGGAAGGGCCGAGGAATCCGCAAAGGTGAACGTCCAATCCGTTCGCGCGGGGCGCGCAGTCTCCTCGGCGCCGACCTCCTTCAGGCGTCCCGGCCGCACTCCGTACAAGGAGATCAAGGCGCCGGTGGCGAGCGCCCGGGCGCTGTCTTCCGGCAGGCTCGGGCCCGGCCGCCCCTCGGGCACCACGTGCTCGACTTCCCGGGCCGTGCCGTCGGACGTCACGTGCACTCTGAACTCCTCCACGCGCTCCTCGGGAGATGCCGTGAAGTCCACGAAACGTATTCGCCATTCCGGCCGCGCGAGGTAGCTGCCCAGGAGCCGATCGTACGACGACTCGCCCGCGGTCTGCCAGACGTAGCGGTGGGCGTCGCCCTGGCTGGACGATACACCGGCGAGCGGCCGCCACGTCCGGTCCGGGCCGGCCGGCCGGCCGGCCAGCGCCGTGCGTGCCACGGTAATCGCTCGTGTCCGCGTGGACCCGAGGCGGGGAGTCGTAGGCTCCCGGCTCAGCCCGGCGGCCCAGATCAGCGCACCCGCGACGCCGAGCGCCGTGGCCAGATAGCCGCGTCCACGGCGGGCGGGTGGGTGGGTGGCCGCCGGACCCGCCCGCTCGGAGACCGGTTGTGGCGAGGCCGGGGGTGGGGGTTCCGCTTGTCTGTCCGGCGGGCTCCAGGCGCCGTTGGTCGCCCAGGCGGGGAGCGCGGCGCGGCCGCCCAACCGGAACCGCGCCCGGAGCACCACGGCCAGGGGCACGAGCGCCGCCAGGATCACCGCGATCCGGTCCCACCACACCCCGGGCGCGGCCGAGGCGAAGAGTGGAAGGGAGAGGAGCGAAAGATCGTACACGAAGTGGCCCAGGATCGTGGGGATGAGGCCGAAGTACAGGTAGATCACCCCCCACCCGAAGGCGGGTACGAAGAGCTCGACGACGCGTGCGTACGGCGGCTGCTGCGGATAGTTCGCGTGCGAGGCGGCGAACACCAACGCCTAGAGGGTGATGCCGGCCCAGATCCAGGCCCTGCGCCGCCCGAAGCGCGCGCCGAGCAGCGCCGCGCACGCGATGGGGATGGCCCGGAACACACTTTCCTCCCACAGCGCCGCGAACAGCGACGTGGCCACCGCGGTAAGCCACGGCTGGAACATCGCCAGCAGATCGGGCTGCACGAGCGCTTCGGCGGGCGACCACCATCCTTCCAGCCGCGACGTGCCGAGATAGAAGAGGACCACGTAGCCGAGCTCGAGGCCCAGCAGCAGGTAAGCCGCCGTGGTACGCCCCAACGCGGCGTCGGATGCGGCCACCTCGGGCGCCCAGAACCGCCACTGCTGCGGGTGGTGCGGGAAGGCCCGCCGCCCGAGGCTCTCCCCCGCGAGGTAGGTGAAGGCGAGCAGGGGAGCCCCGGCGAGCATGATGAGCACGGCAAGCGCAATCTGCTGGAACAGGAACTCCGTGGCCGGTAGGGCGGTGTCGTATCGCATCCAGGCGAGCGGCAACGCGTTGAGCGTCGCGAGGGCCATGAGGGTCGCGACCACGAAACCCCACGCCAGGGCGGGCCGCCACACGACCCACCCGGCGCGCAGCAGGAAGAGCGTGCCGCCCACGCCGCCCAGCAGGACGAAGAGCACGAGGAACGCGGTCTGCGCGGCGAGCGCGATGGCGTCATTGCTGGAGCGCATGTCCTGATAGCGGCGCGTGAACGCTTCGGGCACGTGGCCGAAGCGCGTGACCTCGGAGACCGTCGATCCCGCGACGACCACGCGCAGGCGGAAGCGGGCCTCCGCGGCCGTCACGTCCGTACGCTCGTACACCAACGTATGATCGACGCGGCCACCCGGCCGTGTGCGCTGCGAAGACTCGAGAAGGCGGAAGTGCGAGAGGTCGTTGCCCCAGTCGGCCGCGGCGCCCTCCGCCAGCTCCCGGGCGGCGGCGGCGTCGAGGTTGCCGGTGCCCGGCTCGTCTTCCGGAAGCTTGAGGAGGAACCCGATGGGTTGGCCGCCCGGAGTAAAGCGGATCCTGGATTCCTCGATCGAGTCCTGAGCAAAGTGGCGCACGACCCACACGTACGGCGTGTAGACGCCATCCCGGGCCAGCTTCACAAAGGCGTCGCGGCCGCCGCCTTCCAGCTCCACATAAGTCTGGACTTCCGGATCCGTCTGCTTGAAGGAGGAGGCTTGCCGGAAGTTCCGCGGTGCCCAGCCGTAGCGCTCCGCGAGCGCCCGCGCCTCGCTCAGGGCGGCGCCGCGATCCATCGTGATATTCAGTGACAGAACGGGGAACGCCACGGTGAAGAAGCGGAACGCCACCGCGAGCCCCGCGGCCGAAAGCACGGCGAAGACGACCCAGAAGAGGGGTTTACGCGTCATGGGATGGCTCCTGGGTCAGTCCGTGAAGTGAGCGCGTAGGGCATCGAGCGAGATCCGGGCCTCCCGGACCAGGACGAAGCTGGCTCGCAGGATCGCCAGCACGGAGAGCGCAGTCAGGCCGATGACCGCGGCGGGGCCGTACGGTGCCGGCAGAGCGGCTCCAGCCACGCCGACCAGACTCGCAAGCGCCAGGAGCGATACCGCCCCGTACAGGTTCACGAGCGCCTTTCGGAACAGCTCGCCGCGCAGCAGGAGCGAGGCCCGGGAGCGCGCCATCGCCTCGGCGCCGTGATGCTCCATCTCGTGGATCTCGTCGTGGAGTCGGTTGTAGCGCACGGCGGTCGAGAGGATGAGGAGCGCCACGCCCGGCAGGAGCACGAGGGGGGTGACCCACAGTCCGGTGCTGTCCATGCGCAGGCTCCTACAACCCTATGGCGATGGCTGCGGCGATCGAGACCGCGCCCAGCGCCACGAGGCCGAGGTAGAGCGGTACGGTAAAGCGGATCCACTCCTCGAAGCGGACGCCGCCGGCGGCGAGGATGGCCATCAGCGCCCCGTTGGTCGGCGTGATCAGATCGCACAGTCCCGCCCCGTACTGGTACGCGAGCACCGTCACCTGGCGCGACATGCCCAGGAGATCGGAGAGCGGCACCAGCACCGGCATCGTCAGCACGGCCTGGCCGCTCACGCTGGGTACGGGAACATGGACCGCGGTGTGGGCCGCGACCATCCCCAGCGCGGAGGCGAGGAGTGGCAGTCCCTGGAGAGGCGTGAAGAGGCCGTGGACGATCGTGTCGACGATCCGGCCGTCGTCGAGCACCACATAGATGGCGCGCGCGAACCCGATCAGGAGCGCCGCGTACGCCATCCCCCGGAATCCCTTGACGTAGGCTTCGGCGGTTCCCGTGATGCCGAGTCGTCCCATGAGGCCCACGACCACGCCCATGACAAAGAAGAGCGCGGAGAGGTGGTTGAAGTCCCAGTCCAGCCGGAGCAGGCCCCAGACGAGCACGGCGAAGGTGAGCCCCACGACGCCCAGGATCGCGCTGTCCATCACCTCCATCGTTTCGCGCTCTCCATGGGGAACGGGTCTGGCCTCGGTCCGGGTCGCTGCGGCGTAACGCATGGTTCCCCAGATCCAGAGCGCTTCTGCGAGCACCAGGAAGACGAGGCGGAACGACCCTCCGGAGAGGAGGGGCAGGTCCGCGAGCTTCTGGGCAATCTGGACCTGGAACGGGTTGATCGGGCTGAAGGACGAGCCCACGAACGCGGCGCCGGCGCTCATCGACACCGCGACCATCGGCCGGAAGCCCAGGGTGCGGGTCAGGACGATCAGCACCGGCACCAACGCGATGATCTCCTCCTGCATGTTCTCCAGAATGCCGCCCATCGCGAACGCCAACGAGACGATCGGGATCACGAGCAGGTCGCGGCCCTTCAGCCGGTTGACGAGCCAGCCGATGCCCCGCCGGAGCGTGCCGGTCTCGTCGACCACGGTAAAGGCGCCGCCGATCAGGAAGACCAGGAAGATCACGTCGGCCGCGTCGGCCATGCCCTTCGGCAGCGCGACGACCGCCGAGAACGCGTTGACCGGGTTGGGGGCTACGCCGTGGTAGGTCCCGGCGACCACGACCATCCTGCCTGTAGCGGGGTCCTGGCGTCGTTCGTACTCGCCGGCCGGAAGCACGTAACTCAGCGCCGCGGCCAGAAGCACGCACCCGGTCAGGAGTACGAGGGGGTGCGGAAAGTGGAACCGGTGGGCCGATCCGGTCATGCGCGAGCCGTCCTTGCGTGGGTCTGCGGTGCCCCGTCGGGGAGAGCGCGACGGTAACACGTGATACGCCGCGGCCCGAATGGCAAGGTGCGCGCAGATGTTTGACGTGGCCGACACGCGGCGGAATGTTGGGAGGTGTGGTGACCCTCCACCTGTCCGCTGAGCTGCAATGCCCTCTTCGCCGTCATCCCGCGCACAGGACCCCACCGTGCGCTATACCGTGTTCGGCGTCGCCTTCGGTGCGCTGTTCCCGTGGGTGGCCACCGCCGTCGAGGTGTTCCTCCGGGGTCTTCCGTTCACGCCGGCCGGCTGGCTGTCCGCGCAGCGGAGCCAGCCACTCCTGTGGATCATCGACACCGCGCCGATCGTCCTGGGAATCCTCATCGGTCTGCTGGGGTGGCGGCGGCGCGTGATCGCGGCGCTCCAGGCGGAGCGGCTGAGTGAGAGTGAGTTGAGGCGCAAGGCCGTCTTCGATGTCGTGGTCGTGGGTGTCATCAGCATCGACGAGCGGGGCCGGATCGAGGCGTTCAATCCCGCCGCCCAGCGCATGTTCGGGTACACCGCCGACGAGGTGCTCGGTCGTGACGTCGGGTTGCTGGCCCCCGAGCCGATTCGAAGAGAGCACGAGATCTACATCCGCCGGTATCTGGACGGCGGCGAGCCGCACGTGGTGGGCAAGGAGCGCGAGGTCGTCGGCGTCCACAAGAACGGCACGCACTTTCCGCTCAATCTCACGGTCAGCGAGCTTCCGCTCCCGGACGGAAGACGCCGCTTCATCGGCATTGCGCGCGACCTGACCGAGGAGCGCCGGCTCCAGGCCGAGCTGGACCGCTTCTTCACGCTCTCTCTGGACCTCCTCTGCATTGCCGGCCTGGACGGGTCGTTCAAGCGGCTGAACCCCATGTGGAGCCAGGTGCTCGGGTATCCGGAGGAACAACTGCTCGACACCCCCGTCATCGCGTTCATCCACCCGGACGACCGCGACACCACGCGCGAGGAGTTTCGGCTCCTGACGACAGGCCGGTCCCGAAGGGATTTCGAGAATCGGTACCGCTGCGCCGACGGCAGCTACCGGTGGCTGGGCTGGAGCGCGATTCCCGTCGTCGAGGAGGGTCTCGTGTACTGTGTGGCACGCGACGTTACCCGGGAGAAGGAGTACCAGGAAGCGCTGAAGCAAGCCAAGGAGGAGGCGGAAGCGGCCAACCGTGCGAAGAGCGAGTTCGTGGCCAACATGAGCCATGAGATCCGGACCCCGATGAACGGCATCCTGGGGATGACACGTCTGGCGCTGGAAACCGACCTCGATCCGCAGCAGAAAGAATACCTCAGCATGGTCGAGACCTCGGCGCTGGCGCTCATGGACATCATCAACGACGTGCTCGATTTCTCCAAGATCGAGGCTGGCAGGCTGGAACTCGAGGAGATACCGTTCGATCTACAACGGACGCTCGCCGACGCAGTCAAGACGCTGGCCGTGCGCGCAGAGGAGAAGGATCTCGAGCTCCTTTACGAGGAGGCCCCGGATGTGCCGCACGGCCTGAGGGGCGATCCGGGCCGCCTGCGGCAGGTCGTCGTCAACCTGGTCGGCAACGCCATCAAGTTTACCGAGAAGGGCGAGGTTTCCGTGGCCGTGTCAGTCGATCGGCGTGAGGACCACGCGGTGCTCCTCCACATCGCGGTCCGCGATACCGGCATCGGCATCCCGGAGGAGCAGCGCGGACGGATCTTCGAGGCCTTCTCTCAGGCGGACGGCTCCACTACGCGCCGATTCGGTGGCACGGGTCTCGGCCTTGCGATCTCGTCGCAGATCGCGGAGATGATGGGGGGGCATCTGACCGTGGAGAGTCGCACGGACGGAGGCGGCGACGGTGCCGGATCGGGCAGCGTGTTCCACTTTACGGGTCGCTTCGGCGTCGTGGAGGTGCCGCAGCTCGACGAGCGTCCCGCGCCCGCCGGATTCCTGGACGGACTGCGGGTGCTGGTCGTCGACGACAACCGTACCAACAGGAGGATCCTTGAGGAGTACGCAGGGAGGTGGGGCATGGCAGCCTCCGGAGCGGACAGCGGGGCGCGGGCGCTCGCTCTGGCATCCGCCGCCGCGCGGCGTGGCGAGACCTTCGACCTCATCCTGTCCGACGTCCACATGCCGGGGATGGACGGCTTCGACCTCGCGGAGCGGCTGACGGACACCGGCGCGGCGCTCGCCGGGCGCATCGTTCTGCTCACGTCGGCCAGTCGACCCGGAGACATTCAGCGGTGCCGGACACTCGGGGTCGGCGGGTACCTGCTGAAGCCGATCCTGCCGTCCGAGCTGGCTCGGGCGGTCGGCGACGTGCTCCGCAGCCATGCCGAGGCGGCGGCCGGCGCGGCGCGCCGTGACGAGGGAACGCCGCCGGAGGCTGCCGTGCGGCCCCTGCGGGTGCTGCTCGAGGAGGACAACCGCATCAACCAGAAGCTGGCCACCGTCATGCTCGAGAAGTGGGGTCATGAGGTCACGCTCGCGGAGACCGGGGTCGAGGCCGTGGCGCGCACCGGCGAGAGAGGCTTCGACATCGTGCTCATGGACGTGCAGATGCCGGAGCTGGACGGGCTCGAGGCCACCCGCCGGATCCGCGCGCGGGAAGAAGGGACGGGCATCCACGTGCCGATCATCGCGATGACGGCCCACGCCATGAAGGGAGATCGGGAGCGATGCCTGGAAGCCGGAATGGACGACTACGTGTCCAAGCCGATCGCACCCGAGGAGCTTCGCCGGGCCCTGGCCCGGTGCGCAGGAGGTTCACCCGACGGTGGATGACGAACGCACGCCCCCGGACTTCGATCTGGATGCCGCCCTGGTTTACTCCGGGGGCGAGATGGCGGTTTTTCGCACTGTGGCGGAGATGTTCCTGTCGTCCCTGGAGGAGCGTCTGGGTGCCATCGCCTCGGCCGTCGCGGCCCACGACGACGGAGCGCTCGAGCGCAGCGCGCACTCGCTGAAGGGCGCGGCCGCGACGCTGGCAGGTGCATGCCTGGCGGACCGGGCCGGGGCGCTGGAGCGCATCGGGCGCGACGGAGACTGGGAAGTCGCCGAGCCCGCTCTGGAATCGCTGCATGCGGCAGCGGCGCGGCTCAGCGACGTACTGAGGTCCCATCTCGAGGGGGGTCCGGCCGGATAGAGCGCCCCACCGGCGCGCAACCCGTCGCCCCCCGAGCACAGTGATCCACGTAAGGAGGTACGCATGAGTGGACCGAAGGGAACGATCGCGATTCTGACCGGGGGCGGAGACGTGCCCGGGCTGAATCCCGCGATCCGCGCGGTCACGATCCGGGCGGCCCGTGAGGGATATCGCGTGCTGGGCATCCGGGGTGGCTGGCGGGGCCTGGTCAACGTCATTCCGGATCCCGGCGCCGACAACTCGCAATGCGTACAGGCGCTGACTCCCGCGCTGGTCAACCGCGCGGGTCGGACCGGGGGCACGTTCCTGCATACGTCGCGTACGCGGCCGAGTGCCCTACCGCGCGCCTTCGTCCCGGAGCGCCTGCATGACATTTATACGGACGAGATCAACGACATCACGCCGCACATCCTGCAGCATCTGGAGTTTCTGGGCGTCGACTACCTGATCCCGATCGGCGGTGACGACACGCTGTCCTACGCGCACCGGCTGCACGAGGAAGGCGTGCGGGTGGTGGCGATTCCCAAGACGATGGACAACGACGTGCCGGGCACGGACTACTGCATCGGTTTCAGCACGTGTGTGACCCGGACGATCGAGCTCACGCACCGTCTGCGCACCTCGGCGGGCAGCCACGAGCGCATCCTGGTCGTGGAGGTCTTCGGCCGGTACGCCGGATTCACGGCGCTGCTGCCCTCGATGGCGGGTGCCGCCGACCGGTGCGTGATTCCCGAGCACCCGTTCGATCCGGAGCTGCTGACCGAGCTGCTCGTCGAGGATCGGAGAAACAATCCGAGCCGCTACTCCGTGGCGCTCGTGTCGGAGGGTGCCACGATGACGGGCCAGTCCGAGATGATCTTCGAGAGCCATGAGACCGACCAGTTCGGCCACAAGAAGCTCGGGGGCATCGGCGACCGCGTCACGTCCGTCATCCGGACACTCTCTCCGCAGTTCAACCGAGGCCAGCCGATCAACGTGATCAACCAGCGTCTCGGCTATCTCGTTCGTTCGGGAGATCCCGACGCGCTGGACTCGATCGTGCCGATCGCGTTCGGCAATCTGGCGATGGACCTGATCCTGGAAGGGCGCAGCGGCCTCCTGGTGGCCGTCCGCAACGGCGTGTACGGGCCGGTGCCGGTCGAGGCGGTGGTCGGGAGCAAGAAGGTGGTCGACGTGGACCTCTTCTACGAGACGGATCGCCTCCGGCCCCGCTACAGCACCTTCGGCGGGCTGCCGCTCCTGATCATGACGAGTCAGACCTGATTCCGTCGTGTGCGCGCGCCTCGCCTCCGGATGGCTCGCCCGCGCGCGCGGGGTCGGCCCCTCGCCCGCCGCCGACCGGTCGCACCGTGAGGCGGGCCTCACCCAGAGCGGCCGGCCACAGCGGCGTGATCGAGACTCCCTGGACGCTCTCCTCGGTGCCGTGCTCGGACTTCGATACGGTCACGATCTCGTAGCGCCACTCCCTGCCGGGCGCGGGCTCGTACTCCAACTCCGCGGGGGCGCCGAGAGAGATCTCCGGGGCGAACCAGGCGTCTGCCGGGAACGCGGCCGGATCCCAGCGGTAGCTGGCGTGCAGGACGCCGTCGTCCGTGAACCGGAGACGCTTCTCCAGCGCCGGATGCGCGGCCCGCGCCAGGACGAGCTCGACCTGGCCCTCGGCCGCCTCGATCCGCATGTCCAGGGAGGCGCGGGCCCAGGAAGCCAGCGCGCGCGCGCGGCCCTGCTCGTAGGTCCCGCGCTCCGCGTCCGGAGGGAGCACACGGTCCACGAGCAACGCGCGCTCCTCGAAGTCGAAGGGTGGCGGCGCATCGAAGCGGATCCCGCGCTCCATTTCGTGGATCGACGGCATGCCTCCGGGCTCGGATCCAACGGTCTCCGCCGGGGGCGTCGGGTGATGATACGCTTCCCTGCGCCGCGTCAGCACGTTGGCCAGATTCCGCCGGGAGGCGAAGATCGTGAGCTCCTCGACGGCGCCGCCGCGGGCGGGGCTCACGAGCGCCGAAAACGCCGCGCCGTGGATCCGGACCTCGGGGTGCCCGTCACCGTCCGCGTCGCCGACCTCGACGGCCAGAGGCTCTCCGTACCTGAGCGCAGCTTCGGCCTCGGCCAGGTTCGCCCAGACCGCGTCGCGCAGGTGCCGCAGGTAGAGCCCGCCGAATACGCCGTGCCAGTATGCGTCGTTGCACTGCGCGCGCCCGATGGCCCGGCGGGCGGCGGGCGGGTTTCCCCGCGCCCGGCACAGCTCCGACAGCGCCCGTGCCTTCTTGTGCATGCGGTTCGATTCAGGGTAGCGGGCCAGGAAGTTTCTCCAGTGCCCGCCGCGTACGAGCGCTCGGCTGCGAGGGTTGAGCAGCTCGTCGCCGAGCTTCGCCTCGAGATCGCGCAGGCGGAGCGCCCCGTCCGGGGGCAACGACCATCCCTCCATCTCGCGGTAGGAGGCGGACGGAAGGTACGTGAGCCCTCCCGGGTCGCGCGCGCCCAGCGTGCGCGCGGGCGTCGAGAGCCGGATCACGCCTTCGTCGATGAGCTCGTGCAGCGTGCCGAGGAAGGCGTCAAGCCACCCCGACTTCCAGACCCATTCCGCCGTGCCCGGCCATCCGCCGAACTTCTCTCCGTCATCGACGAGAACGGCGATCTCGTGGCCTGCGGCGTGTAAGGTGCGAAGATAGCGCTCCAACTCGGCCGGTGGCCGGAACGGCACCAGGTAGCGGAGCCGTTCGTCGATCGGCAGCACGTCGAGCGGCTTCCCCGCGAACTCGGTGCGGAACGGTCGACGCAGCCGCGGCGGTTCCATGCCGGCTACCATGAAGTGATGGTCGTCCACGATCACGTACGAGATGCCGGCCTCGCACAGATCGCTCGCCAGGTCGGGTTCCCATACCCGTTCGGTGAGCCAGAGCCCGGAAGCCTCCACGCCCCACCGATCCCGGATCCAGGAGCGCATCCACCCGATCTGCTCGATGCGCTCCTCGTGGGTCAGCGCCGTCAGGATGGGTTCGTAAAACCCGGACAGCAGCAGCTCCGCGCGCTGCTCGGAGACCAGCCGTCCGATCAGGTCGAGGTACGCGTGCCCGCGCGCCTCGAGCCACTCCAGCAGCGGACCCGAGACGTGGAGGGTGAGCGGCAGGAGCTGGGCGCCCGCCAGGCGCTGCAGGAAGGGGGCGTACACCTCGTCGGCGTGTTTCCGAAACACACGCTCGAAGTTGCCGACCGGCTGGTGGACGTGGAGACCGAAGATGAAGTCCATCGGGGCGCTCGCGCGCACGGCCGCTCCGGTCATCGCCTCCGGCCCGAAGCCGAGCGCCTCGGCGACGTCCGCGAGCGGCTCCCGCTCCGCGGGCGTGCGCTCCGCGAGGACGTGCCAGAGCCCGGTCTGAGCGTCGTAGGGTATCGGCCTGCCGGCTTCCGTCAGCGCCCGGGCGGAGGCCGCGGCGTCGGCGGCCCGCCACGGATCGATCCCGGCGGCGAGGTCCCGAACGGCGTCGACGAGCCGGCGTTCCTCCGGCGAGGGCGCTTCACTCGATCCCGGCGGGAGTTCGGGCTGCCTACCTTCCGGCGGCGTGCCCCCGGCCTCGGGTGCCTCGACGCCCGCCCACGCCTCCACCGGAAGCCGGCCGCGGACGGAACGGTCCCATATCCGCGCTCCGGTGCCTACGGCGGGCCGGTTGCTCCGCGCCCGGGCGAGGCTCCGGCGCAGGGCTTCCTCGGCCGCCGCCACCTCCGGTCCCGCGAGGTCGAGGGCGTGGGCCGCGAAGCGGAGGATCTGCACGCTCTCGATGCGGCCGATGTCGTCGAAGAACCACCCGCACGACGTGAACATCCGCAGCGCATCCCATTCCATCTCCAGCAGCTCGATCGCGCGCTCGGTCTCGGCCCGGGCCAACGGACGCGCCGCGAGACCTTCCACGAATCGTCGCAGCTCCGCCTCGCCACGGCCCACGACCCGTCCGAACGCGTCGCGCACCGCCCACGGATCGTCGAACCAGGCGCGCGCGTTCCGCTCGAAGAGGTCGTGCAGGGTGTCCGCGAGCTCGTCGAGACCCTCGCGCAGCGGGCGCCGCCACTCCTGCTGCCACCCGCGGGTCGGATCGATCCGGCAGCCGCAGTTCGCGCGCCACCGCTCCACGCCGTGCACGCACGACCAGGAGCTCGGCTCGACCACCGTCACCTCTTCCACGGGCGGATGGGCGGCCAGGAACGACGCGTAGTTCTCGACCCGCACGCCGCGGCGACCGACGAGCTCGTGGATCACGCCGGCGAGCGCCAGGTCGCCCCAGGGACGGTGGTGGCCGAACGTCTCGCCGTCGGTGGCGAGCGAGGTCAGACCCGGCACGGGCGGATCTCCGGGCGCCATGCGGTCGGCCCAACGCCCGGCGTCCTCGAGAAGGTCTCCGAAGGCTACGTCTCCCGAGAGTGGACCGTCGTAGATGCACACCGCGATGCTCCGCCCTCCGGACAGTCGCACGAGGCCGGGCAGTCCACCTGTGGGCGCGCGCTTCACCTGGCTCGGTCCGAGGATCGTGAAACCGATTCCCTCGCCGGCCAGCACCTCCAGCGTTTCCATGTCCACGGCGGCCTCGGGCAGCCACATGCCCTCGGGCTCCCGCCCGAAACGCCTGCGAAAGTCCGCGATTCCCCACCGCACCTCCGTGGTCTTGTCGCGCCTCGACGCCAGCGGGAGGATGATGTGGTGGTAGGGGGCTGCCAGGGCATTGCCGTGTCCGAGGCGGGCGATGCTGTTCCGGTCTCCCTCGAGGAACGTCGTGTACGTCCGGGGCGCCTCGCGGGCCAGCCAGCGCAGCAGCGTGGGCCCCGCGTCCCAGGAGATCCACTCCAGCGCGTTGATCATCCCTGCGATGCGTCCGTCCCCGTCGAGCGCCCGGGCGGCCGCCACGGCTCGGTAGCACTCGTCGTGGATCCGGCGGTCCCAGTCGTGGTACGGGGCCGCGGACGGCTCGCGGGGTACCTCTCCGGTCCACGGATCCTCGCGCGGTGGCTGGTAGAAGTGCGCGTGGATGACCACCGAGCGCCGGCGGAGGGTCATGTCGGACATTCGCTCAGGGCAGGCACGTGGGTGCCATCAGATGCACACGGCGGGCGTGAGGCGGGTCACGCGGCCGGCGCTGCCGGATGCCGCGAGACGTGATGCGCCACCGCGCGCACGTAGACCTCGCCGTAGCGCGCCACGGGCTTCTCCCAGCCGAAGTCCCGGTCCATCGCGATTCTCACGTGCTCGCGCCACGCCGTGCGATCGCGGTAGAGCACCAGCGCGTGGCGGACCGCCTCCTCGAGCGCCCACGGTTGATACTCGTCGAATACGTACCCCGTGACCCGGTCCTCGACCGTGTCGGCGAGCCCCCCGACGCGTCGCACGATCGGGAGCGCCCCGTAGCGCTGCGCGCGCATCTGCGTCAGCCCGCAGGGCTCGTAGAGCGACGGCATCAGCAGGAAGTCCGCCGCCGCCATCAGCTTGTGCTCGCGATCCTCGGAGAAGTCGAAGCGTGCGCAGATCCGCTCGGGGGCTTTCGCGGCGAGCTCGAGGAGCGCGTCCTCGTACCGCGGTTCGCCCTGGCCAAGGAAGACCCATTCGGCGTCCAGGCGCGGAATCATGTCGGCTGCCAGGATGATGTCCAGCCCCTTCTGCTCGACGAGCCGCGCGCTCATCGCGAACAGAGGGACGTCCGCATCGACTCTCAGCCCGCAGTTGTCCTGAATCCATGTCTTGCAGATCGCCTTGCCCGACAGGTCGTCACGTGAGTAAGGGGCCACGATATCGGGATCGGTCTCCGGGTTCCAGACGTCGTAGTCGATGCCGTTGAGGATTCCCACGAAACGGTCGGAGAGGCGGTTGAACGTGTCGTCGAGCCCGAAGCCACCGGCGCGCGTACGCAGCTCGTGCGCGTGGGTCGGGCTGACCGTCGTGACCATGTCCGAGAATGCGAGGCCTCCCTTGAGGAGGTTGAGGTGCCCGTACCACTCCATGTACTCCGTGTCATAGAGCCAGCCCGGCAGACCGAGCTGCGCGAGAGCGTCGGGACCGTAATGGCCCTGATACCCGGCGTTGTGGACCGTCAGCACGGTGCTCAACCGACCGTAGTAGGGGTCCTCCGCCCACTCGGTGGCCAGGTACACGGGCGCGAGCGCCGCGTGCCAGTCGTGGGCGTGAATCAGCGTCGGCCCCGGCGAGATCCGGGGCAGCGCGTGCAGCACGGCCGCACAGAAGAACGCGAACCGGACGTGATTGTCCGGGTAGCTTTCCCCGTGCTCACCGTACAGGCCCGGCCGATCGTAGAGAGGGTCGCACGCCACGAAGTGCACGCGGGGCTCGCGGGCGGTCACCGGCGCGTGGTGGATCCTGACGCGCTCCGTTCGACCACCCAGCGTGACCTCGAACGGTTCGCCGAGAGGCTCGATGTCGGGAAACCCTTCGCGTACGTTGGCATAGAACGGCATGAAGACGAGGGTGTTGAGGCCCGCCATGGCCTGATACCGCGCGATGCCCCGCACGGCTTCAGCCAGCCCTCCGCTGCGTGCGAAGGGCCAGTACTCCGCCGCGAGGTGGACGACGGCGGCGCGGAAGTCCTCGGCGTCATGCGAATGCTGCGCGGCGGGGGATGCGGGGGCGGGGTCGCCGGACGTGTTCATGGGATCGCCTTCCCGCCGGGGTCTGGCCGGGCGGTGGACGCGGGCTCACGTTGGGTCGCCGGCGGACGGCGGCCATCCGGATGAATCCGGGCTTCCGGCCCCGGATACCTGAAAGGTGCATCAAATCGACGAACATGACGAGGGGCGGCGCGCACCGCCGCCGGCTGAGGCGATGGAAGCGTTGGCGGAAGGGCGCTGCGCCCGGCCGTTCGACGTCCTGGGGCCGCACCCCGTGGTGAAGGGAGCGCGAGGGGACGCGGCGGGCACCGTCGTACGCGTGTTCCTGCCGTGGGCGACGAGGATCTCCGTGGTCACCGCTGCGGGCGCCACGGACATGACGCGCGTCCATCCGTCCGGGCTCTACGAGGCGGTCCTCGACGGAGGTGCGGAGCGGGGCGGGCAGACAGCGCGCCTCGGCGACGGCGGATCGCCCTCCGAGGAGCCGGTCGCCGGGGTGTGGGCCTCGCCGCCCTACCGGTTGCTCGTGGCCGACGCCGGCGGCGTGACCTGGGAGCGGGAGGACCCGTACCGGTTCTCCCCCGTGCTGGACTCCGAGCGCGTGGAGCGCTTTCTGAACGGAGAGGAGCGGCGCCTGCACCAGCTCCTCGGCGCGCGGCTCATCGAGCATGAGGGCGCACGGGGCTGCCTGTTCGCCGTCTGGGCGCCGCACGCCGCAGCGGTGGGATTGATGGGCGACATGAACGGCTGGGACGCGCGCTGCCACCCGATGAGGCTCCGGGGCTCCACGGGCGTCTGGGAGATCTTCGTGCCCGGCGTCGAAGCGGGCGCGCGCTACAAGTACCAGATCGTGGCCGGCGACGGCACCCGCACGGACAGGGCCGACCCGTGCGGCCGAGCCGCCGAGCTCCGGCCGGCGACGGCGTCGCAGGTATGGGACCCGA
>Ga0114931_10003286_pt1 | contig 20494 bp, 13 predicted proteins | sample 2SBtaG_FD_89579 | JGI IMG/M metagenome (GOLD analysis project Ga0114931, IMG submission 89579) | Deep subsurface microbial communities from Kolumbo volcano to uncover new lineages of life (NeLLi) - 2SBTROV14_V59a metaG | ecosystem: Environmental > Aquatic > Marine > Volcanic | place: Kolumbo...
AAAGCTGTGTGTAGCCTCTCATATGTGCTCCTCTTACTTTGGTCGGTTAGAAAAGCATTGATGCTATCGCAGCTTACCCACTTTAACCAAATGATTGAGTTGCACTTACAAATTGAATTCACGAGATATATAAACAAGCTTGTTTTATTTTATAATTTTGTTAGATTCAGGAACCTGATTAACTATTCTCAAATTAATTATAGCAAGTACTTTTTATGGAAATTTCGGTAATTGTTCCCATCTATAATGAAGAAGAAAGCATTATGCCAATGCATGAAGCAATCTCTCGGGCTATAAGACCACTTGGGCTGCCCTATGAGATTATTTTCGTTGATGATGGAAGTTCAGATAATACATTCCAATTGGCTAAGGACCTGGCAAAGAATGATTCATGTCTTCGTGTTATTAAACTTCGTAAAAACTATGGACAAACACCTGCTATGGCAGCCGGGATTGATAATGCCAGTGGAAATGTCTTGATCACAATGGATGGGGATCTACAAAATGACCCTTCAGATATACCGTTATTGATCCAGAAGATTAATGAAGGGTATGACCTCGCTGTCGGATGGAGGCATAATCGACAGGATAAGTTAATGACAAGAAAAATTCCTTCAATAATCGCTAACTGGATTATTGGAAAAGTAACTGGAGTCCCTATCAAGGATAATGGTTGTTCTTTAAAAGCATATCGATCCAGTGTAATAAAAAATATTCCCCTTTATTCAGATATGCACCGGTTTATTCCTGCTATGGTATCGATTACCGGGGCAAAGATTGCTGAAATCAAGGTCAAGCATCATGCAAGACAATATGGAAAGTCCAAATACGGGTTATCCAGAATATATATGGTATTGCTTGATCTATTGGCAATAAAGACGATCATCTCATTTTCATCTCGTCCATTATTCTGGTTTTCGATAATATCAATTCCAGTCGCACTGGTAAGTTTTATCGCTTTATTCATCAGCATCTATGAGGTTATGATTAATAATTCTGCATTCTCAGTTCCAATAGCAGGCATCGGGGTTATATTTACTGCACTCACCTGTTTCTTGATTCTCTGTGGTGTGTTGGGAGAGCTGATATACAGAACAGGGGACACAAACATGCATGATTTTTCTTCGGTTACAGCAAGAGAACTTGGTTCTGAAAATAACAATATCGAAAGTTGAGAAATGAGCCCAGGCAGCAACAGCCAACTATTATCAATGAAGATTAATACGAAATTGTCAGTAATTATACCTGTTTGCCATCGGTTTGATAATATTACCGAGCTTTACATCGAGTATAAACATAATATTGAGATATATACTCATCAATATGAAATTATATTTGTACTTGATGGGCAAACACCTTCTGCATATAAACAGCTCGATTCTTTAATTCAACAGGGCGAGAAATTCAGGATAATAAAATTATCAAGAAACTTTGGTGAAGCTGCTGCGCTTACTGCAGGATTTGAGCATTCTAATGGGAATATTATCCTGACTTTACCTGCATATTATCAAGTAGATCCATCGGAGATACCTAAAATTCTGGAAGAGAAGAAAAACTGGGACATGATAATTAGTCGGCGTAATCCAAGAACGGGTTCAAAATTTGAAAAAATGAGACGTCACATTTTCCATTGGTTCTTGTACTATGTTACTGGTTATAAATTTCATGATCTTGGTTCAAACATGAGAGTATTTGACCGCAAGGTCATGTCAGAGATTCCTGTCTATGCGGATCAGTTTAGATTCTTACCTATATTAGCTGCACGTATGGGTTTTAAAGTTCTGGAACTGAATCTTAAACAATCACCCAAGGACTACTATCATCACGGTTATAGACTACGAGAATACTTACACCGCCTTCTTGATATTTTGACTGTATTTTTCCTGGTTCGGTTTACAAAGAAACCTCTAAGGTTCTTTGGAATGATTGGGAGTTTAACATTTATAGCGGGAGGGTTGATAACCCTTTATCTGGTATTTGAGAGATTATTTCTGGATGTTGGTCTTGCTGAACGTCCGGCTTTGTTGCTGAGTTCATTACTGGTTGTTCTTGGAATACAGATCATTGCCATAGGATTGATTGGCGAACTGATCATATTTACTCATGCAAAAGAACTTAAAGAGTATACTATTGAAAGGATTATTAACTAATATAAGAATATTTTTATTTATAACTGCTACGCGATACTGAACATAGAAGGTCTTCAGTCTTTTTTACCATCAGATCTCTACTGAACTGCTTAATCACCAATTTCCTGGCTGCCTGGCCCATCATTGCAACTTCGTCTGTATTTCTCATGGTTTTTTCAAATGCAGCTCGCAATGTATTTATGTCACCAACTTTTACTAATATTCCGGTTTTCCCCGTAATTACAGCTTCTGAAAGACCGCCAATATCTGTTGCAATAACTGGCACTTCCATACACATTGACTCCAGCATGGCCATCGAAAATGTTTCGACAGCAGTCGACGCCAGTACTGATACATCAGAGGCTGCAAGTAAAGGACGTACGTCAGATACATTTCCAAGAAATCGAACTCTATCATTCAAGCCCATGCTTGTGACGAGTTTGCTAATAGTTGATTTTTCTTCCCCGTCGCCAGCAAGCAGCAGAAAGGGCTTATTTTGTAGATATGAGAATGCAGTAAGTAAGTTAATGTGCCCTTTTTCTCGCCTGAATCCAGCAATACAACAAATTACAAAAGATTCATCAGGGATGGACAATGATTTCAATAGATCATTTGCCTGCATTGAGAACCTGTTTCTTTTATAATGATCAGAATTTATACCGTTATGAATTACCAATGACATGTTCTTCATAAATGAGTATTTATTTACCCAGTAATCACGCTGCTTGTTACATACAAATATTATCCTGGTACAGCCTCGTAATAACCACTGATAAAGGACCTTCTCTTGCAGGGAATATTTGAACGATCTTTGGGTGGTGGTGTGGATACTAATTACTATTCGGGGCTTTCTTTTAGAAATACGAATCGCCAACCAGGCGATCAGTAGTGAAAATAATAATGTGCAGTGAATAATTTCAATATTCTCACTATCAATTATACTTGCTAAATAACGAACAATGCTTAAGTCATATTTGGAACGTCTTTGTCTGTGGAAATATTTAGTTTGCTCCTGGTTGAGATGATCAATAAGGTCAATTTCATTTTCGAATGTATATAAATATTTATTGAATTTTAGTTGATCAATATTGTTTATAAGATCAATTGCTTGTGTTTCAGCGCCTGCTCGTCGCAACGAAGGCACTACAAACATAACATTTATTTTCCTGGCATCATTCATGTAAGAGTATTTTTACAAGATAGAAATAAAGAATATTATTGAGGAATTAGTGCCAGGCACTTATGTAAATAACTGATAGAGAAGAATCATTACTTCCTCATTCTTATTTTTGGAAAATGGTAGATCAATGTTTCCTGATCACGCGCTCTGTATATTATTACCGGATTATATTTTTTAATAATATCAAGTATGTCCACACCAAGATAAACCTCCTTCTCATGAATAGTTTCCCCACTGGTAATAAGATAGACGGAACCTCTATTCTTATTATTAAGGACGTTTTCCAGAGCCTTACCTGTACCTAAAATTTCGGCCCCTGTATATAAATCATACGGCTTGCCATTTCTTATTTTGGCAAATTTCCTGGCTTTATCGATGGCTCTCAGCCAATAGTCTACATGTCCTAGATAATAGGTCTGTTGTAATGCGTCCTCTGCAATGACAATATCATTATCATCCAGATGAATATTATTAATATATTCAGCCGCACCTTTATGGTCGACACCCCTACTATTTTGTATGGCACGAAAACTACTATAACTTATATTAATGTTTCTTTCTAAATCAAGAGGGTTAACAAAAGCAATAATAAGGACAGGATATATTAGATATTTGTATCTGTGATATTTTTCTTCCATCGTCAGTCCATAATGTTTACTTACAGTATAAACCCCTGCAATACATGAGAGGATAAAGAAAGTAACCTGTCCATAGGTATAGCGCGGCAGCACATCCCATTTTATAAACCCAATCAGAAACAGAGGGATCCATACTGCAAGCAGGAAAAAGAGAAAATGATGAGGAACATTGCATCTTTTAGCCAACCTGAAAGCAGCATGTATTAGTACAAGAAGATAAATAATAGCGCCAATAGGGAAGTAGCTGGAGAACCTTATATAAGGCCATAATGAAGATTGCCCATTTAGGGCTCTCATTACTTTTCTGAACTCGGGGAATAAACCTGATTGTTCCAGGAGATAGTATTGACAGGAAAACAATAACAAGATGGATACTGCTAACAGAATTAATGGTCGAATGCGACCACCTGTTCGAAGGTAAATAATTGCCGCAAGAATCAGGAAAAGGGCTCCAATATGGTACTGTAGTAATGTGATGAGAAAGAGACCCAGGGAGAATAAAACAATAGAAACGACGAATATCTTTTCCTTAATATAGTTAACATGGTACATGTACAATAATATAAACAGGAGAATGATAAAAACAAAGGCAGAAATGACAGGGTGAGCGTTTAACAGGTATGTGGCAGATTGAAAGATAGAATATTCTTCAGATGAAGAACTGACAAGAGTGCCGGCATATTGTAATTTCATCCAATGGCTTAATAAAAGATATGAAACCATCGCGAGTATAAATCCTATGCTTCCTTGTATAAACAATTTCCTTGTCTGCTTGTTTGCCCATGGGTAGAAAAATAAAGGGGATAAAAAAACAGTTAATGTGTGAAATTGTAGCGATATAAGATAGACAATATATGATGCTAAAAGATTGCTTGATGTGCTATTTTCTTCCCAGCGGAATATCATCAGCGCGAAAAGAGTAGCGAATGTTGAAAAATAAATGTACATTCTCGCGGACTGTGACAGTGCGATCATTGAAGGAAGTATTGCAATGATGAGTACAAATACTATATTAAAATCTTTGGGCAGGAATCTTCTTCCAAGAAAAAAAGAAATAATAATCAGGATAGAACCGGAAACCGCAGATGGGAATCTCAATGCCCATTCTGATTGTCCAAAAGTCCAGACTGATAATGCCATCAAGTACGATTGGCCGATTCCCCTGGGATAGAGCATGCCGCTCGGAAGGTAAGGTAATCCTGATTTCAGGATCTGGATCGCTGACAAAGCCATTGTCTCCTCGTCTTGATGAAGACCGACGTTCCCGAGCCCCCAAAATCGGAGGATAATCCCTGTGATAACTATGCAAGCTAATAGAGAGTAGTCTAATGCAGTATAATTGGAGGTTATCCTTTCTCTATATATAATAGATGAGATTAGATTTGGCATTGTTTCAAACGGGACGAGGGGTTAGATCTTGTACACGAGCATATTCCTGTACCAGGGCCGGGGTCTGAAAATATCAGCATTACTTTTCTCAGAAAAGCACTCATTTTCAATATCATAATCATGATAGATACTTGCAAGGTATTTATCAAGCTTCTGAATCCTCCTTTTCAGTTAAATTTTATATACTCCCCATATAAATATATACGATGGATTCAGATACTCTACAATAAGAAAAATGTAAAGTTGAATAACAAAAGGCCGGTGTTTTTCATAGGCATGCAACGAAGCGGCACTACTGTGTGTGTTGAAGCATTCTCAAGGCATGAAGAACTTGACTTATGGCGCACACTAATTATTGTGAAATATATCCTTGAGTATTATATAACCTTGCCAACCAGTCAGTGCAGTATAAACAATTATCATTCAGATTGTGTAATGTAGATGATAAAACCGGTAAAACAATTCAGGTAATACTATAAATGATAGGATTATTAAAACTTAAAAAGTCGGTGAGGGATATTCTTGTGGGGGTGACGGGGGCATCCATAGCACAGGCGCTGAGTTTTCTCCTGGTTCCTATTGTTGCACGCCTGTTTTCTCCTGAAGATTATGGTGGTGCGGCTGCATTTCTGGCTGTACTCGTATTATTATCTCCTGTCTCGTCAATGCGTTATGAACAGGCAATCCTGCTTCCTCGTCAGGAGGAGAAGGCATTTACACTTAGCTGTATATCTTTGCGTATTCTTGCAGGTGTGGCTGCACTTTCCTTTTTAGTGATATTCATTACTATGATACTTCCTCTTGAAAGTGTTGCTCAATACGATTTGATGTTATGGCTGGTAATGCTTCCTCTTTTTCTGTTTATTACCGGCGTTGCAAATATTTTACTCTCATGGAGTACGCGACTGGGACTTTTTTCTAATATTGCAGCAGCAGATATAACTATGCCGCTTGGGACATCCGGGACAAGAATCGGAATAGGACTTATATTTGGCTCAAGTGTTCTTGGTTTGTTGTTAGGAACCATGACAGGCTATATTGCAAGGGTATATATGTTGTGGAAAGACCTGAAAGGCAGAGAAGGGTTTGAACAAAATGCTTGTCGACAGTCGATAGACACGACCAGACAGGTAATGAGTGAATATCGGGATTTTCCATTTTATTTTGCACCGACGGATCTTATTCGTGAGTTCAAAGAGAATATCCCCTTGTTTGCAGTAATCATGATATTTTCAGCGCAGGCAGCAGGGTTTTATGCGATGGCATCACGATTGTTACGAATACCGGTAACTATTGTAAGCTTGCCAATTAGACGTGTATATATGCAACGGGCGGCACAGTCAATAAATAAAGGTATCTCATTTCAGCGGTTATTCCTGAAGGCAACAGGATTGCTTTTCTGCCTGGGATTGTTCCCATTCATTCTTCTCGCCATATATGGTACCGATATATTCTCTTTAGTACTCGGCGCCAAGTGGGAAGGTGCCGGGGTTTATGCAGAAATCATTTCAATCTGGTTATTTAGTATCTTCATTCTTGCACCTTCTTCAGCAACTTTTATGATGTTGAGAAAACGGCGGACATGGCTTTTTTTCCAGTTGACTGGAGTTATTGTCAGCATTTTATGTTTTTTAAGTGCCATATACTTTCCATTAAGTGATCAGGAAGTCTTGACAATATTTGCGTATGCACAGGCAGGTTTGAATGTCATAATATTTCTAGTGGCATTGCGTGTAATAATTCAATGGAACCCGGTTAGAGAAGATATATCTGTATCGGAAATTAAAACGAAACATACGTAGCATAATAGGGTTGGAAATACTATGATGGGAATATATTTAAAACTCAGTGCACTGGGTGTTATGTTTCTGATTTTAACACAATAATTAAAAGTGAAGGTGGCATTTTGGACCCGACAATTCTTCTGTTAATTCTGTTTGCCAGCTTCGTTGTTTTAGTTCTAATCAACATCAACAGGGCGTTCTTCCTGGTAGTAGCATTGATGTTATTGTTGTTCCCGATAGTGAATATCAGCTTTATGCCACGTGAAGTGATGGGTATTCATGGGTTGAATATTGGTAATATTGTGTGGCTCTCAGCTTTTGTGATGGCTGTATTTTCGATTACATCGCGTAAGGGGAACCTACGTTTTTCTTCTTATTTATCTTTGCCAGTAATGCTGTTTTTATTTATGTATCTTATAGCTGTTATCTGGACAATGTTTAACCTTGATGCAATTCAACGGCCTGGACATGGAATAACCACCAAATCATTAATTATGGAAGATCTTCTGAAACCATTGCAGTTATTGTTGGCTGGCTGGATTGTAATGGTGTATTGCGAAGTGGAGGGTAATACAGTTCGTATACAACGAGTTGTTTTTATTATTCCACTGATTATTGTCCCTATAGTGATGTACTATTATTTTCAGGGAAGTATCGGAACTGACTACGTATCGGGCAGGGATGAAATTTCAGATTTATTCGGGTATCACGCCAATGAGTTGGGTGCAGTCGGTACCTATTTGCTGGCTTTTGCCCTTATAACCAAAGAACAAAGAATGCATCTACTTAGATATCTGTCTATCGGTGCTTCCCTTATGATCATTGTCCTGTCTTTCTCCAGAATGGCATATTTGACAACTCTGGCATTGATTGTATTGACCTTTTTCAAGCTCAAACACAAAGAGAGACTAGTGTTGGTGAGTTTGACCGGGGTTGTCATTATCGTGTTTTCCGTACAGCTTATGTCCAGACTCTATTTTGGTATAGATACTTCCAGAAAGAAAGTGGACATTAATCAGATATCAGCCAATCGTATTGATAAAATATGGCGTCCGATGATACCGCATTTTCTCGATCATATGATATTCGGTGATGGTGTCTATAGTGTTTTAAAAACACCTGAAGCCAGAGTATGGATGCCATCTCATCCGCACAACGCATATTTACAGGTTGCATTGGATATGGGAGTTCTTGGTGTTGCTGCTCTTTTGTGGTTATTGGCGAGATTTCTTTCTTTGGGTCGACGTACCCAGACAGCATTCTTATATGTTGTTATAAGCTGGATGTTGATGGGATTTACCGGATCTTCGTTCTATCCTACACATGCAAATTTTATTGTGTGGATTAGTTATGGTATCGCTCTTAGTGTACGTCGAGAAAAATTATATAAACTTGCCCAGGCAGATAAACCAGAATTTGGTTAACGTCAAGTTATTACTTATATGAAACGGTGGGCAATTGATCGCGATGAGCAAGTCAAAAATCTGTTTCGTAAGCCCACATCTTTATCCGATTATCTCTTCAAGTACTGAAATTCCGTTTGCTGGTGGCGCTGAAGTTCAGCAATCTATGATTGCCGAAGGGTTATTGGGACTTGGTTATCAGGTATCTGCGGTTACTCTCGACTATGGGCAGGAGGATGGTTGTAATATCAATGGTGTTCGTGTCTTCAAGGCATATAGGCCACATGCCGGTATCAGGGGAATACGGTTTTTCTATCCTCGTCTTACCGGAATATGGCGTGCCCTTCATAATGCAGATGCTGATATATATTATCAACGTACTGCAGGGATGCTTACTGGAGTTGTTGCAAAGTATTGTTCAATTCATGGGAGGAAATTTATATATGCGGGCGCACATGATCAGGACTTCATAACCGGAAGTCATGGAATCAGATTCCGAAGAGATAAGTTATTATATGAATGGGGGCTTCGTCATGCGCACAGGGTAGTTGTACAGAATGAGACGCAGAAGAAAAGTCTTAAGAAGAATTACGGGGTTGATGGAACACTCTTGCACAACATAGGAGCAGGTTCGAACAATCGCGCCCGTTGGGAGGAAAGAAAGGTTGGATGGGTGGGTATGATGCGTCGATGGAAGAAGCCATCAAGATTTATTGAACTTGCGAAAAAATGCCCGGAATTTGAATTTCTCATGGTAGGTGGTCCTGGAGAGAATAAGGACGAGCATGATCTCTATAGTAATGTGCGTAATGAAGCAGCAGACCTGGACAATCTGGTGTTGACTGGACATATCCTGTATCGTGAGATTAGTGACACATTGAATACGTTATCAATATTAATAAATACTTCTGATTGTGAAGGTTTTCCAAACACTTTTCTCGAGGCATGGGCAAGAGGGATCCCTACAGTTTCCTATATAAGTGTAGATTTAGGCACTGAGAGAGCAACCCCCGGAATTGTTGTCAAGGATTCCAGGGAACTAATTGATACGGTATACAAGTTAATGTCTGACAAAGTAACGTGGGAAAAGGAAAGCAGTCGTAGCCTGGAACTGTTTAATCAATATTTCAGGTTTTCTGGTGTTGCCGAAGAATATCGCAATCTATTTGATAGCTTGATTAAAAATAATCAATAGAGGCTGTTAGTCACCATATGATGCCTATGCGCATATATGGAAACAATAGCAGAGGTAATCTTCATGCCCGCCCGGTGAATGCTTTAAGATTGTTTTTTATAAGAAATATTATTTATAACAACAAGATTTGAGCACAAAGGATGTGCCTGGCGCGCTATGCTCAGATATTATCCCATATAAAATGCACATGAGAAAAATGCAAACAATACTAATGCTTGGGACTTCCTTCGATACCATGGGTGGTATTTCATCGGTTGTAAAAGTATACAAGCGTGCTGGCCTTTTTGATCGATGGCCAATCATTTATATTGCCACCCATTGTGATGGGAACAAATCCAGAAAAGCGAAAATAGCGATTAGTAGTTTTTTTTACTATTTATGGGTTTTGTCGACAAAGCGCATCGGGGTTATCCATGCACACACGTCATCAGATGCCAGTTTCTGGAGAAAATCACTCTTTATTCTGATTGCTTATACTTTCAGATACCCCGTTATTTTTCATTTGCATGGTTCTGACTTCATGGAGTTTTACGAACAGGATTGTGGAAAAATGTTAAAACGCTATATAAGGTTCATCCTTGACAGATCTACCTATGTCATAGTGCTCTCAAGTCAGTGGAAAAAAAAGTTATCCGGATTTGTATGTAACAAGAATATTGTTTGTGTCTATAATCCAATTGAATGTGATCAGGAAAATGTAAATACCAGAGATGAAAGAGAGCCAATGACGCTGCTCTTTCTCGGACGTTTCGGAGAGAGGAAGGGGATATTCGTTTTATTACATGCAATAGCCAGATTAAAAACATCAATCCCGGGTATTCGTTTATTATGTGGAGGTGATGGAGACATTGAGGCTGTCACAGAGTGTATAAAAAAACTGGACATAGCTGATAATGTGACGATTCTGGGTTGGATTCAGGGTCGCGAAAAGGAAGATCTGTTGGCCCATTCAACAGTATATGTTTTACCTTCAAGTGCTGAAGGTTTGCCAATGGGCATTCTTGAAGCGATGTCAGCGGGATTACCAGTAATTTCAACATGGGTAGGCGGTATCCCGGACGCTATTGAAGATGGTGTTGAAGGTTATCTTGTAGAGCCGGGAAATGTTGATGAACTATCGGCCGCAATAAAAAAAATACTGGCAAGTAGAACATTGAGGAAGCACATGGGAGATGCCGCCCGTCATAAAGTCAAGAATACTTTTTGTAGTAACGTAACAATACCGCAGCTAGAAGTAGTATATCGAGAATTAGGTTTAAAGCCACTTTAATAAATCATCATTAAGGCATTGTGTTAATATCTCGAAATTCAATCTACATTGGTTTCATTTCATAGAATGGATATGTGAAAATCCATAAATCTATTATGGGAGGTTGGCAAGATTACCATCCTGCTTATCTATAATATGAGGTTGGCATATATAAATATTGAACCTTTCTCTTGTTCTGTCATTTGGTAAATAGTATGTGTGGAATAGCCGGGTTTGTAGTATCGAGTGCCTCGATAGATTTATCTGTCGTACTTCGATCAATGACGGATGTGATCGCACATCGCGGCCCCGATGATGAGGGTTTTTTTGAGACTCGTTCACTTGGTAGCCAATACTCCATTGGTCTTGGTCATCGCAGGCTTTCGATCATTGACCTTGATGCCGGACATCAACCAATTGGTAATGAGGATGGCAGCATCCAGGTTGTTTTCAACGGTGAGATATATAATTTCCAAACATTGCGGGAAGAATTAATAGAGCGTGGGCATCGATTTAAAACCGCCTCTGATACAGAAACAATAGTCCATGCCTATGAAGAATACGGGGAGAAATGTGTAGAGCATTTCCAGGGCATGTTCGCCTTTGCCATCTGGGATTCCCGGCAGGAAAGGCTTTTCCTTGCGCGTGACCGGTTTGGAAAGAAACCATTGTTCTATTACCAGCACGGTAGTGGTTTTTTATTCGCTTCTGAGATCAAGTCTCTGCTTCAGTTTCCAGGCGTAGATAAACTGGTCGATCATTCAGCAGTTTGGGAATATCTTTCATTTCGTTATGTGCCTGCACCGCTCACACTTTTTAAAGGCATACAAAAGTTAATGCCTGGTTGTTACGGTGTGTGGGAGAAAGGACAATTTACTCACAGGTCGTATTATACGCCGTCAGACTGCCAACCATATTTTGCCGATGAACTCCCTCAGGATCCGGTAGAAATATTTATGGATCGGCTGGATAATGCAGTCAAATCCCGGATGATTAGTGATGTTCCCTTCGGCGCATTTCTCTCGGGTGGCATTGATTCATCTGCGGTCGTGGCGCTTATGTCAAAGCATAGCTCACTTCCGGTAAAAACATTTTCAGTTGGTTTTTCAGAATCGGATTACAGTGAACTCGGTTATGCGAAAACCATAGCGGATCTGTTTCATACAGATCATCATGAACTTACAGTCTCACAACATCATTTAATGGATGAACTTCCCGCATTGGTCCGTTATCGGGATGCACCGGTATCCGAGCCGTCAGATATTCCTGTCTATTTGTTGTCCAGAGAAGCAAGTAAAACGGTAAAAATGGTATTGACGGGGGAAGGGAGTGATGAGTTCCTGGGTGGATATCCAAAGCATGTCTATGAGCGTTATGTGCGCTGGTATCAATATGTGCCCGGGATTTTCCGGACCGGCCTGATTGAACCACTTGTTAATACTTTACCCTATAAATACCGACGTGCAAAAACTGCCATTAGCACCATGGGGCTTGAAAACCTGGAAGAACGAATGATCCGCTGGTTTGGCGCACTAAGTCATAAGGAGCGCGCGGCATTAGTAGCCTTCCGGCCTGACAGCGAAACAGTGCAAAAATTATCATCAGTGAGTCCTTCGCTTGAAAACAGCGCCCTACGAAAAATACTTTGTTTTGATCAAACAAGCTGGCTTCCTGATAATCTCCTGGAGCGTGGTGACCGCATGACGATGGCTGCTTCACTGGAGGCCCGTATGCCATTTATGGATCACAAATTGGCGGGGTACATTTCAACATTACCTGATCGGTTACGTGTTAGAGGCAGGCAAGGGAAGTGGATATTGAGACAGGGAATGAAACACCTGTTACCCCGGCACATTCTTGAACGCCCAAAGGTAGGTTTCAGGGTACCCGTTAATGAATGGTTTCGTGGACCAATGCGAGAATATATCTATGATCATTTAACAGGGCCGGATTCGATAACGCGGGATTATTATCATCATACATCTTTAGATAAAGTTCTGGATGATCATGTCCAAGGCAGGCAGAATCATGAAAAGTTGCTGTGGACATTGTTAAATCTTGAAATTTGGCATCAAGAGTATGAGATGCGTACGTAGTCCTGAATATCCGGGATTATACTCACTAAACATGAGCTGAATGTATAAATATGACAGGGAAAGAAGCTGGAAATGATAGCAAAATCAGGTGGGTACTATATCGGCTTAGCTGCATGTCTCTCGCTGAGATTGTATATCGTGTATGGGTTTCTATAAAAATCCTGCTTGAGAAAAGAGGATTTCTCCTCGCGTTGAATGTGCCATTACCCGATGTCTCTCCCCGTCCAGAGAACTGGATTCATGAACCGGTCACTATAGAGAGTAACGACTACTGCAATGCAGCCAGAAAAATTATGAGTGATCATATAAATGTCTTTTCTTTGAAGGGTGTAAAGATTGGCGATTCCTATCAATGGAACACCGACCCCTTAAGTGGAATGACCAGTCCTCTCGTCTTCGGCAAGACACTGGATTACAGAAATGCTTCCCTGGTCGGCAACATTAAATTTCTGTGGGAACCTAACAGGCACCTTCATCTGGTCACACTTGCGCAGGCCTATTATTTAAGTTGTGATGAGTCCTGTCTTGACACTATATCGTCACAACTGGATTCCTGGTTTGAGCAGTGTCCATACCCGTCAGGACCAAATTGGTCAAGCGCTCTCGAATCAGGTATCAGGTTGATTAACTGGAGTATCGTATGGCAATTAACAGGCGGTATTGACTCGACAATATTCAAGGGAGTGAAGGGGGAGAAATTCCTGCATCGTTGGTTAACATCCATATACCAGCACATGTATTTTATTCACGGACACCTGTCAAAATACTCTTCGGCCAATAATCATCTTATGGGTGAAATCACAGGTCTTTTTGTGGGGACTATAGCCTGGCCCTATTGGGATAAAACAGAAGCGTGGCGCATAAAGGCAAAGAGAATACTGGAGAAAGAAGCTTTGTTGCAAAACGAACCGGATGGGGTCAACAAGGAACAAGCAGTAGGTTATCAACAATATGTTATGGATTTTATGATAATTGCAGCACTCGCAGGACGATCAAATGGCATAAATTTTCAGGATCGGTACTGGAAACGAATTGAAGTGATGATGGAGTTTATAGCATCCATAATGGATGTTGGTGGCAATATTCCAATGATTGGCGATGCTGACGATGGATCGGTGACTTGTTTGTCCCAGGAAAGTAATTTTTGTCAATATCATTCTTTATTGGCGACAGGTGCCTTGTTATTTAATCGAGGTGATTTTAAACAGAAGGCAGGCAGGCTGGATGACAAAACGAAATGGCTGATGGGCGATCAAGCTGCTCATACTTTTAACTCAATAATAATGGATGAAAATACACGGCTTCCGGTACGGCAGGCATTTTCAAAAGGAGGCTACTACATATTAGGGAGTAATTTTGAGAAAGATAATGAAATTAGAATTATTACTGACACTGGTCCACTCGGCTACCAGAAAATTGCAGCTCACGGCCATGCTGACGCACTGGCTTTTACCCTGTCTGTCGGTGGCCATGAGTTTCTTGTTGACCCGGGTACATTTTCATACCACACGCAGAAAAAGTGGCGGGACTATTTCCGTGGGACTTCTGCACATAATACTGTACGTGTTGATGGGCAGGATCAATCAGTCAGCGGCGGTAATTTTATGTGGTTGAGGCATGCCAACGCATGGTGCACTGATTTTCAAACCGGAGTCGATATGGATTATTTTTGTGGTGGCCATGACGGGTATACACGACTTGCCGATCCACTTATCCACAAACGGGAACTCCGCCTTGACAAGCATAGTTCGGTGCTTTCGGTTGAAGATACTCTTGAGTGTTCGTCAAACCATTCAATCGAGCGACTCTGGCATTTTGCGGAGGATTGTGAAATTACTCTCGAGAATGGACGGATAAAGGCTGAGAAAGAAGGTATTTCGGTTATAATAGACGTTGAAGGTGGAAATTCAGAGCCAATAATAATGAGAGGAGATGGTTCCGCTCCGGGAGGCTGGGTTTCAAGGCATTTTGACGTCAAATGCCCGTCTACAACAGTGGTTTGGCGTAATAAAATTAAAGCTAGTGTTCGGCTTGAAACGGAAATCAGCTGTATTTTCCCACAATAACAAATAACGGCCGTTTATCAATGGCTACATTACAATTTACGGGGCTCGGTAAATGAAAATCAGTATTATGGGATTAGGCTATGTAGGCGCTGTTTCGGCCGGTTGCCTGGCCAATGAAGGCCATGAAGTGATTGGTGTTGATCCAAATTCAACCAAAGTTGACCTTATCAATGAAGGTAAATCACCTATTATTGAGAAAGATATTGGCGAACTGATTGAGATAGCGAACAAGAATGGATTACTCAGAGCAACAACGGATATTATTGATGCGGTCAATAATTCTGAATTGTCCCTGATTTGTGTTGGAACCCCCAGCCGTGCAAACGGCAGCCTTGATCTTTCCTATGTACAGAAAGTATGTGAGCAAATCGGTAGCGTACTTAAGGATAAAACTGATTTCCACGTAGTTGTTGCCCGTAGCACCATGTTGCCCGGAAGTATGAAAGAAATGGTGATTCCCGCGCTTGAAAAATCTTCAGGGAAACGTGCGGGAGAAGACTTCGGTGTTTGCAATAACCCGGAATTCCTGAGAGAAGGGACCGCTGTTTATGATTTTTATCATCCTCCTAAAACCGTCATCGGCGAAACAGAGGCTCGCGGTGGCGATATGCTGGCAAGTCTGTATGAAAAAATGGATGCGCCCCTGATTCGTACTGACGTAGAGACTGCGGAAATGGTGAAATATACAGATAATGTCTGGCATGCACTCAAGGTGGGATTCGCCAACGAAATAGGTAATATCAGCAAGGCAGCTGGGCTGGATGGACATAAAGTGATGGAGATTTTTTGCCAGGACACAAAATTAAACTTATCGCCTTATTATATGAAGCCAGGTTTTGCTTTCGGTGGCTCCTGCTTGCCGAAGGATGTAAGAGCGTTGACTTACAAGGCCAGAACCATGGACATTGATGTGCCGATACTCAATGCCATTATTCCCAGTAATGAACGCCAGACTGAGAAAGGTTTGCACATGGTGATGGACAAAGGAAACAAGAAGGTTGGCGTACTCGGTTTTAGCTTTAAGGCAGGCACTGATGATCTGCGGGAAAGCCCGATTGTCGAAGTCATTGAGCGGTTAATAGGCAAGGGCTATGATATAAAGCTCTATGACCGCAATGTCAATATCGCCAGCCTGGTTGGCGCAAACCGTGACTATATCCTGAATCACATTCCTCATATATCAAAACTCATGGTCAGTAGTATTAACGATGTTCTCAATCATGCCGACACAATAGTAATTGGCAATAGCGATGACGAGTTTAATTCAGTGCCTGGCCGCCTGAACGACAACCAGGTGCTCGTGGATCTGGTACGCATAACCGGAGAAATCAGCCAAGCGGGCAAGTATGATGGTATCTGCTGGTAGGCCTCGGCGTGTACTCATTATTGTCGAGAACCTGCCTTCACCTTTTGATCGACGGGTTTGGCAGGAAGCAACAACATTAAAACAAGCCGGATATGAAGTCAGTATCATTTGCCCGACCGGCAAAGGATACGAAAAGCGTTATGTGCTTATTGATGATATTCCAATTTACCGTTATCGATTGCCTATAGAGGCAGAAGGAGCAGTCGGCTATTTACTTGAATATTCAGTAGCCCTGTTCTGGCAGTATTTATTGACATGGCGCGTATTATTCACACGCGGATTTGATGTTATTCACGCGTGCAATCCTCCCGATACAATTTTCCTGGTGGGTGGTTTCTTTAAACTGTTTTTCAACAAGAAATTTCTGTTTGATCATCACGATATTAACCCGGAGCTGTATGAAGCCAAATTCAACCGGCGTGATATTTTCTATAAGCTAATGTTGCTACTTGAACGATGGACGTTCAAAACGGCAGATGTTTCCATCGCGACCAATGAATCCTATAAAAAGATAGCGATAGAACGCGGTGGCATGCCAGAGGATAGAGTTTTTGTTGTGAGAAGTGGCCCGAATATTGATCGTTTGAAAATTCAGCCACCGAATGACGCATTAAAACATGGCAAGAAATATTTAGTAGGTTATGTCGGCGTTATGGGCAAGCAGGAAGGTATCGACTATTTGCTCAGGGCAGCCCGATATATCGTACATGACATGGGCAGAACCGATGTTCATTTTGGACTTGTCGGCGGAGGAACCTCACTTGATGAAATGAAAAATTATGCCAGTGTTCTGGGCGTGGAGAATTACGTCACTTTTACAGGCCGTGTTCCTGATCAGGAAATGCTGGAAATGCTCAATACGGCAGACGTATGCGTCAATCCTGACGTGGCTAATGATATGAACGATAAATCCACCATGAACAAGATCATGGAATATATGGCATTGGGAAAACCCATAGTTCAGTTTGATCTGACAGAAGGTCGATTTTCTGCACAGGAAGCTTCTTTATATGCGAGCAAGAACAATGAAGTTGATCTGGCAAACAAAATTATCCAGTTACTTGATAATGCAGATATGCGTAAAAAGATGGGCGATTTTGGCAGAAAAAGAGTCCTTAATGAACTTGAGTGGGAATATGAAGAGCCCAGGTTGCTGGCAGCTTACGACACTTTGTTTTAAATTCATTCCTGCCTGTATACAATAAAAATATTAACAACAGTATTATTAAAGTGAAATCATAATAATGATATCGAAACACACTGTTTACCCGGTCTTTTCATTTTCGATTAGAATCATATTAGTATTTATTCTAATGCTGACGATCTCGTCATGCGATAGTCTTGAAGAGAAGAAAAATAAACATATTGAGGAAGGGAAAGAATACTACATGGAAAAGGATTATATATCAGCATTAGATGAATTCTCGCAAGCGATTAGGATTGATGCTGATAGTATTGAAGCCAGATTCTGGAAAGGAGCGACGTATGAAAAACTGTCAAATTCGAACGCAGCTATTGCAAACTTTAAACGAGTGCTGCAAGCAGATGGAAATCATATTCAAGCAAACATTCACTTGGGTAGTTTATACATACGGAAAAACAGACTAGATGACGTTATAGAGATAGCTGATAGGATATTATCTGTAGATGCCAATAATGCCGATGCATATTGGCTTAAGAGTGCGGCATACCTGCAACGAAATGAAATAGAAATCTCTATTCGTGAATCAAAATCAGCATTAGAAATTGAGCCAGGCCATCTGGGAAGTATCATCACACTCGCAAAAGCATATATTTCTCTTTCTCGATTGAAGGAAGCTATAAAGCTACTTAAAGATAGCATTAGCAGTAACCCTGAAAATATAGAGTTGCTTACGCTGTTATCCCAGGCATATATAAGTGACCAGCAGAGTGATAAGGCAATAAATGTTTTTACAAAACTGATTTTCATAGATCCGGAAAGTATATCCTTTAGAAAGCAGTTATCGAAATATTATGAATGGATGGGGCAGAGTGAGAATGCGGAAGAAACACTTCTTGAGGCAGTGGAAGATAACATAGATAATATCGAGTTTAAATTATTATTGGCAGATTATATCGCGAACAAGAAGGACAAGAGGCAAGCAGAGAAAGACTTGCAGATATATATACAAAGTGAAGGTAATCCAGATGAACTTCGCTTCAGGCTAGCAAGGTTCTATGAGGATACTCTCGAACAAGAGAAAGCAAGAAAGGTATACATGGATATCGTAAGTTCATACTCAGATTACCCAAATAAATTAAAGGCGAAAACACGTCTTTCTGTATCATTGTTTAGGGAGAAAAAATATATTAAGGCAGAGAAATTAGTTAATGAAATACTGGAAGAAAACCCGAATTATCGTGAGGCTTTGTTGTTACGTGGAAAGATTTCATTACTCAAGCGTGATCCTCAGGGCGCAATAATCGATTTGCGTGCATTACAACGATATTCGCTTGATGCATCAAAAGCATTTCACTTTCTTGCAAAAGCTCATTTAATTAATGGAGAATATGACCTCGCCAGAATTAATCTCCAAAAAGCAATTGAGGCAGATCCAGAATCGATTCAACCACGAATTGACTTGGCTCGTTTGTTTGTACAAATAAACAAAAATAATCAGGCAATAAAGCAATTTGAAGAGGCCCACAAAATGGCCCCTGATAATATAAGTATATTAAAGGATATGTTAGCACTTCTGGTTAAAGAAAAGGATTGGTCAGCAATTTCTCAATTAGCAAAGAAGGCAAGAATAGCCAATCAAGGCCACCCATTTGAATACTATCTCAGGGGGATCGTATATAAAGAAAAAAATAAATATAATGATGCGATAATTGCGTTTGAGAAATCACTAAATAGCCGTCCAGATGACGTGGAAACTCTGACTGCTTTGGCAATGACTTACGTTGAGCAGGGAAAATCAGCCGAGGCCATTGAACGTGTAAATAAATTGATTAGTCATATTCCAGATAATATTGATGCTTATGCACTCTTTGAACGGCTCCATCATTACCAGAAAGATGATCGGAATATTGAAAAGAAATTGCTGAATATTATCAAGTTAAATAATAAGGCACCAGAATCTTACAGAAATCTGGGTTACCACTTGATAGCAAAAGGCGATATGAATGGCGCAATAAATATATTCAAGCAAGGCACAGAGGCCGTCCCGAATGATTTAGCACTGAAACTTATGCTGGCATCTGCGTTTCAACGAGCGAATATGAATGACAAGGCTATACATGTTTATGAAAAAATTCTGTCCGATAGTCCTGGTTTGAACATCGCAATAAATAACCTTGCTGTTATTTTGGCTAATAGTGCAGGAGACCATGATAGTCAACACAAAGCACTCAAGCTTGTTGAACGTTTTCTTACATCAGAAAATCCTGTGTACCTGGATACGTCAGGCTGGGTTCACTACAGGTTGGGTAATCTGTCCAAAGCGACAGCCTTTTTCGAAGAAGCTGTTTCAAGGCGTCCTGGTAACCCTGAATTCAGATATCATCTTGGACTGGTCCGTTACAGGAGTGGTAATTTTACAGCTGCCAAACAACATCTCGGATTAGCAGTCGGTACTGATGATGACTTTCCAGGCAAGAATAAAGCTAAACAAATATTGAATAAAATCTGACTAAATATTGAATTGCAGCACTTATATCATTTATGCAGGATATTTATTATAAATAACATATAGATGCAATAAAATGGCATAATGTGCTGGCCAGCAGGATCTAATGTTCGATTTTTGCCCGGTATCCGTCAGGAGGTTTCCTGTGTAATCGCAGCAGCTTCATGTCTATACTATTTTCAGCAGAATAACGGGCAGCCTGATAATAATAAGGAATTCCAGAGCATTTTTTATTTTTAGAATTTTAAGTCAAGGACTGGGGATATCATGCCTTCAGGGCAACCATATTTTATCGGAACAGCACCAACCATTGTAACCTTGCTTGAAAGGATTATTGACCCATTCATAG
>Ga0114931_10003287_pt1 | contig 20492 bp, 12 predicted proteins | sample 2SBtaG_FD_89579 | JGI IMG/M metagenome (GOLD analysis project Ga0114931, IMG submission 89579) | Deep subsurface microbial communities from Kolumbo volcano to uncover new lineages of life (NeLLi) - 2SBTROV14_V59a metaG | ecosystem: Environmental > Aquatic > Marine > Volcanic | place: Kolumbo...
CATTCCGCTGGCGATAACAGCCGGTATCATGGGATATTTTGGTATAGCTCTCAAGCCAAGTACGGCTATTATATTTAGTATTGCTTTTGGAATTTCCGTTGACTATGCCATCCACTTTTTAGCGAAATATCGACAAGAGTTATTTACCAATAACTTTCGGGTAAGGGATGCGGTTAGCAAGAGCTTACATGAAACAGGCACCAGTATGATCTATACATCTATTGTTCTATTTGCCGGTTTTGTAATATTTACCGCCTCCGATTTCGGTGGCACAGTGGCATTAGGGTTCCTTACTTCCATCACATTGTTTATCTCTATGTTTACCAATCTATTGGTACTTCCGTCATTGCTTATAACATTCGATTCAGGTAAAAGAAACCTTAAAATCCATCCACCTATTGAAGAGTACGATGGAATTTATGATGATGATGAGGAGATTGATCTGGGTAAAATTGTGCTTAGTAGTAATGGCGTAGGGGATAAGTTGCCAATTAAAAACGAGGAATAATTTCGGCATGAAATACAAAGAGTATAAGGGGATAAACTATGCTGTAATGGCAGATAAAGTTCTTGCTAGATGGAAAGAACAGGATATCTTTGCTAAGTCGGTTAAAGGACGGGAAGGTGCCCCGTCTTTTACTTTTTATGAGGGACCGCCCTCCGCAAATGGTACTCCAGGCATACATCATGTGATGGCCAGAACGGTAAAAGATATTTTCTGCCGGTACAAAACACTAAAAGGATTTCAGGTAAAACGAAAAGGCGGCTGGGATACCCATGGGCTACCAGTAGAGCTGCAAGTTGAGAAAGAGCTAGGGATAACAAAAGAGGATATAGGCCGCAAAATATCCGTTGCCGCTTATAACCAAAAATGCCGTGAAGCGGTGATGAAATACAAAGATCAATGGGATGACCTTACCGAAAAAATGGGTTACTGGCTTGATCTGAATGATCCGTATATCACTTTTAACCGTGATTATATGGAAACCCTCTGGTACTTATTAAAAAAACTTTATGATAAAAACCTGCTCTATGAAGGGTTTACCATACAGCCCTATTCCCCTGCTGCCGGTACGGGGTTAAGTTCCCATGAATTAAACCAACCAGGTTGCTACCGCGATGTAAAAGACACTAGCGTGGTTGCTCAGTTTAAGATTGCCGACAAAGAAGATGAGTTTATTCTAGCCTGGACAACCACTCCGTGGACGTTGGCGGCAAATACGGCACTGGCGGTAGGTAAAAACATCAACTATGTAAAAATTGCTACCTTTAATCCCTATACCTTTGAACCGGTTAAGGTAATTGCCGCGAAAGACAGAATCAACTACCTATTTAATCAGAAAGCAAAAGACTTGTCCTTAGCTGATTATAAACCCGGTAACAAACTAATTCCTTTTGAAATACTGGAAGAATTTAAAGGTATAGACTTGCTTGGTATTAACTATGAACAGTTATTACCTTATGTGAAACCAACCGGTGATGCCTTTAAAGTAATTGAAGGTGATTTTGTAACTACCGAAGACGGCACTGGTATTGTTCATATTTCACCAACTTTTGGGGCTGATGACTTTAGAGCGGCTAAGAAAGCCGGTATTGGAGCCATCTTGGTGAAAGATAAAGAAGGCAAAAATGTCCCTATTGTCGATAAACAAGGAAGGTATGTGAAAGAAATGGGTGAATTCGGTGGTTTGTATGTAAAAAATGAATATTACAGCACGAATCCTCCCGAGAAATCTCTGGATGTATTGCTGGCTATCAAACTCAAAGAAGAAAACAAGGCATTTAAAGTTGAGAAATATGAACATTCGTACCCACATTGCTGGCGTACTGACAAACCCGTTCTTTACTATCCATTAGATTCATGGTTTATAAAAACCACCGCTTTTAAAGATCGCTTGGTTGAACTGAATAACACTATCAACTGGAAGCCTAAATCTACGGGTGTAGGCCGTTTTGGTAATTGGTTGGAAAACCTGGTGGACTGGAATTTATCTCGTTCTCGTTTCTGGGGCACACCATTGCCCATCTGGAAAACAGAAGACAAAAAGGAGGAGCGATGTATTGGCTCACTAAAAGAGCTCAGAGAAGCTGTTGACAAATCGGTGAAAGCTGGATTTATGGATAAACCATTGGCAGAAGATTTTGATCTTCATAGGCCCTATGTAGATGATGTGGTTCTGGTTAGCGAACAAGGAAAGCAGATGTACCGGGTGCCAGACTTGATTGACGTTTGGTTTGATTCCGGTGCCATGCCATACGCACAATGGCACTATCCGTTTGAAAATACAGAAATATTTGCTGATAGTTACCCGGCAGATTTTATTGCCGAGGGCGTTGACCAAACCAGGGGATGGTTCTTTACGCTGCATGCTATTGCCAGCATCCTGTTTGATTCAGTGGCTTTTAAGAATGTAATTGCCAATGGCCTTGTGCTTGATAAAAAAGGCAATAAGATGTCGAAAAGATTAGGGAATGCGGTGGATCCTTTTTCAACTATGGAGAAATACGGACCCGATGCTACCCGTTGGTATATGATTGTTAATGCCAATCCTTGGGATAACCTTAAGTTTAATATAGATGGAGTAGCAGAAGTACAACGTAGGTTCTTTGGTACGTTACATAATACCTATTCCTTTTTCGCTTTATATGCAAACTTGGATCAATATACAGGGGAGGGGACCAACAAAGAAGCATATACTGAAAGTGACAGGTGGATTCTTTCTAAACTCATTAGTCTAATAATTAGGGTAGATAAAGCCTACGCTGATTATGAACCTACACGGGCAGCACGGGCTATCCAGGATTTTACCATTGACGACCTGAGTAATTGGTATGTACGATTAAATAGGAAACGTTTCTGGAAAGGAGAATATAACGAAGATAAGAAAGCGGCATATCATACTTTATATACTTGCTTGATGAACCTGGCACATTTGGCATCGCCAATTGCGCCTTTTTATACCGATAACCTATTTAATAACCTTAATGAGGTTTCTAAGAATACAGACTGCGAATCGGTTCACTTATCTGAATTCCCTCAAGCCAATCATGATTTAATAGATAAAGATTTAGAAGAGAAAATGGGCTTAGCTCAGAAAATTTCTTCTTTGGTGCACTCGTTGCGTAAAAAACACAACATCAAAGTACGTCAACCACTATCTAAACTACTAATACCGGTGCTTGATGAAAGTTTTAAACATCATTTACAAGAGGTTGAAAAGCTTATTCTTTCGGAAATTAATACGAAGGAAATCGAATATCTTGACCAGGATTCGGGTGTTTTTGTGAAGAAAATTAAGCCTAATTTCAGGAAATTGGGCAAGCAGTATGGCCCTAAGATGAAGGAAATTACCACGGCCATTAATAGTTTTAGTGCAGATGATATTGCTACTATAGAAAGCAACGGTAGTTATGAATTAAAGTTATCAGATGGTACCATATCCATTACTTCTGACGATGTTGAGATAAGCAGTGAGGATATTCCCGGATGGGTAGTTGCTAGTGAAGGCAAAATTACCGTTGCCCTGGATATGGAATTATCCGATGCACTTCTCGAAGAAGGATTGGCACGCGATTTGGTAAATCGTATTCAGAATATGAGAAAAGATATGGGGCTTGAAGTGCAGGATAAAATCAAGCTTAACTTTGGCAATGATGATACCTTCATAAATAATATGTTTAGTCGGTTTTCCGATTATATCTGCACCGAAACTCAGGCTAACTCGTTAATAGTTAATAAAGATTTAGCCGATGGTCATGATTTAGAAATTGACCGTCATAAATTAAAAATTAAAATAGAAGTATAATTGAAGTATTATAAATACTATTTACTCACACTAGCGGTAATTATCCTCGATCAAGCAGTGAAATTATTGGTGCATTATAATATGCACTTGTACGAAGAATTTAATGTGTTGGGGGATTGGTTTCGAATACATTATATTCTTAATGAGGGCATTGCTTTTGGGTTAAAGGCCGATTGGGTTTATAGTAAAGTAACATTAACCACATTTCGCCTCTTGGCTTCTATAGCTGGCATCTACTTACTTTATAAATATGCTAAGAAAGGAACCCACCCGGGTGCTTTATGGGCGGGAGCACTCATTTTAGCAGGGGCAATTGGCAACCTAATTGATAGCATGTTCTACGGAATAATTTTCGATAATATGCCATATGATGCCCCCTTTGCGTTTATGAATGGACAGGTAGTTGATATGTTATATTTCCCTATTTTTAGCTTTATTTGGCCTAATTGGCTACCCATTGTTGGAGGTACTAGCTTTCATTTTTTTAGCGCTATCTTTAATGTGGCCGACTCTTCTATTTTTATTGGCGTGATGATATTACTCATATGGCAAAAGAAATTTTTTCCTGAAAAACATAAGCCTAAGGCAAGTCATGGGACTAGCTTGAGAAGTGATCAAACTCTGGCGGATGTACAGTTACATTCAGCTATAGAAGGAACAGAAGAAGATTGTTGTGTTCCTGAGTAAACTTAGGCTAAGATATTTTTAAGCTTCACCTTAAAATCATGAAAGTCTGTGCTACAAGGTTGTGATATTTTTTGCCGGTTTAGTATGGGGGATAATTGCTCAGGTATAGCAAGCTGATGGCCAAGTAGTGGCTCAATCGACTCCTTAAACTTAATAGGATGTGCGGTCTCTAAAAAAATACCGGTAGCAGCATGTGATTTCAAGTATTTATTAAGTGCTTTATATCCTATGGCGCCATGGGGGTCCAAAAGATACCCTAAATTATTATATACCTTGCTAATAGTTTCCCTGGTTTGGTCATCAGAATAACTATATCCTTGCATTTTAACCTTGAACTCATCCCATGAATGGTTAAGGATGTCCTGCAGTCGAACAAAATTACTGGGATCACCTACATCCATGGCATTGCTAATGGTTTTGATGGAAGGTTTAGGCTCAAACACCCCGGTTTGTAAATACCCGGGAACAATGTTGTTGGCATTGGCTGCGGCAATAAATCTACTCACAGGAAGACCCATCTTGTTGGCTATTAACCCGGCCGTTAGATTACCATAGTTACCACTAGGTACAGAAAAAACTATTGGTTTGTCTTTATTAATGATTTGTCCGTATGCATAAAAATAATATATCATTTGTGGCAATAGCCTTGCCAGGTTAATGGAGTTGGCGGAGGTAAGGCCAAACTTGGCAGATAAATCTTTATCCACAAAAGCGGTTTTAACTAATCGTTGGCAATCATCAAAATTACCTTCTATTGCCAGGGCATGAATATTACTACCTAAGGTGGTCATTTGCCTTTCTTGTAGGTCACTTACCTTACCACGAGGATATAAAATAACCACTTCTACATTTTCAACTTGATAAAAACCACTTGCAACGGCACTGCCGGTATCACCCGATGTTGCCACCAAAATAGTATTTTTTGTTGTTGAGGAAATGTTGAAATATCCTATTAACCTTGCCATAAACCGGGCGCCAAAATCTTTAAATGCCAGTGTTGGGCCATGATAAAGTTCAAGGGTGTAAATATTATCTTTTACCCTTACCAGTGGAACCGGGAATGAGAATGCATCCTCGCAAATACCCTGTAAAATATTATCGGGAACCTCATCCTGCATATATGGTCGCAAAATATTATAGCCAATTTCCGCTAAACTCATGGTAGAAAGCTGTTCGAAGAATTCAGTTGGCAGCAATGGCATTTTTCCCGGCATAAACAAGCCCTTATCATCCGGCAAACCTTTACGTACAGCCTCTTCTAATGTAACCCGGTATTGATGATTATTTGTACTGTAGAACTTCATTATTCAATCACTCTGGTTCCCAGAGTATCTGCTCTGGTAATATAAAAATCTGCCTCCGCATCATCTTGATAAACTTCTTTTATTGCAGCTGCTACCTTTTCTGCTATAGCATTACCGGCGCATACGGCAAACATAGATGGCCCCGAGCCGGAAATATTAAAACCAGCAGCCCCGGCATTTAACGCAGCCGTTCTAGCTGCCTCAAACTTAGGGATTAGCTTCGATCTTACCGGGGTGGCAAATTCATCTTCAACTGAACGGCCAATCAAATCAATGTTATTCGTTTGCATTCCAATAACCATACCGGCAATATTGCCAAACTGCTTGATAGCATTGGTAATTGGCATTGAATCGCCCAATATTTTTTTTGCCTCGGCTGTATTAATAACCATACCAGGTCTTGCAAGCACCAGTGTTATTTGCTTTGGAACTGGTACACTTAGTACTTCTAAAGGCTTAATATTGTGAATGACTGTCATTCCGCCAAGCATAGAGGCCGCCACGTTGTCATAGTGTGCTTTTGGGGAAGCCACCTGTTATCCAATACCAGCAAAAGGGAGTAACTCAAGTTTAGTCAAGGGTTGATCAATGAGTTGATTGATGGCGAAAACCCCGGCTGTTGCACTGCTGCCGGATGAGCCAAGTCCGCTGCCCGCTTTAACACCTTTACTAATAATAAAATCAAAGTATTTATCAAGGCCTAAGTGGGTTAATAATGCCTGGGCGGCAATAGTTACAATATTTTTATCCGGGTCGTTGGAAATGCTGTCATCACCTTTTTGAGCAAGGATACGGTGTTGGCCGGCATCGTTTTCTGCAACCTCGATGATATCGCCAATTCCTTCTATAGCTAGCCCGAACACATCAAAGCCACTACCCATATTACCTATTGATCCCGGTGAGAATACTTTTACTTTTTGCATGTAATTTTTCTAACTGTTTGCAACTTTTATAACATCAGCAAAAATACCACTTGCCGTTACTTCGGCACCTGCCCCAGCACCTTTAATTATTAGGGGTTGTTCTGGATACCTCCTGGTATAAAAAAGTATTATATTGTCTTTGCCTTCTAGGTTATAGAAAGGATGCTCAACACCAACGCTCATTAATTCGGTAGTTGCAACTCCATCTTGGTACTGTGCAACATATTTTAATTGCTCATGTTTGCCAACTGTTTCTTTTAACATTGTCTTAAACTCATCTTCTTTTGCTTTTAAGATCGAGTAAAATTGCTCTACATTTTCGGCAGCAAAACATTCTTGTGGAATAAATTGCTTACTTTGAATATCATCCTGTTCACAAGCAATGCCGGCTTCACGCATCAATATAAGCAATTTCCTTTTTACATCAAGACCGCTTAAGTCTATCCTGGGGTCAGGTTCGGTATACCCTTCTATTTGTGCTTGTTTAACAATATCTGCTAAAGGCTTTGAGGCATTATATTTATTAAAAATAAAATTCAGGCTACCCGAGAGTACCGCTTTAATGGCAATAATTTTATCGCCACTTTTAACAAGATCCTTTAGGGTTGAAATAATAGGCAACCCGGCACCAACATTGGTTTCAAATAAAAATTGGGTACGAAACCTCAAGGCCGTTTGTTTAATTAACTGGTAATTATCATAGGATGATGAGGCAGCCACCTTATTTGGCGTTACAATAGAAGTACTTTTTCCCAATATACTTACATAATGTTCCGGGATACTATCTGAAGCTGTATTATCTATAAAAATAGAGTTTCTAAGGTTAAGGTCACTCATATGTTGAATAAAGGAAGTAGTATTCATGGCGTGGCCATCTTGCAAATCAGCTTGCCAGTTATCAAGATCAATGCCTTCCTCAGAAAAAATCATCTTCCGACTATTAGCTATACCTACAACGCGAATATCCAGATGTTCGTGATCCAGTAAAACGGGGGCTTGCAACCTTATTTGGTTTAAAAATTCGCTTCCTACATTACCTATACCTATAATAAACAAGTTTAGTCGTTTCCTTTCTGAAAGAAAAAATCCTTCGTGCAGGCTATTAATAGCCTTTTTAAGATTTTTTATTCTAATTACTGCCGAAATATTCCGCTCTGAAGCTCCCTGGGCGATGGCCTTTATATTAACGCCATTAGCACCAAGAATAGAAAACATTTTGCCACTTACCCCCACCTGACTCAACATATTCGAACCAACCAACGCAACGATAGCAAGGTCCTTTTCAACTTCTAGCGGATCAATTCTGCCCAGTTCGATTTCCATGGAAAATTCCTTACTAACGGCCCTTGTGGCTAAAGCTGCATCGTGTGTTGTAATAACAATGCTGATCGTGTGCTCGGAAGAAGCCTGGGTAATTAAAATTATGTTGATGTTATTGTTAGCAAAACATTTAAACAGCCGGTACGACATGTTAGGAACCCCAACCATACCCGGGCCTTTAAGGTTTACCAGGGCAAGATTTTGGATACTGCTAATTCCTTGCACAGTTTTTTCCGATAGTCCCTGGTCTCTAGTAATTAACGTGCCTTCAGCTTCGGGATCCAAGGTGTTTTTTATTCGAATGGGGATACCCACCTGTAGTACAGGCTGAATAGTAGGGGGATAAATTACTTTGGCACCAAAATGAGACAATTCCATTGCTTCTTCGAAGGTGATTTTCTTAATAGTTTTGGCTGTTTTTACTATTCGAGGGTCGGCAGTCATCATGCCACTTACATCTGTCCAAATTTCTAGCACTTCTGCCTCAAGACCATGTGCCCATAGTGCTGCAGAAAAGTCAGAGCCACCCCGGCCGAGTGTGGTAAGGGAGCCCGCTTCCGTGCCACCAATAAAACCCGGACAAACGGCTACTTCAATGTCAGCAAAGCTATAATGGCTAATTTTGTCATAGGTTAAGGTATAGTTGACTCGTGCAGAACCATAGGTATCATCGGTGATAATGAAATTAAGCGGATCAACAAGGGTTGAATTAAATGTTTCACTGAAGTGTGCCTGAATAATTGTGGAGGACAAGCGTTCACCCATACTCATTATTTTGTCTTTTACCCTAGGAGTAGCTTCACCAATAATGTTGATACCATTTATCATTTCAGCGAGTGCTTCACCGGCCTTGGCAAGTACCGGATTAATCATTTCTTGGTTATCCTGATTAAGTAAATGATGGATTACCTGTTGGTGCCGATCGATTATTTTGGAGACCAATGTTCTGGCCTCTTTGGGGTCTTCAACCGCCAAATTAATAACCTGCTCAAGGTCATTGGTAACACCCCCAAAGGCAGAAACTACTACGAGTAGTTTTCCTTCTGATATTTTGTTGGTGACTATGTTACCAACTTTAATTATATTTTCTGTGGAAGCTACAGATGTGCCGCCAAACTTCAGTACTTTCATTGTTTTTATGATGATATTATAGAATAAAAATTAGCGAATTCGCCTCTGGCGAAGAAAAATAGTTATACCCCCACAGGGGTCATAATCATAATACCGGTAATTAACATGGTTGTTAATTGTATGTTGTGTTGGTATTTTTCTGTTTGGTAGTTCATATAGAAGCCGTAAAAGTACTACATAATTAAAGTCTGCCATTATTTTTCGAGAAAAATTTTATCATGCCATAAACTTTGCTTGCTTCATCATAAAAAGTGCCTAACTTTAGCTTATGAGTAAACCGGCAAAGAAATTATTTTTACTTGATGCGTATGCGTTGATATATAGAGCCCATTTCGCCTTTAGCAAGAATCCCAGAATTAACTCAAAGGGGCTCAATACAGGGTTGATGATGGGCTTCACAAATTCTCTGCTGGAGGTAATAAACAAGCAAAACCCCACGCATATTGCAGTTGGGTTCGATACCTCTAAGCCAACCTTCAGGCATGAACGATTCCCTGACTATAAGACCCATCGGGAGGCTACCCCTGAGGACATTAAAGCTGGGGTGCCATATGTACGTGAAATTATTACAGCCTTTAATATTCCTATTATCGAAAAAGATGGATTTGAGGCGGATGATGTAATTGGCACGGTAGCCAAGCAAGCAGCCCGACAGGGGTTTGAAGTTTTTATGATGACTCCGGACAAGGATTATGCCCAGCTGGTAGAAGACCATATTTATCTGTACAAACCGGCCTATATGGGTAATGCGGTCGATATCTTGGGTGTACCGGAAGTCTTAAAAAAATGGGATATTGATAAGGTAGATCAGGTGCGGGATATCTTAGGAATGCATGGTGATGCTTCGGATAATATTCCGGGTATTCCTGGAGTAGGTGCTAAAACTGCTGTGAAGTACATTAAAGCGTATGGTTCTGTTGAAGGCCTTCTGCAACATGTTGATGAACTTAAGGGAAAAGCGCAAGAAAATGTTGAGAAGTTTGGGGAGCAAGGTTTGTTATCGAAAGAACTGGCCACTATTGACACCCATGTACCCGTTGATTATGATTTTGATTCAATGGTTTATGCAGGGCCTAACAAAGATAAACTGGCAGCCATTTTTAAGGAATTGGAGTTTCGAACTCTGGCACAAAGGGTACTGGGTGAAGCTCCGGCTTCTTCAAAACCTACAACAGATGTGCAATTATCCATGTTTGCCGGTAGTGACTCAGAGAATAATGACACGCTGGTTAAGAAAGATAATATTGAATCGAAGGAGCATCAATATCATCTGGTTGAGGAAGATCAGATTGATAGCCTGGTGGAGTATCTTTTGGTACAAGATGAAGTTTGTTTTGATACGGAAACCACCAGTGTAAATGCCATCGAAGCAGAGCTGGTAGGGATGTCATTTAGTTACCAGCCTGGGGAAGCTTATTATGTGCCGTTCCCCGCAGATGAAAACAAAATAAAGGCACAGTTAGCCTTATTTAAGGCATTTTTTACCCATGAGGGAATTAAAAAAATTGGCCAGAATATTAAATACGATATGCTGGTGCTTAAAAAATATGGTTGCGAGGTAAAAGGAGACATCTTTGATACTATGCTGGCACATTATTTAATAGATCCGGATAGTCGTCATGGTATGGATATCCTTGCCGAACAATACCTTAATTACATTCCGGTATCTATTAAAGAATTGATTGGGGGTAAAGGGAAGCCGGCCACCATGCGTGATGTTGAGCTAGAAAAAGTAGTTGAGTATGCCGGAGAGGATGCCGATATTACTTTACAACTTAAAGAAATTCTAAGTCCTGAAATTGAAAAAAATGATTTAACCAAATTATTTTATGACCTTGAGTTGCCATTGTTGAGGGTATTGGCGACCATGGAGTTTTACGGTGTTAAAATTGATCCGGAGGCATTAAGAACCATGTCAGTTGAACTGCGTGATGAAAGCCGCAGGGTACAGGATGAAATTTATCGGTTGGCGGGGGAGGAATTCAATATTGCTTCGCCCAAACAACTTGGCGTTATTCTTTTCGACAAATTAAAATTGGTTGAAAATCCAAAGAAAACCAAAACAGGGCAATACGCCACCGGAGAGGAGATTTTATCAAGGATGGCAAATGATCATGAAATAGCCAGTAAAATTCTTGAGTTTCGTGAATTACAAAAGCTCAAATCAACCTATGTTGATACCTTGCCGTCTTTGATTAGTAAGTTTGACGGCCGGATCCACACCAATTACAATCAAACGGTTGCTGCCACCGGTCGTTTGAGCTCGCTCAACCCAAATCTGCAGAACATCCCTGTTCGTACACCAAAGGGAAGGGAAATAAGAAAAGCGTTTATCCCGGCTGACAGTGACCATGTAATATTATCGGCCGATTACTCGCAAATAGAGTTGCGCATCATGGCGGCTTTTGCCGATGATAAACAGATGATAGAAGCCTTTAAACAAGGTAGGGATATTCATGCCACTACTGCGGCTAGCATCAACAAGGTACCACTTGAGGAAGTTACCCCGGAAATGCGCAGCATGGCCAAGTCGGCTAATTTTGGTATTATTTATGGTATTTCGGCTTACGGCTTGTCACAAAATTTAAATATTCCCCGTAAGGAGGCTGCTACTTTTATCAAAAACTATTTCAAGGAATTTCCGGCAGTTAAAAAATACATGGATCAAGTGATCAATGAAGCCCGTGAAAAGGGTTATGTAAGTACTGTTTTAGGCCGTAAACGATATTTACGTGATATTAACTCACGTAATGCCACCATGCGAGGAATGGCCGAGCGCAATGCCATCAATGCCCCTATTCAGGGAACTGCAGCTGATATCATAAAGCTGGCCATGATCAACATTCATCAATGGATGGATGAGGCCAATGTTGATGCTAAAATGATTATGCAGGTACATGATGAACTTGTTTTTGAAGTACCTGTTGCGGAACTGGAACTAGTGCAATCTAAAGTGGAAGAACTTATGAAAAATGCCATTGAACTTAGTGTGCCAATGGAAGTAGGCATAGGCTATGGCAAGAATTGGTTGGAAGCACATTGATTTTGAAAAAATGGTTATCAGTTAATAGTTTAATCTAATAACTGATAACCTATACACTAAATACCTTACCAGATTTTCACCCTTAAACTATCCGGTTTCCACATTTTGTCTCCTTTTTTAATATCAAATGCCTGGTAAAATGTGGGTAGGTTGGTAAGAGGCCCTACTGCACGGTACATGCCTGGACTATGCGGGTCGGTTAACACTTGAGTACGTAATGTTGCATCGCGATATTTGGTGCGCCAAATAGTGGCCCAGGACAGGTAAAATCTTTGTTCCTGGGTAAATCCATCAATAGGTCCCGGCTTTTCATGATCTTTATAGTAAAGTTGCATGGCATCGTAGGCCACACTTAAACCTGCTATGTCACCAATATTTTCTCCGAGCGTAAGTTTCCCTTGTACAAATACACTGTCAAGTACTTCATAATTATTAAATTGGTCAACCAGTACCTGTGTACGTGCATCAAATCTTTCCCGGTCACCTTTTGTCCACCAGTTTACCATATTGCCATTTGCATCGAAACGGCTGCCCATATCATCAAACCCGTGTGATATCTCATGACCAATAACTGCACCCATGCCACCATAATTTACCGCGGCATCGGCCTTATAATCATAAAAAGGTGGTTGCAGAATGGCTGCCGGGAAAACGATTTCATTATTTAATGGTGAGTAGTAGGCGTTAACTGTTTGTGGACTCATGCCCCATTCGGTTTTATCAACCGGCTTGCCAATTTTATCAACGGCTTTTTTATGCTCAAACTTATCGGCATTAAGCACATTACCAAAATAAGAGTAAGACTCACCCCCTTTATCCACTTCCAGTGCGGCATAATCTTTCCACTTATCCGGGTACCCTATTTTTATAGTTATTGCGGCCAGTTTTTTAAGTGCTTGTTCCTTGGTGGTATCAGACATCCATGCCAACCCTTCAATTCTATGTTTCATGGCTTTTAGCACATTATTTACCATTTCTTCAGCAGCGGCTTTCGCTTCTGGAGGAAAAGCGGCATCTACATAAAGTTTACCTAGGGCTTCGCCCATGGCACCGTTGGTATTGCCTAAAACGCGCTCCCATCGTGGACGCATTTCTTGAGTACCACGAAGTTCTTTGCCAAAGAAATCGAAGTTGGCCATAACAATATCATTATTTAGGTAGCCGGCTGCCTTGTCAATAATATGCCATTTAAGATAACTTTTAATATTGTCCATTGACTCTTTATTCAATACAACATTTACTTCCTTCATAAACCTGGGTTCAGTAACAATAATAGAATCAACATTGGTTACCCAGATGTCGGTAAGGTATTTATCCCAATCTATATCTGGAGTAAGCTTTGCCAAATCGGCAACAGACATTTTATTATATAGCCTTTGTAGGTCTCTGCGTTCAACAGGTCTTAAGGAAGCATCGGCAAGCTCTGTCTCTATAGCCATTACCGCTTGTGCATCAGGCATAAATTCATCGGCATCTGTGGCATCTTTTTTATTAGCATAGGCTAACATTTTAGCTATATGCTTAACATATTTCTCTCTTATTTCAACTGATTTTTCATCTTCCTTAGTATAATAATCTTTATTGGGCAGCCCTAAGCCACCAGCACCGATATAGAATGAGTTCATTTTAGAGTCTTTCAAGTCGGCAAATACTGACGGCCCATAAAACACATCATATCCATAAATATGCAGCTTTGCCATTACTTTTTGCAGATCCTCTATTGAACCTATAGCATTTACTTCGTCAAAATAGGATTCAATAGGGGCAACCCCTGAATTCTCTGCGAGTAAAGAATCCATTCCAATAGAGAAGAAATCAGCCGCTTTTTTTTGATCTGTGCCTTCTTTATATGATCCACTTTTGGTGGCATCATCAAGAATAGATAACATTTCTTTGTTAGTTACTTCCCTGAGTTGTCCAAAACCACCCCAACGGCCTTCTTTTGCCGGAATTTTGGTGTTATCAAGCCATTTTCCGTTAGCAAATCTGTAAAAATCATCTTTGGGATTAGCCGTGGTATCCATATTGGCTTGATCGATACCATGTATGGCCACGTCTTTCTCTTCTTTTGGGGCGCAGGAAATAGCCACCAGCAGTAATAAATAAATTAGTTTTTTCATGTATCTAAAATTTGAGTTTTTTAATGGGTCGAAGTTAATCATTAAAAATGATCTGAGAAAAATATTTATTGATTATGCCAACTATTGATTAATTGATGGCGAATAGACCTTGAATAGGTTAGTAACTAGATTAGGGTGAATTTATTTATGTACAATTTATAGATCATTGTGTTGGGCTCATCATAACCCTTGAAGACATGATATGAATCATGGTTTATGAACACGATCTATAATTAACTTAGACAAAATTTAGTATAACAAATATTCATCATTATGAAAAAATTATTTTTGCAATTTTGTTTAGCAGCTTTTTCAGTTGCTGCATTTGCACAGTCTGGCAGTGTGCTACAAGGTGTTGGAGCCGTTAATTGGTCGATGGGGGGTGCCGCTACAGCGCAGCCATTAGATATCTCCGGTGCCTTACAATGGAACTCTGCTGCAATTTCAACTTTTGATAATCTAATTATTAAAGTTGACGCAGGATTATTCTTGGCTGCTCCTGAGGTATCATCATCTTTACCCGCTAATTTTCTAGGGATTGGTGTTCCTGCCATAAGTGGTAGTACAGTTGATAGTAGAGGAGGATCATTACTACCGTCTTTAGCGCTTGTTTGGGGCAGGGCCGACAGTAAACACACATTTGGTCTTTCAGCTTTTGGTATTAGTGGGTTTGGCCTTACTTATCCTGTTGAAACCAATGCTCCGGTTGATGCCCAGGGAAATCCAAATCCGAGTTTTAACCCAACAATCAGCTCTAATCCAGTTCTTTATCCACAAGCTGCCGGTGGTTTTGGCCAAATAGAGTCAGATTACAGCTTGTTTCAGATTGGCTTAACTTATGCATATGAAATATCCGATAAATTTTCTGTTGGCATAGAGCCAACCATAAATTTTGCCGACTTGCAATTAATGCCTAATCCAACCACCAATCCAAATGCTTTTGGTTACTCTACATCTGACAAAGCCTCAGCTTTTGGTTATGGAGCCCAGTTTGGTTTATATTTTGATTCCGGTAGTGGTTTTAAAGCAGGTGCATCGTATAAAACAAAGCAATTTTTTAACGATTATGAATTTAATAATACCTACCCTGACGGCAGTACTGCCATAAGTAATTTCACCCAAAATTTCCCTTCTATTATATCTGTGGGTCTGGGTTACTCAATGGAAAAATTTGATTTTGCTGCTGATTATCGTTATGTAGATTATGCAAACACCGAAGGATTTGCTGAATCAGGATGGACACCAACTGCCGCGGTTGCCGGTTTTGGCTGGCAAAGCATTAGCATAGTTTCAGTGGGAGTACAATATAAAGGCATCGAAAAACTTCCATTACGTGTTGGTTATACCTATAATACGAACCCTGTGACAGATGAACTTGCTTTCTTTAGTACTCCATTCCCTGCAGTAGTTACTAATGGTTTCCAATTTGGTTTAAGTTTTATTGCCAACGACAATTTCTCAATAGATGCGGTTTACCATCATGGTAGTAGTGGAGATACTTCTAGCGAGTTATTTAACCCACAAGCTATTCCACTTTATCCTCCTTTAGGAAGCCTTCCCGGATCCAAGGTATCATATAATATGAGTACTGATTTAATTATGCTAGGGGTTAGCTATAATTTTAATAAGTGAGTTGACTAAGATTTTATAAACTTGTCAGTTCTAAGGCGATTTCTTTTAGAGGTCGCCTTTTTTCGGTATTATACATCAGGCCTCAGGTAGGTAATCTTTACCCCAATGCATGCCGTTTCAATGCCCTGCTTAAGAACCGTACCTTTTCAGTAAATGGAAAGCGTTTTAAGTTTACTTTAACTACCCCTTTGGTAAGCATCGTTTTTTGCGTGTAATCAATTTTTACATCTACCACCACATGTTTGCCATTATTTGTATGGCCAATGGCCTGTGTTATGCCTTTGTCAATATCACTATCTGAGCTTATGGCTACATACTCTCCACCGGTAGCAATGGCAAATCCTTCGTAATCAGCTATACCTAGCTCAGAGCAGGTTTTCCTATTTAAGGGGATCTTTTGAAACTGAGAAATCTGCCCCAATTCACCATCATTGAAAACAAAGAACATCACAGGGGCCTTATAACTAGCGGCAGTGATCATTTCCATACCAGTCATAAGGAAGGCACCATCACCCACGATGGCTGCCACTTGTTGATTTGGGTTAGCCAATTTAGTAGCAATAGCAGCAGGCACGCAATAACCCATACAGTTAAAATCGGTAGGCGAAATAAAATGCCGGGGTTTTTCAACGGGGAAAAGTTCAGAAGCTAAAAAAGTATGTTTGCCGTCATCAATAACTAAACGAGCATCTTCATCAAGGTGTTGTTTGAGGCTTTGAAAGAAATATCCCGGAGATACAATATTATCCTGCCTTTTATTCAACCAGGTGTTAAAATAAGCTTCATTTTTCTCTTTAATAGAAGCTTTTATGCTATCAATTGACGTGGAGGGAGTATAGTTCTTGCTTTTTAATGCCTGCACAAGAGCTGTCAATGCCTGTTTGGCATCGGCTTCTATTGCTAGTGATGCTTTAAAGTTCTTATCGAAAACCTCCGGGTTAATATCGACATGAATAAGGTTTTTAGGTTGTTCTAGACCATAGCTACCGGTGGCGATTTCTCCAAACCGGGTACCCACTGCCAGCAATAAATCATGCTGTTCAAGGGCCCATTGGGCCGAGGGTTTTGAGGAGGCGCCCAGGCCAACACTCGTGTATAATGGATGGCTATTTGGGAAAGCACTCTTTCCCTGTAGGGTAGTAGCTACAGGGGCGTTCAGCATATTTGCCAGCTCAACTGACTCCTTGCTAGCATCTACCGCCCCCCAACCAACGAACAGCATTGGGTGTTTAGCAGCCTTAATCATTGCTATTGCTTGTGATATTTTTGCTTCCTCAGGAGCTGCTTCTACTACATCTTTTCGATAAGGAGGGAGTTCATTAATTGTCCCACCAAAAAGTTGAAGGTTAATTGGTAACTCGATAAATACAGGTCCGGGTTCACCAGAGGTGGCGATAGCATAGGCTTTATAGATTGTTGGGATAATATCTTGATGTTTTTCTATGGCAAACTGAGCTTTGGTAATGGGTTTAGCCAGCGCCATCTGATCGAAGTGGTGGAGTTGGTAATGCCTGCCGGTATCGGTTCGTACACCTCCTGCCAGCACCAACATCGGGATACCATCTAAAAATGCCTCGCCAATACCACTCATAGCGTGGGTTAAACCGGCAGCCGGTACAATGACCAGGGTGCCTACACCATCAGACGTACGCGAGGTAGCATCGGCCATAAATGCTCCACCTCCTTCATGGGTGACTAGTACCGGGGTAATTTGGGCAGATTTATTTAATTCATCATAAAGTTCTGTAGTGTGTGTTCCCGGAATACCATAAGTAAACTTTATGCCAAGCTGCTCCAAGGCAAAAACCGCTAATTGTGCACCTGTTTTTTTCATTGTCTATTGTTTGGTTTTGTCACCATCTTTGCCCCGGATTTCACCGACTTGCAAAGATGTCGCCAAAACATTTAAATTACTTTTTATAGTGGGTTAGAGCCCACGTTTATAATATACTGCCCGCCTTAGGGCTTCTTTAATGCTGATTACTAATAAAGTCGTATAACTCAACCATCGCTTATTAACTGTTTCCCGGATATAGTATAAGCAACCACCCGGCCGGTGAGCACGCAACCTCCCAGGAAAGTACCTTCTAACGAGCCTTGCCCATGCATACCACCGCCACCAAATCCTGCCGCTTCGCCAACAGCATAAAGCCCCGATAGGGGAGTCCCCTCGTTATTAAGTACTTCACATTTAAGATTGGTTTGAATTCCTCCCAGGGTTTTTCTTGAGAGAATAAATTCGCGGATGGCAATGAGAGGCAGGGCTTTTTTGTCATTTATCTTCCGGAACTTGCTGGTTCTTACCTTGTCGCCACGATAATTACGCGCATGGGCAATACGCCTCAGTTGGTCATCATTAAAATACTTGGGGCCACGATCAATGTTAGCATCATAGTCGCCAATGGCTGATTCCAGTGTACCGACCTCAATATCCTGAGTGTCGGTAAGAACGTTCATTTTATCGGCCAATTCCTCAATAGTATCGGCTACAACAAAATCCTCACAGGTAGTGAGCATTTTATCTACCAATTTTTTATTACCCAACAGGGTATCTTTTATAAAGCCGAGAATATCCTTGTTCTTCATCGCTTCATTAGATTCAGATCCTGAAATGGCAAATTCTTTATAAGCAATTTTTAAGTTCAGTACTTGCCAGCTGTATTTCTTTTCTTGTTTACAAATCTGTTCTACAAGATATCGGGTATCATAGGCTGTCATTAATGGCATGGGGCCTATACGCTCACCTTTATAATTCAGCCATAAAGCTGATTTTGGTGGCACTAAGCTGAGTCCATGCAGTTCGCGTGTCGGCTCCGGATGATGTACTCCGGCAGCATAGGGCCACATTTTATCAAGATGGGTTACCAAGCCCCGGTGGTTTTCTACTTCATGATGCATATCACCTAAACCATATTTATGCGCTCCATTTAAGATCACTTGTGGAGGTTCTCCCCATGGTTTGTACCAATGATGGCGAACAAGCTCTATATTACCACCAATGCCCCCGGTGGCAATAATGGTGGCTTCTGCACTAGCGGCAAAAGGAATCCCCGATGCCTCATCGATACCTGAAATACCGGTAATGCCATTTCCATCTTCGATGATTTTATTAACCTTATGTTGAAAAAAAAGCTGTAAATGGGTCGAGGCCTTGGGGTGGGAGAGGAGATTTTTACGCAATACTTCAGAGAGTTCAAAACCTGTGCCCCAAACCATATGAAATCGTGGATATGAATTGCCGGGGGTAAATAAACCTCGCTCTACCCAGTGCACTACCGGGAAAAACTTAATGCCTTGTACTTTAAGCCAATCGTAAACTTTTGCCGTACAGTTATAAACATAGGTTTTAGCCCAGGCTTTGGGCCATCGGTCATTAGCAGCAAATTTGGCAACAGAACACCAATCTTTAAAAGCCAATTCGGGGGTGTCTTTAATGCCAGCCTTGCGCTGCTGAGGGGTATCTACAAAAAACATTCCACCAAAAGACTCCTTGGCCAGGCCACCGAAATTTTCTTCTACATCACGGTCAAAAATAATTACCTTCTTACCCTGATTAAGCAATTCCAAGGCTGCGGTAATACCTGCTATCCCACCACCAATAATAACTACATCAGAAGCATATGTCTCCATTATTTATAATTATTTACCCAAGATAACGAGATTTAGCGGGGTTGCAAAAGGACTTGTTCAATACTATCTGAACGGCAGTAGAAAACGTTTGATATTGCTTAAGTTTACACTATCAACACTTAATTTAGACAATGAGGAAAATTTACCTGTTAATCTTAATAAGCACTATTTGGAGTTGCCATAATACAAATACATCACTAGATAAGCCCGGGGTTTCAAGGGAACTAGCTGAATATCGGGCGGCAAATATTAGCAACTTGAGTTATACGATTCATATAACTGTACCTGAAGAATATGACCACCCCATTCTTGGTCAAGAGGAGGTGCAATTTAATGTAGATGAATTAACTGAAGACTTAACGCTAGACTTTAAGGTGCCTGATGAATTTTTGCAGAAGATTATTGTAAATGATAAAGAAGCTGATTATAAAATGTTGAACGAGCATATCATTATTGACAAGGCTTTGTTACTTCAAGGGAAAAATAAAATTCACCTTGATTTTAAGGTAGGAGAATCATCGCTTAACAGGAACCCTGATTTTCTATATACCTTGTTTGTTCCTGATAGAGCACGTACAGCTTTCCCTTGTTTCGACCAACCTAATTTAAAAGCAAAATTTAATCTTACTTTAACCATTCCGGCAGCATGGCAGGCTATTGCCAATGGAGTATTAACTGCTTCTACTACGAGCGGAGATCAAAAAACACTGGTTTTTAGTGAGACTAAACCAATAAGTACTTATTTGTTTGATTTTGTGGTGGGTAACTTTAAGGTAGTTGAGAGGGAGGTTGATGGCCGAAAGATGACTATGCTGCATCGTGAGACAGATAGTGTGAAAGTTGCCAACAATCTCGATGCTATATTCAGTTTGCATAAAACCGCCCTTGACTGGCTC
>Ga0114931_10003288_pt1 | contig 20488 bp, 20 predicted proteins | sample 2SBtaG_FD_89579 | JGI IMG/M metagenome (GOLD analysis project Ga0114931, IMG submission 89579) | Deep subsurface microbial communities from Kolumbo volcano to uncover new lineages of life (NeLLi) - 2SBTROV14_V59a metaG | ecosystem: Environmental > Aquatic > Marine > Volcanic | place: Kolumbo...
CCTAGTCCCGCAACGCTGCAAAAGCCGTCACCGACCAGTACAGCATGGCGAAGGCAAAACCGGCTACGACAACCAATCCCAACAACAACGACGAAGTGTCCAACGGCGGCAATAGTACGGTTCGCAACGCCACCACGGCATATTCAATCGGATTAATATTGGCCAGCATTTGCATCCACGCCGGCATAAAAGTTTTGGGTACCATGGCCGAGGAAAAAAACAACAGGGGCATGGTCATCATATTACCGAGCACAACCAAAGGTTCTTCGCGCTGCAATGCGATGGCCAATCCGTTGGATACACTGGCGAATGCCAGTCCCAGCAGAAAGATGATCAACAGGCTCAATAACACGGAGTCGGGTCGCATACTGATATGATTGCCCATGATCCGTGCTACCGTCATAATTATCAGGGTTTGAACCACCACTTGAATGGCGGCATGAAACACCCGGCTTAATACGATGGAGGAGCGGGCGATCGGCGCCACCAGCATCTTGTCCACGGTGCCCGAGTTGATCTCACGCAACAAACTGATTCCCGACCAGGACGAGCCGAACAGTACAGTCATGATAAGCACGCCGGGGATAAAAAATTCGGTGTAGCTGCCGGTGGGGAAATCCGGCACTTGGGCAAAGCGGCTGAATAGCTGACCGAATATCACCAGCCAGATCAGCGGCTGGATTAGGTTAAAAAGCGTCCACAACGGCGCCCGTATACTGATGCGCACGTATTTTAAAAATAAGTACCAGGTATCTGCAATCACGGTGTTATTCCCCCCAGCAAAACAGCTGTCATTAATTAATCTTTTTGCTCTTTATCCGCCGGTGACCAATGTATCCAGTCATTTTCCGACGGCGGCTTGCTGTCGGCTTGATCCGCGGTGTTATTGTGATTCTGCCACTGTTGCCAATTATTGGCCGGTGATGCCTGCGACGGCCATGCGTCATCGCTTTCGGCTTGGTCTTCGCAAGGACGTTGCTGTTGCCATTTCTGCCAGTCGCCGTCTTGCCCATCGGATGCCTGATCATCACTGCCTTGCCACTTTTCCCAATCGTCGGCTTGGGTTGCGCCGGCGGTTTCCGTGCTGCTTTCGTCGCCTTCCTGCGGATCGGATTGCTCGGCCCACTGGCCTTTGTTCCAACCACCGCCACCTTTGCCGGCCCATTGCGCCCACCAGGGTTCGGCCTCTTGTTCACCGTCCTGTTCCATACTGGAACCGGTGTATTTCAGGAAGACATCATCCAGGGTCGGTTGGGCCAGTGCTATATGGGTCAGTTGTATACCCGCTTGCATAGCCTGCTGGCTTACCAGGGCGATGGCATTGGCGCCGTTTTCAACATACAAATGTAATTTACCCTGCTCCCAAAGTTGGTCTTTGATAAAGTCCAGCCCCGCCAGTGTTTGACCAAACTGCTGGTTGGCCTGGTTTTGCTCGGCGAAACTCAATACCAGCGCTTCCCCCTTGATTTGGGATTTAAGATTTTGGGGTTGATCACAGGCGGCGATTTTACCCTGATGGATGATGCTCACCCGGTGGGCCAATTTGTCCGCTTCGTCCAGGTAGTGCGTGGTGAGCAGAATGCTAAGGCCTTGCTCACTATTAAGCCTGCGTATCATTTGCCACAGGCTATGCCGGCTGGGTGTGTCCAGACCCAGGGTCGGCTCATCCAAGTACAGCATTTTGGGTCGATGAATCAACGCGGTGGCAATATCGAGTTTACGCTGCATGCCGCCCGAATAGGTTTTGACCACGCTGTCCAGGTGCTCGGTCAATTGAAAATAGCTTGCCAGCTCGTCAATACGCTTGTCGATGTCCGCACGGCTCATATGATACATATGGCCCTGCAGGCGAAGGTTTTCCCGTCCGGTTAAAAAATAGTCCACGCCGGTACGCTGGGCTACAAAACCGATTGATTGGCGTATTTTCTCCGGGTCGCGATCAATGTCAAAACCGGCAATTTTTACCGAACCCGAATCGAACCCGCTGAGCGTGGACAGCACCCGCACAGTGGTGGTTTTTCCCGCGCCATTGGGGCCCAATAAGCCCATGATTTCCCCTTCAGCCACGGCAAGGTCCAAGCCGTTGATGGCACGGACACCGGCGGTGAATACTTTTGTAAGTTGTTTTACCTCAATCATGAAAAACCAGCCTGTCTAACTACAAATGGATAAAACCTGGGCGGTCTACGCCTCAGATGGATCAAATGCCCGTTCTCTTCCCGAGGCCGGCTACCTCATCGAAGTCAGCTGACTTGTCCCTGCGGGTGACTTGGCAGTCCGGTCAAACGCGAAAGGGGCAGATTGCGCTGCATTTTTCTGCAACAGACCACGAAAATTCCTGAACTACCCCGGACTGGGCTATTTCACAAATAATCGATTGCGGCCAGCATGAACTCCCGCCGTGCTCCTATGGGTCAATAGGCCGGTTGTCGCCCTGCGGTCCTGCACGTGCTGGAAGCTCTGAGTAGCCTTCGCGACGATCATTTATGGAATATCCAGGCTAGTGTGGCTAAGAAATGCCGGGGAAGCAAGTGCATGGCTTGCATGTCGCTGATTCACTTGCTTTAATTGCTGGATTTCTAACGATGGGCGAAGCCATGCTGGTTTTAGGGGTGGAAAGTTCCTGCGATGAGTCCGCCGTGGCTCTTTACGACGGCCGTGACGGCTTGTTATCCCACGCGCTATATAGCCAGGTAGCACTGCATCGTGAATACGGCGGTGTGGTACCCGAGCTGGCTTCGAGGGACCATATCCGCAAGCTGTTGCCGCTGATTGTCCATTGCCTGGATGTGGCGGGCCGGCGGCGCCAGGATATTGATGCGGTTGCCTATACGGCAGGGCCAGGACTGGTGGGTGCCTTATTGGTGGGCGCCAATTTGGCCAGGGGCTTGGCTTGGGCCTTGGGCATTCCCGCCTTGCCGGTCCACCACATGGAAGCGCATTTGATGGCACCCATGCTGGAAGAGCATGCCCCGGCATTTCCTTTTGTCGCCCTGCTGGTGTCGGGTGGCCATAGCATGCTGGTGCATGTCCGGAAATTGGGGTGTTATACCGTACTGGGGGACAGTTTGGATGATGCCGTGGGTGAAGCATTCGACAAAACCGCCAAGTTGATGGGATTACCGTATCCAGGGGGGCCGCAATTATCAGCCTTGGCTGAACGCGGCCGCGCCGGGCGGTTCCGCTTTCCCCGCCCCATGTTACGCAAGCCGGGTTGTCACTTTAGTTTCAGTGGCCTGAAAACCCACGTATTGCAGGTTTACCGGGGATTGTCCGAGGTGGACCAGCAAACTAAAGCGGATATCGCATTGGCCTTTGAAGAGGCGGTGGTCGAGACGTTGATGGTAAAAAGTCAAAGGGCTTTGCGGCAAGCGGCGGTCAGCCGTCTGGTGGTCGCCGGGGGGGTTAGTGCCAACCGGCGTCTGCGACAGGATTTTCTAGCCATGCAAGACTGTGAGGTGTTTTTCCCGCGGCCGGAATTTTCCACCGACAACGGCGCCATGATTGCTTACACGGGCTGGTTGCGCTTATCGCAGGGGGAGCGACCGGGCGACTATCGGGATGCGGTACGGGCCCGCTGGCCCCTGCAAGAGCTGTCGGAACCCTGACGGTGAATGGCGCAATCGTTTACCGTTTGCCGATTCTCTTTTCCGAGCCGGCCATGATGTTAGCTATATTGTCGCGATGGCGCCAGATCAGTACCACCACCAGCCAGGCTGTGGCGGCGGGCATCCAATTGGACTGCCAGGAAGCAAGAAAGATCATATAAAGGGGTGCCAGTGCCGCGCTAAGCAGGGCGGACAAAGACGATATTCTGCTTAACCAGGCAACCACCAACCAGCCGGCCAGAACCGCCAGGCCAATTAACCAGGATGCGCCCAGCATGGCGCCAAATGCTGTCGCGACACCTTTACCCCCTTGAAATCCAAAAAAAACCGGATACAAATGGCCGGCAAACGCCGCCAGCATGGTGGCCGCCCAAAGCCATTCCTGCTCAAATAAATACCTTGATATAAGCATGGGAATAAGGCCTTTGAGAACATCGCCCAGCAAGGTTAGTGCCGCCGCACCCTTGCCGGCGATACGCAGCACATTGGTGGCGCCCGGGTTACCGGAGCCTTCACCGCGTGGATCCGGATAATGGCCGAGCCGGCATACGATGATCGCACTGGACAGTGATCCCATCAGGTAGGCGGCAATAATCCACAATAGTGCCCATACAAACATCGGTAGCCAAATAATAGCTTAAGGTGTATTTTGTGGCGCATGGTTGTGCGCTGGTGTTCCAGGCACCCTACCATAACGATTAAAAGTACTCCCGGCAAACTTTTTAGATGGGTGCAATGGATATTATTTTTTTGCAGGAACTGCGTATTGATACGGTGGTGGGAATTTATCCTTGGGAGCGCAGTATCAAGCAGGAGGTTGTTTTTGACATCGAGATGGCGGCTGATGTCAGTCGTGCCGCGCAATCCGATCATATTGACGATACCTTGAATTACAAAGCGGTGTCCAAGCGTTTGATCGAATTTGTCGGCGGCAGCGACTTCGCGCTGGTGGAGACTCTGGCGGAAAAAGTGGCCGGCATCATTATTAATGAATTCGCGGTGCCCTGGGTGCGTGTGAAGCTGAACAAAGCCGGCGCCATACGTGGCGCCAAAGGGGTCGGCGTGATTATCGAAAGGCAACGGAGCTAATCGCCATGGTCGACGTGTATGTCAGTATCGGCAGCAATATCGATCGTGAAAAACACGTGAGCGCCGCGGTCGCCGCGTTAAAAACGCGTTATAGCGGCTTTCGCCGTTCGTCGGTGTACGAAAGTCCGGCGGTGGGTTTTCACGGTGATCCATTTTACAACCTTGTGGTGGAATTTCAGACCGATGACAGCGTGCATGCCGTGGCAACCCAGTTGCATGAACTGGAAACGCTGCAAGGGCGCTCGCGCGGTGAACAATCTTTCGCGCCGCGCACCCTGGATTTGGATTTATTACTGTACGGTCGCTCCATCATCCGCGAGGAGGGCTTGCAGTTACCGCGCGATGAAATCCTCAAGTACGCTTTTGTTTTGTTACCGTTGAGCGAGATCGCCGCTGACGAACGCCACCCACTGCTTGGCAGCACTTATGCGCAGTTATGGGACGGTTTCGATCAATCCAGTCAGTCGATATGGAAAGTCAGTGTTGCGGCGTTGGCATGCGATTGACCACCGCCGACAAAACCCGCTTGCTGTATAGTGGCATGCTTTATCTTATGAGTCCGTTTATATTTGTGTACCTGTTGTGGCGCAGCCGCAAGGCACCGGCTTACCGCAAACGCTGGGCCGAACGTTTGGGTTGGCACACACCGCCGGTCAGCAATGTGGTGTGGATACATGCTGTATCGGTCGGTGAAACCCTGGCGGCCATTCCCTTGGTACGGCTGGTACAAAAGCATTTTCCCGCGGTAAAAATCGTGTTTACCACGACCACGCCAACCGGTTCCGACCGGGTGAGGGCGACTTTCGGCGACGGTGTTTATCACGTCTATGCTCCCTATGATTTACCCGGTGCGGTGCATCGTTTTATCGACGATATCAACCCCCGGTTGCTGGTGGTGATGGAGACGGAGTTCTGGCCGAATATTTTTTTTCAATGCGGGCGCAGGCATATTCCCATCATTGTCGCCAACGCGCGAATTTCCGAAAAGTCCCTGCAAGGTTATAAGCGGTTTGCCAAGCTTACCGAAGCTACCTTATCCCATGTTACCGCCTTTGTGGCGCAAAGCCATAAAGACGCGCAACGGCTTTTGGAATTAGGCGCCGCACCCCGGCGGGTGCGGGTAACAGGAAATCTGAAATACGAAATGGCCGTCCCCGAACATATCCTGAACCGGGCTCAGCAATTACGCAGCCAATTCGGCCGGCGTCCGGTATGGATCGCCGCCAGCACGCACCGTGGCGAAGACGCCATCATATTGGAGGTTTTCGAAAAACTGTGCCGGCAATGGATGGATTTGCTGTTGGTGCTGGTACCTCGCCATCCGGAGCGCTTTGATGAAGTGGCGGCTTTATGCGGGGAACGGGCACTCAGCATGGTCAGGCGTACCGGTGGTGAACCGGTGGGCCATGATACACAAATCTATTTAGGTGACACCATGGGTGATTTGATGTTGTTGTACGCCGCCTCGGATATTGCCTTTGTCGGTGGAAGCATGGTGCCCCACGGTGGCCAGAACATGTTGGAACCGGCCGCCTTGGCGAAACCGGTGATCTTTGGCGCGTATACGGATAATTTTTTTGATATAAGTGAGCGCTTGCTGGAAGCCGAAGGTGCCAGTCGTGTGGAAAACAGTGAACAGTTGTATGAGGCCGTGCAAGCTTTGCTCAGCCGGCCGGAACTACAAACCCGTATGGGAACCAATGCCGCCGCCGTGGTTGCCAGTAACCGTGGTGCGCTGAAATCGTTGTTTTTGTTGATTTCGCCGGTATTATTGCAAAACGCCTCCCAGGCACGATAAAACCCGCGCGAGTTGTTTTACCCTCCACGCTTGTCATGGCTGACCAAGGGAAATCTCCCTCCCTTGTGCCGGCAAGCATAGCTTCCCTCAGGGTCCGCCAGCGTTTTATTTGCCGGCAAACCATACCCTGTGCACATTAAAGGTTTACGCACGCTTTTCCGATGAACTCAAAGATGTTGAGCGTTTTTGATGTGCTGACGTATTGAAGTATGGGAGTCGACATAATGCATAGAACAATCCTCGCCGTGGTGGTCTTGACTCTTGCCTCGGATGCATTCGCCAGTTCAGCCTTTCACCCCAGCGGTTCCAGCCTGACTAACGGCGCGGTTAGTTTCGGCAATCACTTGATTTCACAAAGCAACAATCCGGCCAGCATGGAATGGGCCATGTCCCATCGTAAACACCGCTGGGCGTTTGGGCTGCTCAACTCCTTGGGTGTCGATGTGGAAATTGGCCAAGTGGATAATTTTATCGATGACCTTGACCGGTTGTCGCAGGAACTGGACCGCAATGACCTGACCCTGGACGACGCCCAGAATATCATCGACGAATTTCAAGATGTGCTTGTAACCATGGGTGAAGTGGGTTACCTGACCGCCGGCGCCGGCGTGTATTTACCCGGTATGCCCCTGGCTTTCCGGCATAAAGACTTTGGTACCCTGATGTTGGATGTCAATGTCAGTGCCCAGGCCCGATTAAACGTATTGGATTCGCCGATTGTTTACAATCCGGTAAGCAATTCACTGGAAACCAATAGTGCGTTGTACGTCAAGGGCGCCCGGATTGACGAGTTCGCGCTGTCTTACAGCCGTAAGCTGCGGGAAACGCTGTTTGGTGATGTGTATACCGGTGTTCGGGCCAAGTATTTTCGGGTTGGATTGACCAAAACCGTGCTGGCCATAACCGACACCGGCGGTGATACCGCATCGGCCAGCGAAGATCGCGTCAATACGGATTTTAACACCAGTGCCGGCTTTGGCCTTGATGTGGGGGCCATGCTGGTCAATCGCCACTATAGCTTGGGCGCAACGGTGGTCAATATCAACTCACCCACTTTTGCCTATAACACCGTGGGACGCCATTGCGATCAAATGAGTGCCGATGCGCAGAATGACTGCAATGCCGCACTATCCCATAACGATGAAATTGATCTTAATGAAACGCATACGTTTAATGCCCAAATGCGCTTGGACGGCGCCCTGTATACGCGCAGCAAGCATTGGGCCCTTATGACATCCATGGATGTTAACGGGGTCAACGATCCGGTTGGTAATCAAATCCAGTGGCTGGTGGTCAGCGGTGCGTATTTAAGCCCCAATCGATGGGTGCCAAGCGCCCGTATCGGTTACCGAGCCAATATGACCGGCAGCCGGATGCGCTACCTGACTTTGGGTACCAGTTTGTTTCGGGTATTGCATCTGGATGTCGCATACGGTTTGCAATCGGTGCAAATCGACGGCAGCAGTTTGCCGCGCGGGGCTGCGTTTAATCTTGGGTTAGAGTTTGGGTTTTAATGTGGAGACAACCATGGCTATGCGGACAACGATTTTTTCCCGGCTAATTTTTATGCTGGGCGGCGTATTGCTGGTAGCGGCATGTAGCCCCGAGGTGCAGGACAGCGGCAGCGCCAATGCGCAAGCCGTGGCCGGTGTGGCCCTGGATCCCTATTTGATGAACGCGACGGTTTATATCGATACTAACAACAACGCGATGCTGGATTCATGGGAACCCCGTGCACTGACTGATGAAGACGGTTATTTCTCAGTAGGCAGAGACGGTACGGATTACTGTGCCGATAGTGCATCCGAAAATTATAAATATTGCCTGCTTTCGTTCGATTCGCCGAGAGCCATAATACGTGTTATCGGTGGTTACGATTCGGTTACCGAAGAACCCTTTTCCGGCGAATTGTCCACGCGTATGAGCGAGGGTGACGGAGCCGCCACAAATGTGCTATCGCCGTTAACCACGTTGATGAGCCATATGAGTGATACCGCGGTCAACACATTGGCCAGCCATCTGGGTGTATCCGCCGATCAGATGGGGTCGGATTATTTTAACTACAACGATTCCACGCTGGATTCGGTGCGCGGCACATTGATGAGCGCGGGATTTCAAACCATGAAAACCGCCGACGTAATCGCCGCGGCGCTGGATAACAATTATGATGCATTCGGGGACAACAGCGATCTGCCGGCCACTACCATCGGTACGGTCATGCAATCCATAGCCCGGCAATTAGACGGTCAAGACAATGACCTGTCCAACGCGCTGAGTGATTCCGTTTTCCACCAGAGCGTATTGCAACAGTCGGAATCCACGGTGCGCCATAATCTCAGTGATAAGGACGTTACGACGCCCGCGGCTCTGGATACCGGTTTGGTGGTACAAGTCGCGGCCCAGAGCGGAGACTTGGGCGCCACGGTCGGGCAAATGTTCAGGACTACGGTGACTGAAAGTCAAGCTGCTGCGCGGGCGCGGGCCATTGAATTGGCGGCCATCAAATTGCGCGAAGATCCGCAAGATAGTTCCGCCGACGAAGCATTGGTTTTGGCGCAACAAACCGGTTTTCTCAATTCGTTGGAGAACGGTGACGTGGATGTCAAAAACCTGGCATCGGCCATCAGCGACGGCATGGATACCAGCGACAGTTCCGCCATTACCAGTATGGTCAATGACCATATCATCACCGACTACCTGCCGGACGACATAATCGGCTCAAAATTGAGCGGCACAAACAATCCGGATGCCAAGGATAAAGGTGGCGCGGTGTTTTATTTCCAAGGGGGGTCACAAGGCGCTGAACGTGGAGAGTTGGTGTTATGCCTGCGGTTTGACTCGGCCAATAATGATGAACACGATACCACCGGCGCCAGGTTTACCGGCCGCTGGAGTCGACTAAACGCTTACACCCTGATACTGGATATCAAGATCGCAGGTTCCGGTCAGTCCTCAATGCTGAAGAGCAAGCGGCTGGACAACAACGGCGTTCGCCACTTTGTATTTGACTACAACGATGACCAGGGTGAGTGGCAGTCAGACATCGATTTTTCGCCGTTGGCAAGTGGGGAGGCTGTACCTTCAGACGACGCCGGCTGTAAGCTGGTTGTTCCCGAGCCGCAATAAAGTCAGTCGCAACGTACTCTATTTGCGGTGGGGCATACTGTGAGGGTAGGCCCACCGCCTGAAAAAGTGGTCCCATAAAAGCGCTTTTTTCTTTATACTGATTTTCTTATTTGCCAAAGCCTGGCGGCGCTTTTATCATGCTGGCGACTCAAGCCGGAAAAAATGTAAGAAAGACAACAATTTGTTTTCTTAATGAAACTGTTTTACGGCTATATTCGTCTACTATCTGGTCAAAATGTGCTAATATTAGCGATAGCGGCCGGAGACACTTCTCAAGGACTATGTATCCAAGTTCCCTCCATAGCGGTGAGTTATGTGAATAAGGCGAGCGGTTGGTGGTAACCATTCTAAGGATTTGATGCGTAAACTCCCCAGTGTGACCGTACCGGAATCCGGCAGTGGTAACATATTGAAAAATAAAAATGCTTTTCAATATAGAAGATTGGCGACGGAAAGCGCCTGGAGGTTGAAATGAAATTTTTAAGCATTACCTTGTTTATCATTTTTATCGCTGTGGCCGGGCTGACCGTGATGGCACCCATGATGCCGTCGATTATGTCAAAAAAAGAACAAGCGCCTTTAGTGATCGGTGTATTTCCCCGTCGTCATCAGTCAGTCACCGTGGAAATTTTCAATCCCCTCGCCCACTATCTGTCCAAGGAATTGGGACGCCGTGTTTACCTGATTTCCAGTCCGAATTTTAAAAAGTTTTGGGCAGGCGTCAAGCAGCGTAAATACGACATCGTGCATTTCAATCAATACCACTATTTACGCAGTAAAAACAACGGCTATGAAGTTTTTGCCATGAACGAGGAACAAGGACGCTCGACCATTACCGGTTCGGTGATCGTGCGTAAGGACAGCGGCATTAATTCTGTTCAAGATCTCAAGGGTAAACGCATCCTGTTTGGTGGCGGCCCCAAAGCCATGCAAAGCTTTATATATGCCACTTATTTACTGCGCCAAGGCGGATTACGCGATGGCGACTATGAAGTGCGCTTCGCCAATAATCCGCCAAGTGCCATCGTTAACACCTATTTTAAGCTCTACGATGTGGCGGCCGCCGGTGCAGGCGATATCGTATTGGATTTGCCCATTGTGGGTAAGCAAATTGATACAAGTCAACTCAAGATTCTTACCAAAGGGGAACGTTTTGCTCATCTGCCTTGGGCCTATAAATCCGAGCTGCCAACAGAATTAAAGATCAAAATCCAGAAGGTTTTTCTTTCCCTGAAAAAATCGCAGGAAGGCCGCAAAGTACTGAAAAAAGCCCGCCTGACAAATATCGTGCGTGCGGTCGACACCGATTTCGACCCCCATCGCCGCATTGTGCGTGAAGTGTTGGGCGAAATCTATTGATCATCACGCCGCCCGCTTAATTCGCCCGCTAAGCCCTTTAACAGTTGACCCAATCATGAAACGGTTTGTACCGTCCGGAATCTACCGGCATTGTGATATAATTCGTGTAAAGGGGGGGACCGGGCAGGATGTAGCGGCTTGTAAAAATCGTGCTACACGTTGATGCCCGGTTTGTATGGATCTATCCCATACCGGTGAGCATCATGCGAATAACCCAATGGGGTGTGGTGTTTTTCACCGTTGCTGCTGCAACGGCTCTGGTCTATATCGTTAAGCCTTGCACCGGTGTAAATACACCGCTGATTATGGGTGTTTTCCCCGAAGAAGGCGGAAAATCCACCATATCCGCCGGTATCATCGTACGCAAAGATGCCGGTATTCGAAACATCTCGGATTTGCATATTTTTGTCACCTGTTTATTACGCCAGGGAGGTTTAAGGGATGGCGATTATGAAGTCCGTTTTGAAGCCCATCCACCTACCGCGATTGTGGCGACATATCATGGTCTATGGGACGCGTCGGCGGCCGGTGCCGGTGACGGTGCGTTGGATTTGCCCACGGTCGCCACGCAAATCAATCCCGAGGCTATGACCTATCTGGCCACCGGTGAGCAGTTCGCTCATCTGCCCTGGGCGAGATGCCGGCGAATTTGAAAAAGTCCATTAAATCCGCCCTGTTGGGTTTAAACGACACGCCCCACAGGCGTATCGTGAAGGAAGTTCTTGGTGAAATGTATTGACAAATCAAGTACGAATTACCAAAATAGTCGGCTTTGTCACGGCTATGTAGCTCAGATGGTTAGAGCGCGGCACTCATAATGCCGAGGTCGGTGGTTCGATCCCACCCATAGCCACTATTACCTTCTCCCCGGCTGTCGTGCAGCGTCAAGTTTCAGGGTGAACCCGGTCAATATGGGGCACCCTTTGTGGTTTTTCGGATCTAAAACTAAATGTCCCTATTTGATTTTGACAAAGAGCCCGACCGCTACGCGGTCATGGGAAATCCGGTCACGCACAGTAAATCGCCGCGTATTCACGCCTTGTTTGCCGGTCAGACAGGTCAACGGTTGTGTTATGACGCCATTCAAGTGGATCCAGGCGGATTTGCCCAGGCAGTGGGAAATTTTGTAGCCCATGGTGGCAAGGGCCTGAATATCACCGTGCCGTTTAAAGAGGAAGCCTTTCGGTTGGTAGACCATACCACCGACAGGGCGGGCCATGCCGGCGCGGTCAACACCATTACCGTCAAGCGGGACGGCTTATACGGGGACAACACCGACGGGATCGGTCTGGTCAGGGATATTGCCCGCCATGGGGGCGAGCTTGCCGGACGTGAGTTGTTGTTGCTGGGTTGTGGGGGCGCAGCCAGGGGAATCATCGCACCCTTGCTGGCACAGGCTCCGAAACGGTTGTATATCGCCAACCGCACTGCGTCCAAAGCCATGGATGTGGCCGCGCTTTTCCTGCAACAGGGTGACGTGCAAGGTGGGGGCTTTAGCGAGCTGCGTGGCCGGTTTGACTGGGTCATCAATGCGACATCCGCCAGCCTGCACCATGAATCACTGGCGTTGGCGACCGATATCCTCAACAGCGGCGCCTGGTGTTACGATTTAATGTATGGGCAGCTGGACAACCCGTTTGCCGCATGGGCCCGACAAGCCGGTGCGGAGAAACTGCTCGATGGCTTGGGTATGTTGGTGGAGCAGGCGGCGGAATCATTTTATATTTGGCGGGGAGTCATGCCGGAAACGGCAGCTGTTTGGGAGGTTTTGGGTGGGAAAAGCTGAACGCATTAAACGGCGGCGACAGCGGTTGCGAAATAGGCGCATGCACACCAGCGGCAAGGCCAAACGCTGGCTTTGGGGGGTGACGGTATCCGTGATTGGTTTGCTGGTGCTGGCGGGGTTTGTTCCCGACTCTTCCCACAGCCTGGACAGTATTGTCGCGGACCGGGGCTATCTCACCGTTGTGACCCGAAATTCACCGACCACTTATTACGAGAGCCGGGACGGGCTGACCGGCATGGAATACGAACTGGCCCGCTCCTTTGCTCGATTTCTTGGCGTCAAGACCAAGTTTCTGGTTAAAGATAGCGTCAATGATGTCATATCCGCGTTGCATGCCGGTGAAGGTGATCTTGCCGCCGCCGGATTGATCGATACGCAGAGCCGGGCCAATAGTTTTTTAGTCGGACCGGCTTATCAGCAAGTACACCAGCAAGTGGTGTGTTTGCGCGGTGCCAAGCAGCCCCGAAACGTGGATCAGCTCCATAAATTTTCCATCATGGTGTCGGCCAACAGCAGTTACGAAGAGCGGCTGGGTGACTTAAAGCGTCAACATCCCAAGCTAAGCTGGCAAGTCACCTATGATATGGATGAAGAACAAATACTGGAGCAGGTTGCTACAAAACAGCTCAATTGCACGGTAGTCAGTTCAACAATCATGGCCATCAATCGGCGATACTTTCCCGAATTGATTGTGGCGTTTAATTTAACCCAACCGGATAGGTTGGTCTGGATGCTTCCGGGTGATGCCGACGAACTGCATTATGCGCTGAAGCTTTGGTTTGATAACTATCAAAAAACCGGTCGCCTGGCCAACTTGGAACAGCGCTTTTACGGCCACATCGATATGTTCGATTACGTGGACACGCGCACGTTTACCAATCGCATTGGCAAAGAACTGCCCAAATTCCGCAAGCTTTTTATTCAGGCCGAGGAAAAACATCAAGTCAGTTGGACCTTGCTGGCGGCGCAGGCCTATCAGGAATCCCATTGGCGGGTCCAAGCGGAGAGCCCCACAGGCGTGCGTGGCATCATGATGCTGACCCGGGTAACCGCCCGCGAGTTGGGGGTGCGAAATCGCTTGGATCCCCGGCAAAGTGTGATGGGTGGGGCAAAATATCTAGCCCAACTTTATAGACGCCTGCCGGCGGATATTGTTGAACCGGATCGCATGTGGGTTGCACTCGCCGCCTACAATGTGGGGTTGGGACATATACTCGATGCACGGCAATTGGCGCGGCGGGAGAAACTCAATCCCAACCGCTGGAGCGATTTGATGCAGGTATTGCCGTTGTTGTCGAAAAAGAAATATTTTTCAACCCTTAAACACGGCTATGCCCGGGGTCGAGAACCGGTGTTGTATGTGAATAATATCCGTGACTACCGGGATATACTTGAGCGTCATGTACAACTGAAATCGGCGGAAAACTTTCCAAAATCAAAACGATGACCCATACAGCGCCGAAAGTAGGTTTTGTCAGTCTTGGCTGTCCCAAAAACCTGGTTGATTCCGAGTTGATTCTTACCCAGTTACGGGCCGACGGTTACGAGATTGTATCCAGTTATGATCAGGCCCAGGTGGTGGTGGTCAATACCTGCGGTTTTACTGAACAGGCTATTGCCGAATCCCTGCAGGTTATTGATGAAGCCCTGCAGGCCAACGGGCAAGTGGTGGTCACCGGTTGCCTGGGTAAGAACGCCGAGCTTATCCGCCATGCTCATCCCAGGGTGCTGGGGGTAACCGGTCCGCAAGCTATCGACCAGGTACGCGAACTGGTGCACCGGGCGGCACCGCCCCAATTCGATCCGTTTACCAGCCTGGTGCCGTCCACCGGTATCAAGCTGACGCCGCCCCATTATGCGTATGTAAAAATTTCCGAAGGTTGCAACCATCACTGCAGCTTCTGCATTATTCCATCTATGCGCGGCAAACTGGTCAGCCGGCCCATCGATACGGTACTCACCGAAGTCGATGGCCTGGTCGCGGCGGGTGTCAAGGAAATAGCCATCATATCCCAGGATACCAGCGCCTATGGGGTGGATCTGAAATACCCGGCGGGGTTTTGGCGGGGTAAGCCGGTACGTACCCGGTTTGCGGATTTGGTCCGCTGCCTGGCACAATTCCCGGTATGGATACGTTTGCATTATGTATATCCCTATCCGCATATCGACGAAATCATTCCCTTTATGGCGCAAGGCGCCATTTTGCCTTATTTGGATGTACCCCTGCAGCATGCCAGCGCCACGGTACTCAAGCGCATGCGACGGCCGGCGGACAGTGAAAATATGTTGGCGCGCATCGATCGCTGGCGGGAAATCTGCCCCGAGCTAAGTATTCGCAGCACCTTTATCGTCGGTTTTCCCGGTGAGACCGATGAGGACTTCCAGCAGTTGTTGGCGTTTCTGCGCGCGGCACGCCTGAACAGGGTCGGTTGCTTCACGTATTCCCCGGTACAGGGAGCGGCGGCAAACACTTTGGACGGTGCCGTACCCGAACAGCTCAAACAACAACGCATGGAAGAATTGATGATTGTACAGGCCGAGATCAGTGCCGCCAAACTGCGACAAAAAAAGGGTCATACCTTGACAGTTTTGGTGGATGCCATTGAGGACGGCGAGGTGATCGGTCGCAGTTACGCGGATGCCCCCGAAATCGACGGCCTGGTGGTGGCGCCGTTGCCCGAAGGCGGCGTGCAGGTGGGCGATTTTGTTCAAGTGCAGATCGAATATGCCGATGAGCACGATTTGTTCGGTCGTATTAACAGAGTGATAGATTAAAGCAGCCATCCCCGTCTTCGCAGCGCTCAAGCAGCGTAAGTGCCCATTGTACGATGGACGCCCCGTGTAGAAATTGCCTCCCAAGCCGATACATTTAGATGCATGCCATCGCAAATTCCATTTGAATCCCGGTACACTATTTATGAGAAAGCAGGACAAAAAACTCAAGCTCACTGTGCAATTGGGCTTTTGCTTGATGCTGGTATTGATGATTCTGCTGGTTAGTATTTGTTTTCATGAAATTTTGAAATCCAAAAACAGCATTATCAAGATTGTCGAGGAAAACAATGTAAAGTTGAGATGGCCACGCAGATGCGCGATGCCATCCGGATGCGGCAGATTGCGCTTTTTTCCATGATTACCGAGCAGGATCCTTTCAAGCGCGATGCTGAAATTATGAAATTTTACAACTATGCCGGTGACTACCGTCGGGCGCATGTTGGCATGCTGAAATTGATGCCACGCGGGCCAAGTCCGATTTCCTCGCCAATATGAGCCATGAGATCCGTACTCCCATTACGACCATTCTCGGGTATGCGGAATCATCGTTGGAAAACAGTCTAAGCCTGGCCCAGCGTTTGGATTACACCCAGGTTATTATCCGTTCAAGCAAGCACCTGTTGCAATTGGTCAACGATATCCTGGATGTGTCAAAGATCGAGGCGGGAAAACTGGAACTGGAGAATATGGAAATGTGCTTGTTTTCCTCGCTTAATGATTTGGAATCCATATTCGCCAAAATGGCCAAGGAAAAAGGACTGGATTTTCAAATCGTGCACCGGTTGCCTTTACCCCTTCATATTTTCAGTGACCCCACCCGCTTGTCGCAGATTTTAATGAATTTGTGCTCCAATGCCATCAAATTCACCCGCAGCGGTTCGGTATGCGTGACGACATCATGCAATCGTGACGGGCTTTTGGTCATTGAGGTCAGTGATACGGGTATCGGCATGGATTAACAGCAGTTGGAAAAAATATTTAAACCGTTTACTCAAGCCGACGGCTCCATCACGCGTAATTTCGGCGGTACCGGTTTAGGCCTTTCCCTGGCACGCCGGTTGAGCGAGTTGTTGGGCGGTGAACTGATTGCGAGCAGCCAGATACACGCGGGCAGCCGCTTTGTATTACGTTTAAGAAACGTGTTGCCGCGCGGCGTCTGCGGCCAATGGATTGAAGACGTGACGGCAATTCCATCCCAGGTCCAGGCCACGGATTCCGTTCATTTCATGTTAAAAGGCGAGGTTTTGCTGGCCGAAGATAACGAGGAAAACCGTCGTTTGTTCAGTCACTTTTTAGGCAAGTTCGGCATGTCGGTAAGCGCGGTGTGTAACGGTCGTGAAGCGGTTCAGGCGGTGCGTAACAAGACGTTTGACATAATAGTCATGGATATTCAAATGCCCGTTCTCGGCGGCTTTGACGCCGCCAGGATGATTCGCGAGCAAGGCTGCGCCGTTCCCATCATCGCTTTGACCGCCAATGCGCTTAAGGAAGATCGGGAAAAATGTCTACAGACCGGTTTTACCGATTTTATTGCCAAGCCGGTGGAACAGCGGAAAATTTACCGTGTGTTGGCCAAATACCTGGCAAAACAGGCCAACGATGATTCAATTGCGACCTCGACCTTGTTGGATGACGATCCTGAACTTATTGAAATCGTCGAATCGTTTATCGGTGAGCTGACCGGTTATCGGCATGTGCTGCAACAGCAAGTTGCCGCCAATGACTGGCCGGCGCTGATGAAAACCCTGCATGACATTAAAGGCCAGGGAGCGTCTTTTGGGTTTCCCTGTATATCCGATGCCGCGGCTAAAGCGCACGACACATTACGCAATCATGACTATACCGATGTACAGGCGGATATCGCACGACTGATTCAAGTGTGTAATAAAGTCGAACGTGATTTTAACTTGTCGAGTGCGATAGGATAGCCGTTCCCGTCCTACACGGCATGTTCCCACCTTGTGCTGTTACACCTTTTCCCCAACCGGCAGTTGCCGGGTACCGGCAATGATGGCCGTACAGATTTGTTCGAATTGCGGCAACAGAACGTTGACGTCGTCCAGGTTTTCGCATGTTAGCTGAAACTCGATTTGCGCGGCGATTTGGGTCAGCGACGGATAGCCGAAGGCGCCGCCGGTACCCTTTATCTCATGAATACGCGCGCGAACCACGTCCCAGCGCTGTTTGGTAACGGCCGAACGAATCTCGTCCAGACCGTGTTGCAGGGAACAGGCGTATTTGACCAACAGGTCTTCAAATCCTTGTTCCGCCTCCAGGCTGGATTTGATGGACGACGGGCTTGGATCGGTTGTTGCCTGCGTGGCCGTCAAATAGTTGGACAATATGTTCAGAAGGTGTGTTTTTTGGATCGGTTTGGTCACAAAATCGTTGGCGCCGGCCTGGAAACATTTTTCCCGGTCCTCCTTAAATGCATTGGCGGTCAAGGCAATAATGGGTTTGGTATAGCCGAATTGCCGTATCCGCCTCATGGCTGTCAGCCCGTCCATGACCGGCATTTGTAAATCCATGACAATGGCATCGTAGTCCTGCTCGCGCGGCTTCCAATGCCTCGCGGCCGTTGTCCACGCAGTGCACCTCGACACCGGCTTTTTTTAAGTACATGGCGACCAGCTTTTGCAGGGTGATGGTGTCTTCCGCCAATAAAACCCTGCCACACAGCAGACGGTTACTGGCGGGAGGATCTTTAGGTTGGCGTTGATCGCGCACATCGGCGTCGCCGTGGGCCAAGGTATCGATAGTGCCTGTGGCGATGGTCAAAACAAAACAGCTGCCTTGATGCAGGACGCTGCTTGCACGGAGGTCGCCGCCCAGCATGGCCGCCAAATGTTTCGATAGCGATAATCCCAGCCCGGTGCCGCCGTATTTTCGCGTGGTCGAAGCATCCGCCTGGGAAAACGCGGTAAAAATACGGTCCAGGTGTTCCTCACTCATACCGATTCCTGAATCGGTGATGCTGACTTCAATGTGACTGCAATCACAAAGGTATCGCACATCAAGCGTAACACTGCCGCGCTCGGTGAATTTTATGGCGTTGCTGCACAAATTGATCAGGATTTGTTTTACGCGTATGGCATCGGTCTGAATTTGAAATGGCAGTGGATAATGGTAGTTGATGTGAAATGCGAGCCCTTTTTCACCGGCCTGCAGACCGATAATCGATTCGACATCGCGTAAAATGGTAAACAAGGATACATTCATGGTTTCAATGTCGAGTTTTTTTGCCTCGATTTTCGATAAGTCGAGAATTTCATTGATAATCTGCAACAAGTGTTTGCCGTTTTCAATGACGACGCGCGTAGCATTGGTTCGGTCGGCCGGATGTTGGTTATCGTCGAGGAGAGTTTCCGCATAACCGATGATGGCGGTCAGGGGCGTGCGGATTTCATGACTCATATTGGCCAGAAACTGGCTTTTTGCCCGGTTTCCGGCATCGGCTTTATCGATGGCTTGGCGCAATTCCTCATGATAAGAAAAAATTTTGGCGCGCATGTGTTCAAAACTGTCAATTAAGTTGCCGATTTCATCCCCGCCGGCGCGGGGCAACCGGGTATCAAACTTTCCCTTGGCCAGTTCAGAGGCGGTATTGGCCAAAGCGATAATGGGACGGCGAATCAGTCTTTCCTGGGTGGCGATACCGACCACGATGGATATCAGCAGGATAAAGATAATCATGATCAGCAAATTATGGGCTTCGTTCAGCAGATCCTGCTGAACGGGGGCAAGATCGACCACCAATGTCAATTGCGCACGCGGTTTATCGTAGTACACGACATTATGCACCATAGTATGCACGTGCGGGTGATCAAGTGGGGACGGTTGCTCGAACGGATAGATGCGATTTCCCTTAATATCGTCCAACGACAAGCCGATCCAAAGCGGTTGGGAGAGTAAGACCCGGTCGAGGGTGTTGTAAATCTGGGCGACATCGGCGCTATGAATGGGGCTGGCCAGGGATTCCGACAGTAGTGCCATGGCGTTGGCCTGTCGGGTCAGGAATTTTGTTTTACCTTTTTCCAGATAGGAAGGCAGCCAGTACAGTTGCAGGCTAAGGGCGAACGTGCCGGCCAGGAAAAACAGCGGTATCAGCAGTTTTAGCCGCAAGCCCAAATGGTTATTCATTGACATAATAACTGTCAAGTTTCAGCGCCTTGATGGCCTGATAGTCGTTTACCGAGCTTGTACCGATTTTAAGTATGGGGATTTTAGCAAGCAAGGCGGCGCCGGATCGGTTATGCCCCAGTTCCAGCAAGGCCCGGGTGATTTGTTTACGCACAGCCGGGTCGACCCGTGGATGCGCGGCGATGGGGTGTGGATTGAAATGTTCAGATTGATGAATAACGCGCAATTTATCGCGTATGCGTTTCGGTTGCTGCAAGAACGTTTTTTGCACGCCGCCGCCCGCGTCGAATTGTCGCAGTGCAACATTCAGGTAAACCGAGGAATGACTGCGCACATACTTGGCGTTTATTCGGATATGCAGGTTTCGATCAAAAAACGCCCGATTTAACATGGATGCGCCCAAGGCATTGGGTGCGGGAAAATCACGGTCTTACCGTCAAGTTGCGATGGTCGGGTAAAGGGGCTGTCCTTGTGAACGACAATAATACCGAATAGCTTGCGGCCGGTGTCGCGCACCAACGGGATATACCCTTGAGTATTATGTGCTTTTAAGAAATGGTACGGATTCATGTAGGCAAAATCGAATTTCCCACGCAGGAATTCCTTTTCAAAGGCGGAAATGCTTGCCGAGCCGCTGAGTTCCAGTTGCAGGCCGGTTTGTTTGCCGATTTGCGCCAGGATCGGCTTCCACACCTGGGTGATACGTACGGCGCGAAATTGTGGCACCACCCCGAAAAGGTAGGTTTTCTCGACGGCTTGGGCGTGGACCGCCCATAAGCATGTCACCAGTAGCATACCGCAATACAC
>Ga0114931_10003289_pt1 | contig 20483 bp, 17 predicted proteins | sample 2SBtaG_FD_89579 | JGI IMG/M metagenome (GOLD analysis project Ga0114931, IMG submission 89579) | Deep subsurface microbial communities from Kolumbo volcano to uncover new lineages of life (NeLLi) - 2SBTROV14_V59a metaG | ecosystem: Environmental > Aquatic > Marine > Volcanic | place: Kolumbo...
AGTAAATCCAATAGGTCCCTGCACACCAGTCGGTCCTGTTAAACCAATAGACCCGGTAAATCCGATTGGTCCATGCTCGCCAGTTGGGCCTTGTAAGCCAGTCGGTCCTTGTTGACCAGTATATCCAGTAAATCCAATAGGTCCCTGCACACCAGTCGGTCCTGTTAAACCAATAGGTCCAGTGAACCCGATCGGTCCCTGCTCGCCAGTTGGGCCTTGTGATCCAGTCAGTCCCTGCACACCAGTCGGCCCTCTCAAACCAATAGGTCCAGTGAACCCGATCGGTCCCTGCTCGCCAGTTGGGCCTTGTAAGCCAGTCGGACCCTGCACACCAGTCTGACCCGTCAAACCAATAGACCCGGTAGATCCCCGCTCGCCAGTGGGTCCTTGTGGGCCTTGTTGACCCGTATGCCCAGTGAATCCAATTAGTCCCTGCTCGCCAGTTGGGCCCTGTTGACCAGTAGTACCCATAGGGCCTGTATCACCATCAGCACCAGTCGGACCTGTACCCAAGGCACCAGTGGCACCGGTCGGTCCGGTCTGGCCACGGAATCCCATGTTGCCCTGAGGTCCGGTCGGGCCAGTGGCTCCGGTGTTAGTAGCGGAGCCAGGTAATCCAGTAAAACCAGTTGATCCCTGAGGACCAGTCGGGCCAACAGGGCCATATGGTCCTTTAGGTCCTGAGTCACCAGGAGGGCCAGTCGGGCCCCTGGTTATGCAGATGGCCTTCTTATACTTTTTTTCACAGTCAGAGTCAGAGTCAGAGTCACTACTATAACCACTAATATAGGGGTCACTGTCATAATAATCTGACATCTCGACCTTATGTGGGTTATTTTAGTGTGTCACAAAAATAGACTGAATCTGACCAAAACTAAAATGTTTGAAATTTGCTCCAAACAGGCACAGAGTATAAATCTAAATTATAATTATAGATCATATAAACTTGGGTTTAATTACATTTTGAGGATTAAATTATCCTCAAAATTATCATTCATGACTAAATCACGTTTATTCTAGAATAGCATGCTTCATTTGGTGATGAATATTGATTAGCGTCTCACGTTCCAGGATATTGGTAACGTTGTTAGTAACATATTGATCAAGACTATCTTCATTTTCTACTGTGTAAACTCGTTGGATAATTTTAATAGTGTTAGCCTGCTGACATACTAGTTCTGACAACTTCTTATTAAGACTGTTGATCTCGGTTTCCAACCGAATGGCTCGTGTCCAATGTGCAGCGTAATTTTCAATTGTACCTTCTTGGTTCATCTTAATCTGTTGTTCTTCTCTATCCAGTCGATATTGATAATCAGCCTTTATTCTATCAATTTCATCATCAATCTGTTTCTTTTCCAGTCGATCGATGGCCTCACCATCTTTGTCGACGTATTGTATCATATTCAACGGCGGCTCCTGTAACAACGGTGACCATTGCATCATGGGATAAATACAAAATAGTTTGACTCCTGTGTCACTAATTATTTTCTTAACCTTGTTATTAGCGTCTTGATAGTTACTGTGGACGCTAATTGGTATCAACATACCATGAGATCCATTTTGTGGTTCGGTCAGCACGTAACTCATTACAACGAATTTTTGACCAGGAACTTGCTCCACCTTCTGGGGAAGACGAGCCAAACGATGAAGGTATTTTTCTATCTCCAACTCCTCAATCTCACTTTCAAATAGTTGCTTCAAATCTTGACCTCCAGGGTTGGCATCTTCTAAGGTTAAATCAGTGATAGAAGGAGTCGTCATTGGTGTGATGGTACTACTATGAAGTGATATAATGGTTTGGATATGATTTATCTTGAAATATGTCATCATTTTGCACATGAGTATTATTTGAACTATCGAACTACGAAACCTGGGAAGAATGTACTGTTATTAGTTTTAAAGGGTTGCTCAACTATGTTACGAAGTTGTTCCGAACTAGCATCAGGATCAGCAAATGCACTGAAAGGATCTTGCTCGCTGATGATATCACCTGACACACCACCCTCAATGGACCCACTTGAGGTACTTGCGGTATTACTATTAATGATCTTGTTATTATCTATTGCGTTAATCAAAAAGATGAAAAATATAGTAACTGGAATTGTGATCAACAAAGCATCCCATGTCGAATTCTGATCTAATCCTAAGAATCCATAAGTGAAGTTATCTAAAACTCGTGTCCAAAGGGCAACGATAATCCATCCTATCACAATTGATATGAAGACGATTGTGAATATCAATTGTGATGTTGATTGATCACTAGTAGTTCCTAGTAGAGCATAAGTCGACTGTATAGCCATATCTTATCCTGCATTTAGGTCTATCCTTATAGTTTTATTTAATATACTAATCTAGACCAGATCGTAATTTTAAAAACTCTACTATAGTTCAAATTTTTTTCACCTAAAAGAGCCATCAATATTCACAATCCCTAATTAGACCACGACATAAATAGATAATAAGATGAATTGTACTACCATAGATTCCTGCGCTATAACCAAACCTTCAGTAACTGTTACTAAAAGTACACCAATTATAGTGGAAAGAGAAACTGTTGAAAATGTACGTACCATTCGCAGGGTCCCAGTTCGGAGGACATTTCCGGGGAAATTTTATAATGTTGAGAAAGATGCAGTGCGACGTGACTATCGTTCAGTACCTAACCAATATGGTGGTTTTACAACCGGTTTTGTTGACACGCCTGGTAAAATTCGCACTGTCCAACAGGGACAACCCGTTGACATCATTAACTATATCGATGTCATAGAGGAGGGACCCCGCATAGTTCGTCGTGTAACTCCTGCAGTTGTTTCAAAGGTCGTGCCATTATCTTATCAACCAACTATTTTTTTTCCTACTCCTAATCAACAAGATTCTACTCCTAATCAACAAGCTTCCAATAGATTTACAAGTGTTCCTGTCCCAGCTGTTTCACCCAGTCCAATTTCAAATGCAGTGACTAGGACTGTCGCTGTTCCTGTTCAGCCTCAGCCTCAGTCTGTCATTATTAACAATAATCCTACACGGGCAGCCTTTCAACAGCCTTCAAAAGTACCAATAGTTGACCAAGCTCCTAACAACTTCGCTCAATCTACTCAGTCCAGCCCAGTTAATTCTATTCCTCAATCACAAGTTGCATATAGTATTTATTCAAATCAGGAACCGATCACTAATCGGAGTCAAGTCAGTTCGGCCCAGGATCTTACCCCAACACAGTTCCTAGATACACCTAGCAGTGGATTCGCTCGGACCTCTATGCCGCCCTCATTACTAGTAGGGGCTACACATAATGATGCTGCCCCTACCACAGCAGAAACCATACGTATCACTAAAGTTGACAACCCTAAAACTAAATATGGTCAGACCACCACTGCTCAGGTGGATTTGACTAGTCCAATGAATGTTAGACTTCGAACTGACAACGGAATTTCAGTCAACTTGACTAGGCCTGTCGCGCAAAAAAAAATGATAACACCCTGAATACAAATGCTAATCTCAACTTTATTGAGACCCTATTTTCAGACACTGAAGTTACTAAAAACTTTGAAGACACTACTGTCAGTACTAACTTTAAAAACACTACTGACAGTACTAACTTTGAAGACACTACTGTCAATACTGACTTTGAAGACACTACTGTCAATATTGACTTTGAAGACACTACTGTCAATACTAACTTTAAAGACAGTAGTGTCAATACTAACTTTGAAGACACTACTGTTAGTACTGAGAGTAGACAAATAGATATAACTAAAACAGTCAATGATATAGTGGTGGAAGATGTAGAACAAACCATTGAGAAAAAAGATCCAGACTATTTGTTGACTAAACTAAATAATTTCATATCTGGTTCATGTCAAACACCTCTAACTATAGCTGAACTAGCTAGTTTATGTAGCGATCCATCACCTAAGGTGATCGCTCTATTTGGATTTGGTCTTAGTAAGCGCAAGTTGGATCCCAATATCCTATTATTGGCAGGTTTAACTGCTGCTCGTCAGGCACCAGATCTTCTACCAATAGCATTGGCTCTTAGATATCAAGCTAATCCTAATATGTATATCGAACTCAGTGTCGGCAATCTAACTAGAAGTATGCAATTCCACTCTATGGCTTACGTTTATAAGATGATTAGTGATAAGGCTGATTCAGCAGTTATCGATGCTATCATAGTCATGTTATATATCAGTGGTGCAACTGATCATCTGCCAGTAACTAGCACTACTGGCGGTGGTATTGACACGGAATCTATAGAAAATTTGGTGGAAAGTGTTAGTGTCAGTGAATGGATAAATGGCAACTACCAATCTATCCTTATACAACTCAAGGAAGATAACTACTATGTAAAGATGGATCCGACCTTCTTGGCCCAAATCGGTACTTTGATGGATCGACCTGACCTAATTTCTAAGGCAAATTGCAATAATCCCTATCACCTAGTGAGTTTGACTGAAGTATTAAGAGCTTGGTCTCAAAATGTACTGGAATCAATAGTTAATGGCAAGCATGGTAATCAATTCTACTGGTGTCGAGAATCTGATCAACAGTGTCAATACTATGGCATGTATAGTTGGTCCAGACTTAAGCCATTGAGAAAAGCTCTCAGTTACTTCAACTGTCAGGCCTTCTTCATTATTATAGCCAGCGGTTACATACCTGATTATTCCCTAGTGAATGAAATGATAATTCATTATCAAAACTACCAGTCCTACTCCGTGTTAGTAGCTCTGATTTTGAAGATGTTGGTAGAGTCAATCAAGTATGGTGCTCAATTGGACAACTATCAGTTCGACATACTACGCGCTATAAACTCGGTTAGTTCTCAACAAGTAGCCACTGCCTATACTGAACCACATTGGCAGAAAGTGTGTAGACTTCCAGATCAGAGCAAAAACAAACTGAGGGGTTGGGCTAGTCAACTAGATTTGGATCCACACATGCCTCCTTCCGACATCTGTCAGGAGCTCCAACGAATTTCTAGACAGGATATTGGGTCCCTGAAGGAAGCAGCTATCCGTCGACAGATGCTCAGGATTAGTACTGAAGTCAGCTCCCCAGATGAAGTTATTCAGGGTGTTAATCAGAGAGCCTTGTTATGCCGAAACCGAGCCATGGAACAACAACGGGGTCTAGATCCTTATGCTGTCGCTGACATGGATATGGCTTTCTACCGCGATCAAGATGGTGGTGTCTACTGCTACACTAGTGATAAATTCCAAGAGCTAAAACGTGATGGTACTAATCCTTTGACTCGTCGACAGTTACCAGCTAGCTTCCTTCGACAATTGTCAGAAAAACAAACACAGATTGAGGCGGCCGGGCTACCCGATCGGGACAGTGGAAATATTCCTCCAACTTACGAGGAGACAATAAGATCACTGCGTAATAAGGACCAAATCAGCAATGACCAAACCATAATGGTAGAGAATCAGTTCTTCCAAACTGGTCGGTTATATGGAATAACTAAGAAAATGATTGATTGTTTGGAAACATGTCAATTCGAACAGATCCTGAAGGCGATCGGTTCTGATCAAGACGGTAGAATCAACTTGAAACCATTAACTCCTTCCCACCAAAGAGTAACCTTTATTAGAATAGCCTACCAACAAATTAAGGAGAACCCTGACAAGATTGAACAATTATTTAGTCTGATCATATCAGAGTCACAGTAAATTTATATATATTCATAGTTAAACTATGAATATTAACTAGACTAGACGATTAACTGGTTAACTAAATCAAGTAACTAAGCCAATTAGTTAACCGACTAGCAGCAGAAGTTAGATTATAACTTACTTCTAAGTGATTGTTAAATGGATTCTGATTGAAGCATTGCCATATCCATGAACCACTACTCTGAGGAGGTAGACAGTAACAGTAAGACTGACTACCAATCATACAACCATCTGGTCCGGATACAGGATAAGAAGACAAGAAGTTAGAATTCTTAAGATCGTCATACTTGACACCACATTCAGAACCGATCACAGCATCTTGTGGACATTGAGATTGGGAATGAATGCAGCCCCAGTATATCTCTGGAATGGTGTTGATGAGACCCAATGCTGTGTAGTTAAGACAACCACATAATACATTGCGGTTTATCTCATAGTCGGAATAACTACAACCATTTGTATCTAAACGGTTGGGATTAATCTCTTGGTCACATGCCATAATATGTATCTTGTCCAGCTCGACCGGAACATATTCAGGGCAGTCAGTTTGAGCCAAAGCTAAGGATGAAATTATCAAAATGAGCCAGTACCAAGATTTCATACTGATCAGTGTTAGGTTTTAATTTGAATACAAAATCGGCTTAAAGTTATTAATATAGTTTTAAACAAACTGATTATCAATATTGACTCAAACTAAATTCGAAATTATCAGTATAAACTGAGAAAACGCTAAGTAAAAATGTTTGTCATTGATAGAATCGCTCGCAAACATCAAGCACCTGTCCTAATTCATATTGGGGCTGGCTCCGGGCAGGTTCATAACACTGTCCCTCATTACGTTGTAAAATGGAACTGTTTTGCTACTTTGGTGGAACCGTTTCCAGATCGAATGGTTGAGTTGACGCGATTGTATGAGAGCTTAGAAACTAGACAGTCCCATAATCTAAGCTTGTCTCAAATAAACACCAATAACTCTCGTCTCAAATTTGAACAAGTGGCAATATGCAATTCACCTGAGGATGGTGCGATCACCATGTACCGCAATGATAAACATTGCTCACTTCTTCCTCTTCAAAATTGCACTGAAAATGTAGTGAAAGCCATTACTTTGCAAGATTTAATGAATTCATTTATTAGCAGTAAAGATTCTAGGGTTGATGTGGTTTGCATTAATACCGACGGATACGAATGGGAAATTCTGAAACAGTGGAACTTTGAGAGACATATGCCCTATTTATTCGAAATTAGTTTGGACAAGTCAACCAATCAGATTATGGAGAAAATAGAAAATCTGTTGAGATCACGAGATTACAATATTTTTTATCGAAGTAAGTTGTATGCCTGGCTGCAAATTCCTGATCCCCAACAAGATTCAATAGAATATGAGGACGGTAAAGAAACCTGGCAGTTTATAGTTGACCGACGTAACGAATTTAGTCAGATCAGCCCTGATGAAATGTTCAAACTACGAAAGGACATGAAGTGGAGCCTAAATTATCTGCCTTTGTGTTTTGGTCCTTCTCGAAAATATCTAATTCTCAGTCATTATTCTCTGCAGGTACCAGGTCATCATACTGTAGTGGTTCACAAGCATGTTCAGATTTACGATGCAGTCTTCTTGGCCAGTCAAATTATTAAAACGCTAAAATCTGAGATTAATTGTCTGGCCTGGATCGGCGAGAAGGAGATCGACCTAAATTATCTACCAGAGCTATTACATCTTGCCCCTGATGTGGTGCAAGAGAAATTTGGCATCGTTACTGGATCGGTGCTGGAGTGGCAAAAGTTAAATATGGATCGTTACGGCTTAAACATGAAGGATGGTAAGAACTGGACCAGTTTGAGCAAGGATTTTGACAAGCTGAACAATCAGAACCGAGCTAAAATCTGCGACCAGCTATTGGAAGAGATTCGTCTCGGTCGTTTAGTTTTGAATAACAATGAACTAATTCAACTACTTTATGAATCCTACTTGGGATTCTGGTGGTACAAGAATGAGAAAAATGAGTATCCGTTACGAGAACGGTCGTTGCAAGCTGCCAAGATCATCCATACTTTGCACATGACTTATGGCTTAGAGGTGGCTGATGTTTATTGGAGTAATCTGGTCTACGCTGGTATCACTAACCCCAGTCAAGAGCAGGATGAGGAAATTGAGGATGAGGAAACCGAGAATAAGGAGACAGAGGATGAGGAGATCAAGGATAAGGAGATCAAGGATAAGGAGATCAAGGATGAGGAGATCAAGGATGAGGAGATCAAGGATAAGGAGATCGAGGGTGAGGAGATAGAGAATGAGGATTATAAATTGGAATGTGAAAACTACTATGACTACCATTCTATTCTGACTTTGATGTAAGAAAGATAATAAAGTAATTAACTGCCGGCAGTTAATTCTATAGAATAATTTACAGGATAATAGGAGTATAACCGAAATACAAGAAATCATCGGCGTACAGTTCATTAATGATTTCAATCATCTCGAGATCAAAGTGAGATAAATAACAATAAGTTGCAGCTGGTCTGGATTTAGCACAGTGAAATATCTGAGCAGCATCAGGTGTCCAACCTATGCTCTTACAAAATTGAGTGTAATCTTCATCTAGTTGTTCTTGTCTAAGTATGTAGTTAACTCGAGGTTTTCCTCTAGTGTCAGTAATGAAACAAGTCATTGGTGCAAAGTGGATCCCTACTGGCTCCAATGGTCTAAATTTAGACACGTCCCTACGAGCCATTGTAACCCACTTTCTCAACTTATTTTTAACCAGATCTTGGAACGATCCTTTAAACCATTTAAAACGGCTGTGTTTAGTTATACCATGTCTGGTATAGTGTTTAGTACGTTGATTAAATAAATATGCCGAATATATCCGATCGTAGGGATTGCGGACTGATATGACCACCTTGCTGTTAATTGAGAGATGTGGTTGCACATATTGGTAGTAAAGAGCGGTATGAGTATGATCAACACCATCATTCATTTGCAAAAACTCTCGCCAGTCCTCAGCTGCACTACTCTTACTACGTAAAGTTAATCTGAGGGCACTACCAGCAGCCTTAGGAATGTGAACCATTATGATAGTAAACCCATCGAACTTAGCGATAATCATGATTTTTATAAAGATATAAATTTTATAAGTAAATAAAAATAGATGATATCGGAGCTTAATCCTATTAACTTTAAGGTATCATTTGGACCGACCAGATATGTTCTAGGTAGCACTATTGACCGCACTGATCTGAGCAAACCAGTGGAATTTAACTGGTCTTCGGATCCTAGTAAGTACTATGCGGTGGCAGTGTACAACATAGATTATTATGTAGTAAATGAGTTAATTGAATAATAATCTTAAATTGGGTGACGCGGTGTTTCCATATTGGCTACTTAGTAAAAGTAACCATAGTGGTACCATTGGTATCACCTTGTATCAGCAAAACATGGGTCAAATTTCAGACATCCTAGTTGGTTCTCAACAGCGGGCGCAATTTTCACCAATTTCAGATATGATTATATCTGCGGGATTTCATATAGTTTCTACCTTAATAGTTTCAATTAGTAATTCTGTATCTAGTAAGGACATCGTTAATCCTATTATCTTGCCACGTCCGGCTCAAACTAATCCTACACAGTCGGTTAAACATAGTTATTATCCGGTCAATACACCGTTGACTGAAGAGGAATTGCCGTTGCGTGTTGCATGTAATGGGTGGGCAGACTGATAGTTGTCTGCAACAAGCCGCAGGGAAGCAAACTGTGGACGGTAAGGCATGCACTAATCAGTGGGCAGTCTGTCATTCTAGAATAAAGGGTGTCGGTAGGCTGGAATGTGGTCGTTATATTGATTGGTCTGAAGTACCAGATAGTGAACTAAGATCATATGCTGTTTACAACTCAATATCTATACCCTCTCCTTACAATAGGGATGTAATGTTAGCTAACCTTATGGCCTGGAAAGCTAGCTTTGCAGGTCAACACTGATGACTATTTCATCATTCTATAAGTGGTCTCCTGATGACAACTACATCATCATTTCACAAATTTATTGAGTGTAATTGAACATACTTCAATAATTGTGTACATTGTACACAATTATAGTCAGTCTTAAAATATAAGACAATTATAGTCAATCTTAAAATATAAGACAATTATAATCAGTCTTAAAATATAAGACAATTATAGTCAGTCTTAAAATATAAGACAATTATAGTCAGTCCTAAAATATGAACACACGAATTAGTTATACAAATGAGGAAAAACTAGTCGTTACTTTGGGTGATCATGTATTGAGGGATTGTCAGTCTATAAGTTATGAGATGTCTCAACAAAAACCTGTATTTGTTTGGCCTATGATAAGTGATAAGTTATATACAATAGTGTTAATTAATTTAACTAATAATTATGTTAACTATATGGTTATAAATTATGATCTAGATGGTGACAGAAATAATGATATTATCAAGTATAAAGCACCACAGAAGACTCGAAACATTAACCGCTATGTGTTTATGGTATTCACACAAGTACAAAGTTTGAAAGTGGTAAATCAAATAGATCGAAGTATGTTGAATATAGAAGAATTAAAGAGAAAAGGATATTTAACCATGATTCATGAACTAAAATTTACAGTATTTCCACCACGCCAAACTAAGTTAGTCAATGTGAGTTCAAAGGACAAAAGAACTTTTATCAGAGTAGGTGATAATAAGATAACAAACAATGGAAAATGGTTATATGGTGATATCTCTTGGAAAGATCAAATGTATATCGTTAAAAAGAAGTTAGGAAGTGGATCCTATGGTTCAGTATATCAGATTAAGTTTCTGAGAGATCCACGACAAGAGTTTAATACAGCGTTAGGTACTGTCAATGGTAATATTTATGCTTTGAAGGTGATAGAAATCCCACCAGAGAAGAATGAGAGGTCAATTAGATCCGAGGTCGAAATATGGGCACATCTTTCAAAAACAAACGCTTGCAAGTCGGGTTACATTGCCTGTTTGTACGCAGCCGAGATAATTAGTATACATGGCCACAAATACGCCCTTCTGTATATGGAGTACGTCAGGGGTCTGACTATAAAGGATTATATTGAAGAATATTTCAGTGATGTGACTGTCCCAGTCGAAGTAGTTATGAAGATATTCGGTAACTTGATCGACATATTTAATTACATCCATCAAGCAGGGATTAATCACAGTGATATCAAGGATGAAAATTTAATGATTGTTGAGGATCCTGAGAAACAGTTCCCAGCATTTACAGGCATTAAGGCAATAGACTTTGGTCTGTCTTGTTTGGAGCCAGGTCGAACTGATGCTAAATTACTAAATGTAGAAAAATGTAATACTGAATACAAAGGCTCGGCTATTTTTTCTGCACCAGAGGCATTCGTAAAGGGCATGCCTCGGGTGAAATTTGCCGGTGATGTGTATTCAATTGGTATAGTAATGTACATAGTGATAGAGAAGAAACTACCTTATCACCGGAATAAATACGATCGTAGAAAATTGAGTGGATACGATTTATTTAGGAGATTATATAACAGTGGTCTAGTACCAAATTGGACTTTGTCCTATCCTGAACAAAACATCACTAATATGGTAGTAAGAGCAATGGATTATAATCCGAGGACTAGAATAAGCTTGCAAGAACTGAAACTACAATGGGATAACATAGTGACTATGTTGGAATTGAGTTTGTAGATCGTAGATAGATTGATTGTATGACATACAATTAATATTTTTTATTCAGATTAGTATTATAAATCACCTCTGGCGATCCTGAAGATTTATACAAATTACTTTACTCATCTGGTGATGGTAATTCATCTGGTGATGGTAATTCATCTTTCTTCTTACCTCTTCATCTTTCTTCTTACCTCTTCATCTTTCTTCTTACCTCTTCATCTTTCTTCTTACCTCTTCATCTTTCTTCTTACCTCTTCTACTGAACCAGATTACTAAAATAATAATGAAGATTGCCAACAGTATAACACCGATAACGATGGCGATGATAGCTCCTCTATTGACACCATTGTTATTATCTTGTGTACTGTCGCCATTCATATCTTCACTGTCAGTATCAGTATCATCATCGTTAGTTTCACCACCTGAGTCAGGTGGCGATGATGGGCTGCAAGATGTCGTACTGGTTGTACCATCAACTCTGAAAAATACCGTGTCGCCCTGGGTTCCAGATGAAACTAGAAAAGTTGAAGTTTGTTGAATACTAGCTGGTCCAGTATTAGATGAACCTAAGTAAGTACCTTCAGGAACAGATAATTGCATCAACCCTGTGGCACCTGGTTGTACTACAACTGTATCACTAGGATTACTACAAGATGATGTTGGACAATTCAAGATATTTATTGGATCTGTGAAGCAGTTCTGAACAGATAAGTCAACACTGATAATTCCAGCGGTGCCACATGATGTAGTAGTTGAACATTTTACACCAGAATCACTGATATTACCAGATATTGTTATTCCAGTGTTAGTAACTGACATGTTCATGCCGTTGAGTTGACTGCTGGTAATATTCTGTATAGTCAACGGCTGACCATTGGTAGTTGTAAGTATCTTTCCTGATGTGTCAGTGAAAGCTAAACCAGGTTTATTGTCCAACATATTAAAGAATATTTGTCCACATGATCCTATAATCAAACCTGTTGAGTTAACTATTGAGTTAAATATTGAATTTTCATAAAAATTTAAAACTATATCTTGTTCAAAACAGCTAATAATTCTAAAGTTAATGATATTACTAGACATTGGACATACACTTGATGCAGGTGGTACAGGATCGCCATTCCCGATACGGGTTGCAAATATCTCATTGGAGTTATTACCACCAAAGTAAGACAATGCCCAAGCATATTCCCTATTACGTCTTCTACCAGATACAATTATATCATTCAAACCAAATACTTGTGTTGGTTTAGTATCATTAGGTGTGCCTTTTGTAACTACACCGATGGTAAAAACTTCTTGACTAGGTAATTGACTTAAACTAACAGGATTACTACGACCGGTTATAGTTATACCTTGGTAACTACACTCCTTAACTTGTGAATCTCTATTGGGTCTTTGCCAAGTTAGATTCCCGCTGCCATCATCAGCTAATATAAAAATATCTTGTACTTCAGTATCACTACAATTAACAACATAAAATTGTGATAAACTATTTCCCATTTATTATAATGTGGCAGCTATTTAATAACCTTGAAAATATTGAGACTGAGACCAACGGGTCGGTCTCAGTATTCCCAAGCTCTATCTATGGGTTACTTTTTGATCAACTTAAAAATAAAAATGAAAATTACAATGAAAATGATCACACCGACTATGATCAAAACCCAGACCCACCATAGTTTTCTAAATGAGCTATCAGGAAAGGGGACTGTTTCGTCAATAGTCTGACTATTTAAAACGTCGCAGGTTGTGGCGGTCCAGCTAATACTACTACTGCTAATATAAAGATTACCATCACTTGTCCCATATCCACTAGTAGTAGTAATATTAAAGCTATCAGATGGAGCATTAGTACCAATGAATGAAACTGTCAACACCGGAACAATCCACACATCAATAGATGCACCGTTTGGTATAGGTAGATTAGTATTAACTACAGAGCTATCATTTAAAGTTATACACAAAATAAGATCACTATTAGTGCAGTTGATTAGTGTTACTTGTACTAAATCATTACTAGCACAACTATTAGAACATGACATATTAAGACAGCCAGTAGTACAAACACCATCTGGTGAAAAATAGTAATTTCCCAATGCATCATCAGATGTGATAACCGCCAATGGTGGTGGCGGTGCATAACCGCGTCGTTCTGTATTGCTACCCAATATCACTACATCACCCCTATTCTTGAGACCATTTACATTACTCTGTTGACATGAATCTAATTTAGCCTTGGTAATCCTTGCTGAATCCCATCTAGTTGTCGTATCCTTGGTCGGTGTGACAAAATACTGTGTATTGGAATTACAATTGTAGTAGTTAGGTTTCAAAGCAATATCTTTAGTAATAGATTCAGTATTAGTGGTCATAGTATAGTTTTGGACCTATTTTAGATAGGTTCAAATTTACATAAACTAGATCTAAATTTAAAATCCAAATCATGCTAGTTCAGCAGCCTCTTCCAATTTAGATGCCTCACCACCTTCAGCCTCAGCCTCAGCCTCAGCCAAACCGCCTTCCCCTTTATTACCTTCCTCTGTATCACCTTCCTCTTCATTACCTTCCTCTTCATCACCTTCCTCTTCATTACTTTCCGATGTCTCCTCCCTTAACAATGCATCTATACCTTGTTCTTGAGTATTTTCTTCCTTGCTACCAGATCTAAAGGAGATGTAAATAACGACAATAATTAATATAATAATACCAATTACTATTAATATTATTACCCAACGATAATGTGATATAAATGTACTACCTCCCGTATTATTAGTATTACTACTGTTAACCATAACACCGGAGTTACACATGGCAGAATTGTTGATTTGTATGCCCATATCTGTATCAGGGTTGACATTAATGAATTTGCCATTGTCACTGACACCCACAATATAAACATTATTGGTATTAAGCGGAGCATTTGACCCATTGAATGTCACTTCGGTACCAGGAATAAATCCAATAGGTAATATATTACCTGTAGCTATACAAACACCAGTAAATTGGAACATATTATTAGCTTTAATCCACATTTGTATATCATTGGTAGTACAGTTAACGATAGTTACATTCTGAATACCACCAGGTTGTGTATCACTATAATTACTAACAAAAGTATCAGTAAACCACAAAGCTTCAGTAGGATGATCAGACGTCCACCCGAAGGCCACGGTAGGATCGGCTGATAAACCTGTACCAAAAGGTATAGTAATTGGTGAAATAATTGATGCTGCTAGGCTTCCTGTCGGACCCATACCGTAAACGCCAACTGCTGGTAACGAGACAGTATTTTGACTAAATGGTCCGCCATCTGTTGTTATCTTAAATGTTATAATTTTAAAGACTACCCATTCTCCCGAATCAGTGTCTATTTCAGCTATTTCTGAGACGTTACTAGTACCATTAATGAATGTTACCTCAGTGCCTTCATCATCTGACATTATTAATTAACACTATTTTTAGTAGTATCAATATTAAATTTAATAAAATACCGTCAGGTTTCTCATCTGAGATTATTAATTATCACTATTTTAATAGTGATAAAAAAACCATCAGGGCAAAAAGTCTAAATTGTTAACGAATCTACCGAATCTGTCCACAAAACCAGGACTATTAGCTGACTGCGCTGGACCGCTAACTTGACCAGCAGAAGTTGGAATAGCTGTCTGACTGCTAGATGAAGTGGTGGCAGCGCTGATAGGTGGGGTACTAGGCTGAACTAAATCTCCAGTAGGCTGACCTATGGTTGAGATGTACCTAGGATAAGTCTGTATGAAACTATCTGTCACTGGTTGCACACCAGGCCGAATACCAGCCATACCAGGCTGAATACCAACCATACCGGGCTGAATACCAACCATACCGGGCTGAATACCAACCATACCGGGCTGAATACCAACCATACCAGGCTGAATACCAACCATACCAGGCTGAATACCAACAGTTGGTGTAGTCTGGTAAGTTTTAGTAAGTGATTTAGGTTGAGATGTGACCTGACGACCATAAGATTTGTAAACTAATAAACCAATAATAATCAAAAAGATAACAGCAACAACAACGATAATGATCAAAATCCAGGGCTTACTTTCCACTGCACCGCTGTTATCGGTATCAACAGGTTGGTTGGAAGCATCACAACTAGTGGTGCCAATGTGGTTGGTACCAACAAATACTCGATTAGCCTGATTAGTCACAGTATAACTAACATTCATACCATCAGTGCTACCAGAAGGATCCTCACTCTTGAATCCAATGATTACACCATTAGCTACAGCCACTTTCAACGTACCGTTAGCAGGTAGATAAAGACCAGTGGCTACGAACATCCGATTACTACTCACAAAGAGCTCCAATGGTGTATCAGTACAATTCAAAAATAGTTGGTCAACAATCCGTCCAGTACCACCACTGCAACCAGATGAGCTAATCGTATCTGATCTGAAGTAGACCTCAGTAATAGGTAAATCCGAAGTGTAAACGTAAGGCAGAGAACGATTATTATTTACAGCTGAGACTCGGAATGCTGCCGCATTGATCATTAACGTGGTCTGGATCCCATTAGTGGTTGATGTCACAGGAAGAACTGGAACACCAGTCCTTGCATTACTCGGTATGCAAGAAATACTCTTCCAGCGACCATCAACCCTTTGTTGCAGGATCCAGTTGCTGCTAGTGATGTTGTTAGTATTATCAATGCCAGCTGAGCAACTCTCTGTTGGTGTGTCAAAACAGTTAAAAGCTGTAAAGATGCCAGTTGGACTAGCCTGACAAACCATGGCCTCGGTACCTACTTGATCTGGACCCACAAATAATCCAAACCCACTAGCTGGGGCAGGAATCATTAATGCTTCACCTATAGTATCAGAAGAATTTCTAAACCCGATGGTAGTGCCTACCATTATAGCAAACACCATGGTGTTCTTATTCTCGATGGGGTAGGCTGTGTTAGTTAAAGTTGATACGAAGGTAGGATCATTAGGATTGTCATTGCTAATTCTAGTTTGGACTAACAAGTTTATTAACATACCATTGCAGTTAGCTACATCAACGATACTGATACTACCTCTAGAATCGGAGGCCTGACCGACAGTGCAGGACGAACCGCTGACGAAGGGACGACTAGGCTGGAACCAGACTTGGGTGGGTGGCTTGAGAGAAGTATACAGGAAAATCACAGGTGTAACTCTGGCCTGGTTGTTACTGGGAAATCTGAGACGATATATGGCATCTCTTGCATTGTTAGGAGGAAGTGGCACGGCAGCAGTACCACCGGAATCTACAACTATATTATCACCATTATTATCTTGTACAGGATCCCATACTATGATATTTTGAGTTTGTGTTTCATTTGGATTAAAGATTTCCAAGTGACCATTCACAGGATAACAATTACCAACAGTAAAGATTGTTTCACGAATCACAAAATTAGTTCCATTACTACTACCACCACCACCGTTGACTGAACAACTATTAGTACTGATAGTATCAGAATTTACAAATATATCATTGTCATTTCCATCAACCTGATAGATATTATCAGGTGCATCCGGACCTGAGAAGGATATTTCAGTATCTAATGCTATGTATACACTTATTGGTGTTATCTGATTAGAAGGAATAACCAAACTAGTAGATCTCATACCACCTGTACTAGACCTAACATTTAGTGTAACATTGCTATTCAAACAGTTTGTGATAGTCAATTCAGTTAATCTTTCACGACTATTACCTCCTCTGCATCCGGCACTACTGACTTCACTATTTTCTCTGAAAAATATATTATCTAGTTCTATATCCGATGTATAAATATAAGTACCACTAGTAGATGTTCCTAAGTTGTTAGATAATCTAATTGCACCAGTTGCTCGAGATGGTTGGAAATCAATTTCACCACCAGGTAAGATAGGTCGGCTTATATTGACGTAAGGACTGGAACTAAAGGCCGAGGCTTGTTGTATCCGTAGAAATTCATTATCGTCTTGAAAACAGTTATGAACTGTAAAACTCATATAAATGAGTTACTTTTTTAAAAATTTTAGCCTATGGGGCTATTTTATAACCTCATAATTTATTAACAGACCAAGTTAAGTTTACTATTATTATTTTAATTTGTTTAAATCGTCTTTTTCTATCTCAGCTTTACGCTTACCTTCGGCCATTTCTAATTCGATTTCTTGTTTCTTTTTGTCATCTTCACCTTGTCTAGTAAATAACAGTATCAACAGGATAATACCAATTACTGCGATGACTGCGATAACTATACCAATGATGAGACCCAGATTAACGCCACCGCTAGTATCTTGTGAATTATTTCCATCATCTCCGTCATTTCCATTATTTACTGGCATAACACCAGTACTAGGTGTTATTGTTGTTGAGGGAATACCACATGAAGTTGGATCTGTGCTGACTTTAGATGATGTTATATATAGATTTTGACTATTACCATTCTTAGTAGTCATAGTTTGGCTCTTGCCTATATAATGACCTTGACTATCTTGGAAGGATAAAACTGTAGACTCATATACATTTACTACGATACTAGTGCTATCAGAAATTACTAAATTGGTAGTTGCTGGTTGAGGGACATTTTCTGAGAGATTTACTATATAAGTTGAATAAATAGTGATATCACCACCATTACAATTATATAGTAACACTGTTATTACTAAACTAGATTCCTGCATAGTGTTAGGATCTATACTTGTAACAGTATTGTTACTAGTGAAATTTATTGTAGCATTATCAGGAACTGATACATTGCTATATATGAATGGATTTTGTAAAATATTATTGACATTGACTGACAATGTCTCCACGTTAGATGGTGTTAAAATCGCCGTCATACCATTACCAACCATATTACTACCAGATACATCGACATAATTTCCTGATGAATTCAACATTTGGACAGTGCCGGATTGATCAGATTCCACTATTAAATTATTTGTGATGATAGGAGGTGGTGTTGGTGTCAAACACATTGCGGCATTGTTGATTACATAACTTTCCTGGATGAGCAATGTAACGGAAGATAGCGTATTTATATTAGAAATACTAATTAAATCAAACCGTTCTGCACTGAGTTGGGTACCATATTTATCAGTTACATAAAATTCTGTATCATGGCTTACACTCAACACATTTGTTGTTGTACTATTTTTATTAACTTTAATTGGTTGAAACGAACCACCTGGACTATAGTTAAAATATTGCCCAGTGCTAAGACAATTGGATACATAAACATCAATAATACCTATACTACAGCTTTGGCTATTAACACTATTAACACCATTATTAGATTGCACAAAATATAATTGATCGGTGGTATCAGTAATTTTACCACTCTTCTTACTTATAGTTTTTCCTGAAAGTAAATTTGATAAATAAATTTTAGCACCAATAGTTGCAGTAACAGTAACTGGTATCGGTTGAAACTGATTATCAGAGCTTGTGAGTGTTCCTATATCTTTAGTTCCTGTTGTTTCATTGACTGTAGCATCTCTGTTGCTACAATCTGTAATTTTGACACTAGTTGTAAGGGGTGAGGATGGTGGTGATCCGGCACCTGTTCCACCTCCTGACCCAGGATTGGTAGGTATTAGTGTCGGTTGTTGTACAGTTATGCTATTTGTTAATATATCAACTTCAAACACATAGCCTTGACTAAGATTTTGTATTACAGCACCACCTATCAGATTTCTCGTACCTTGTTCCAAAAATCCAAATGGTGTACCGACCCAGATATTATATATAATATGTTTACCATCATTCAGTGGCGGTACACTATCTTCAATAACTCGATTAGCTTTCATATTGTAACCTTGCACTACCATTGTCACTGTTGAACTACTCTGATTACTAATTCTTAATTCTATAACCATATCGATTGTATTCATTGGTATGCCTGCTGGTGCTGTGCTAGTTATTACGCTATTGACACCCCATGTCAGTACAGATCCATTCGGAACAGCTATATTACTATATATAAATGCATTTGAATTAATATCTGGATATTCTATCTTAATAGCTGTAGTTGCCTTAAATTCAAATGTAGGATTACTTATTATTAATATATTTTCTCCTATACAATTTGCCGTCATATTGCTACATAGAGTGACTATTTCACCATTCGTTGTAACAGCATTTACTGGTGGATCTGATTCAACATCATTAGTCACAAATATAGAAATGGTTTCTAAAATCCCTACTCCTGTAGTATTTACTGGTAAATTAAGAAAAGATCTAGGATCATTGGCTATTACAATGCTGTTTGCACTAGATTTAGCAAAATCTGTTGTAGTAAGATCTATAGATAAATTTCTCGCTATCGTACTTCCACTACTTCTAGTTCTACTACATGATCCTATTTGAATATCTATCATTCCGTCAGTCTCAACCGCTGATATATCATCTTCTTGTCCTGTTATCTGTAAGCCGTCAGTTATCGTATTATTTCCATCATTAATTCTAAATGCAACCATGACACCTATTGCTAAGTTAATAGTCTGTACATCATTAGATCTAATTTTCAGATGTGTCGAGATCAATCTACCAGACCTAGTCTCTAGTAGTAACACAATGTCATCGTTTAAACAGTTGTAAATAGTCACTTCTGATAATCTTTCCACTGAGGGGTCAGGTGAGCAGCTTTCTGAACTAACTTGACCTCGTTGTGAGAAAAATATGTCAGTTAACCCTAAATCTGATGTAAAACCATACACTCCTGACACTGTGGTACCTTTTCTAGATATCAATCTGATCGCTCCTGTTGCTCTAGACTCGAAAAACTGTGCCCCCTCAGCTTTTATCGGTTTTCCTATGTTTTGCCATTCTTGGTATAAAGAAGCCAGTTGTATAACAAGGGTCTCGTCATAACAATTGTGTACCCTAAATTCTGTCATATAATAATTGACTATATAGGACTACTTTTGTAGTTCTATATTTTAGTTCTAAATCGTTCTCTGACTTTAATTCTTAGGTGGCTATCGATTATTGGTTCTAAATCGTTCTCTGACTTTAATTCTTAGGTGGCTATCGATTATTGGTTCTAAATCGTTCTCTGACTTTAATTCTTAGGTGGCTATCGATTATTGGTTCTAAATCGTTCTCTGA
>Ga0114931_10003290_pt1 | contig 20480 bp, 10 predicted proteins | sample 2SBtaG_FD_89579 | JGI IMG/M metagenome (GOLD analysis project Ga0114931, IMG submission 89579) | Deep subsurface microbial communities from Kolumbo volcano to uncover new lineages of life (NeLLi) - 2SBTROV14_V59a metaG | ecosystem: Environmental > Aquatic > Marine > Volcanic | place: Kolumbo...
ACTGGCCCTCAGGATTGCGGAGCTACCTGGTTCAGTTGGACCCCAATCAACTGATCACGGTGGTCGAAGACAGCACCGTCACCTCTGTTGACCGGACACCAACCGAATTGCCGGAGAAGGTCACCCTGCAGCAAAACTTCCCCAATCCATTCAATCCGACCACCACGATTAGATATGAATTGCCGGCTACAATCGTGGGGCCGGCACAGGTTACCTTACGCATCTACAACATTACCGGCCAGATGGTCCGGACTCTGGTGCAACAGGACCAGGCCACCGGCAGCCACGCCGTGCAGTGGGACGGACGTAATGACAAGGGAGTGATTCTCAGCAGCGGTTTGTACGTGTACGAATTGTCGGCCGGTGAGAAACGCTTGCGAAAAAAAATGCTGTTCTTGAAATGAGAGAGGTTGCCCCTGGTCAGCAATCCCGGGGACAACCTCTTAGAGTTTTGACTACGATGCTACTTCAGCAGCGTAATTCGCCGCGTTTGCGAGAATTCCCCGGACTGCAACCGCAGCAGATAAACCCCGCTTGAGGCGGAAATGCCTGCTGCGTCGCGACCATCCCACACGACGCTGTACTCACCCGCCGGCTGTTGTTCCGACACCAGCGTCACAACTTCCTGGCCCATCATATTGTAGATTGTCAAAGTCGTCTGCCCGGCGGACGCGACCGAGTAGTTAATCGTCGTCGAAGGGTTGAACGGATTGGGGTAGTTGGCAGCCAGACGATAGGCCGTCGGCAATGTTTCCCCTATCCGGCGCACACTGGTCGGAACGTCCGCCGTTACTGTGTCGCTGCTGGTGGTGGTAAAGCTGTTATTGGGTCCTTCACCCGGAGGTGAAAGTAAGAAAACGTGTTCGTTAGAATTTTCCATCAGGACGATGTTGCCGGCGGCGTCGAGACCGATGGCGGCGCGATCGTTGATGTTGGCACCGTCGTCGTTGCCATACAAATCCATTTCGTTGATGAGGTTCTCTACCGTCGGGAATGGGAAATTGATGTCATCGACACGCCACACGCCGTCGTCAAAAGAACCGTCTCCAGCGCGGGTAGAATAGTAGAGAATGTCATCCGCCGAGTCGTTAAGGTCGTTGCCGTGATCGATTTCAAGATCCGCTACACGCAGCGTTTGGTTTGCGTCTAGAAACCAGACCGCATCGCCGTCCGCAACCGGCAACATACCGCTCAGATCGTACTTGTTAAGCCCGATGGGGACACCGGCGACATCGTTGGATTGTCTGAAAGCGACATAAATAGCGCCATCGTCATCCACCGCGATGCTGCGTGGAAAGCCCGGGTTGAAGTCACCGACGATTTCCGGCGTTCCGGCAAAGACGTCGTCGTTGCCGATTGCAACCCGCAGCACTTTGTTGTCATCGCAGATGTAGAGGACACGATCGGCACCGGTGCCGGTGACATCAAGACCTTTCGGGTCTGTCAGACCAGTCACGACCGCTGTGATACTGTTATCCGCATTCAGTCGCCTGACTTCGCCGAAATTTCGTGCCGACACATAGAAGCGTTCCTCGTCGTCAAAAACACCTGCGAACATGGCGTCAGAACCGCCACCCCAATCGATTGTACCGCCATCTGCGATATCTTTGGCTACGAAAAAAGGCTCATGCAGAGAGCCGTCCGCGTTGTAAATAGCGATGCCCTTACCCTCTTGCGGTGCGTCTCCACCGGTATTGGGAACATAGGCCAGTCCAAAGAGTGGACTTGACATGTCACGCACAACATCAACACCTCGGGTGAAAATATTGATGTCGCCAGAATCAAAAAATACGGTCCACTCAGTTGCAGAACGGTTTGCCTGGCTAGCGGTGACCTCAAAAACATATCTTCCGCCCGTCACGGCCCCGGTGCCGTCCCATTCGACCGAGTGTGACCCTGCACCCTGCGGCCCTGCGTCAATGTCAGCGACGCTGTTTCCCGTTGCCACATCGATTATCCGGATAGCGACAGCGTTGGCGGTATCGTTCAGAACAAATGTAAGCTGTGCGTTAGTGCCATCCGAGAAATTACCATCAAAGGCAGACCCATCCGGGTTAGATATTTTGAGCTGAGAGGCGTAAACGTTAGCGCGCGCCCGTTCGGCAAAAGACAATAAGACTACACTAGCTACTACAAGAATAAGGCCATTGTAGAAAGTTTTCATCTGGTCCCTCCTTATGCTATTGAAAAGAAATACTCACGCGGATAAGATGTGGGAAGGTGATTGAGCACGGACACTCCGCAGTCACACGGTTTCTCAGGCCGCTTTAAGAAACTCCAGAAAACGACGGTGCAGAATTCGCAAGCGGCGAGACGAACAGCGATTGAAATGCCCCTGAGCGAAAACGCTTATGGTGTCATATCTTGCTAGGACCCCACTCTGCCTCTTTGCTATGGGTTGCTTTCGTTCAGGGGTTGTGACGCAGCGTTTTACTTGAGAAAAACCATCTTCCGCGTTTCTCTGAACGTACCACTGTCCAGGGAATAGAAGAAAATGCCGCTGGGCAGATGGCTTGCGTCAAACGTTACTTTGTAAGCGCCGGCATTCAGATTCTCGTTCACCAGCGTCGTGACTTTCTGCCCCAACATGTTGAAGACGGTCAGCGTCACCAGGCCTGTTTGCTCGACCTGGAATTCGATCGTTGTGCTTGGGTTAAAGGGATTTGGGTAGTTCTGGTTAAGTGCAAACGCTTCCGGTCGAACATCTGGAATCGGCTCGACGCTGACGATGGTGCCCAGGTCACCGTCAAAAAGCCACTTTTCTACCGCCCAGCCATAGAATGTTTGGGTATAAACAGCTGGCTCGTTTGGATCCAAGTCAACGTCCATGACGGAGGTAAAGCCCCCGGTCCGACCTTTGTTCGAGGCATCCGTGAAACTGCCATTGTTGTCAAAATTCCACATAGCGATGTCGATGGTGTCACCACTCACACCAGTTTGCGGATCCATTACGAAGATTCGGCCAGTTGTGTAACCCGCACAACCGGTTTCCAAAGCCGTACCTCGACATAGAAACGAGTCGACGGCAGCAAAAAGGATGGGGGGGCTATCAAGATACGCAAGTCCGAGGAAAGTAGGCACTCCGACATCCAACCCATCCTCGTCTACGTAGATATCTTCCATCGATATTTCAGCACTAAAATTTGTGTCTTCAGCATATCCGTTCACCGGATCCCCAACAAATTTGAAAATCTTTTTGGCACTGCTAGAGCTGACAAATACCGCAGAACCGTCACTGTTTGCCGCAACTCCCCGGTATGTTCCCGGTGGCAGATCGATAGTGGCAATCGGGGTGTCGTTATGCCCGCCAAATTGCCCCCACGTCGTGCCCGAGACATCGATTCCGGCAAAAATTTTGACCTCGTCAGTTTTCCCGCTGGTGCCTTCGTGGTCCACCACATAAACGGTGCCTGAGGAACTCACATCGATCGCAAAAATGTTTTCCGTGCCAGTTTCCATTCTAAAATCAGTTGACACCACGCCGGTCGGCGTCAGTTCAAACACCAAAATGTTGTGAAGCTCATCATTATTTGCGACGTACGCATAGTTGTTCGCGCCCCCGGCAATTTGCCAGGCGCCGCTAAAAAGGACCTGGTCGAGACCCGAAGCCCACACTTCGATTTGATCCTGAGGTTGATAGGGCTGATCCGCGACCCGGCCGCTGGTTGAGTCCGCGTCCATATAGCCAACCAAATAGTTGCTGACGCTCGGCCCGAATATATCCGATTCGCTGACAACACGATTGACCAGGGCCACAAAGTCGTTCTGACCGACCAGCGCGACACTCGGCGTGTTGTAGCCCGTGCCAAAGGTTCCATCATCCAGTGTAACGTACTGTGTTGCCCACTCCCCGCTTTGCGGGAAAGCACCTGTTGCACCGATGAGAAGCGCGACCGCTACGAAAATCAATTTTCTAAACATGAGATTGTCCTCCACTCGGAATGTAAGAAATCACCGAACCAACGTCATGGTATTGGATTTGGAGAAGTTGCCGAATATCAGCTTGTAGATATAAACGCCGCTGGCAACTTGCGCCCCGCTATCGTCGCGTGCGTCCCATTCGATCTGGTGGGCACCCTGCGAGAACGACTGGTTGTTGATAAGGGTTCTGACTTCCTGGCCGAGTGAATTGTAAATCTTCAGACTGATGGTTTTATCCAGCGGCAGTGAAAATTTGATCTGTGTTGTCGGATTAAAGGGATTCGGGTAGTTTTGGAAAAGTTGAAAATCTTCAGGTGTGATGATCGTGAAGCCACCCTGTCTGTCTTCGACGCTGGTAGTCAACGTCAGTGGAATGGACTGAGTTGAGTCGCCCCATTCGAAGACAAAAATGCCGTACGTGTTAAACCTGAAATCCTCGCCTTCCAGTATGTCACGGTTCTCATCGGAACAGCTGCCTTTGTAACTCACGACAATGTCGCGGTTGCCGTCCGCATCGATATCCATGCCAGGGTAGGTAAAGACATCGTCAAAAAGACCCTCGCTAACATCATAGGCTTCATCGAGGTTAAACTGTCCCAACCGGCCATGGTTCGTGTAGCTACTGGCAGACGCCAGCGAACCTGTGCCGTTATACTCGAGGTTCACTACCTCGTTGGTTGTGCTGTAAAATATATCAAAGCCGTCGGAACCGGTGCCGTGGTCCTGGTCCCCAATGTCAAAAATTCCCCAGGAGATGTCACCGTCGAGAATTACCTGAAGGTCACTTGCGCTGATGAAGGACTCACTGACGGGATTCTCGATGGCCCAGATTTTCCGGTCGAAGCTGGAGGCATCCATCCCGCCGATCAGGACCGCGGTGTTGTTATTGGCATGCACGATTCTGACATTGCCTTTAACGACAAAGATGCTGGCATCACTAATGGGGACGACACTACCGTTTGTGTAGGTGTTCGGGCCGGAAACTTCCATAAAACCCACCCCACCGCCTGAATTTATGTTAGTCCATCCCAACACCACGATTTCGTTAACTTCGTCGTTGTCTATGTCGCCGACGGCGGTCGCAACGGGCGTGTAGCCGTCGTCGCCATTGTCGATGGCGGCGGCCATTCCATCATACTTGAACTCGACTCTCAGGTTCGCGTCTCCGCCCGAAAAGGTGCCCGACTCCACTTCCAGGATGTAGAGGTTACCGGTCTCAAGGTTGCCAAATGCCCTTGGGGTAAACAACAACTCTGTCTTTTCATCACCGTCTACATCCTGAATGGTAAGCCGGTTCTCACTCCGGCCAATATTTGCGTCGGCGAAGAGAGGGTCTATCTCTTCATAGCTCACGCGTCTTACAGGCTCGGTTCCGTAGTCGTTATCTGTGCCTGTAAACTCATAGATATACAGGCCCCGCAGCGTGTCAGTCGCAACGGCACCCAACTGAAAAATAATTTCCATCCTGCCGTTGTTGTCCAAATCCCCAACTGAAACTGAACGGGGTGTGGAGCCAGGTCCGAACGAACCTGGTGTCAATCTCTTAGAACCCCAAACATACTCAAGCTGATTATCTCCCACCACCTCGAAAACCAGAACTCTTCCACCATCCAGATATTCTGTCACCAGGATTTCCGGTTTTCCGTCCCCATCCAGGTCGGGGTCAGAAGCCACGTAAACTCCCCGGCCAGCATTACAACTGATGGTGTCCGGCGCCGGGAGGAATCTGCGATTCACCGTAGAGAGCCTGAAGCTATTGTCGCCGTCATTTGGTTCCTGCGCATAAAGCCCTGGCATGCCGGCAAAGAGCAGAACTGCGCTAAATGCGATTGTAACGAAGTATTTCATTTGAGACCCCTCCAGATCTATGGTGATGAGGATTGCTAGTTTGTAGAAGCCCGCAGCTCCGCGAAGGTTGGGCCAAGGCCGTCAGGCATAGTTATTTAGAGAATTCATTTTAGAATGTCAAGATTTTTTTGGATGACAAAACCATCCTATCCGCGCAAAGATTGTACAATTTCACCGGATCCTCATACTATTTTGTCAGAACCTGCTGTGGTTAGGTTCAATGCTATATTAACCTTGACAAAAAAGTAAGATTCATCTATATTACCCCACCTTTCAAGCAAGTCCCGCGTAACAACTATCTTTTACTAAGGTGATGCCCAACATGGCGAAGTCATTTCTTGCAACTGCGCTTATGATCTTAGTCCTGCGTGGTCTGTCCTTCGGAGGCACGACGGGCAAAATTGCCGGCCATATCACAGACAAGCAATCCGGAGAAGGGCTGCCGGGCGCAAACGTCCAAATCGAAGGTACGTCGCTTGGAGCAGCCACAGATCTCAATGGCGACTATACCATTCTAAATGTGCCGCCTGGTCTCTACACAGTCACAGTCACTTTTATTGGCTATCAGAAGGTGCGAGTGAAAGAGGTACGCGTCAATATCGATTTTACCACGCGCATCGACCAGGTGATGAATGCCAGCGCGGTCGAAATGGCGGCTGTCGAGGTGTACGGAGAAAGAAATCCGCTTGTCAGGCAGGATCTTACCAACACGCTGGTCGCTTTCACTTCCGAGAAGATCGAAGCCTTACCTGTCGATCAGATTAGCCAGGTCATTTCGCTACAGGCGGGAATCGTCAGGGACAATGACGGTGCCCTGCACATTCGCGGCGGGCGTTCGAACGAAATCGCCTATCACGTCAACGGCATCTCCATCAACAACCCATTTAGCAATAATCAGGGGGTGGGATTGGCGACCAACGCCGTGGAAGAAGTGTCTGTTTCCGCAGGTACGTTTAGTGCCGAGTACGGCGACGCGCTGAGCGGTGTTGTCAACTTTGTCACCAAGGATGGCGGTCCCAAATACCACGCCAGTCTCAGGGCCTGGACCGGAGACCATTTCACTAATAAGGACGGCATCTTTTTTAATGCGAACGACCATGATGTCTTCAATAATGAACGGTTTGAGTGGACTTTCAGCGGCCCCGTCCCGATCTTCGGCAAGAAGGTGACGTTCTTTTCTTCTGGTGTGCGCCAAAAGGACGACGGCGTTCTCTATGGAATCCGTGTTTACGAGCCGAATGACTGGCCGATTTTCGATAATAACGCCGTGCTCATTGATCCATTTGGGTTGCCCCAAACGGTTGAACAACTCATCGCCGGACAGCGAGGCCAGCCTGGCGCAGATGGGGACCGCAAGCGTGTGCCGATGGTCACCCGCGATGACCTGAATGTGACAGGCAAACTGACTTACAAACCCAGCAACACCCTGAAATTTACCTACGATCTGATCCTTGATGATGGCGAGAGTCGGCCCAGAAGTAGTTTTCGCAGATTCCGTTTCACGCCGGATGGCCAGGCGAAGATTTTCACTAACAATGCCAGCCACACCTTCGGTCTCACCCACACTCTGAATGAAAAGACCTTTTATACGTTGAAGTTTGGCGTGAACAATACCAAGAGAACATCAGGCGTATTTCAGAACATTACGCGTGCAGACCAGGATGGTGACGGATTGCGCGAAACCGTGGTTGGTTCTCGATATTTCCCAAATCGCGACAATGACATTTCACAACACATCATCCCCCCCACGGGACAATATGTCGCCGGCGGCATGGATCTGGCGCGCTCCGAACAAAAGTCACGGACATTATCTGCAAAGCTCGACGTCGTCAGTCAGGTTCTGCCACATCATGAAATCAAATTTGGTGGAGAGTTTAAACATCACCGTCTGGAACTCGAGGACTTCACCTTATTGTTTGATTTTCAGAACGGACGCTTCTTTGTTCCCTTCCCACAGCTCAATTCGGCGTTCACCGAATATCAAGCCTACAAGCGGGAACCGGTGCAAGCTTCTTTCTATATTCTGGACAAGATGGAACTGTCCCGTCAATTCATTCTCAACGTGGGTCTACGAGGCGAGTATCTCGACACAAAAGCGCTTTACAATCCTGATCTGGCCGGCACGGTAGATGCGGGAGTCGAGCAGTCTCAGTTTCTAAAAGATTCATCCGCCAAGCTGCGTTTGAGCCCCCGCATCAGCCTGAGCTTTCCCATAACGGACCGCGGTATTATTCGTTTTTCTTACGGGTTTTTCTACCAGAACCCGACTTTCAGGAGCATCTACCAAAACCCGCGGTTTGAGGATATCGATTTTCGAAGCGTTCCGACCTTTGGCAATCCCAATCTCGAACCTGAGCGCAGCATTCAATACGAATTGGGATTGCAGCAACAATTTACCGATGATTTCAAAGCCGACGTGACTGTCTTTTACAAGACGGTGAACAATTTGATTCAGACCCGCCGCGTCCTCGCGGGAGATGTTGCGCTTAACAAGGAGTTTAATGTCGTAACCAATATCAGTTATGCCAATGTCCGGGGCTTTACCGTCTCGCTGCTGGGACGACGGCCTCCGGGCGGTCTTCTGTCTGGCTCCATCGACTATACCTATCAGATAGGTGAAGGGGCGTTTAACGACCCGACCCGGCTCGCAGTAGACACCCGCACAGGGCGCGAATCGGAGCAAGAGTTTGTGCCGCTCGACTTTGATCGGGCGCACACCCTCAACGCCACCGCCACGTTGAGCAAGCCGAGCAACTGGGCTCTGAGTGCGATTGGCTCGTTGCAGTCCGGCACACCGTACACGCCCTCAGTTCCCTCATCCGTGCAAGCGGTGCAATTCGATGTCAACAGTTCAAGACGGCCTTTTTTCACGACACTTGACCTCAAACTCGAAAAATTTTTCCGCGTGACCGGCGCACGATTTTCTGTTTTTATGCAAGTGCAGAATGTTCTTGATACAAAGAATGAACGCCGGGTCCATTTCAGCACCGGGCGGTCTCTCACATCGCTGGACGAGTCGACCCGTCCAACCTTGTTCAACAATCTAAAAGAAACCATTAAGAATGATCCCAGTAATTTCTTTCCTGTGCAATTCCTGGACGACTTTTACCAACGCGAAGACTTCCTTGGACCACCTCGGGAGATTCGCTGGGGTGTGTCTTACGATTTCTAAGCAGTACGCCATAGCTACGCACGCTCAGAGGGTAGCATTACTATTTTGCATCCATAGTCTTTTTTCAAAAAAAGTGCAAAAAAGAACGCGGATTAGGCTGATTTGAACGGATTGGCCCTAATGAAACATCTCCATGGTCGATGAAATCTTTTAGCGTATTTGTTGTTTCTCACTTCAAATCAGAGTCGTGTTGATCCGTTCTATCTGTCAAGTTTGCGTTCTATTCGGTAGTGGGACTTTTCCGCGCCTGGCAGCAGCATTTTCTGCTGCGCGGGTTGCCAACAAAACATGACTACATAAGCTAATTGGACAAAACACGAATGATTCAACGAGCCTTCCTACGCTTTTCGATCGCCTGGTTCGGGTTGAGCCTGGCTTTTCCTGCACCCGCCACCGTGCAGGAAAGGAAATTTGATGACTTTAAGACACTTTCAAGAGTCGAGCGCAACGACCTTGTCGTTCGCCAACTCAAAGCCCTGAGTGCCTCTTTGCAGGACGATCCTCGGCACGAGGACCTGAAGCAATCTATCATTACGGGCAACCAGATCAGGGTGTTGGTGACCAACCAGGGTTCTATCTCTACGCCGAACGCAGACAACTCTAATGCTGACCTGGTGTGGCCATCGGGGCCATCTGGCCTCGGCTACGCCTTTGAATTCGGCCCACTGGTCGGCGCAGAGGTGATCGACGACAATGGTGACACGGTGCAAATCGTCAACGATGGCTTTATCCGGCTGGTTGACGGCGATTTTGAACCGGGTACTACCAATAAATGGGGTTGGGAGCCACGAATCGGCTTCTCTGACCCCGCATCCAGCGAGGTGGCACACTTTTCTGACCTTGACCGCGATGGCGACGGCAAGCCGGACAGTTGGCCTCAGTCATTTTTTAATGACGTTCTGGGGCGTTTCGTCTGGCCTGCCTTCCTTGGTGACGATTCCACCACACCCGATGAGGAAGTCTTCTACGTGATGGACGATTTTGATAACGCAGAGTTTGACTATTTCCCCTCTCCGGCAGATAGCACTATCCGGGGGCTGGGCCTCGAACTAAGGGTTCGCATTTTTCAGTTCAACAATCCGCTTGCGGAGGACATGATCTTCCTGGTTTACACTATCACTAACATTAGTCCACGGACAATCAACAAGGTTTTTCTCGGCATGTTTGGTGACCCTCACGTCGGAGGGCCAAATGATTTTGCTGACGACAATGCAAACTTTATCTCAGCGTTCAACGAAAGCTTCCCCTTTGATTCACGCAACATGCTGTTCGCATTTGATGCCGACGGACGAGGAGATCAAGGCAAAACACCAGGCTATTTCGGATATCGTTTCCTGGAGAGTCCCGGCATTGATAGTGACGGCCAGGACAATGACAACGATGGCCTCACCGACGAGAGCCCTTTTAACGATGCAGGCGTGTTCGCATTTGGACCCATCGGCCGTTTTGGCGCCGATAAATTGCACTGGTCGGGCGATGAGGATGGCGACTGGGACCCCGAGTTTGATGATGTCGGCGTCGACGGCATCGCGGGAACCGGTGACCGGGGCGAAGGCGACGGGCGTCCCAACCAGCTCTTTTTCCTTGACCTGAACAACAACAGTATGTTAGATCCTGGTGAGCCTACTTCAGAAATGCGACTCGAAGGCATGCGATTTCGCGGGGGTGAACCCAACTTTGGTTTTTTGGATACGGCGGAATCAGACCAGCTTGGTCTGACCAGCTTCAACGCTATCGCCTTTGGTGGCAACAATCGCCCGCGTCAAGATGATCTCATGTACAATCTGATGTCTACCCCAAATCAGAGACCTGGCGACCCTGAACCTGAGATAGAACAGGAATCGGACAATGTTTTCATCTATGGATCCGGACCGTTTACCTTGCGACCCGGTGAAAGTCAACGATTCTCTATTGCACTTCTGCTCGGTCAGGACCTGACGGACCTGGTCAGCAACGCGCAAATTTCACAGCAGGTATTTGAGGCCGACTACCGCTTCGCACAAGCACCGAAGAAGCCCACTCTGGTCGCTGTGCCCGGGGACGAACAGGTCACACTTTACTGGGATACGGTTGCAGAAGAATCTTTCGACCCCTTCGTAGCCCGTGCGAACCCGGACAGCGCTCGTACTGGATTCGACTTTGAAGGGTACAAAATCTATCGCAGCCAGGATTTTAGCTTCAACGACACGCAAACCATCACAGATTCGCGGGGCGTACCGTTCCTTTCGGTTCCTCTGTTGCAGAAGAACGGCGTCCCGGCCCAATTTGACCTGGTTAATCAATTTCAAGGACTCTCTGAAGTGGAATTCGCGGGTCGCGGTGTCCGCTTCAACCTGGGTCAGAATTCTGGACTGGTGCATTCCTTCGTCGACTCGAATAATGTCCAGAATGGCGTAACCTATTTCTATGCGGTAACCTCTTATGACCACGGTGATGTCGCGGCGCAATTGTCGCCAACAGAAAGTCAGCGCACGATCCAGCGGGATGCGGTCACCCGACTCTTTACGTTCGATATCAACACGGCGCAGGTGGTGCCCGGAGATGAACCCATCGGATTTGTAGAGCCGAAACTCGACGGCAGTGAAGGCAATCTTGCCAACCAGGTTATCGGAAACGCTACCGGCAGCGTGGCTGTGCAGTTTCTCGAACCGTTTGCTGTCAAGAATGGCAAAGCATACGACATCGTTTTTGAAGATGTGGTAGTGGATTCCCTCACGACCGTCACTGGGTATTCCGTCATCGACCTGCAGCCCGTTACCACGACCTTCGTGGCCAGAGACACGATCTTTGTCAATCTTCTGACGCGGAATCTTGTCGCAGGCAGCATCTCAGTGACAGAGCTTGGCGGGAGCGTTATAGACCCAAGTGCTTACGAAGTAGATTTGATGGCAGGCCGGATCCGCGGGTCGGCGGCGGGCTCACTACCGGAGGGCCAATCCTTCAACATAACATTCCAATTTGCGCCCGTGGCGCGGAGCATTGCTGTGAACAATGAAGACGACAACCCTGTCTTCGACGGCATGAGACTCTTCGTACAAAATCAGGAAACAGCCCTCAGCCCACTCGCTATTGCCGGAGGGCGCAGTGGTTTTAAGACCATCGAAACCGGCACTAATTTTTCTGACGAGAACACCGTTATTGGGCTCTCGCAGGTTGGCCGGTCCGAGGCGATTGCAACGGATTTCGAGATTCAGTTTGTGAACTATGACACAACGGCTGACGGGCGGCTTTCCGCGCCGGCAGATTCGAGCATTAAGATCGGGAATGCAGCTCAAGTGAAAACACCGTTTAGAATCATAGACACATCGACCGGAGAAAATATATCATTTTTTATCAACGAAATCAGTGGTTTTCGCAACCAGCGCTGGGATTACACCGAGACCATTGTTCTTTTGAAACCCAATTTCAGCCAATTTGTCGAGACCACCTACCAGGTGAAATTCAACACGCCAGCCGACACGATTAAGACGGCAGATGGCTCTGCCGACTCCCTGATCGTTGTAGACGATCCGATTTATCCCGGTGATGGCGACGTCTTTTTCTTGTTTTCCGAAAAGCCCTTTGAGGTCGGTGATAAGTACGCATTTTCGACCAAAGCCGTTTCATTCGACAACCAGACGGCCCGCAATGCATTGGATGACGTGATCGTCGTCCCTAACCCATACGTCGCCTTTAGTGCTGCAGAAATCGCCGGGGTAAGAACCGGGGCACGCGACGACCGAAGGATTGAATTCCGCAATCTACCACAGCGCTGTACCATACGAATCTACACCGTTGTGGGAGAGCTGGTCGACACGATCGAGAAAGATGACAACCGCGATTTTGCCGTGTGGGATCTCCTGACGTTTGAATCCCAGGAGACGTCGTACGGTGTTTATATTTATCATATCGACGCGCCTGGCATCGGCACCAAGATTGGCAGGTTGGCTTTGATTAAGTGACTAACCTGAAGAATTCATAGCCACAGAGACTCAGAGAGCACAGAGTTATATTTTTTAAGAAACTACGTAACCATGAGTTGTTTCTTGGTCGAAACCAGGCTTCGCCATTCACGGTTTGCCTAAGTCTTTATTTCTCAGTGTCCTCTGGGCCTCTGTGGCAAAATTCATGAATTAATCAGGCTAACAGTCTATCAAAAGAACACGAAGAACTTGAACCATGCAGGACACCCCATGAAAGCAAGTCGAGTCTATTCCCTTCTAATCGTTACCGTTCTCGTGACGAGTAGCGCCTACTGCCAACAAGGACAGAATGTATCTTCGGTCAACCGGGTTGGCACGACCGCCGCCCAGTTTCTCAAAATCGGCGCCGGGGCGAGAGCGATTGCGTTGGGGGGCGCCTATACTGCCCTGGCCAACGACATTCTATCCATCTATTGGAATCCAGCCGGGCTCTCCCGCATCGCCGGCACCGGAGAAGCGGTTTTTAATCACTCGGAGTGGCTCGCCGACACGAACTATGACTTTGCTGCCTTTTCAATCAATGCCGGCAATATCGGTTCCTTTGGAGCACAAGTCGTTTCCTTCCGAACCCCTGAACAGCCCGTCCGCACGGTGCGAGATCCGCAGGGCACGGGTCAATTTTGGGACTCAAACGCAATTTCGATCGGTGTGACTTATGCCAAGAATCTGACCGATCGTTTCTCAATCGGTGTAACAGGTAAGTTCGTGCAGGAAAGCATCTTCAATGTAAGTGCGCAAGGCGGTGCCATCGACTTGGGCGTGCTTTACAACACTCCGTTTGAGAATCTAACGCTTGGCGCCTCGGTTTCGAACTTTGGCACTAAAATGCAACTAGATGGCCGGGACTTGTTTTTTAACGAGGACCCCTTACCGGAAACAGGGTCTGTCGACGAAGTGCCTGGCAAGTTTCGCACGGACACGTTTGACATGCCCTTGAATCTCAAGTTTGGCCTGGCCTGGCAGGTTGTCAATGAGCGCGAAATAAAGATTGTCGCAGTGGCGGATGGCGCACAGCCGAATGATAATTCTGAATTCGTGAACGGGGGTGTTGAGGTAGGGTTAAAGAACGTGCTTTTTCTTAGGGGCGGTTACAAAGGATTGTTCCTGGACAACAGCGAACAGGGTGCCACGTTTGGGGTCGGTTTGCGCTACGACGCCGTAGGTACCAATCTGAAAATCGATTTCGGATGGGCTGACTTTGGGCGCTTAAGCAATGTTAAGTTCGTGACGTTTGCGATTCGATATTAGCGGGCATCCTAGGTGCGTCGCTAAGTTCGTTAGCTACCTACGTGAACATGTTTGCAGGGCTGTCTCAATGAAATAACACAAAATTGTCTTTTAAAAGGGACTTGACAACCGAGTCATATTTTGTTATCATGGATTGGGCACCATTCTTCAACTATTCTGCGCCCAGTTTTCCCAACCAAACTATCCATTTGAAAGGAGGGCCACCGGAAAGATTTCTTCTAACCTGTGCGGATGACGAAGCTGCGTTGTTGTTGTCTTATTCACCAACCCCAAAATTGGAGGGCAAACATGGCAAGAAAGATAGTAATTCTCGCCGGAGTGCTGTGCACCGCCTGCCTGGTACTCCTGACCTTTTCCTCAAACGCGTTCGCTAATGTTTTTCCATCAGATATCAAAGTGGTCAACCCGGACGGGTCCCCATTTGATGGGAATCTCAATGACGGCAGCAACGCTGTAGGCATTCAGTTTCGGCTGAATGAAAACGCCACGTCTGTCACAATCACAATCAGTGACGCTAGTAGCAGTGTGGTCAGAACAATCAATGTAGGACCTCAGCCGCAAGGCCTGAGCCAGGTCGTTTGGCATGGGGAAAGCGACGCGGGAACCCCCTGTGCCCCTGGAGATTATTCCTTTACCGTAACGGCGACCGATGCCAACGGGCATTCCTCGCACGATGTCATTTATGCGATGTCTGGCACGAGCATCTTCACCCGCGGCGGCACAACCATTAGAAACCCGGCAGCGCCGAACTTTGGTCACCCGATCGGCGGCAATGGCGGCGGGGCCGGCCTGAAACGTGGGCCCCTCAATTTCTTTGCCGACGGGACTGGCTTCGCATTTGACGAACCTGAGCTGAGCCGCTACTCCCCTTTTGACGTGAGAGACATTAATGAAAATGCCGGGCGTCTTTACATGCTTACCAGCGACGATGATGGCTGGTTGTATTATTCAGACAGACTCGATCCACTGAGCAAGTTGTACCGCTTTTCAGCAAGCCTTGATTCGTCAACCCTGAGTGTCGTGACCACAGTCCCCGATTCTGCACAAAACGGTCTCGGGCTCGATGTGGTTGGCACGGGTGCTGCGAAAACCATTTACTGGGCGATTGACAGCATGATCGTCCGTGCGGCCATCGGCGAAGCCGACACCTTTGATCCCGCCAATTTTGAAGTCGTTGCGACTTTCGCACCCGATGGGGATTCGGCCAACATTTTTATCCGTGACCTGGTCGTTGATGACAGTGGCTTTCTCTATGTTTCGCTGCGGACTGGCGGTGAACCCAGCGGTAACAGTCCGGGTCTGGCTGTCGAGCGCTATGATCTATCAGGTACCTTGCCCGTTACTCGCGCAGACCGGCAGTGGACCATCCCTGTTGGCTTCGACAACAGCGACGGTCGGCCAGTGGGCTTTGGTCTTGACCGCGGCACCGACCTCGCCAGCAACGTCGATGACCGTGTCTACTTCTCGGGCGCGAGCGGTAGTGCTGACGGCCTGTGGAATACCATCCGGCACATTGACGATCTCGCTACTGGCGGCAGCACGGTTGTCTTTGAAGATATTTCCGGTTCAGGAACCACGAGTACGAACGCGGATATGTCCGTGGATGCTGCGGGCAACTTGATTTGGTTTGAAAATTCCTCAGAATGGCTCATCGCGGTTTCGCCGCCAGATGGCCCAAATTCATTTACCACTCCCGCAAATGATGCCATTACGATAGCCACCGCTACCACCGCGAATGCGTTCCCGGGCATCAATGCTGTATCTGACGTGCCTGATGACCAGGGTAATCAGGTCCTGGTTGCATGGGCCGGCTCATTCCTGGACCGTCCAGGAACCTCAGGAATTGCTGATTATGAAGTCTTTCGTCAGGTGGGAGAAAGTGGCGCTGCAACGAAGGCGATCACGTTCCTCAATGGACCTCCCGGAGCGTGGGAGCAGGTGGGTTCAACCTCGGCACGCCAGACATCAAATTATTATCTGACGGTTCCAACCGTCGTCAATCAAAATCCTGACGGGCCTGGAACGTCGACGTTCTTCGTCAGCGCGGTGGGACCAGACGGCACGCGATGGGACTCGGGAGCTGCCAGCGGTGCATCCGTCGATAACATCGTGCCTACGGCTCCTACGACTGTTGCTGTGTCCGAAGGCGAAACCCCGAACGCAGAGTCGTTTGCATTGCTTACGTGGGATGAATCTCCGGATGCAGATTTCAATTTCTTTGCAGTCGTCAGGGGGACAGAGTCGGGCTTTGATCCAGCCAGTGCTCCCACAATCGGTAATACCACTGACACTGAATTCACCGATAGCGATGTTGCAGTCGGTCAGAATTTCTTCTACCGTGTTGTGGCGTTCGATGTAAACGGCAACCGCGGCGAGTTTTCGGAAGAAGTCGCTTTGCTCGTCACGAGTGTCGATGACGGTGGTAACGGTTCATTGCCATCTACGTTTGCATTGCACCCGAACTTCCCGAACCCATTTAATCCTGAAACAAAGATCACGTACGATCTACCACAGGATAGTCCGGTGACTCTGAGCATCTATAACATGATGGGGCAAGAAGTTCGTAAACTGGTGAACGAGACAAAGGGAGCCGGCAGTTATACTGTAACCTGGGACGGACGAAATGCAGCTGGCACCAAAATAGCAACTGGCGTTTACGTCTACGTTCTACGCGCTAGCTCCTTCGTTCAAACACGTAAGATGACTCTGGTCAAATAGCATATTTCCGCAACTTCGTCTCTGAACTGAAAAGGCCTCCCTAAGGAGGCCTTTTTTGTTTCCCGTGTCAGTCGAGAATTACCTCCAAATATCTTCCGAACTTTCTTGCTGCCTGATGATGGCATATTCACCAGCATCCACCAAAACCTCCGCCGGGCGCGGCCGTGCATTGTAATTCGATGACAGCGAAAACCCGTAGGCACCGGCAGTCATCACGGCGAGTAAATCTCGCCGTTGTAAAGCGGGCAGCATGCGGTTTTTCCCTAGAAAATCGCCGGATTCGCAGATGGGTCCCACGACATCAGAGCAAACCGGGTCTCCCTTTCGAGGACTGATTGGCAAGATATCATGATAGGCGTCATAAAGGCTGGGCCGGATGAGCTCCGTCATGCCGGCGTCGACAACGACGAAGTGTTTGCCGCGGGTCTCCTTGGTGAATAGCACTTGGCTTACCAGAATGCCGGCATCTGCTACCAACGCCCGCCCAGGTTCGAAGATGATTTTACACTGTAGCTTGGCTAACTCGGGTAGAATGGAAGTGAGTATCGCCCTTGGGTTGATTTCATTTCCATTGTGTTGTTTGCCGCCGCCGGTTAGGATAGTATTTTCGTACTGAACGCCGATCCCACCGCCGATATCGATGCTGGTTAACTCGATACCATCAGCCGCAAGGTTCTCTTTTAACTCACTCAGTACTTTGATCGCCGCTAAGTAGGGCGTACTACTCATAATTTGGGAGCCCGTATGACAGTGTAAACCGATAAGCCGGATGTGTTGCATGGTCTTGAGCGAAACTATCAAAGAGGGAGTACTATCCACATCGATGCCAAATTTGTTTTCGGATTTTCCGGTGGAGATATAAGGGTGTCCGTGAATGTCAATATTAGGATTGATGCGCAGTTCGACGTGCGCTACCTTGTTGAGCCGCCCGGCGATCTTATTGAGGACCTGCAGTTCCTGTTTCGACTCGACATTGAACGACAAGATGTCGTTCTCCAGTGCATATTCAATTTCATCGTCCCTCTTCCCTACTCCTGCAAAGACGATTTTGTCTGGGGTGAAACCATTCTTCAGCGCAAGGTAGATCTCTCCACCGGAGACGACATCAGCGCCGGCACCAAGACCAGACAGCAACCTCAGGATGGTCTCGTTCGAATTCGCTTTGAGGGCATAACAAATGAGGTGGTCAAGCCCCGACAGAGCGTCCTCAAAGGTTTGAAAATTGTCTACGATTGATTTCTTGCTATAGAGATAGAACGGGGTTGGCACAGATTGAGCAACCGCACTCACGGGCAAGTCACCGCAGTAAAGCTTGTTATTTCGGTATTGGAAGTCGTGCATGCTAAGTCCGTGTATGGGAATGTCTAAAGTTTGATAGGTCTTGCCCCGATCCCGCAAGCGTCGGACAGTTCGAGTTGACCTCCCTTCACAGCCACACCCACAAAGGGATCGTCGCGCAGTAAAAGGTTGCCGTCCAGGTCGACGTAATCCACGAGAGGCGCGATAGAGGCCGCGGCCGAAATGGCAAGGCAGCTCTCGATCATACAACCGAGCATCACTTTCATCCCGTGCGCCCTGGCCACCGTGATCATTTCCAGAGCCGCTTGCAAGCCGCCGCATTTCATCAGTTTGATGTTGATGCCGTCGAAAGCCCCCGCCAATTTGGGAATGTCGGCGGCGTCCATCACGCTTTCATCGGCGATGAGCGGTATGCCGCACCGTTCCCGCAGCCAGGCGGTCTCCTCCAGCATGTGTGACGGCAGTGGCTGTTCAACCAGTTCAACACCATGTCCTTGCAACCACGCTATTTTCTTGACGGCTTCTTCCTTATCCTGCCAGCCTTCATTGGCGTCAACACGTAAGGGTTTCCCGGTGGTGCTGCGCACAGCCTCCACGATCTCTCGATCATTATCAAGTCCCAATTTCACTTTCAGAAAAGGAAACGCTTCCGCTTCAGCGACTTTACTGCGAATGACCTCCGGTGAGTCGATGCCAATCGAAAAACTAGTGGCAGGTACGCGATTTGGGTTCAGCCCCAAGAGACGGTAATAAGGAACCCGATATGATTTCGAAAGCCAATCCATGACCGCCATTTCGATCGCTAGCCTCGCAGCAGTTTGTTGCGGTTCGATCGCCTGGAGGTTGGTGATCAGGGTACGATATTCAAATAGGTCGCTTCTCTCAACAGGAGCGGTCAAGTGACCAATTGCGGCCACCGCGGTATCAGACGTCTGGCCGTAGCGTGGGATCGGGGCCGCTTCACCGTAGCCGCAGATGTCATCCTTATTAATCGTCACGAAAACGTTGTCGCGATATTGCGAGGAGCCGCGCGCAATTGTCCAGGTGTGTTTGAGGTAGAGCCTTTTTACTTCGCAGGTGATTCTGGCTTTCTTCTTCATATCTTCGCATCCAGAATTCGTCTTGCTTGCAGGAGTGTTTTCTTCCTGTGCGGACTGTAGAGCTCATGCTCGGGCAGCAGACTGTTGCGGCGGACATATCCCTCGGCATGAATGAATTGTTCACTATCAAGCACGAGGGCCACATGCGTAGTTCTCCTGGCACTCTCTCCAAAAAAGAGCAAATCTCCCACCCGGGTGAGGCGGCATCCTTCTGACGTCGATATTTCGGTGCCAACTTTAGCCATCTGCCCGGCATCTCGCGGCAAGTGAACACCAACGAAGCGAAAGACGGTTTGGACAAAACCGGAACAATCGAATGCCTTGCTCGAGGTGCCCCCCCAAAGGTAAGGAATGCCCAGGAATTGCTGCGCCATCCGGACTACTTTTTCTTCTGGTTTTCCGGTTTTCACCAGAGGGTTTGGCTGAGTCCCCTGCTGCGTCACAAAACCGCAACGCTGGTCCGGCAAAACAACTTCTATATATTCACCATAAGCCTTGACCTTATTGACGCGTGCACACGTGACGAGGTCTACAAGTCCTTCACTATCAGGCGATCTGCCAGCCGTCACCCGTCCGTGGTTTTGTCCAAAGATGACTTGTTCCGAAGAAAGCCACCGGCCTGCCTCCGCCCTACCGACAATTGTCAACGAATTGACGGTAACCCAACCTAAATAACCATCCCAATTCTCGACATAACAAAAATCATTTTGGTCTTCATAGATCGGTAACACTGTCCCGAGCAAGGTCTGATTGATCAACTCGGATTGATAGACTGGCTCTCTGCGAATATTTGCCACACTTATATTGACAATGCCAAACCTTTCTGTGTCTGCCGCCAGGGTGACTGTTCGTTTAGGGTTGATCATTTTGTTGTTTAGAATAACCTTCTGGCCTGTTGAAAAGCGTTCCGTCGGTAATCATTGTAAAGCTGGTCCTCCGGATCCAGGCTGTTGATGTGAACGGAAAAGGAAGAATGGATGTAGCGTTGGTTGCCCAGATAAAGGGCGCAGTGCGAAAGTCTTTCCGGAGTGCGTCCAAAAAATAACACATCGCCTGGCAGGAGGTTCTCGAAGTGCAACCCTACCTCCTCGATGCGAGTCCCGAGGCGTGCGATCTGTGACACGTCGCGAGGCAACTTGTAATTGTTCAGCCGAAAGGCGGTCTGCACGAAACCGCTGCAGTCGAAACCCTTGCTGGAGGTCCCACCCCAGA
>Ga0114931_10003291_pt1 | contig 20478 bp, 17 predicted proteins | sample 2SBtaG_FD_89579 | JGI IMG/M metagenome (GOLD analysis project Ga0114931, IMG submission 89579) | Deep subsurface microbial communities from Kolumbo volcano to uncover new lineages of life (NeLLi) - 2SBTROV14_V59a metaG | ecosystem: Environmental > Aquatic > Marine > Volcanic | place: Kolumbo...
CGGCGACAATGGCGGCGCAGCCGGTGGCGAATATACAGGATTTGAGAGTGAAATTCAGCCCGCGGGTATTTCCGGAAGGTGGGACGTTCTCCATGGTACGGTTCGCTCGCAGGGGGTTGAGGCAGGGGCTGACCCGCTATGATTCGCAACGGGTATTCAGTGAATGAAAAATCCGCATACCGGGGTTCCCCGCTGTTTAAAAACACCAGGTGATCAACAGGGAGGACCCGATATAGGAACAGGCCTCCAGGTATGCCGCGCCCATATTGGGTTTTTCCTGGTTGGTCAATTCGTCCGCCAGGCTCCTGCCGGGCAGCAGAACCCGGTCGGTGAAGGCGCGGGCGACGGGCAGCAGAATCGCGCCGACAACCACGAAGGAAAAAAATCCCCGGAGGTTGACTCCCCACGAAACAAAGTCCTCGGCGGATGCGGCCCGCAACAGGTTGCCCATGGCGATCATGGCGCCCGCAAAACCGACGCCGACCGCTACGTTGTCTTTCTCGATGTGCGTGTGGATATCGTAACGGGTAATCAGGTTGTAATACTTGCCGACCAGAACCAGTATGGCCTGGCCGACGGCCCAAAAGACAATGGCGGAATAAATGTTTCCGCCCTGTCCGAAAACCGCTCCGTAAATATTCAATCCCGTCGCAATGAAAACTGCCATCTCCACCACGCCGGTGCCGCAATTTTGATCCTCGAGGATTTCCTTGCGGATATTGAATTTGGAAAGAATCAGTCGATCGTTGATGACTGCCGAAATATTCAACAAGATAACGGCGAGCAGGCCGTAAACCACGATGTCCGCCAGGTCTTCGGACAAGCCGGCGGAGGGGCCGTCGATCACCCCGCCGACGGAAAAAATCAGCGCCAGGTAATATCCGCATAAGGTCAGGGCCAGGGCGGCGTTGTCCTTTTCCACCAGCTCATCCTTGATGTTGTAGCCCGACCGGGACAGGACGAAGCCGAAATGCCCCAAAATAAAAATGGCGAAACAGGACGCCAGGTAAATCATGGAAGTGATGAATTGGTCGAGCCACATGGCTATTTCCCGAACCGGAATCCGCGGCTTCTGAAAGTGTTTTTGCTGCGGCCGATTCTTCGGTTGATTTTATCTTGGAACCGCCCGGTTGACCGGGCTTTTCGCATTTGTCTGCGGGCGTAGAAATTCGGTTTTTGTTTGCGGGTGATGGAGCCGTTGGTTCCGTATTCCCCCCGAGGCCCCATAAAGGGCCGGCGGTTTGCCTGGTAGGAGGAGTAGGTGTTGTAATAGTTTCGCCCCAGGCCGCCGCCCGCCCAGTGCATCACTTGGGAAAGCAGCATGTATTTTCCATAAAACTCCCAAAAACTGTTGCCGTTGGAGTCCGTTCTCCAGTTTCCGTATTGGGGGTTGCCCACGTATTGGTAGCCGTTGGGAAACGGCGTGTGCGAGACTTTGCCGTCGGCTGTCTTGGACGCCAGCACCATTCCCAGGTACGGTTGATTTTTCCGGTAATAAGATTCGTTGACTTCCACGAACGGATAGGTCTTGGATTCTTCTCCGATGTCTACGCGGTACTGGTGGTAATAGGTGGGAAAAAAATTTCCTTCTTCCTTCATATCGTTGAGAATTATGGCATACTCAGGCTCTTTTTGAAGTTGTTGCTCCAGTTGTGTGACGGGGTTGGTCTTTGTCCCGCCGCAGCCGGCCAGCAGCAGGGCCGGAAAAAGAAGGAAGAAAACCGCAGCAGCAATAAAACGTTTCAAAGTCAAAATACGCATCGCTCGAAAAGTGGAAAAAAGGCACGGCGAACCACCGGGGCAGACGTTTACACCCTATAAGAGAAAGATAATAGTGTCAATACCGTTCGCTTGGCCGGACGGCAGGTTTGTTTTCCGGGCGAGGAAAAATCTTTGCCGCCAATTTCATTTAGCGGCGGATGCCGTTATAATGACCTGATTTGACGCGTATCCTTTTGAAAGCCCACGATGGTCGGAAAATCCCGGATATTCAGACGGCTGGTAAAAAAACTCCTGCGGCCGGGAGCGCGGTTTCCTCTCATTCTGGCTGCCGTCTTGTTGGCAATGGTGGCGGTGTTTGCCGCCGTATTCTCGGTGTACGAGAAGGACGTTACGTTCACCGACGGGCTGTGGGCCGCCTATGTGACGTTGACCACGATCGGCTACGGCGATATTTTCGCCAAAACCTGGGAAGGCCGGGTGGTGACGATTGTCACCTCCATGTTCGGGATCGGCTGTTTCGGGGTCTTTACCGGAATCATCGTTGAACGAGCCATGCAAAGGAGATTGAAGAAAATGAAAGGCGAAGGAAACTATTCCGGCGAAGGACACCTGGTCATAGTCAATGTTCCTTCCTATACGGAAATCAAGGAATTGTTGAATGAGCTGGACTCAAGCCCGGAGTACCGGGAAACCCCGCGGCTGCTGTTGACGGAAAGCCTGCCCGGCCAGGACAAGGAAATCCCCTCGGCGGTTTCGGAGCGCATTGACGGTTTTATCATGGGAATACCTTCCGCCCTCGAAACCCTGGAACGGGTCAATATGTCCCGGGCAAAGGCTTGCCTGCTGCTTTCCGCCGCGTCCTGTCCGGCGATGGACGACACCAACACCCTGACCGCCAGCCTGATCGAAAAACATTGGCCCAGGATCATAACGATCATCGATTGCAGCCGTCCGGAAACCTTGAAAAACCTCAGCCTCTTCAGTATCGACGGCGGAGTCAGCGTGACGGATTTGCAAATGGGGCTTCTGGTGCAGGAGCTGACGAGCCAGGGAGTTTTTAAAGTGTACGATCAACTGTCGTCCAATGTCGGCGGCAGCCAGCTTTATATCAGCAGAACGCCGGTGGGACAATGGAATCCGCAAAACAAAAAACTGACGGTTGGGGCTTTGAAGCTATCCCTGATTTTTCTGAACGTGTCCGTAGAAATTTTGGGAATCAGCCGGGAATCCGAAAGGCAACTGATGCTGAATCCCGCCAACGAGCAAGAATTGCTGCCGGCGGACTATTTGGTGTATATGTCGAAAAAACGCTTTGAGTGGTTGAGGTACGGATCGCAAATCCTGGAGCAGTTGGACAAGCTGCCGAACGCCCCGGGTCTGGCCAAAATCGTGGAATGTTGATGGACTGTATCGCAAAAACCTGTTGGGATCGGAGGATTTTTAACTGATGCCCGAGTTTCGTTTCATACATTGTTCCGATTTGCATCTGGACACGCCGTTTGCCGGCCTGGCGAAGGCGCGTCCCGAGTTGAAGGAAAAACTGCGCCACGCCACTTTTCAAGCGTTCCAGAACATCATCGATCTGGCCTTGCGCGAGCAAGTCGATGCGGTAATCGTTGCCGGGGACGTTTATGACGCCGAGGACAAAAGCCTGCAGGCGCAGTTGAAATTCCGCAATGCCCTGAAGAAGCTTGCCGAGGCGGGCATTCCGGCCTTTGTGGCGCACGGCAACCACGACCCTCTGGCCAGCCGGTCCGCTTCCTTGCAGTATCCGGAAAATGTGACCGTCTTCCCCGGTGACCGGGTGGAGCGCTACGAAGTGGTGCGTGAAGGCAAACCCACCGCCCATATTTATGGAATCAGTTTCCCCAAGCGCCAGGTTACGGAGAACCTCGCCTTGCTGTTCGACAAAAAACATGCGTCGGGGTTTGCCGTCGGTGTGCTGCATACCAATGTGGACGGCAATTCCAGCCATGAAAATTATGCGCCGTGCCGATTGAAACAACTTGTCGGCAAAGGCATGGACTACTGGGCGCTTGGGCATGTTCACGCACATCAGGTATTGAGGGAGCATGATCCCGCCGTAGTGTATTCCGGCAACTCCCAGGCGCGGAGTTTCAAGGAACAGGGCCGCAAGGGCTGTTGTCTGGTCACCCTGCGCGACCAGACTCCGCCTCAGGTTCGCTTCGTGGCGACCGATGTTGTCCGTTACCTTTCGCAGGACATGGATATATCGCATTGCTCAAGCCTGGATGGCGTTTTGCGTACCGTTCAGTCCAAAAGTGAGGAAATCTCCTCGCGCATGGATGGCCGGGATGCCCTGATTCGCTTCAAATTCACCGGCCGTTCGATGCTTCACGCGGAATTGCGCAAAGGGGGAACACTGGATGATTTGCAGGAAGATATTCAAGGTCAATTCGAGGCCCGGTCTCCCGGGGTCTGGGTGGACTTGGCGCTCGATACGCGGGGGCTTTATGACATTGAGTCCCGCCGGCAGGGAAACGATTTCGTCGCCGACATCATTTCCCTTTACGACGAAGTGGAAAACGGGGCGTTGCAGGATGATATCAAAACGGTGTTGAAACCTTTGTTTGAAGAGTGGCCGGGCGGCCGCTACCTGGACGATTTGACCCCGGAGGAATTGCTGCGCCTGGTCCACGAGGCAAAAGAATTGACGCTCGATCAACTGATGGAAGACGATTAACCCTCCGCGAAAGGCAAACAAAACGATCCATGCAAATCCGTGAATTACATATCGACGGGTTCGGGGCCTTTGCCGACCATAAAGTCAAGGGGCTTGCCTCCGGAATCAATGTGATCTACGGGGCCAATGAATTCGGCAAGACGACGCTGCTGGAATTTATTCGGCGGGTTTTGTTTGGCTTCCCCAAAAAAAATCCGGGCGTTAATCCCTACCCGTCGCTGCGCGGAGGCGCCTATGGCGGAAGGCTTCTTTCCCAATTAGCCAACGGAGAGGAGATCGTTATTTCCCGGACTTTGGGTCCGTATCAGGGAAATGTCACCCTTTGGGTGAACTCCCGCCAGCTTCACGGCCAGGAAAATTTAAACGCTTTTCTGGGCAATGCCTCGCAGGAACTTTACCGGAACATATTTGCCTTTACCCTGGAGGAGTTGCAAGCTTTCGGGTCGCTGCAAGGCGAAGAGATCAAGGCCCATATTTACGGCGTGGGAATGGGGCTGGGAGCCAAGTCGATTGTCAAAATGGCCGGCAATTTTCGTAAACGTTGCGATGAGTTGTTTGCCCCGCGGGGAAAAACCAAGAAAATGTTTGTCCTGCTGAACGATATCAAAAAGCTTCAGCAGGAGATAAGCGGCATTCAAAGCCGCCTGACCCGCTACGACGACCTCCAGAATAAAGCCGGAAAACTGGCGGAGGAAAAAGAAAATCACGAGTGCGCGGCGCAAGAACTGGAAATCCAAAGACGTATTCTTGAAACCCGGCTCGACCTGTACCCGGTATACGTCGAATTAAAAGAAGCCGGGGAAGAGTTGGGACAGCTTGGCGGCGTTGCCGATTTTCCGGAACAGGCTTTCGAGACGCTCCGCGACATGCAGGCGGAACTCAAAAACCTGAAAAACCGGCTTGGTGAAGAAAGCGAAAACCGGGAAAAACTGAAGGTCGAGCGTGACGGTATTTTCGTCAATGAAGAATTACTGCAGCGCCAGGAGGCCGTGGTTTCCCTTCGTAATATGACGGAGCAAGTGTTGTCGGTGCTGGGGGACCGGGCGGCCGTCAGCGAACAAAGGGACCAGTTGGAAGAACAAATCCAGGCGGACATAAAGGAGATCGATCCTCAATGGGATGAAGATGTCGTCGCCGGTTTTGAAATCACGCCGGCGGAAAAAGACATCATTGAGCTTAATCAGAGAGGTTGGGTGGAGAGCCAGCAGAATGTCAGCCATGCAAAGGAAAAACTGGATGAACATCGGCGCCAGAAAGCCGAGGAAATGTCCAAGGGAATGAACATTCCGGAATGGCTGAAAGTAGTTTCTTACGGTCTTTTGGGGCTGGGCGTGGCCGGGCTTTTATGGGGCGGGTTGATCTTAAGCTTTCCCCTGCTGGCGTTTGCGCTGGTGACATTGGTCCTGGGCGTGGTTTCCGCGCGCATGATTTATAAAAGGAAAGACACCCTGGTGAAGGAAGACCGGTTCGAACCCCTTTTGATCGAAAAACTGGAGCGGGCGCGGCAGGAGGAAGATGAAAAATTCGCCAAGTGGCGCGCCTGGCTGCGGCAAAAAAAACTGAACGAGCATTTGACTCCCACCCGTACGCAAGAGGCGGTCGGTACCATCAAGCGTGTCAAGGCCCTGCTTCGGCAAAAGAATGAGTTAGTCCAGAGACTCGAAAGGATGCGGGAAACTCTGGCCAGGGCCGGCGGCCTCGTCGGCGAAATCGGCTCTGCCCTGGAAATTTCCACCCTGGAGTCGGACCTGGGGCCGGCCATTAACCTGATCAACACCGCCTATGAAGAAGCCGAAAAAAACAGGGAAAAACGCTCCGGCCTGCAAATTCAGTTGAACGCGCTCGAAGGGAAAATCGAGCGCCTCATGCAGCAGACCGATGAACACGAAAAAAACCTGCGGGAATTTTTTCGCTCCCTCGGCGTTGACGATGATGAAGATTTTGAAATCAAGCGCCGCCGGCTCGACAGACGAAAATTGCGGCAAAACACCGTGGATGAAAAGCGCCGCTTTATTCAGTCCCGGGTCGGGCTGGGCGCGGCCTATGACCAGTTTCTGCAATCCATAGACAAGACCCATCCGGAAAAAATCCAGCGCGAACTGGATGAACTGGCGCGGCGTTGGAAGGAAGCGCAAAAGGCCAAGGACCGCATCAATCAGGAAATGGGCGAAATCCGTAATGAATTAAATCAGTTGGCCGCGGATGACGAACTTCTCATCAAACAGAATGAACTGGGAATCCGCAACGAGCAATTGAAGCTTTATTCCAGGGAATGGATGACTTGCAAAATCGCCCATTTCATGCTGGAACGGGCCAAGCAAAAATACGAACGCGAGCGGCAGCCCGAGGTCATACGCGCCGCGGAGAATATCTTCTCGCGGGTTACCCGCGGCCGGTACAAAAGAATCTTCAAGCCTCTCGACAAGGACGAAATCCTCATCGACAACGAATCGGGACAGCGGCGCGGCGTCGTGGAAATGAGCCGGGGCACCCGCGAACAGCTTTACCTGGCCATGCGCCTCGGTTTGATCGAAGAATATGAAAAACGTTCCGAACCGTTGCCGGTCATCATGGACGATGTCCTGGTCAACTTCGACGACGAACGGGCGCTCAGCCTCATGAAAATCCTTAAAGACTTTGCCGCAACCCGGCAAGTGATCGTCCTCTCCTGCCACCGCCAGTCCCTGGACACCTACAAGCGGCTTGGCGCCCACCAAATAGCCATTTAACCCTTCTTTCCCTCCTTCCGGGAGTTTTAAACTGAAAAAGATGCCTTGCTTTTTTAATAAAAAATGAATAATATATTAAATATTTATTCATGGAGCATGCGGCAATCATGAAAACCTTGACCCAAGCCACGGAAGAAACCAGGAACCGGATTCTGGATGCGGCATTCGCCCGTTTCGGCAAGTACGGGATGGGTAAGACAACCATGGCCGAAATCGCCGCCGAGTGTGGTATGTCGGCGGGGAACCTGTACCGTTACTACGAAAACAAGGCGGAGATCGCCGCCGAGTGTGCGGCGCGGTGCCTGGGTCAAACGGAAAATTTGTTGCGGAATATTTTACGGAACAGAAAACTCTCGCCGGGCAAGTGCCTGGAGCAATTTGTCCTGCAAGCCCTTCGCTGCAAGTACGAACAATTTTCCGATCAGCCGCAAATTTTCGAGTTGCTGGCGTTTATTTCCGAAAAACGTTGGGACCTGGTCAGCCGCAGCCTGGAAGTTCAGCGCTCCCTGATAGCGGAAATCCTTGCCGAAGGCAATCGCACGGGGGAATTCAACATCCCCGATATCTTGACCGCCGCGCACATGATTCAAGTAGCGACTCTGAAATTCAATGCCCCGCATTTTATGAATGTTTTCTCCCTTCAGGAGCTGGAGCGGGAAGCCCGGGGTGTGGTGCGGCTGCTCATCCGCGGGTTGGCCGGAAGTTGACGGATGCCGGAGCAGGCGCTGAATAAATTTAAAAATATTTATTAAACTTGTCGGAGCGAGAATAGGGAATGCACTCCAGGTATCAATACGGCGAATGGGTGATCCGCTACCGCTGGGCGATCATTGCTGCAACCCTTCTTATCGTTGTGGCGGCGGCGGCGGGGGGAAGGTTTTTGGGGTTCACCACGGACTACCGCGTATTTTTTGGCAAAGATAATCCCCAGTTGCAGGCGTTTGACACCCTGCAAAATACCTATAACAAAACCGACAATGCCCTGATCGTTCTCGCCCCGGACGACGGCCGCGTGTTCACCCGCGAAAACCTGGCCGCCGTTGAGGAACTGACCCGAAAGGCCTGGCAGATTCCCTATTCGACCCGCGTGGAATCGATCACGAATTTTCAAAGTTCATGGGCCAAGCGCGACGACTTGGTCGTAGAGGACCTGGTAAAAAATGCCGAAACCCTCTCCGATGAGGATATACGGCGCATAAAAAAAATCGCCCTTGGCGAGCCGTTGCTTGTTCGCCGGCTTGTTTCCCCCGCCGCCCATGTGACGGGAATAAACGTGACCGTTCATCTGCCGGGGAAGAGTATTTCCGAAGTGCCCGAGGTGGCCTCGTTCGTGCGCCGGATGGCCAGGGCGTTTCACGAAGAGCATCCGGACATTAAGGTTTATCTGTCCGGAATCGTTTTCATGAACAACCAGTTTTCCGAAGCCAGCAAAATGGATATGGAAACGCTTATCCCGGCGATGTACCTGTTGATCATTGTCATTATGGGAGTGTCCTTGCGCAGCTTTAGCGGCACCCTGGGCGCGTTGTTGGTGATCACATTCGCTACCGTTACCGGCATGGGATTGGCAGGTTGGTTCGGGATTCTGCTGACCCCCGTTTCGGCAAATGCGCCGACGTTTATTTTGACCATGGGAGTGGCGGACAGCGTTCACCTTTTGATCACGATGTTTCACGAAATGCGCCGCGGCAAAACCCGGCATGAGGCGGTTGTGGAATCCCTGCGCGTTAACATGATGCCGGTATTTGTCACCAGCATCACGACGGTGGTCGGATTCCTGAGTTTGAATTTCGGCGATTCGCCGCCGTTCCATGATTTGGGAAATATTGTCGCCCTGGGAGTCATGGCGGCTTTTGTTTATTCCGTGTCGTTCTTGCCGGCTTTCATGGCGGTGTTGCCGTTGCGCGAATCCGTGCGCGACCCGGAGCACAGGGAATTTATGGACCATTTTTCGGATTTCGTGATTCGCCGCCGCAATCCTCTTTTTTGGGGCATGTTGGCCGTTGTCGTTCTCCTGGCGGCGCAGATTCCCAGAATCGAAATCAACGATGTGTTTACAAAGTATTTTGACCACCGCTACCAGTTTCGCAACGACAACGATTTCATCATCGAAAATCTGACCGGTTTCGAAACCATCGAATATTCCTTGCGGGCCGGGGAATCGGGCGGCATCAGCAAACCCGAATACCTCGCCAAGCTGGAAGAATTCAAGCGGTGGTACGCCAAACAACCGCACGTCGTTTATGTGGGCAGCCTGACCGACATCATGAAGCGTTTGAACCGCAATATGCACGGCGACGATGACGCCTATTACCGGTTGCCGGAGAAGCGGGACCTGGCGGCGCAATACCTGCTGTTGTTTGAGATGTCCCTGCCTTACGGCTTGGACCTGAACAACCAGATCAATGTGGACAAGTCCGCCGTTCGCTTCACCGTGGTCTTCGACGACCTCACGACCCAATATACTCTGGCGCTGGAGGAAAAAGCCCAGCTCTGGCTGCGGGATCACGGCTTGCCGGGGATGCAATCCCATGGAGCGAGTCCGTTGATCATGTTTTCCAATATCGCGTTGCGCAATGTGCACAGCATGATTTTCGGAGGCCTGTTGGCGCTGATTTTAATGACGGGCATCCTGGTCGTCACCTTGCGAAGCATGAAGTTCGGGTTGCTCAGCCTGGTGCCGAACCTCGTTCCGGCGCTCATGGCTTTTGGCTTATGGGCGGTTGTGTGGAAGGAAATCGGCTTGGCGGTTTCCGTGGTGGCCGTGCTGTCGTTAGGAATCATCGTTGACGACACGGTGCATTTCCTGAGCAAATATCTGCGCGCCCGGCGCGAGCACAAATCCTCGCCCGAGGAGGCGGTCCGCTATTCGTTCAAGACAGTCGGCATGGCCCTTTGGGTGACCTCGGTGACCCTGGTCGGCGGGTTTTTGCTGGTAACGGGGTCCGGGTTTACCATGAACTCGCATATGGGGCTTCTCACCACCCTGACGATCAGTTTTGCGCTGGTGGCCGATTTTTTATTCCTGCCGCCGCTGCTGATGAAATTCGACAAGGAGAAAGAAAAACTATGAAACGTTATCTTTGGATCGGCCTTCTGCTGCTTATCGCCTTGCCGGCCGGCGCCGAAACGCCGGAGGAGAAAGGGTTGGCCATCGCCCGGGAGGCTGACCGCCGGTACGATGATTTTCATGATTTTAAAGCTAAACTGATCATGACGTTGAAAAACCGCCAGGGGGAGGAAAGCGTCCGTTACATGCGGAACCGCACTCTGGAGGTCAAGCGGGACGGCGATAAAAGCCTGGTCATCTTTGACCGGCCGCGGGATGTCAAGGGAACGGCTTTGCTGAATTATACGCATATGAAAGGCGATGACGACCAGTGGCTCTACTTGCCGGCTCTGAAAAGAGTCAAACGCATCAGTTCCTCAAACAAGTCCGGTCCGTTCATGGGCAGCGAGTTTGCCTACGAGGACATTACCAGCCAGGAAGTGGAAAAATATACTTACAAATGGCTGCGTGACGAAGTCTATGAAGGACAGAAATGTTTTGTCGTTGAGCGTTATCCGGAATACCGGAATTCCGGATACACCCGGCAGGTTGTGTGGATTGACCAAAAGGAATACCGCCTGCTCAAAATCGATTATTATGACCGGAAAAACACCCTGCTCAAAACCCAGACATTTAAAGGGTACAAGCGCTATCTGGACAAATACTGGTATCCCGATGAAATGTTCATGGTCAACCATCAGACAGGAAAAACCACCCGCCTGCTCTGGGAAAAATACGCATTCCGTGCCGGGTTAAAGGATAAAGATTTTAACAAGAACAGCTTGAAACGGGCGCGCTGATTTTACCCGGACCCATTCGTTTTATGATGGAAAACAAACGTGAACACCGGCGGGTTCGGCCTTTCATCCTGCGGCTGGTGATGCTTGCGCTTTTTTCTCCGGCGCTCGACCTGGCGAACGGTGTAGGGGCTAATGAGTTGTCCGGGTTTATCGAGGGCCAGGCGCGGCTGTTCGCCAACAGCGCAACACACCTCGGCCAGGCGGACCAAACCGTTTCCCTGGCCGCCCAGCCGGAGTACTTTCATGAATGGGAAACAGGCAGCAGTTTCACCTTCGTGCCTTTTTACCGCTTGGACCGGGCCGATTCGAAACGCACACATTTCGACGTCCGCGAGCTTACATTTCTATACCTGCACGATGACTTTGAATTGCGCCTTGGAGTGCGTAAGGAATTTTGGGGTGTGACCGAAGTCCTTCACCTGGTCAACATCATCAATCAGGTCGATTTTATCGAAGATATAGATTTCGAGGATTTTTTAGGCCAGCCCATGGCCAATTTATCCATCGCCCGGGATTGGGGCACTCTCGACCTGTTTTACCTGCCGTTTTTCCGCGAACGCACCTTCCCCGGCCGGAGCGGCCGCCTGCGCGGTTCCCGGGTGGTCGATACCGGCCGCGCCGTGTTTGAGAGTTCCCGGGGAAAATGGCATCCGGATTGGACCGTGCGTTACAGCCACACCCTCGGGGGGTGGGACCTCGGCATATACCATTTTAACGGAACGGGACGCGAGCCGACCTTGTTGCCCGGAAAAAATGATAACGGCAACCCGGTATTGATCCCTTTCTACGAGCAGATCAACCAGACCGGAGTGGATGTATCGTACGTCACGGGAAGCTGGTTGTGGAAACTCGAAGCCCTGCAGCGTTTCGGACAGGGGAAGCGCTTTGTGGCCTGGACGGGAGGGTTTGAATATACGTTCACGGGAATCATGGAAACCGCCATGGACCTGGGAGTGCTCGCCGAATGGATGTATGACGAACGCGGTAAAAAAGCATTCACCCCTTTCGACAATGACATCGCCTATGGGTTGCGCCTGACTTTCAACGATGTGGACAGCACGGACCTGCTGTTCGGCTGGGTGCAGGATGTGAGAAACAGCGCGCGTTTTTTATTCCTGGAAGCCAGCCGCCGGTTCAGCGATCACTGGAAGGCCAGCTTGGAAATCCGCACCTTTTTCAGCCAGCCCGCGGACGACACTTTTTTCTCGCTGCGTAATGACGATTTGATGCAGTTGGAACTGGCTTATTTCTTTTAGCGTGCGCCGGATGCAGCAATCCGCGAATCAATCGAGAAACATGCTGACCGTTTCCTCGAAGGCGATTTCAATGTAATCCTGGACGGACGGCAAAACGGCAGGCGGCATATCGATTTGCTTCCAAACCTCTTCTTCCAGAGGCGGGGGCAAAGGTTCGGCTTTGCAATTCGGGTTCAACTCGTAGGCGATGATGTCGGCCAAGTGGACCATTCCGGCTTCAATAGGGAATTCTTTCGCCTGCAAGGGGTGATGATGAAAAGAAGCCGCTTCGACAAGCCGCATGGGGAGCTTCCATGCTTTAAGCAAGGCGCTGCCAATGTCCGTGTGGTTAAAACCCATGACCTTATATTCGACCTGGAACAGCGGTTCCTCCGTTTGTTCGCAAAGTGTAAAGACATCCTTGGCCTTATTGGGCAATTTGTTGTAAATAATCAGGCTGCCGATATCGTGTAACAGCCCGGCCAAATAGAGCGGTTCGGTGTTGCCGGTTTTTTTGCGTTCGCCGATCTCCCGGGCGGCCATCCCGCAGGCGACGCCATGACGCCAGAAAGACTTCATGTCGACCAGCTCTTCCGGGATTCCCTTGAATTTGTTGATGACCGCGGTGGCCAGCACAAGATTGTTCAGATGATCGACTCCAATGATGCTCAAGGCATGGTAGATGGTTTCTATTTTCTCGGAAAAACCGTAGAAGGAACTGTTGACGATCCTGAGGAGGCGGGCGGCAAGGCCCGGTTCCAGGCTTATGATTTTGGCGCAATCTTTATACGAACATTCCGGGTCCAGGAAGGCTTCCCTCAGCTTGTAGTATACGGCTGGAAGGGATGTGATGTCTTCGTCCAGAATATCGTCGATTTTTGCTGGCATGATTTGGCGGCGGAGTGAGAAATTTTAATACCGCAAGATTTTCCTTTTCAGGATCATTTGGTTTTTTTCCGCTCAAACCGGATGAGCAGGCGCGCAACGATACGGTTGTTTTGGATATGTTCGCGCAAAATTTCCTCGACGTCGTCCTTGTTGAGGGGACGGTACCAAGCGTCGTCCGGATAGATTACCAGCGTAGGGCCGTAGGCGCAAGCGTCCAGACAGCCGGCTTTGTTGACCCGGACTTTACCCTTGAGGCCCATTTCGTGAACGCGCATTTTGGCGTGGTTCAGCAGTTCATTGGACCCCTTGGAGAAACAGCAGCCCTTGGGGTTGCCGGCGGGGCGCTCGTTGATGCAGAAGAACAGATGTTTGGCGAATCGGGACATAGCAAGGAATGGCGAGCAAAAAAAATTACTAGGCGTCGTGTTTTGGCAGCTTGTGGGAATGGGTTTTACCGTATTCCTTGAATTTACCGAAATTGATATAGCAGCGTTCGCAACTGTCGGGGAAGACGGTAACAATGACTCCGGACTCGATTTGCGCGGCCAGGTGCAGAGCCGCTTGCATGGCGGCGGCGGAAGATTGGCCGACCAGAATGCCTTCTTCTTTTTCCAGGGTTGAGACCATCGCGTAGCTGTCTTCAGTGGAAACGCTGATTTTGCCGTCAAGAATGGATTCGTCGTAAATCCCCGGTACGATGGAGCTGGCCATGTGTTTCAGACCCTCGATTCCGTGGAGGTCTTCGGCGGGTTCCACGGCGTAACATTGAATGGCCGGGTTGAATTGACGAAGGCCGCGGCTGGTTCCCATGATGGTTCCCCCGGTGCCGATGCCGGCGAGAAAATGGGTGATCCGGCCCTGGGTTTGCCGCCAGACTTCCTTGGAAGTGGTTTCAAAATGGGCTTGCCAGTTGGCGGGGTTGTTGTATTGATCCGGCATGAAATAAATGTCCGGGTTTTCTTCGTAGATTTTATGTGCCAGACGGATGGCGCCGTCGGAGCCTTCAAAGGGGCTGGAGGTGATAATTTCGGCGCCGTAGAAATCCGCCATAAGGCCTTTCCGCTCGTTGCAGACATTCGCCGGCATGACGAGTTTCACTTTATATCCCTTGACCTTGCCGATCAGGGCATAGGCGATGCCGGTGTTGCCGGAAGTGGAGTCGAGAATGATTTTATCCTTGGTTAACTTGCCGGATTTCTCCCCTTCCTCGATCATTTTCAGGGCGGGCCGGGATTTTACGGAGCCTCCGGCATTGCGCCATTCCGCCTTGGCGTGGATTTCGACATTTTTAAATTCCCGGCCCAGATTTTTTATACGGATCAACGGCGTGTTTCCGATATCCTTTAATATGGAATCATCGGTGATCAGGGGACAGGCTGGAAGGAGATCTTCTGCTTGGGCAACAGGCTTGTTCATGTCAAACGTCTGCTCAAAATTTGTTTCCAGAAAAGTTAACGTATCTATTTGATTATAATCAACACGCTTCGGATGCAGCCGAAAAAAATGTTTTGCCGGGCGATGGGCCGCCGCGGTTACCGGGAAACCCCGCAAAATTGCTCGTAATCAACCAGTTCCGTGATTTCGGGGTGTTCACTGCATACAGGGCAGTTGACATCCCGCTTGAGCTTCAGGGTGCGGAATGCCGTTTGCAGAGCGTCATAAATCAGCAGGCGGCCGATGAGTGGCTTGCCGATGCCCAGAATCAATTTCAGGGTTTCAACCACTTGCAGGTTGCCGATAATTCCGGGAAGAACTCCCAGAACGCCGCCTTCCTGGCAATTGGGCACCAGCCCGGGTGGGGGAGGGGCCGGGTAGAGGCAACGGTAGCACGGCCCTTCCTGGGGCTTGAAAACAGAAACCTGGCCTTCAAACCGAAACATGCTGCCATGGATGTTGGGTTTCCCCCGCATGACGCAGGCATCGTTGATCAGATAGCGGGTCGGAAAATTGTCGGTGCCGTCGAGCACGTAATCGAAATCCTCGATGATGTTGAGAATGTTTTGCGAATCCAGTTTTTCATCGAACAAGGTCACCCGGACATCCGGGTTGAGAGCCTGAATCGTTTGTTTCGCGGAGTCGGTTTTGCGCATGCCGATGCGCGAGGTGGTATGGAGGATCTGCCGCTGCAAATTGCTGAGGTCCACCACGTCGAAATCGACGATGCCGAGGTGGCCGATGCCGGCGGCCGCAAGGTACAGGGCGGCGGGGCTGCCCAGCCCGCCGGCGCCGATCAGCAGCACCTTGGCGTCCAGCATCTTTTTTTGCCCGATGCCGCCCACCTCGGGCAGGATAATGTGGCGGCTGTAGCGCTCGATCTGTTCGTCGGTAAAATCAGTCATACGGTCCTGCCGCCGGCTATGGCGGGAATAATGGAAATCTCGTCGCCCGATTTGACTGCGGTGTTCTCGCCATCAATAAAACGAATATCCTCTTCGTTGAGATAAATATTGATGAATCGCCGGGGCGCGCCATTTTCCTCGCAGATTCTTTCCTTGATCCCGGAAAACTGGGTTTCCAGATTATCGAGAATCTCGGCGATGGTTTTCCCTTCCGCGGAAACCTCGCTTTGATTGTCGGTTAATTTCAGCAGAGGGGAGGGAATTCGGACTTTTGCGGTCATCGTTTGCTGTCTCCTTTAGACCATTAAACTGTTGGACAAAATTTCTTCAAAGCTGTTGAGGCGCGGTTCGATCAAAACCGGCTCGGCAAAGGAACCGTCCAGGGCTTCCTGGGTTTTGAGGCCGTTGCCGGTGATACAGATCACGGTCAACTCGTCGGGCTTGATGCGGCCCTGTTGGACCAGTTTTTGGGTCACGCCGACCACCACGCCGCCGGCGGTTTCCGTGAAGATGCCCTCGGTTTCCGCCAGAAGCATCATGGATTTTACGATTTCCTCATCGCTGACGTCTTCACCGTAGCCGCCGCTTTGGCCGGCGATTTTTATGCCGTAATAGCCGTCCGCGGGATTGCCGATGGCTATGGATTTGGCGATGGTGTGCGGTTTGACGGGTTTGAAAAAATCGGCGCCGTTTTTAATCGCCGTGGTTACGGGGGAGCATCCGCTGGCTTGGGCGGCAAATACTTTAGTAGACACCTTGTCGATCAGCCCCAGGTCCTTAAATTCCTGAAAGGCTTTCCATATCTTGGTGATCAGCGAGCTTCCCGCCACGGGGACGACAACGTTATCCGGGGCTTTCCAACCCAGTTGCTCGGCGATTTCGTAACCATAGGATTTGGAGCCGTCGCCGTAGTAGGGGCGGATATTGATATTCACAAAGGCCCATTTGTGGTTGCCGGCGATCTCGCTGCACAGCCGGTTGACATCATCGTAATTGCCGCGCACGCGGATCAACTGAGTGCCGTAGACAAGGGTGGCGAGGATTTTCCCCGCTTCCAGCCCGTCGGGAATAAAGATGTAGCTTTTCAAGCCGGCTTCCGCCGAATGGGCCGCCACCGAATTGGCCAAATTACCGGTCGAGGCGCAGGATACCGTGTCGAATCCGAACTCCAGGGCTTTGGAAATGGCGACGCAAACCACCCGGTCCTTGAAGGAAAATGTAGGGTGGTTGACGGAATCGTTCTTAATGTAAAGATTGTTCAGCCCGAGGACCTTGCCCAGGTTTTTGGCTTTAATCAGCGGCGTGAAGCCGACATGATGGCCAACCTTGGGTTCCTCGTCGATGGGCAGCAGTTCCTTGTATCGCCACATGGAACAGGGGCCGGCGGCGATGGATTTCCGGCTGACGACCTTTTTTATCTTTTCGTAATCGTAATCGACTTCCAACGGCCCGAAACAATATTCGCAGACGTGGATCGGCAGCTTGTCATAATTTCTGCCGCATTCCTTGCATCGTAATCCTTTAACATATCCCATCGTAAATTGAGTTTCCTAAAAAATGAAAGATTAAAAATATTGATGAAAACTGAAATATCTTTATCCGGTGTCGGACAAGATAACGACGACATTTTTCCCCGGCCCCATTTCCCGGGCGACCTGGTGCGCGGCGCAACAGGCGGCTCCGGAGGAGATGCCGACGAGGAGGCCTTCCTCCCGCGCCAGCCGTTGGGAAAACTTGAAAGCGTCCTCATCGGAAATCGGGCGGATGTCATTCACGATATCCATGTTCAGAACCTTGGGTTTGAACCCGGCGCCGATTCCCTGAATTTTATGGGGGCCGGGCGGGTTTCCCGAAAGTACGGCGGAAGTGGACGGCTCGACGCCGACGATTTTGACTTCCGCGAAATGTTGTTTTAAGACTTCCCCGACCCCGGTAATCGTGCCGCCGGTGCCGATGCCGGCGACGAAAGCATGCAGAGGTTCGTCCTGCATGGCATCGACGATTTCCGGCCCGGTGGTTTTTCGATGCACTTCCGGGTTGGCGGGATTGTTAAATTGCTGCGGCATGAAGTATTCCGAATGGGCCGCCACCAACTCCTCGGCCCGCTCAATGGTGCCCTGCATGCCGAATTCCGCGCGTCTCAACTCCGTTTTGGCGCCAAAACTTTCCAGGATCATCCGGCGCTCCGCGCTCATGTTCTCCGACATGACGAGGATGACGTCGTACCCCTTGACCGCGCCAACCAATGCCAGGCCGATCCCGGTATTTCCGCTTGTGGGTTCAATGATCGTCGCGCCGGGTTTCAGAAGCCCCGCGGCCTCGGCGCTTTCGATCATGGCCAGGGCAATGCGGTCCTTGACGCTTCCCCCCGGATTAAAGAACTCCAGTTTCGCGTAAATGTTCGATCCGTTGGCAGGGGAGACTTTGTTCAGTTTAACCAAAGGCGTGGAGCCGATCAACTCCAAACTATTCCTGACCTTGGATTTGAGTTTGTCCAGCAGCGTCATATCAGCGTCCCATTGAGAGAAAGAGCCTTTCACGCAAGGCAAAGATATAAATTATAAGAGCACCCTTCGGGCAAAGTCAACCAGGGTCTCGGGCGCAATGGCCACGGGCAGGCGGCACCTTGCGGAGTTCCGCCTCAGATTGCCGCTCCCGGCCTCTCCCCGATGTGCTCGCCGGGTTTAACCATCTTTCAGGTGAAATTCTTTTTTTAAATTGAACAGCCTGTCCTTGATCTGGGCGGTTGCGGTGTCGGCGTCGAAAATATTATTGATGACGTGAGGCGCAATGAAAATCATCAGTTCCGTTTTGTTATTGGAGTTGCTTTGGGAACGGAATAACCGGCCGAAGAAGGGCAGGTCCTTTAAACCCGGAACCCCGCTGTTGGATTCATTTGAAAGGGTTTGCATCAACCCGCCCATTACGAGAACCTGATTGTCCTTGACGACGACTTCCGTATTGATCGTGCGAATATTAAACGAGGTCGTGCCTTGAATGACCGGGCCGGGCTTGCTGATTTCCTGGTTGACCTTCAAGTTGACGAAATTGTCCGAATTGATTTTGGGTTCGATGCCCAACTTGATGCCGACGCTGCGAAACTGAATGGTGGATTGCGTCAGCGGCTGGCCGGCGGTGGGCGTGGTTATGGTGGTGCTTTGGATGGGAATTTCATCCGTGATGGAAATATTGTTTTTTTATTGTTGGAGGTGATCAGGATCGGATTGGAGAGCACATTGGCCTTGGAGTCCGAGGCGAAAGCCTGCAACAACGCTTTCAGCTTATTGGCATTACCGAGGAAAAAGCTGAAACCGGGATTGGCGAAAAGTGAGGTTGCGGATCCCAGGCTGGGGCCCAGGCCGGCGCCGCCCCCCGTATCCGAGCCGGTGGCGAAGTTGGCGTTTTTCACCTTCCCTTCCAAAGCCCACTCCAAACCCGATTTCACCTGCTTGTCGATGGTCAGGTCCAAAATCAGCACCTCAATGAACACCTGCTTGGGCATGAGGTCCAACTTTTTGAGCAACTCTAAAATCGGCGGGTAATTTTTGGGGCTGGTGCGAATGATCAGGGAGTTTGTGTCCTTGTCGGCAATGATCGTGAGTTCGCCCTCCAGTTTTTCCGCTAAACCTCCCGTTATTTTGAACGTGGACCGCTTTTTCTTTGTTGGGATTTCGGGTTTTGCCGATGCCTTGGTTTTGCCGCCGGCTTTTGCGGTTTGCGGTTTTTTCTTCAAAAGACTTTTGGCGCGGGCGGCCTTTACCGGTTTTTCTTTCTTCTTGAATATGGCATTCAGCAGCTTCGCCAATTTGGTGGCTTCCCCGTTTTGCACATAATAAACAAACGTGCTGACTTGACGTTCGACGATTGGCTTGTCCAGCTTGTTGATCCAGAATTCGATAGTCGGCAAAATGGATTTGAATGCGTTGACGACCAGGATGGAATTTAACCGCGACAAGGGAAGAAAGTTGAGCGATTCGCCGATGGCATCCTCAAACCCCAAGGTTGAAAAAATTTCATTGAGTTCCTCGGTGACCAGGTCCGCGTCCGTGTGCTTGATGGTATACAGTTCAATATCCGAGGAGGCGAGCTTGTCGATGTCCAGCGCTTCCACCACTTTAAGGATTCGTTTGATGTTGGAGCCGAGTTCGATCATCATCAGATTATTGGTTTCGGGAATCTCGATGAAGCTGGCGTTCGCGGTCAAAAGTGGGGTGATGATTTTTTTCATCGATTCCACGGAAATATGCCTGAGGGGAATGATCTCGATGACCAACCGTTCGTTGGGCGGTACTTTGGCATCGACGCCGTAATAGATGCTGAGAGGTTTTTTAACCGCATTGGCGATCGGCAGGAAGCGATAAAAATTGCCGCTTTTAACGACGGTGAGATTGTGTAAAGCCAGGATTTGCTCCAAAACGGAATACAGGTCTTCAACCGGAATCTTGTTGAAGGTTTGCAACGTGACCTTGCCGCTGACGTTCCCCTCAATGATGTAATCGATTTTCAAAAGTTCGCTGAAGGTGGTGATGACATCGTTGATGTCGGTATCCTCAAAGTTCAGGGTGATGTGCCTGGCCTTAACCAGCTCCGGCGGCAGAGGCGGGCTGGGATTGATGACGGTTTGCAGTTTTGACAGAGAGGTCTTTTGCTTCTTGTGGATCGTTTCCTTTTTTATGTTGATGCCGCTGGTTATGCGGACGGTGGAAAACAGGCCGGCAAGGAAATACTTGTTGCCTTGCCTGTCTTGGACCAGATACCAGGTTTGGCCTTCACGGGGGCCGTGGGTGGTTCGCAGAAGGTTAAAGGAATCTCCCTTGCGGGCCACGCCGGCTTTTTTAAACCGGGTCCCCGGCCCTTTGCGCAAAGTGGTTTCCTTGGCGGTCACCACGACGGTTTTGACTTTGGGGACCGGCGGGATTTTTCTTAAGGATTTAAGCTCCTCCTCAATGCCCTTGCCCCGGCCCTGATTCAGGTTCGATGGGGTTCCCTTTGCCGCCGCCTTTGCCGGGGCA
>Ga0114931_10003292_pt1 | contig 20471 bp, 16 predicted proteins | sample 2SBtaG_FD_89579 | JGI IMG/M metagenome (GOLD analysis project Ga0114931, IMG submission 89579) | Deep subsurface microbial communities from Kolumbo volcano to uncover new lineages of life (NeLLi) - 2SBTROV14_V59a metaG | ecosystem: Environmental > Aquatic > Marine > Volcanic | place: Kolumbo...
CTAGCACATCAACCTCCCTTGTCAATACTCCCGCCCCTCCCTGGACAACCCCCTTCCCGGAGGCCCAATGGCTCCCTGCCAAACGAGAAGCGGAATTCTATACATACCCCTGATGACTGTCAAGATGTTCTTTCGGTTTTTTGCAAAAATTTTTCCAGTGTCTGCTCGATCCGCTCAAGTCTGCGCTCCATCTGCTCCAAACGGAGCTTCACAGACACTTCATCGGTTTCCAGGCGTTCCACTTCCTGTTCCACGCTTTCAATGTTTTTGCCTACCTGGCCAATCAGGGCTGCTGAAATCTGGGCAGTCAGAAGCGCAAAAAGCCCCATACCGAGAAGAATAAGAAAAATCGCAAAGATCCTTCCCGTGGTGGAGACCGGGACCAGATCACCATACCCCACCGTACTCACGGTGACCCAGGCCCACCAGATCCCATCAAACGGGGATGCAAAGGCCGGATCGATCACAGACACCAGGATACCGGAAATCACGATGATGATGGTCGAGGCCATCAGTGTGGTTCCCAGACTGTTTTGACGCAGGAAGCGGTAAATAACCTTGACCATGCGAATGAAAACATCGACCAAGACGATCAGGCGAATCAGTCTCAACACCGCAGGGAAGGAGTAGAAATGCCAGATTGGCGGGAACAGGGCAAAGATGATCAGGAGGTTGAGCCAGTTTTGGCCTAAATATCGAACTTTGTCCCGGCACCATACAGTGACCAGCACACTTTCGAGGACGAACAACCCCCAGATACTCCAGTCCAGGAGGTCGATCCACTCAGGGCTCAGTTTGCCCTTGAACTCAAAATACCAGCGGAAAGGTACCAGGATAGCCAAAGAAAGCATGGGCCATTCAAAAAAATGCCCCAATCGCTTGGCTGATTCCGTTTCGTAAGGGGAAACCCCGGATAGACCCAGGTTGTTTCTCCACTCTTTCCAAGCCATGGATTCAACCGCTCTTTCAATGTTTCAGGGAGTCTTCCGCCATTCCCATGGCATGGCGGGCAAACCAACGCTTCACTGGGGGGAGGTGATCGAGGGCCATCAGTCCGAGATTGCGAGCCATCGCCAGGGGAGGGCGGGAGGGAACGAACAGCTCGATCAGGCCATCACTGAATCCTATGATCCGATTGTGATCCGGGGCCCGCGCCTTGGCGTATTTCTCCAACACACTGAAGGCTCCCGGATCCCCTCCCTGTTCCATTTGCTTTTCCAGCAAACGCGCAAGGACGATAACGTCCCGCAACCCCAGATTGAAACCCTGTCCCGCCACCGGGTGCAGTTGATGGGCTGCATTGCCCACCAGGGCTACCCGTTCGGCAAAAAGTCGTTGCGCGCGAATCAACCATAAAGGAAAGCTTTTGAGGTTACCCTCAACCAGCAAGTGTCCCAATCTCCAACCAAAAGTTTCTTGAAGGCGATGTTCAATCACGGACTTGGAAAGCGCCCGTAGCCGATGGCCATCATTTTCATCACGGGTCCAGATCATGGCACAGCGGGAACGTTGCAGGGGAAGCATCGCCAAGGGTCCGGAGGGGGTGAAGCGTTCAAAGGCGACGCCCTGGTGGGGAAGCTCAGTCTTTATCGTCCCCACCAGCGCAGACTGATGATAATCGTGGACGGTCTGGCCGATACCGACCCATTGTCTGACCTGTGAGTTCCCCCCGTCTGCCGCCACCACCAGTCTGGCCGTGCATTGGTCAACACTTCCCTGTTGATCGAGGGTAATTCTTACCCACTTTGCCTGGATATCCAGCCCGGTCACCCTGGCGGGACAGAGAAGTTCGATTGCCTTCTCCTGGCAGAGTTCTGCTAGCGCTGTTTCGAGAAAACGGGCCACAACCACCTGGCCAAAACTACCCACACCCAGCTCTTCGGCATCCAATCTGGTCTTCCCGAAATGACCACGATCGGAAACATGGATGGAGGTGATCGGGGTGGCATGCTCATCGACTCGTGGCCATACCGCCAGTTGCCGGAAGATCTGGATCGATCCCCGGGCAAGCGCCAGGGCCCGGTCTCCGGCTGGAGATTGGATACGCTCTCGAGGCGATAGTGTCTCAACGACAGCTGTGTTCAGACCCATTGCCTCCAAGGCGAGGGCAAGACTACCGCCTGCCAATCCGCCACCAACGATCAGGACATCAAAGTGTTTCATTTCCCGTCTCCATCAAGGCCTCGATTTCGGCAACCTGCTTGGGAGCGCCTTCCGTGAGAACCTCGCAGCTGCCTTCGGTCACTAGGACATCGTCTTCGATTCTGACCCCGATTCCCCGCCATCGTCTGGCCACCTCTTTACAGTCCTTTCCGATATAGAGCCCAGGTTCCACGGTCAATACCATCCCCGGTTGCAGTTCCCGCCATTCATCCTCGATTTTGTACTCTCCCACATCATGGACATCCATCCCCAGCCAGTGGCCGGTACGGTGCATATAGAAATCCTTGTAGGCCTCCTTCTTGATCAGGCGGGAAGGACGACCTTCCAGTAAACCCAGTTTCACCAGGCCTCTGGTCAGCACTTTCACGGCAGCTTCGTGGGGTTCATTCCAATGATTTCCGGGACGCACCTGTTCGATCGCTGCCTGCTGGGCCTCCAGAACCAGCTCGTAAATCGCCCGTTGGGGGGCAGAGAAACGGCCATTGACCGGAAATGTGCGGGTGATGTCGGCGGCATAGTAATCGTATTCGGCGCCGGCATCGATGAGTAGCAGATCCCCATTCTCCAATGGGGCGATGTTTTCGGTGTAATGCAGCACACAAGCGTTTACACCGCCCGCGACGATACTGGGATAGGCCGGCGATCGTGCACCTTGGCGCATGAACTCATGGATGATCTCCGCCTCGATTTTATATTCGTACAGCCCGGCCCGGCAAGACCGCATCGCCCTGATATGGGCCTGGACGGAAATCTCCGCGGCGCTACGCATGGCAGCGATTTCCTCGGGGCCTTTGATCAATCGCATCTCATGCAGCAGCCGGTCAAGATCGACAAATTCCTCCGGTGCCTTGATGCCGGTTCGCACCTTCGCCTTGACCCTGCCAACCCATTCGAGCAACTTACGGTCGAAATCGGGATCACGTCCCAACCCGCAATGGATACGATCACGATCCGCCAACAGTTCGGGCATCACCTGATCGATCTCGTCGATGGAATAGGATTCATCGGCTCCGTATTCCTTACGGGCCCCCTTGAGGCCGGCATGTTTTCCTTCCCAAATCGCCTTGGCAGGATCATATTCATGGCAGAACAACACGAACGTGCCTTTCTTTCGTCCAGGGAGGAAAACAGCCACGGCATCGGGTTCCGGAAATCCGGTCAAATAATAGAAATCGCTGTCCTGGCGGTAAGGGTAATCGACATCGCGATTGCGTGGCCGGGAAGGGGCCGCTGCCAGGATCGCCACATCATTGGCACCGATCCTGTCGCTGAAGGCTGCCCTTCGCTGAATAAACACTTCATTTTTCATTTCGATTCTTCCTTTCGATCGCCAACAGGCTTTCTGCAAAGATCAACTGCACAGCCACCCGGACGAATTCGACCAGTTCCACAAAAGCCTGTTCGTCCTCTTCTCCTTCGACCTTGGGGTCGAGCTGTGAGATTTCTGTCAGATCACGCATGATTTCCTGACTCTGTTTGGAGAGAGAAGCCGAAGCCGCCAAGCCACAACCATACAAAAATCCCAGACACCAACTCGCCAAAGCTTCCGCCCGTTCCCCCAGAGATGACTCATCATCAGGAAGGAGTGGTTTGAACCTCAGCTCTTCATCTCTCAGAGCCTTTGAAGTCTCCTGGAACAATTTTTCCAGGAGGAGATTCAAGGAACCGTCCAAAGGTGTACCAAAACTATCGGACAACGCATCCATAGCACTTTTCGGCCCGGCATCCGGAGAGGAGCACAATAGCCCCGTAAAGGTGCCATGGATTTCTGCGGTTGTGCACTGGACACCGCCCGCAGTTAAACATGAATCCAATTGGATATAGGATCGATTCACGATATCAACCATGGATGAACCTCTGCTTCGAAAATCCTATGCTAACATTCTTGGTATCTATGCTAAAAAATACCCAGTGACTGAGACACCCGATCCTGAAACGGCTCTTACCCAACTGTACGAGAAAGTCGAACGGCTGAGCGTACTTTGTGAACAATTGCGCCAGGAAAATTCCCGCTTGAAGGCCCGGCAAAAGGCCCTGGAATCCGAACGGCAGCATTGTTTGCATCGTACTCGTGACGCCCGGGATAAAGTGGCTTCCATGCTCAACCAACTGCAATCGTTAAACCAGCAACCATGAACGATTCCCCCACCGATCTTGTCGTGATCAAAGTCCTGGGGCGGGAGTACAAACTACGTTGCGCCCCTGGCGAACGTGACGATCTCATCGCCACCAGCAAATTCCTGGACAATGAGATGAAAACCATCCGTGATAGCGGAACCATTGTGGGAATGGACCGGATTGCCGTCATGGCGGCCCTCAACATCGCCCATCGCCTCATTCAGACGCAGGAACAAGAGGCACAATCGAAAATGGATCTGACCCGAAAAATCCTTCAGCTCACCCACAACATCGACTGCGTGCTGGAAACAGTGCATGCCTCCGGGCAGAACTAGCTAATTCCGAGATTTGGTATACAATTCATCTTAAGTATCCCCTGCAGCGTTCGAAGCAGCCCGGGGTTATCTCTTGAGCCTAATTCAAATCCCAGGGAGTGAATGTCTGGCGATGGTGAGCAAGTCCGCCCTGGAGCGGAAAGCCTGATTTGCCACCTTAGCTCCCACTTGAACCGACCGGTTCAAGAGCAAAGGGCGGTTACGGCGCAGGTGGGGGATACGTTTTATCGATAACGTAATTCTCCCATGCCTACTTCCAGCCCCAACTATTGGTTGATGAAGTCCGAACCTTCGGTCTTTGGAATAGACGATCTGGCCGAATGTCCCAATGAAACCACCCATTGGGATGGGGTGCGAAACTACCAGGCCCGCAACATGCTACGCGACCAAATGAAAGTGGGAGACCTTGCCTTTTTCTACCATTCCAACTGCAAACCCCCGGCCATTGTGGGGATCATGGAGATCGTCCGGGAAGGCTATCCCGACCATACCGCTCACGATCCTGATTGTCCCTACTATGATCCCAAGAGCACTGCGGAAAATCCGCGTTGGTACATGGTCGACGTGAAGCTGGTGAAAAAATTCAAGCGACCGGTTTCCCTGGAGGAAATGAAGCGCCATCCCCAATTGGAAGGCCTGCCTTTGCTCAGGCGGGGTAACCGTCTCTCGGTGATGCCCCTCGAAGCGAAACATTGGCATTTCATTCTCACTCTGAGCGAAACCTGATCTCCGCACCGATCCCAAACATCTCTCATTGCCAAACGATTCCCTGGGCGGCTATCATCGGGAATTGATTTCATTGTAAGGAGAAAAAAATGAGTTCAGCAGACGATCTGAAACGAAAAGCGGCCGAAACTGCTCTGCAGTATGTCAAAGATATCCCCATCCTGGGAATTGGAACCGGATCGACCGTCAATCATTTCATCGACTTGCTTGCCGACATCAAGGCCGATATCGAAGGTGCGGTATCCAGTTCGGAATGCAGTTCCGAACGCCTGAAAAAACTCGGTATCCCGGTGCTCGATCTCAATGCAGTGGGCGATCTCGAAGTCTATGTGGACGGAGCCGACGAAATCAACCCACGTCTGCAATTGATCAAAGGCGGGGGAGGTGCGCTCACCAGGGAAAAGATCATAGCCGCGGCCAGCCGTAAGTTCGTCTGCATTGCCGATGAGGGAAAGTATGTCGATGTCCTGGGGCGTTTCCCCCTGCCAGTCGAAGTGATCCCCATGGCACGCAGTTATGTCGCCAGGCAAATGGTTAAACTGGGAGGACAACCGGAATGGCGTGAAGGTTTCATCACCGATAACGGCAATGAAATTCTGGATGTGCACAACCTGGAGATCATGCAGCCGATCGACCTGGAACAGACCATCAACAACATCCCCGGGGTGGTCACCGTAGGCATCTTCGCCTTACGTCCTGCTGACGTCGTACTTCTCGGCAGCCCCGAAGGCATCAAAACACTGGCTCTATAACCAACGCCTTGCCCATGCTGGCAGGAACAAAGCAACGCGCCCCACAATCCTTGCATTGATTGTGGGGCGCTCTTCTTCCCTACATTACAAACCATCCCGGGCTGGTTCAGGAATGGGCACGGCAGGATTGAGACCTGCGGGACTACCCATTTCGATTTCCACTTGCCGTTCGGTCTTCTCTATCAATTTCTGGCGCAATTTTTCAAAGGCCTCTTTGAGGGAGCGCTCCATCACCACGATATTTCCCATTGAGACGATGACCCGTGTCAGTTGGGGAATCCGGGTCTGACCCGTGGCAATCAGATACACAGGTTGAACATACAGGACCGAGTGGCCGACTGGCAGGACAATGATCCTGCCCCGTTTCACTTCCGAACCCATCTGGTTCCATAGGGTAAAAGCTGCCGAAATCTCGGGATTCTGGTCGATGAGGGCATCGATTTGAGCAGGACCGTCGACCTGAACTTCCTTCTTGAATCGGTAGACCACAATTTCAGGGTTGTATGCACCTTCTGTCAAATCCCTCACCCCCGCGATTGCCAGCGAAATCAGATTATCGCGCCCGATGGGTGTCATGGGGCTGATCTGGACAAAAGGCTGTATGTGGGGATGAGACTTCTCGACCAGATCGACAGTCAGGTAGTAAGGCAATTTGGGAACATCCTTGACCTTGGCAAACTCCCAGGTATCCGCCTGCTGATAGAAAAGTTCGGGTTGACGTTGGTGGTACTTGGCATACATCTCCATCTGGATGCGGAAAAAGTCACGCGGGTAGCGCAACTGGGCCTGGAGCACCCTAGGCATAGTCTCAATATTGCGGAAAAGACCCGGAAAAGCACGATCATAAGCCCGGATGATGGGATCGTCGGGATCGGAAATATAAAAATCCACATGCCCGTCATAGGCATCCACGACAATTTTGACCGAATTGCGGATGTAATTGATTTCGCGCCGATTGTCACTCTGCCCGCTGTCCGGCAGTACGGTGGGCTTGGAAACAGGAAACCAGTCCGTAACCGTATAGGCATCGAGAATCCAATAGAGCCGGTCGGCGGTCACTACCGAGTAAGGATCCTTGTCGAGAATGAGGAAAGGTGTCAATTCACGAATCCTTTCCACCACGTTGCGGTAAATCCTCAGGTAACTTTCCTCCTCGATATTGATGGAGAAAAAGATTTTTGGATCCTGGAAGCGAATCGATGCAATCAGCTTGCGAAACCACGACTTGATTTCAACGCCTCCACCGCCGTGATATTTTTGCTCACTCAGGTTGGTGGAAGGCAGTTCGGCGACTTCGAGACGGTTGGGAACGAAGATGTAGGTCAGATTTTCCAGGCCGTAGTAGAGGTCGGGTGTATCCACATGGAAACCGATCAGAGAATTCAAGGTCAAATCACGGATATACCATTCCATCGGCTTATCGCCTTCCTGCGCGGCTGGAGTCATCACCACTCCATAGCCATGGGTATAGCGCAGATGCTGGTTTTCCCAGGTTTCTGCCGCAGCTGCAGGGAGATTGGCCAGATTTAATTCACGGGCAGCGAGATTGACCTGTTGAACCCGGCCATTGATCAGGTAGCGTGCCACATCTACTTCCGAAAAGCGGAAATAGGGGCGTAATCCCTGTAATTGTTGGTAAACGTCGTGGAGAAAATTCTCGTCCCAAACGGGAATGTTGGTGATGTAGTCTTCCGCCTCCTTGCCGATATCCTCTTCCGGCTTCAGACTCACTTCGAATTTCACAGTCGAAGTGTTGTCGAGATCGTAGCCCATCAGGGTTGCTTCGATATTGTTCTTCATGAAGCGACCCTCGGTGGTGACCGGATTGGCCTTGACGATGTACTGCTGCAAGAGGGCCGGGATGGCTTCCATATAACGCAACCCAACAGCAGCAGTGAACAGGGCGGAAAAGGCAAACCCCAGAATGAGGATCAGTTTTTTGCGCTGGTTAACGTAAGCGATGAAAGAGAAGGCCGCCAACAAAAAAGTCAGCAGTGACAACCAGATGAGAGGCAGGAGATAACGTATTTCGACAAATCCGGGACCAAAGAATACCGGTTCGTGGCTATCCACATACAGGAGCGAAAAGCGGTCAAGCAGAAACCCCCAACCGACGATCAACACCGTGATCGAAGCCAGAATGTTGAGGTGGATCCGGGCACCAGCGGGCAGTTCCTGACTGCTGTCGCCAATCACTTTGTGCTCGACCCAGTAAAGCACTCCGATCGCGACAAAAAGAATCGCGAAAACCGACAGCAACCCTTTCTGCAGCATCAGAAAAATCGGCAGCCTGAACATATAAAAGGCAACATCATTGCCATAGACAGGATCATCGACGCCCGCGCCAGGGCCGAAGAAAAACATCAGGGCAGCTTCCCATTGCTGATAGAAGGGTGCTGCCAGGATGATCGCCAAGACCAGGGAAAGCGGCGTGTAGACTTCCATTGCCCCGGTCTGGAATTTATGCACAATCCCCCGCAAAGACCGCTGTTTCTTCCTGACACCCAGGAAACTGGAGGCTATCCAGAAGTTGGCAAAAAAAAGGACAAAGAGGAACACAGCGACACCACCGGCAAGAATGTACCGGTACAACAAGCGTAACCAGAAATAACCACCGAAATCCAGGGAGAAGTACCACCATAGATCGATGAGAAAGTGGCTTAGCAGCATGGCCGCCACCAGAACCAGAATCGCAAGCGCAAGGATCCCGGCACCAAGCAGGATGTTCAGTTTCTTCCAGTTACCCATGAATAAACCTTGTTGTTGTCTCAGCGTTGTCTCAAGGAGAGGTAAGATAATACGTCACTGCCATGGACACAAGGACAACTGCATCTCCAGGACCTGACTTGGCAGTGGGTCGGGGATGGAAAAAGCAAAGGGCGGGGAAGCGGCCAGAGAAAGGAAACGGGCAGGATCAGTCCCGCCCGTGAAAGGATCTGATTGTCAGTGGGAATGACCGTGGGACAACTCTTCTTCCGTGGCATCCCGGATTTCAGTGATATCCACGGAAAAATGCAAGGTTTCTCCGGCCAAGGGGTGATTCCCGTCAACCACAACCTCATCCCCTTCCGCTTTGACCACGGTCAGAATCTGCATCCCTGCCGGCGTTTGAGCTTGAAACTGCATTCCCGGTTCGATCTTGTCCACGCCTTCGAAGGCATCCCGGGGAACGGATTGAATGAGAGAATCGTTACGAACGCCGTAAGCTTCTTCCGGAGCCACGCTGACATCCACATGATCACCCGTATCTTTTCCTTCCAGAGCCTTTTCCAGACCACTGATGATATTGCCGGAACCGTGGAGGTAAGTCAGGGGATCACGCCCTTCGGAACTGTCGATGACCTCACCGGCATCGTTTTTCAAGGTGTAGTGGAAGGATACGACTTTGTTTTCTGAAATCTGCATAAAGGGAAACCTTTGGGTCTCTATGGTGAATAAAAATTAATCATACCCTATTGATTAAAAAACCAAAACAAATTTTTATTTTTGTCAAGATCGTTCCTCCACAGGATGAATCACCACAATGGTCCAGGAGGCTTATATGTGCTGTGAAAAAACCGGGTGAAAGCTTGTGGATAAACTGAGTGGCGGGCTGTGGACAATTTTTGTGCCCAATTCATCCACAGCTTCTTCGTCTCGATCCACAGTCTTGATGACAACTTTGAATATCTTCAACGTATTGAATTTAAATAAAAAAAACACTTATCCAAGGAAAACCGGGGGGATAACAATCAATATAAACTCTTCTCTTAAAAAAAATATCTATTGATATTCCGTTGGGTAGTGGTTTGTTGACCTGGTTTTCAATGACTAACCTGAAAACAGAAACGAGTGATCTGTAACATCTCTTTTTGACTGGACTCGTTGGCAGCTCAGTCCCGACATCGATAGGGCGTCTTGCCGGCAGGAAGGCCGGCGTGGAGCCTGCAAGGATGTATTCACAAAGTTTTACGAAGCGGATCACCTGCCTCCACCTTGATATGGGACGCAGCCCATCGGTTTCCAGATGAAGCAAAAATGACGAGTCCACATAAGCCTGTATAATGATTGGTCAATCTTCGAATTTGAAAACTAGCCGAAGCGATGGATTTTCACCAGACTTTTGACGTGATTGTGGTCGGTGGTGGCCATGCGGGGACCGAAGCCGCGTTGGCTTCAGCCCGGCGGGGCGCCAGGACTCTCCTTCTGACCCAGAATATCGAAACTTTGGGGCAGATGAGCTGTAATCCCGCCATTGGGGGGATCGGTAAGGGACATTTGGTGAAGGAGATCGATGCCCTGGGAGGTTTGATGGCCCGCGCGATCGACCAGGCCGGAATCCAGTTCCGCATCCTCAATGCGTCCAAAGGCCCCGCAGTGAGAGCCACCCGGGCCCAGGCCGACCGATCTCTCTACAAGCAGGTGGTGCGTCGTGCCCTGGAGAACCAGCCCAATCTGTGGTTGTTCCAACAGACTGTGTCCGATCTGGTCGTGGAAAATCATCGGGCCGCCGGGGTAGTGACCCAGATGGGCCTGACATTCAGAGCCCGCAGCGTGGTGTTGACGGTGGGAACTTTCCTGGGTGGGCGTATCCATATTGGCCAGGCCAACTACGCCGGTGGAAGAGCTGGCGACAGTTCCTCGAATGCCTTGGCGGAGCGTCTCAGGGAACTGGATTTCAAGGTCGGACGACTCAAGACCGGTACCCCGCCGCGTCTAGATGGCCGCAGCCTGGATTACCGGGTCATGCTCGAGCAGCCCGGAGATGTGCCGGTCCCGGTGTTTTCGTTTCTTGGCGATTCCACCGACCATCCTCCCCAGGTGTGTTGTCACATCACCCGGACCAATGCCAGAACCCATGAGATCATCTGCCAGGGTCTGGACAAATCGCCCATGTTCACCGGCGCGATCGAGGGCACGGGTCCCAGGTATTGCCCTTCCATCGAAGACAAGGTGGTGCGTTTTGCCGCGCGCGATTCTCACCAGATCTTCGTCGAACCCGAGGGATTGAACACCCACGAGGTCTATCCCAACGGGGTTTCCACCAGCCTTCCGTTCGAAACCCAGGTGGCTTTCATCCGTTCCATCAAGGGGTTCGAGGAGGCCCATATCACCCGGCCAGGCTACGCCATCGAATACGATTTTTTTGATCCCCGGGGACTCAGGCCCAGCCTTGAGACCAAGGCGATGGAAAATCTGTTCTTCGCTGGGCAGATCAACGGAACCACCGGTTACGAAGAGGCCGCCGCCCAGGGACTGATTGCCGGTCTCAATGCCGCCCTGAAAGCCCAGGGCGAGGCACCTTGGTGGCCAAGACGTGACCAGGCTTATATTGGGGTCATGATCGACGATCTGATCAGCCGGGGAACTGCCGAGCCTTATCGTATGTTTACCAGCCGCGCCGAATACCGGTTGCTGCTGCGTGAGGACAATGCCGACCTGCGCCTGACGGAAACCGGTCGCCGGTTAGGACTGGTCGATGACCAGCGTTGGCAGGTGTTGGTGGGTAAACAGGAAGCGATCGAAAAACTCCGGCAGTCCCTGGAGTGTCTCTGGATCCAGCCCGGCAGCGAGGTGGCAGGTCTTCTGGGAGGGAGCTTGAAGACCCCCCTGCAACGCGAGGCCAACCTGTTGGAACTGCTGAGACGGCCGGAAATGGACATCGACCTTTTGTTGAACTTGGAACTCCTTGATTCCGAGGGGTTGCGCCGGGATTTGATCGAACAGGTGGAGATCCAGGAAAAATACGCCGGTTACATCGAACGTCAGAAGGCCGAGATCGAGCGAGCCCGGCGTTACGAGGAACTGCCTTTGCCCAACTCCATCGATTACGCCCATGTGGTAGGACTGTCCCAGGAAGTCCGGAAAAACTGGCAGCCAACCGTCCCGCGACCCTGGGCCAGGCTGCCAGGATTCCAGGGATGACACCGGCGGCGATCTCCTTGCTGCTGGTGTATCTGAAGAAGAAAAGCGCCTGATGCTGGACGATCAGCTTGTTTCCGGGCTGGTTTCTCTGGGGCTGGAATACGATCCCGGCAGACTTGGCAAAATCCAGTTGCTCTACCGCTCTCTGCTCCGTTGGAACCAGGTGTTCAATCTCACGAAAGTCGAGGATGAGGCCGATTTCATTGCCAAGCATGTCCTCGACAGCCTGTCGGTTCATCCTTTCCTCACCGGGGAACGGATACTGGATGTCGGTACCGGTGCAGGTTTTCCCGGTCTGCCCCTGGCAATTTTTTTTCCCGGGCTCCGCTTCACTCTGCTCGACACCGTGGGCAAGAAGATCCGTTTCGTCCGCCAGATGGTACTCGAGCTGGGGCTCCCCAACGTCGAGGTGGTGCAGTCCCGAGTCGAACACTATGCAGTTTCCCCCGGATTCGATACCATCCTCACCAGGGCCTTTGCCGAAGTAGGCGAAAGTTACCCCCTGTGTCATCATTTGTTGATACCGGGGGGGAAATTCCTGGCCATGAAGGGGCGTTATCCACAAGCGGAACTGAGTGCCTTGGGGGATCTTCCCCATCGGGTCATCCCCTTGACCGTTCCCGGTCTGGACGCCGAACGCCATCTGATTGAAATTACCCGAGCCTGAGCTATTCATGAGCAAAATCATCGCTATCGCCAATCAGAAGGGAGGGGTCGGCAAGACCACTACCAGTGTGAATCTTGCCGCCTCCCTGGCCATGACCAAACGCAAAGTGCTCCTTATCGATATCGATCCCCAGGGGAATGCCACCATGGGGTGCGGAGCCGATAAGAACGACCTGGAATGGAGTTGTTGCGATCTCCTGCTAGGCGAGGCGGAAGCTCCGGATGTGGTGATCTCATTCGTGGACCTGAATTTCGATCTCATTCCCGGCAATGCCGACCTGACAGCCGCCGAGGTGGGTCTGATGCAGTCCCAACGGCGTGAGCGACGACTGGCGGAGGCTCTGCAGGAAGTCCGGGAAGGTTACGATTATGTGTTGATCGATTGTCCCCCTTCACTCAATATGCTGACTCTCAACGCCCTGGTGGCGGCAGATAGTCTGTTGATTCCCATGCAGTGCGAATACTACGCTTTGGAGGGCCTGTCGGCATTGATGGAAACGGTGGGCAATATTCAAAAAACCGTCAATCCCGGATTGTCTTTGGAAGGGTTGCTGCGGACCATGTACGATCCCCGCAGCCGCCTGACCAAGGAAGTTTCCGAGCAATTGCAGCAACATTTCGGGGACCAGCTGCTGCGGACCTGCATCCCCCGTAATATTCGCCTGGCCGAAGCCCCCAGTTACGGACTGCCGGTGGTTCATTACGACAAGGCTTCACGGGGGGCAGTGGCCTATCTGGCCCTGGCCGGGGAAATCGTCGGACGCAACGAAAAGGAGTAAGTTGAATGGCGGCAAAAAAACGCGGTCTCGGCCGGGGTCTGAATGCTCTTTTGGGGGATGTTTCCATCCAGCCAACGCCCACGGTTTCACAATCCTTACCTCTGGAGCGGATCGAGCCGGGACGGTTTCAACCACGCAGCGATATCGATTTGGAGAATCTTCAGGAACTGGCCGATTCCATCAAGGCACACGGAGTCGTCCAGCCGGTAGTGGTGCGCGCCAAGCCCAGCGGTGATTACGAGCTGGTGGCGGGCGAACGGCGTTGGCGGGCGTCGAGGCTCGCAGGACTTTCCGAAATTCCGGTGATCGTGCGGGATATCGACGACCGCACCGCCCTGGCGTTGGCGTTGATCGAAAACATTCAGCGTGAGGATCTGAATCCCCTGGAACAGGCCGAAGGATTGAGGCGGCTGCTGGAGGATTTCGATATGACCCATCAGCAACTGGCGGAATCTGTGGGCAAGTCACGCACCACCATTACCAACCTTCTTCGGCTCCTGGATCTTCAGCCGGAGGTCAAGCAACTTCTGGAAAGCGGGCGGATCGAGATGGGCCATGCCCGTGCCCTGCTGGGTTTGGTGGGGGAGAAACAGGTCGAGATCGCCCTCAAGGTGGCGGACGGAAAGTACACCGTGCGGGCTACCGAGATGCTGGTGAAACAGATTCAGACTCGGGATCCGGAACGCAAAGCGCCCGCACCCGATCCGGATATCGTGCGCCTTCAGGATCAGTTGAGTTCGCTTCTCGGGGCCCGGGTCTCGATCCGCCATGGCAAGGGCGGCAAAGGCAAAGTGGTGATCGACTACGGCGATCTGGATCAGTTGGAAGGACTGTTGGAACGCTTCCGCGGTCCGGCGTAGCAATTTCCCTCTTCAACCTTCACAGGATGTTCCATTTGTCGAACCAGTGTAACCACTGGACGTATTCCCGCGCGACCGGATACCCTGAAATGGCCGGATAAAAAGCGATGAACGCCAGCACGGCTGCCACCAGAAATGCTCCCTGAATGACGCGGCTGGCGGTCCAGTGTCTGGGTAACCGGGTGAGCAGCCACGCCAGTCCCATGAACAGAAACGGCAGCGTCGGAAAGTAGTGGTAGATGAAAGTGATCCGGCTGACCAGCATCCACGGAAGAAAGAGGATCAAATAACCTCCCGCCAGAAAGGTAGCGGTGGGGCTCTTTCCCCCCAACGCTATCCACAGAATGATCATCATTCCCACCAGCCCACTCCACCACAGCACCGGGTTCCCCATGAGGGAAATGGCGACATGGAGTTCAGAGGCCGGATCCACGTAGAGATAAATCGGCTTGTAGATGAAAGGCCAGGTGTAGAAGGGGGAGGAGAAGGGGTGGGTGGCGACCAGCTCCGAATGGTAGGAGAACATATTGCGCTGCTGGGCCAGGAACTCTCTCACTCCCTGGAAAGAAAACAATGAGGGGTGTTCGGGGATGCAGGGGAAAAAGGCGCCGTAGGACAGATAATAGACCATGACGGGCACCACGATGAAGGCGAGGAAATAGTTGCCGGTGAGGCTTGCTGTTCCGTACCAGCGCAGCTTGCCATGGCTTTGCCACACCTCCTTGAGTTGCCACAGATACAGGAGGCCGATTCCGGTACCCACGAAAAGGGCGCTCCATTTGACGCTCGCGGCCAGCCCCAGAAACAAGCCACCCCCATAGAACCAGCCCAGGGAAGGCCAACTCCAGCTTGCCTTTTCGAACACGTACCAGCGATACAGAGATAAAGCGAAGGCGGTCAGGAAAAATACCTGGAAGACATCGATCGTGGCGAAGCGGCTGATGGTGAAATTCATGAAATCACAGGCCATTAGCAGGCTGGCCAGCCAGGCTCCTGTTCTGGAACCGGTGACCAGAAGCCCCCCCCAGAACAACAGCACAGGCAGCAGCGATCCGAACAGGGCCCCTGTCAGCCGCATTCCAAAGGGCGTCATGTCCAGCATCCGAATGCCGAGGCTGATGAGAAACTTTCCTAACGGTGGGTGGGTATTCTCGTAGGGCGGCAGATGATGGACGAATTCGTAGGCGGTTCTGCCGTGATAGATTTCGTCAAAGTAGGTGTTGCCACGATAATCGTTGTGGAAGCGGGTCAGATTCGATTCATCGAATAAAGGATGCTGGTTCCCTTCAATTGGTGGGGATCCGGACTCTTCCTCCAGTTTCACCCGGCTGGGGACGATACGTTGCCGGTCGCTGTCGAACAGAGCCAGTTCGTTGATCACCGCCCCTTCCCCCTTGAGCTTCAGGCGCAGACGCGAGGTTTCCATGGGTTGCGGCAGGGGTCTTTCGAGGACTTTATAGAATGATGAGAGTTTCAGCTGTCCTTGCTGCGCTGGAAAGACCGGCCGCCAGCCATCGTTCCAATATTCCAGGGTCATTTCCCCGTCCCCTTCGCCATCGTAGACATTGAGGCGATCCAGTGTCCGGGGCTGACCCAGATCGATGCCTATCGTGACCGGGTGTTCTGGAATGGTGTATCCACGGGTAGGATATTCAAGATACCCAATCCGGAACAGTAGCAGGCAGAAATAGCCCAGCCACAGAAAAGCCAGGGCCAGGAGGTCGAGGCGGCCGATGGTTTGCCGGGAGAGGAGGGTCTGGGAATGATTCAAGAGAAGGATCTCCCTTTGTTTGCAAGCAGGGATGGAATAACACCGAACCAGGGTCGAATGGAGCGGGTCAGGGTGTTCCACAGTCGTCTCGATCCAGGCAGATTGCGGCCCAGCTCGTCGCCCAGCAGGATCAGGAACACCAACATCAGTGAGGCCGCGGTCACGCGGATGAACCAATTGTCACCCGGGGGGTTGTGACCCAGATAGACGTGAAAATAGAACACATAGGCCAGGTTGAGGTACTGGGCCGCGGTCATGACCAGATAGCACCACTGATAGCGCATCCCGGACAGAAACAACGGCAGCATGAAGACGACTGCCGGATATAGATATCTTTCGTGCATGCGTGGCGCCAGCATGAAGAAGCAGAAGCTGAGAAGGGTGAAGCTCCTGAACAGAGACAGCATTCTCGATGGATCGTCGCCGCTTACTGCCATGGCCCGCAAGCCCAGGAACACGATGAGAACGAAGGTGCCAAGAGAGAGAAACAGGGCCCAGCGTTCCAAGGGCAGGCCCAGCCATTCCGCTTCTCCGGACAATTCGTTGAATCCAAGCAGAGCCCACAGATTGTAGGCATTGAATGAGAGCAGGTTGTAGGTACCTGCCATCTTGGCGTATAGCTCGAAGATCCAGGTGGGCGGATGATGGATGGCAAACGGCAGGATGATGACGACGAAGGTGGCCAGAGAACTCAGGCCCACCCGGAACCACAGCCTCCAGGGATGGAAACGGAACAACAGGGCGACGAAAAAGATGATGAAATAGGCCGATTGAGGTTTGAGGGCGAAAGCGGTGGCAAGCATCATTCCGGCCACCGTTGGTTTTTGCTTCCCCACCAGCCACAGGGCGGCCAGTAACAAGGCGGCATAGAGGGCATCGGTCTGACCCCACAAGACCGAGTCCATCAATACCACCGGATTGAACCAGAAAAGCGCCGCCAGCCACCATGGGGCCTCATCGCTGCGGAAACGCCGTAGGAGGGTCAGAAGCAGACAGCCAATGACCAGATCGGCAATGATAGACGGTGCCTTCAACAGTCCATGGAACACCGGATCGGCTTCGATACCCAGGATTCGGGCCAGCCAGCCGACCAGGCCGAGGGCATACATATACAGGGGCGGATAATCGACGTAGACACCTTTCCGGTAGATGTTCATCGGGTGGGCAGGATCGGAGATATCCAGCGCCCAGTACTTGTAGAGATTGGTATCGATGACGAACCCGGGCGTGGGGGCGATCACAAGGCGGACTACGATCGCCGCCGCCGATAACCACCAGAATTTTGACATCCGCCATAGGGGTTCAGGTGGTTTGTAGTGCGAAACACCGGGGGGGATTTTTCCCTGACGGATGACGGCCGCCAAAAGCAATAAATAGGGAATGACGATGGCGAAGTTGAACAGCCGCAGGGTGATAGGGTTGCCTTTCAGGCGGTCTTTCCATTCGGACGCTTTCGGTTCGGCCCCGATGAGTTCGATCACCTGGAAGTCACCGCTCCATTCGGGCAGTTCTTCCAGCGTCACCTGGTCGAACCAGGCTGTTCCCGTTGCGTTACTGCCGTAAAACCCCAGCCTCACCAGAAACACTACGCTCTGTTTCTCCTTCGCCTTGAAGACCTGTTCCAGCCGGACCCAGTTGTGATTGCCGCTCAGGGTCGTCTGGCTGTGGTTGAAGGTGTGATAGACCGACAGGTTTGCGCCGAAATCGCCTTTTGCCTCGACTTCCCGGGTTTTCACCCAGGCGGTGAAACGATAGAAGCGCCCCGGATAGACGGTGATCCGTTGTCCGTAACCCAGATCGTTGGGTTCTGCCGCAGTGATCCGGATGCTGGGGCCTGGCCCGTGGTGTATGCTGCTGTCCCAGGTCACCTTGCCGGAAGGCTGCCAGGATTGCCGGAACCAGCCGCTCCGGCCACCGAGGAGGTTGCCTTGGCGCACCGGAGGTTCAGTGGTGGTTGCGAACCACACGGCAAAAAGAGTAGCCGCCAGGAGGGATAAAAGGATCCAGCGCAAGGCCGGCTTTTTTCGCAACCGATCGAACGGAAACTGTGACATACCTTATACCTGGGTTTTATCAAGGGGGGCTTTATCCCCCCGCTATGAATGTAGCCAACGACCTTGTCGCCATCAGCAAAATTTTTGCCAACAAGGGTTTGGGTCTGGCTTGTCCTTCCGGACCGAAAAGGCAATATTGTTTCCGCTTTGTCCATGTCTTGTCCATAAATTTACCTGGGTGCGGATGCTGCAATAGACTCGGGTGATATACTTTCCATTTTCTAAAATCAGGCACAGGGTGATTGTTCATGCCGGAAAAGCAGCCACCGCTGGTATCCATCGTGGTGCCAGCGTACAACGAGATAGAGAACCTGCCTCTCCTCTATGAGGAGTTGCAAAAGGTGTTCTCGGACACCGATCGATCGTGGGAACTGCTGGTGGTGGACGACGCCTCGACCGATGGTACCCTGCAATGGCTGCGAGAGCTTTCCCGCAAGGACCCCCGGGTGCGCTTTGTCAGTTTTTCCCGCAACTTCGGTCATCAGGCCGGGGTGACCGCAGGCCTGCAGTATGCTTGTGGAAAAGCGGTGATTGTCATGGATGCGGATCTCCAGGACCCTCCCGAGCTGTTGCCTGAAATGATCAGGCAATGGCAGGAAGGCAACCAGATCGTCATCGCCAAACGCAGGAGCCGTGAGGGTGAGTCCTTCCTCAAGAGGTTTTTCGCGTGGGCCTATTACCGCTTGCTGTCAAGGCTGTCGGAAACCGGAGTTCATTTGGATGCGGGGGATTTCTGTCTGATGGACCGGCGGGTGGTGGACGAACTCAACGCCATGCCGGAGCGTAACCGCTATATCCGGGGTTTGCGGGCCTGGGTCGGATTCAAGACCGTGGAAGTCCCCTTCGACCGCAAGGCCCGGCACGCGGGTGAAGTCAAGTACACCTTTTCCAAGTCTCTGCGGCTGGCCCTCGATGGCATTCTCTCTCTGTCCCAGAAACCCCTGAGGCTGGCCACCTATCTGGGGTTGATCACCGGTGGCTTTTCCCTGGTGATGGTCGGCCTGGTGATCTATTGGCGTTTCTTTACCGAATCGCCACTGGTCGGCTATGCCATGATCGTTACTGCAATTCTCGTCATTGGAAGTATTCAGTTGCTGGTGATCGGCATCGTCGGCGAATATGTCGGCCGGATCTATAACGAGGTCAAGGGAAGGCCGCATTTCGTGGTCAAGGAAGCCAGTCCTGATGAGGTTTCCCAGGAACAGAGCCTGCCTTGATACCGGCTTGCTCATTGTTCCGGGCTGTCTGATCCATCGGCTAATGGGTCAGAAAGCTTCTCCCGTCCTGTCAAAATATAAGAACATCCAGTGAGTACTTTTCACTGATAGGCCTTGGTCGCTGGGCTGATAGAGCTGAATATTCTTTGGCTGTTGGCGCGGACAGGCCATTGCCGATCTTCCCAAATCCCCGTGAGTCAAAGGATTGCCAGGATCGCGAAAAGATTTCTTGGTTTTTGCAATCAAACCCGTGTCATTTTTTGGCGACAGTGGGGGACAGCAGCAGGAACACTGCATCACGTGAATCCAAAGCATATTCGCAGATTCCACTGTCGCCGATAGCCAACACTTCTACTGGCAGAATCCGTCCGTTGTCCTCAAAGAGCCGCTGTGGATGTCCAATATTCCAATAATATGTTTTTTTATTCAAACAGTTATATTGTTTGGCATATTACCTGCTAATGTTTATCTTGAGTGAAAAAGGTGGAGGTGCCTTTCAGTGATCAGGACTCAGTGGTGTCCTGTTTGTGATTGGCCTTCTGCTCGATTTCAACAATCTAAACAACAGTAGGAGTGTTCGTATGGAACGAATGAAATTCAACAACAGGAGGCCGGTTATGGTCTCCGGCGTCATGGCCCTGGCCATGGGGGGCTTTATTGGGCAGGCACATGCCTTCGGTTTTGAGGGTGTAAATCTAAACACTGCCTGTACCAATCGTGGTGGTGTCCCAGCTACCCCTTATAACACCGCCAATCCCAACGCTGCCAACGGTTGTAAACTGTGTCACGATGCCGGCCCAGCAGGTGGACCTGGCAATGGAAGAAGCGCATTCGAAGCAGCTAGAACTAATAACAATTATGATTTCTTCTGTCCGGCACCGACACCGACACCAACGCCGACACCAACGCCGACACCAACGCCGACACCAACACCGACACCAACGCCGACACCAACGCCGACACCAACGCCGACACCAGCGCCGACACCAACGCCGACACCAACGCCGACACCAACGCCGACACCAACGCCGACACCAACGCCGACACCAGCATGGGCATCAGCGGGGCGGCGGTGGACATCCTCCCGGGCACCGGCCACCTCACCCTGGCCGCAGACCTCTCCGAC
>Ga0114931_10003293_pt1 | contig 20471 bp, 12 predicted proteins | sample 2SBtaG_FD_89579 | JGI IMG/M metagenome (GOLD analysis project Ga0114931, IMG submission 89579) | Deep subsurface microbial communities from Kolumbo volcano to uncover new lineages of life (NeLLi) - 2SBTROV14_V59a metaG | ecosystem: Environmental > Aquatic > Marine > Volcanic | place: Kolumbo...
AGACCGGAGCCACCGATCACTCCAATGGCCGGGGAAGTAGAGCGGGATTGAGGCATGATGACAAGTGGGAAGGTTACTCCAAACAAGAGATTTCACCAGCGCGCAATCAGGCGTCCGAGAGGGATTTTGCTCATGACCCACGCCAAAATTTTGGGCCTATCCTATTCATAATATTTGATATTTTAAGAAAATCAGCTAAAGTTTATAAATATAATGTTTTTGCGCATTCTATTATCCTGCCTGCTCGCGGTGTTCGGGATCGCCTCTCCGTGGCTGGTTCGTGACTGGCTGGCCTGGCAATCGTCCAATCGCAGCCGCCCCCTGGCCACCGTTCCCGTCATAGTTCCGCGGCAGCCGATTCAAAATAGTTCGGGCAATTTGGGGGATCATACGGATGCCGGGAGTCAATCGGATCAACGGGCCCAAAACACGATTGCAAATTCACCTTTCGATTCCTCCGACTCAACAGGGTTGACCCGCGTATCCTACCCTGTTGTCTCGACGGCGATTCGATTTTTTCAGGGACTCGCTCCCCGCCCTTTTTCGGCGATTTCAAGTCAGGGCATCCCTTTTCTGAGTGGGACCGCAATTCCCACCAGTCCGCGGGCAATGGCGGCGGTTACCCGGGCCAGGTCCAAATTGGACGGACCTTTACAGTCTCTGGGGCTCCGATTGGGTAATCCGATTTTTCTTCGGATTTTCAAAGAGGAAAAGGAACTGGAATTATGGGTGAAAGGGGGACGCAATGAGCAGTTTGAACTGTTTCGAATCTATAAGATCGAGGATTGGTCGGGAGGGCTCGGCCCGAAATTACGGGAAGGGGACGGTCAGACGCCGGAGGGTTTTTATTATGTTCCGGCGTCGCGTCTGCGCCCGGACACCCGATATCACCTTGGGATGGATTTGGGATATCCCAATGCCTATGATCGGTCTCACCATCGCAGTGGGAGTGAAATCACCATTCACGGCAAGGGCTCCGCTCTGGGGTCCTTTGCGCTGTCCGACTCCGGAATGGAAGAAGTGTATACAATGGCCGAAGCGGCATTGAAGGGCGGGCAGAAGTTTTTCCGGGTCAACGTGTTTCCCTTTCGCATGAGCGACGAGCGGATGGATCGCGTTTGGAAAGCGCAACCGCGCTGGGTCGCTTTCTGGGTCAATCTGAAGGAGGGATATGATTTCTTTGAAAACGCCGGATTCCCGCCCAACGTGGGTGTGAGAGGTGGGAGCTACGTTTTCTCAGCGAAGTAAGTAACAGTCGGCGCCGTTCTTTCATCGCGTGGGGGTCAAATTTCCGGACTTTCGTGGTACGTCAAAAGTGTGATATTTTTGCGTGACAGCCGCCTGTGTCACGGACAGATTGCGTCCCGCGTATGAAAAGAATTATTTTTGCAGTATCAATTTTTGCTTTAAGTGTCCCTCCGCTCAGGGCCGGTGTCACTTTCAATCAGGACGACCACATCGTTTACATCGGCAACACCCTGGCTGACAGGATGCAGCATGAGGGTTGGCTGGAGACGCTCATTCAAAGTCAACTCAGCAACAAAGGGCTAGTGTTCCGTAATCAGGGATTTGCCGCCGATCAGATAACGGATCGTCCCCGAAGCAAGGGGTTCACGTCTCCCGAGGATTATCTCAAGATCAGTGAGGCGGATTGGATTTTTGTGTTTTTCGGCTACAACGAATCTTTTGCCGGTGACAAGGGGCTGGAGAAGTTCAAGGAAGACTTGAGCAAGATGATCGACGATTACCGCGCGCTGAAGCCCAACGGCAAGAGCGAGCCGCGGTTCGTGTTGTTCACCCCGATTGCCCACGAGGATCTCAAGGATCCCAATCTTCCCAACGGAAAGGCCAACAACAAGCGCCTTGCCAAATATTCACAAGCAATCAAGCAGGTTTCCGCGGCGGAGAAGACCGAATTTGTTGATCTGTTCACTGCTACTCAGGCTCTCTATCAGTCCTCTGCAAAGCCGCTCACCATCAACGGCATTCATCTCAATGCCGAAGGTAACCGCTTGTTGGCCGAAGTGATTGCCGAACAGTTGTTGGGGAAAAAGGTGGCCGCGACACCCGATCTTGAGCCGCTGCGCCAGGCGGTGCTGGACAAAAACTGGCACTGGTTCAAGCGTTACAGGGCGCCCGATGGAAACGATATCTGGGGCAGTCGTGCGCCGCTTACCTTTGTCGATGGCCAAACCAATGGTGAAGTACTTCGCCATGAGTTGACCATGCTGGATGTGATGACCGCCAACCGCGATGTGCGGATTCACGCTTTGGCCCGGGGAGGTGACATCGCCATCGATGACAGCAATGTGCCGCGCCCCATCCCGGTGAAATCCAACGTCGGTGGTGGAAGCAAGAGTTCCAATGCCGAAAAGGAGGGCAGCCTCGAATACATCAGCGGTGAAGCCGGTATCGCGAAAATGACGGTCCCGAAGGGATTCAAAGTGAACCTCTTTGCGGATGAATCCCGTTTTCCGGAACTGGTCAATCCCGTGCAGGAGCAGGTTGACGGCAAGGGGCGGCTTTGGGTTTCCTCATGGAAATCCTATCCAAAATGGCAGCCTCTCAATGGGATGGACGACCGCCTCCTTATTCTTCCGGACGAGGACAAAGACGGCGTAGCTGACAAATGCATCACCTTCGCAAAAGTCCACAACCCGCTGGGGTTTGAGTTCTGGAATGGCGGAGTGCTGGTATCCAGTCAGCCAGACATTCTCTTTTTGAAAGACACCGATGGCGATGACGTGGCCGATGTGAAATATCGTATTCTCAGTGGGATTGGCTCCGCCGACACCCATCACACGGCCAATAATTTCATTTACGGACCGGACGGCGCTCTTTACTGGCAGAGTGGAATCTTCATGCACAACCACATCGAGCAGCCCTGGGGTCCGCCGTTGAGTAGCGGTATTGCGGGAATGTATCGTTTTGATCCCCGGCAATATACCGTGGCTTTTCACGCCACCAACAGCCCGAATCCTCACGGAATCAGCTTTGATCGCTGGGGATACCATTTTGCCAATGACGGAACTGGCGGTCGATCCTATCAGGTCCGTCCGTATGACAAAGGATTCAAGATGTTCAAACTTCTTGAAAAGGAAGTTCGTCCCGTGACCGCCGACGCGATTGTGTCCAGCACGAATTTTCCCGACGAAATGCAACAGAACTTTCTCGTCTGTAACGTCATCGGATTTCTCGGCATCAAGCAGTACAAACTGGACCGGGACGGCGGCGCCAAATACACGGAGACGACGGGTAAAGGAAAAAACAAAAAGACCGTGGAAAAGACGACGAAGTTTGGAGAGGTATGGGGGACCCCGACCGAAGAACTTCTTTCCAGCACGGACAAGAATTTTCGGCCCTCCGATGCTGTTTTTGGGGAGGATGGCGCCCTCTATGTGTCCGATTGGCACAACATCATCATCGGGCATATGCAGCACAATGTGCGTGATCCCAACCGCGATCATAAGCATGGGCGCGTTTACCGGATGGTCTACGTCGACAGGCCCCTGCAAAAGCCCGTTAAAATTGCCGGCGCCCCCCTTTCTGAGTTGATGACCAATCTGGAGCATCCGGTAGACAGTGTGCGGGAACGCACCCGGGTGGAATTGAGTGGGCGTGATTCGGATAAGGTGATTGCTGCCTGTGACAAGTGGATTGCCCAATTTGATCCAAAAAGCAAGGCTGACGCCCATCATTTTCTGGAAGCGCTCTGGGTTCATCAGGAACACAACCGCCGCGACATCAAACTTCTCCGGACCGTTTTGCAATCACCGGAGCGACATGCCCGTATCGCCGCCCGAACCGTGCAACATCATTGGTTCAATGTTGATTACAAAAGTGGTGGAGACTTGGGTGAAGATGAGGAACTCAATGTCCCGGCGCAAAAGTCGGGCGTGATTTCCGATACGCCGGAACTGACCACCATCCACATCGGCACCATTGTCGAACAACTTCGGTATGACCTGAAAGAATTTCAGGTGAAGGCCGGGAAAAAGCTCAGAGTGACGTTCTCAAATCCGGATTTTCTTCCCCACAATCTCACGTTCACTCAACCCGGTGCCGCCGATGCCATCGCCGCGGAAGCGCTCGCCATGGGAGCGGAGGGATTCGTCAAAGGCTTTCGACCGGATGATGATCGGATCATCGCCAACACGAAAATGCTCGATCACGGGCAGGAGGAAGTTTTGGAATTCACCGCGCCAACCAAGCCCGGTGATTACCAGTTTGTCTGTACCTTTCCCGGCCACAACCTGCTGATGAAGGGGATTATGAAAGTGGTGAAGTAACCGTGTAAACAGAGAATCCGTTTCCGATCTTCAGCGAACATGAAACCGGGAACTTTGGCTTTCCGTAGTGGACGGGCGCTACGGTAACGAGGGCTTTTTCCGGACCGCGAAGCAGCGGAATTTTTTCTTTGGAAAAAGCCTGCAATTCATTGCTATTTCGCGGTTTTTCTCTTTAGTGGAGTGGCTTCGCCCACCACTTTTCCGGGAAAGCTTGTCCCTGGAAAAGGACCCTTGATTTTTGCTGTTCATCCCATACCCAAAATGTCCGAATTCGACCCTGAATCCCTGAGCCCTGACAAACCAACGGGCGACTATGATGCTGGACAGATTGACAAGTTGGAGGGACTGGAAGCGGTCCGTAAACGGCCGGGCATGTATATTGGGGATCCCGCCACGGAACGGGGATTACACCACACGGTTTTTGAGGTGCTGGACAACTCGATTGACGAGCATCTGGCGGGATATTGCGACGCGATTGATATCACCATCCATGGCGACGGCTCTCTTTCGGTCGAAGACAATGGCCGGGGCATTCCGGTGGATACACATCCGAAATTCAAGATTCCCGCCGTGGAACTCGTTCTCACCAATTTGCATGCCGGCGGTAAATTTGGTCAGGGGGCCTACAAATTTTCCGGAGGCTTACACGGTGTCGGGGCCAAATGTGTCAATGCACTGTCTGACTGGTTTAAGGCGGAGGTTTACCGGGACGGAAAGGTTTACCTGATCGAATTCGAGCGCGGCGCCACCACGACACCACTCGAGGTGATCGGTGATCTTGATGACAAGGATCGGACCGGAACCAAGATTACGTTTTTTCCCGATACAACCATTTTTACAGGCGGGATTTCCTTTAATTTTGAATACCTGATCACGAGGCTCCGCGAATTGGCGTTCCTGAATCCCGGGGTGACCATCAATCTGATCGACGAGAGAGCAGACTCTGAACGCAAGGAGACATTCTTCTATAAAGAAGGGATACCGGAGTTTGTAAAGCAACTGAGAGAAAATAAGGATCTGATCCATGCAAATCCCATTATCTTGAGGGGAAAGCGGATGGTCGAAATCGACGACGCCGGAAAGACCACGGAAGACGAGTGCTACGCCGACATCGTACTGCAGTATACCGGTGACTATCACGAAAATGTGCTGTGCTATGCCAACTCCATTCCGAACGGGGATGGCGGGGCTCACCTGAGCGGATTTCGGGCGGCCATGACCCGGGCCGTCAATACCTACGCAAAAAACAACAAGCTGCTGAAGGACAAGGATCCCGCCCTTTCAGGAGAGGATTGCCGGGAGGGACTGATCGCTGTCATTTCAATCAAACACCCCAATCCGAGGTTCAGTTCGCAGACAAAAGAGAAACTGGTCAACAACGAGGTCGAGGGCGTTGTCAGCTCGATCACCTACGATGGCCTGAACACTTTTTTTGACGAAAATCCCAAGATTGCAAAAAGGCTGGTGGACAAGGTGGTGAACGCGGCGCGCGCTCGCGAGGCGGCCCGGAAAGCCCGTGAGACAGTTCGGAAATCGGCGATGTCGGGTGGGGGGCTGCCCGGCAAGCTGGCTGACTGTTCATCCCGTGATCCGAAAGAAAGTGAGATTTACATTGTGGAAGGAGACTCTGCCGGAGGTTCCGCGAAACAGGGACGGGATCGGCGCACCCAGGCGATTCTTCCCATTCGGGGAAAATTGATCAATGTAGAGAAAGCCCGCCTCGACAAAGTGCTCCAAAACAAAGAAATCCAGACCATCATTACCGCCATTGGCGCAGGAATAGGCGACGGGGATTCCGAGGGCGCCTTCGATCTCGAAAAGACCCGCTACCACAAGGTCATCATCATGACGGACGCCGATGTGGATGGATCACACATTCGAACCCTGCTGTTGACGTTTTTCTGCCGCCAGATGCTGCCCCTGGTCAAGGCCGGCTACGTCTATATCGCCCAGCCGCCCCTCTACAAAATCACCAGAAAGAAGAAAGAACAATACATTCAGGACGACTCTCAATTGAGTGCCATTTTAATTGATCTGGGAGTCGAAGACGTGGTGCTGAAACTCAAGAGTGGAAAAACAATTGAATCCGAAGAGCTCAGGGAAATATTGGGGATGCTTTCCAATTTGAGCCGCTACAGCGAAGTGATCGGTCGCAATGCGGGGGATTTTGAGGATTACCTGAGTCACGGTGAAGGAGATAAACTTCCCCAATATCTTTTGCAGATTCGGGAAGGAAACGAAGTTTTCGTCAGATATTTTCTGGACGAAACCGCGCTGCGTGAGTTTGCCCATGCCAATCGCGATCTGCACCTTTTCAACCACCAAGTGGGGGACTCCGAAGAAGGCGGGAATGAATCGGATGAAGCAGTTGAAACGAACAAATCAGAGTCTGCTGAGAGTTCCGGTGAAGGAATCGGAGACGGGGCCGTGGTCCGCCGGGCTCGCATGGTGGAAATTCACGAGTCAAAGTCCATCGGAAAATTGTTGCATCGTCTTGGCGAAGTCGGCTTGCCGATTGAGCATTTTTCGTCTCAGGACGAACCCTTGTTCGAGGTCATTGAGGGCCAGGGAGATGGTTCCAGAAGTCATCCGGTCTTCAGCGTGCCGGAAATTCTCGATACCGTGATGGAAATAGGCAAGCGCGGTATGCAGCTTCAGAGGTTTAAGGGTCTGGGCGAAATGAATGCGAAAGAACTCTTCACCACGACAATGGACCCCGAAAACCGGAAGCTTCTCCGGGTCAAAATGGATGAAGAGAATATCGTCGAAGCAGACCGGATTTTCACGATTCTGATGGGCGATGTGGTGGAACCCCGACGTCGATTCATCGAGGACAATGCCTTGAGTGTCCGGAATCTGGATGTGTAGGACTGAGCCCATTCGCCCCAGCTACTTTAGCCTTTGAAACATGCCTGACGATAACGATACCCCACCTGAAGACCCGCCCCTGGATGACGACAGTCCGCGGGACGATATCGAGCCCATCAGTGTGGCGGACGAAATGTCGAGTTCATTTCTCGATTATTCGATGTCCGTGATCATTTCCCGGGCTCTTCCGGATGTGCGGGACGGATTGAAGCCTTCCCAGCGACGGATCCTTCTCGCCATGAATGACCTCGGTCTGGCGCCGGGAAAACACTACCGGAAATGTGCCAAAATCTGTGGCGACACCTCCGGTAACTACCATCCTCACGGCGAAGCAACCATTTACCCGACTCTCGTCAACATGGCTCAACCCTGGACCATGCGGGACATTCTCGTCGACGGGCAGGGAAACTTTGGTTCCGTCGAGGGAGATCCTCCAGCCGCCATGCGTTACACCGAGGCCAGACTCACCCACCTCGGCCAGGCTCTGATGACGGATCTCGATAAGGACACGGTTGATTTCGTGCCCAACTACGACGAGAACCGGGAAGAGCCGGTGGTTTTTCCCGCCGCTTTTCCGAACCTGCTTGTCAACGGGGGGACCGGAATCGCCGTTGGTATGGCGACGAATTGTGCCCCACACAATCTGGGTGAAGTCGTCGATGGAATCTGTGCGACCATCGATCATTCGGAAATTACCACTCAGGAATTATTAACCCATATCAAGGGCCCCGATTTCCCCACCGGATGCACCATTCTGGGAATGCGGGGCATACAGGACTACGCCGCGACCGGCAGGGGGAGCATCAAAGTTCGCGGACGGGCCCATATCTTCGAGGACAAAAAGGGCCGCGAACAGATCATCATCACCGAGATTCCCTACGCCGTCAACCGGGCCCGGCTGGTTGAGCGCATTGCCGAGTTGGCCAACGCTAAAATTCTCCCGGAAATCTCGGCGGTCCGGGATGAATCTGACGAAAACACCAGGATCGTCGTTGATCTGAAACGTGATTCCCGTTCTCAGGTCGTTTTAAATAACCTCTACAAACACACGGCTCTCCAAAGTTCTTTTTCGGTGAACATGCTGGCCATCGACCATCGTTGACCCCGCCTTCTTTCCGTAAAGGACGCCATCGAATGCTACATCGAACACCGGCGGGAGGTCGTCCTCCGTCGCACCAGATATCTCTTACGCAAAGCCGAAGATCAGGCTGAGAGGCTGGAGGCCTACCTGCTGGCCCTGGGAAATCTGGATGACTTCATTAAAATGGTTCGCGATTCCAAAACGCGGGACGAAGCCAGAGTGAAGATCAAGGCCTACGATTTCGATCCCGCCGCCGTGGAAAAACTTGGAATTCTCATTCGGAGTCAGGCCAGTCTGAATATCACCGAGGGGCGTTACGTTTTTACAGACAAACAGGTCGACCACATTCTCGAACTTCGTCTCTATCAACTCGTTGGCCTGGAACGCGACAAGATCAAAAACCAGTACGACGAACTGCTCGAAGAAATTAAAGATCTCCTGGACATCCTGGCCCGGGAAGAGCGCGTTCTTCAGATCATCAAAGACGAACTGCAGGTGATCAAAGAAAAATATGCCACTCCGCGCCGCACTGATTTTGGTGATGATGAGGGTGAAATTGCCAACGTGGAGCTCATTGCCAACGAGTCGAATTTCATTACCATCTCCAACCGGGGATTCATCAAAAGAACTTCCGCTACCGAATACCGCACCCAGAACCGTGGAGGGAAGGGACTCAAGGGCATGGAAACCCGCGAGGCAGTTGATGAAGATGAAGAAAACGATTTTGTCGAACACCTGTTCTCCGCGACGGCACACGATTACCTGATGTTTTTCACCAACACAGGACGTGTTTATATTGAGCGGGTTTATCAAATCCCGGAAGGCTCCCGGACCTCCAAAGGGCGTTCCATCAAAAATTTGCTGAACCTGAAGCCCGAGGAAAATATCGCCGCCGTGTTGAGGATCGAAGCCGTTGGAGCTGAAGATAAAGATGCCACCTTCGTGGACGACAAATTCGTGTTGTTCGCCACCCGCAGTGGCAAAGTGAAGAAGACGGCTCTGTCAGGCTTTCGGAATTTCCGCAAAGACGGCATCATTGCCATTAAAATCGAAGAAGGAAATGAACTGATCGATGTGAAACTGACCAGCGGCTACGACGACGTTTGTCTCGTTACCAGCGGCGGATACTGTGTCCGCTGCAACGAGAATACCATTCGTCCCATGGGCCGTCCCTCTTCAGGAGTGCGGGGAGTTCGCCCGAGGGAAGGAGATTTTCTTGTCGCCCTTGCCCTGGCCGGTGGAGAGGACACCCAGTTGCTGGTGGCTTCGGAGAAAGGACTCGGGAAGCGAACCGCCTTCGAGGAATACCCAACCAAAGGTCGCGGTGGCAAAGGTTCTTTAACCATGAAAGTCACTGACAAGACTGGCGCCGTGGTTGGAGCCCTCGCAGTGACCAGCGCGGACGAACTCATGCTCATGACCAGCACCGGTCAGAGCGTAAGGATTCGCTGTGAAGACATTCGCCAGATCGGAAGGGCCACTCAGGGGGTCAAATTAATGAATCTGGCCGAAGGCGAAACCATCCAGGATATTGCCCGTGTCGTGAGCGACGATCTGGATGATGAGGAATCAGACGGGGGAACTGCCGAGCCGGAGGCGGAGCCTGCTCCGTGACCGACGAGGAACGCGGAAATCGTCGAAAAAGTCCGCGCCTTGCCTGCCATACGCGAGGGAACCGGGCCTGGCTCGACCTTTTATGAAAAAAACACCCTACCTGACGGCGCCCGTGCCGACGCCGCGAATGCCGAAGGGTATTCCCTACATCATCGGGAATGAAGCCGCGGAGCGTTTCAGCTTTTATGGGATGAAAGCCGTGTTGACGATTTTCATGTATCGTTACCTCTGGCTGATGAATGATGTTCCGGGCATTCAAATGTCGCGGGTGGAAGCATTGGAGAACCAGCATCTGTTTACCTTTGCCGTCTATTTTACGCCCCTGGCGGGCGCCCTGATCGCAGATCTTTTCTGGGGGAAATACCGGACGATTATCGTTTTATCACTGGTTTACTGCATGGGGCACGGAGCCCTGGCTTTGATGGGCATATTCGGATCAGCGGATCACTGGCTGTTGGCGGGATTGTTGTTGATTTGCCTTGGCGCCGGGGGGATCAAACCCTGCGTGTCCGCTCATGTTGGGGATCAGTTCAGCGCCACCAACCATCATCTGATCACCCGAATCTTCAATTGGTTCTACTGGTCTATCAATCTGGGTTCATTTGCTTCGACCATGATCATCCCGTGGACTCTGGAGTGGTACGGGCCTCACTTGGCTTTCGGGATTCCGGGTATTCTGATGGCGCTGGCCACCTTGCTTTTTTTCATGGGGCGTTGGAAATTCATCCATATTCCGCCCGGCGGAAAATCTTTCCTGAGCGAAGCCTGCAGCGCTGAAGGACTCCGGGCCATCGGAAAACTCCTGGGGATTTATGTGTTTATCGCCGTGTTCTGGGCCCTGTTCGACCAGACGGCTTCCTCCTGGATTGTTCAGGTGGATGACATGGATCGACACTGGCTGGGGATCGAGTGGCTTCCCAGCCAGATTCTGGCGCTCAACCCAATCCTGATCCTCACTTTCATTCCCCTGTTCACCTTTTTTCTCTACCCAACGATCAACCGGATTTTTCCGCTGACTCCTTTGCGAAAAATTTCTATCGGTCTTTTTACCATGGTGGCGGCATGGCTGCTGGTTTCCATTGCTCAGGAATGGATCGATGTCGGCGAACGCCCGTCTTTTGGTTGGCAGGCGCTCGCATACGCCTTGCTGACGGCTTCTGAAGTGATGGTGTCCATCGTGTGCCTGGAGTTCAGCTACACTCAGGCGCCCAGAAAAATGAAGTCACTCATTATGTCGCTCTTTTTGCTCTCGGTAGCAGCCGGGAATTTGTTCGCGGCTGGCGTCAATCACTTCATTCAGTTGCCGGACGAATTGAAGAAGGCCGACAAAATAGCTCATCAACGCCGACTCGACAAAGTGATCCGGCCGGGTGCCGACGGAGAGTTGGGAACGGTGGATGACATTTCGGCCCGCTATAACCGGAATTTTCATCGGACGAGGGTCTACTACTCTGACAAAAACAAAATCACGGAAGCAGCCCGGAAGATTTCGTCATGGGCCCAAACCCATGGCAATGTGGTCCCGTCAAAAGAGGAGGGCTCAAAACTGATCGGAGAAGTTCAGGACGGTTTTGGTAATCTTATTCGCTACCAGGTCATCAGTTCCCGCCGTTGCCGAATTTACAGTTACGGGGGAGACGGGAAACCCAGGACCCGATTCGACGTCGGAATCAATCTGGAGTTTGCCGCATTACAGGACAAATCAGAAAAAGGGGGGATCCTGGAAATGCTGCACCCGAAAGAAAGCTGGCTGGACCGCCGCAAAAAAGAGCTGGGTGCTGAAGAGATCAATTTTGAGAGCGATTCCAATCACTTTGTGGGTGGCCAGTCCATCCTTGAAGGCGGCGCCTATTTTTGGTTTTTTACCTGGCTGATGCTCGGAACATCCGTCGCGTTTGTGTTCGTGGCCATCCTATATAAACCGAGGGAATATTTGCACTCAGAGGAAATTGAAGGCAGGTTGGCCCCGCGCGATTGAGCCGACTGGTCCCCTCGGACGGGGTCCGCGGCCTCTCCGCCCGGCTTTTTACAAAGTGAAAACTCTCATCACCATCATCTCTCTGATTCTCTTCGGCATGCAATCGCATTATGCCGCGGACAAGGTGGTTCCGCTCGGAAAGAAGAGTGTTCATTTTTCAGTTATCCAAAGTCCGGCCGGGCCAAAGGGACCTATTTTCCTGTCGCTGCACTCAAACGAACAGGATACAGTGGCCGCCGCCCGACAAGCCATCCGATCTCATCCGGGAACCTTGATCCTGATCGATGGAGACGGCCAGAGGCGGCTCACTTTTGACGCTGACAAATCAATCGATCCGAACCGGAGCTTTTCACTTCAGGGCGTGACCCGCGATTTGAATCGATTCAGCCACTACACACCGGCAGCGGCAAAGAAAGCGGCTGCCTTTGGCTCCAAGCTGATTCGGAAACTGGGAATTTCCAGGAACCGACCCATCATATCTCTGCATAACAACACGGATTGCCGCTATTCGATTCTCAGTTATCAGTCAGGTGGTTCGGAGGCGGGTTCTGCGGCGGCAGTTTTTCGATCTCCGGACAAAGACCCGGACAACTTCTTTCTGGTCACCAATGGCCGCCTCTTTCAGTATTTGAAAAAAGAGGGGTTCAATGTGGTTTTGCAAGACAATCGCAAGGCCCCGGACGACGGATCCCTTTCGGTCTACTGCGGGAAAAAAGGGATTCTCTACATCAACGTGGAAACTGAGATCGGAGACTCGCGATCCGCCGCAATCATGCTGGAATCCCTGCTCCGTTTACTGGAACGATCATCATGAAAACACCTCTTCTCATTGCGGCGATTGCCATCTCCACGTTCCACACCGGCGGGGCCGATGATTCCTTCGATGTGGTCATTTACGGCGGGACCAGTGCCGGGGTGGCGGCTGCGGTGGAGCTCGGTCGGATGGGAAAAACAGCGCTGTTGATCGAACCGGGCGTTCATCTTGGCGGACTCAGTTCCGCGGGACTCGGCTGGACGGATTCAGGTCGCAAAGACATGATTGGCGGGATCAGCAGAGAGTTTTATCAGCGGGTGAAAAAGCACTACGACGACCCCAGATCGTGGCCCCTGCAGAAACCGGAAACCCTGAATGCAGAACGCGGAAGCGGCCGCTACCTGCCCGACGCCGATGCCATGTGGGTTTTCGAGCCGCACGTGGCCGAGGCAATTTTTGAAAAATTGGTGAGGGAAAGCGGTATCACCGTCATTCGCAGGGAACGGCTCAACCGCCAGACAGGTGTCGAAAAACAGAGCGGACGCATTGTTTCGATCACCATGGAATCAGGCCGAAAAGTCAGGGGGTCTATCTTCATCGATGCCACCTATGAAGGCGATTTGATGGCTGCCGCGGGCGTGAGCTATCATGTCGGGCGCGAGTCCAACTCCGAATTCGGAGAGAACCTCAACGGAGTCCAGAAGACCCAGATGCGCGGCCACCTGTTCCTGAAAAAAGTTGATCCCTACCGGGTTGCCGGCGATCCCTCGAGCGGTTTGGTGGCCCGAGTCAATGCCGCGGGTGGCGGCGAAGACGGTGCGGCGGATCACCGGGTGCAGGCCTACAACTACCGCATGTGCATGACGACGGACGATCGCAATAGAGTCCCTTTTCCCAAACCCGATGGCTACGACGAAAAGCAGTATGAACTCCTGTTTCGCAACTTTGAAGCCGGTGACTCCCGGATGCCCTGGAGCGCCGGGAATATTCCCAACCACAAAACCGATACCAATAATTACGGTGCCTTCTCGACAGACGATATTGGCATGAACTATGCCTACCCGGAGGCCAGTTATGCCGAGCGGGACAAGATTTTGCAAGAACACGAAACCTATCAAAAAGGTCTCATGTGGACTCTGGCCAATCATCCGCGGGTTCCTCAAAAGATTCGTGACGGCATGGCCAAATGGGGGCTCGCCGCGGATGAATTCCAGGACAACGGCAACTGGCCGCATCAAATCTATGTGCGCGAAGGCCGCCGGATGATGGGCGCCTATGTGATGACCGAGCTGGATTGCCGCCGCCTCCGCATCGCCAAAGATTCCGTGGGGATCGGCAGTTACAATATGGATTCACACAACACGCAGCGCTACGTGACCAGAGAAGGATTCGTTCAGGACGAAGGTGACGTGCAGGTTTCACCCGGTGGACCCTATGCGATTAGTTATCGTTCCATCACCCCCAGAAAAGCGGAATGTGAAAACCTCCTGGTTCCGGCAGCCGTGTCCAGTTCTCATATTGCCTTTGGCTCCATCCGGATGGAGCCGGTTTTCATGATCCTCGGACAAAGTGCGGCCACGGCAGCCGTGGTGGCCATTCAGGGCGATTCGGCGGTGCAGGATGTCCCCTACTCGAAATTACGGGAACAGCTTTTGAAGGGAGGACAGATTCTGGATCTGCCGGCGAACGCCAAACCGAAGAAGCTTCTATCCATTTCCGGAATGAAAGGCGTGGTGGTGGACGACGATACCGCGGACTATACAGGGCAGTGGAAAGTCAGCCGGTCCTCTTCCCAGTTCGTCGAACGGGGATACCGGCACGACGAGAATGAAAAAAAAGGGGGGAAATCCGCCACTTTTTCGGCCGATTTGAAATCAGCGGGGCAGTATGAAGTCCGCTTCAGCTATCCGGCGAATGAAAACCGGGCGTCGAATGTTCCGGTAACGGTATTTCATTCAGGTGGTGAAACCACCATCATGGTGAATCAAAAAGAGAACAAAGGAGGTGACGAAGCGGGCTTTTTGTCTCTCGGGACCTTTCCGTTTTCAAAAGGCCCGGCCAGAGTAGTGATCTCCAACCGGGGAACAAACGGCTATGTCGTGGTGGATGCCATTCAGTGGCTGAAAAAGTGATCCCGGACACTCTTTCAGATTTGTAAGCAGCTGATCTTCTTGAGGAGGTTTCTTTCCATCGATGTCTTGGGAGTATGATGGAGGCGAGGGCGGGAATCGAACCCGCGATAGAGCTTTTGCAGAGCCCGGCCTTACCACTTGGCTACCTCGCCTTTGTTCCAAAATGAAGCGCCCGTTGAAAAAACGGGCGTCGCGCCGCAACTAAATCCCTTTCCCCCCCTCTGTCAACGCGATTGAATTCCCTTTCCGCCTGACAACGTCCCGCTCGGATTTCAGACGATCATGCCGCCGGCTACAGTTTCGTTTGTTTGCGAATCAATCAAAATGAAACTCCCCGTGATGCGGTTTCTCCGGTAGGAATCGTAAAGCAAAGGAGCTGAAGTCCGGATGCTGACCCGGCCAATCTCATTGAGCCGAAACGATTTCTCGTCTTCCATTTTGTGAAGGGTGTTGATGTTCACCTTGTAACGAATGTCCTGCACGATGGCTTTCACCTCTTTCACTGTATGCCGCAGGTAGTATTTCCCGCGGGGAACCAGTTCGGTGTTTTCTGAAAACCAGCAGATCATCGCCTCGAGGTCCTGGCTTTTCTTTGGAGGGTTGTTGCTTTTCACAATCATATCTCCATGGCTGATATCGATCTCGTCCTCCAGCGTAATGGTTCCTGAAAGGGGGGCGAACAATTCGTCCTCGGGGCCGTCCATGGAAACGATGGATTGAATTTTGCTGGTAAAACCAGACGGCTGGATGGTGACTTCGTCACCCGGTTTGAAGACTCCGCCCGCCACTCTTCCGGCGTAGCCGCGAAAATCGTGATATTTGTCCGAGTGCGGCCGGATGACCCACTGGACAGGAAATCGGGCGTCGACGTGATTCTGGTCCGAGCCAATGTAAACATTCTCCAGTTGATAGAGCATCGTCGGTCCTTCATACCAGGGCATCCTGCTGGACTTTTCCACGACATTGTCGCCGTGGAGGGCACTGATGGGAATGGCCGTCATGCCGACGATTCCATCCAGACGGGAAGCAAACTGTCGGAACTGTTCGACGATCCGGCTGAACGATTCCTCTTCGTAATCCACCAGATCCATTTTGTTCACGGCCAGTATCACATGACGGATTTGCAGTAAATTGGCGATAAAAGCGTGGCGGCAGGTTTGCTCGATGACTCCCTGCCTGGCGTCCACCAGGATAATGGCGAGGTTCGCTGTTGAAGCTCCCGTCACCATGTTGCGGGTGTATTGAACATGTCCCGGTGTGTCCGCGATGATGAATTTTCTTTTGGGTGTGGCGAAGTAGCGGTAAGCCACATCGATGGTGATACCCTGCTCTCGTTCGGCCCGCAGCCCGTCGGTCAGCAGGGCCAGGTTCACATTTTCGTCGCCGCGCATTTTTGAGGTTTCCTCCACGGCCGCAATTTGATCTTCAAAAGTGTTTTTGGAATCGTAGAGCAAACGACCAATCAATGTTGATTTGCCGTCATCGACACTCCCTGCCGTTGTGAAACGAAGCAGGTCCATGTCGAGGTAACCTGCCAGATTGGTTTCGTTTTTCATAGCTGTCCCCTAAAAATATCCTTCCTTTTTTCGGTCTTCCATCGCCGTTTCAGAGCGTTTGTCATCCGCCCGGGTTCCCCGTTCGGTTTGGCGGGCGACGGCGACTTCCTGAATGATGTCATCCAGGGTGGCGGCAGACGAGTCCACCGCACCGGTACAGGTCATGTCGCCAATGGTCCGGAATCGCACGGTGCGTTTTTCAACGGCTTCGCCTTTCTGAGGCCGTACAAATTCGGAAATCGCCAGCATGGCGGATCCCCGATGCACAATTTCCCGCTCGTGGGAAAAGTAGAGATTGGGAAGAAAAATGTCTTCTGCCTTGATATACTGCCACACGTCCATTTCGGTCCAGTTGGACAACGGGAAAATCCGAAAATGTTCACCGTGATGTTTTCGTCCGTTGAAAATGTTCCACAGTTCGGGGCGTTGATTTTTCGGATCCCACTGCCCGAAATCGTCTCGATGAGAAAAGAAACGCTCCTTGGCCCGGGCTTTTTCTTCATCGCGCCTGCCTCCCCCGATACAGGCATCGAACTGGTGCTTCTCAATCGTATCGAGAAGGGTGATGGTCTGAATGGCGTTGCGGCTGGGAGTCGGGCCCTTTTCCTCCTGGGCCTTTCCCTGATCAATGGAATCCTGAACCAGTGCCACCACGAGTTGGGCCTTTAATTCAGCGGCATATCTGTCCCGGTATTCCAGAGTCTCAGAGAAATTGTGGCCGGTATCAATATGCAGCAAAGGAAATGGAAGCCGCGCGGGAAAGAATGCCTTCCGGGCCAGGTGAGCCATCACGATCGAGTCTTTTCCGCCGGAAAAGAGCAGCGCGGGCCGCTCGAATTGGGCAGCGGTTTCCCGAAGCACGAAAATTGCCTCCGACTCCAACTGAGTGAGATGGTTGACCCGGTAAGAATGAGCTTGATCCGATTCCATTGCACAAGTGTCAAGAAAACTACGGGAACCCCTATTCGTCCCTTTTGGCAGTGACACGCTCCATAACCGCCTGAAAGATGGAGGCAAGCGATTCTTTTTCTCTTTGCGATTCCGTGTCAACGATCAGATCGGGCCGCGGGGGTTCTTCAAACGCTGAATCCTTCCCCGTGAACCGTGGAACTTCTCCGGCCGCGACCCTGGCGTAAAGACCTTTCGGATCACGTTCGGCGCAAGTTTCGTAGGACGCTTTCACATAAACTTCCAGGAAGTCCTCATCACCGATGACGTCCCGGACAAGCTGCCGGAGTTTTTTCAGGGGCGTGATGAATGACGCTATGGTGATGACCCCGCCATCGGCAAAGAGTTTCGCCACCTCTGCCACCCGGCGGATATTTTCGTGCCGATCCTCGTCAGAAAAACCGAGATCGTTGTTTAACCCGGAACGGATGTTATCTCCGTCGAGGACTTTTACCAGGCGCCCGCCTTCGTGCAGCTTGCGTTCCAGCAGGTTTGCCAGAGTGCTTTTTCCTGAGCCGCTCAACCCGTACATCCAGATCACGAGCCCCCGTTGCCCGAGTAGCTCCTCCTTGGCTTCCCGGGGCAGCATTCGATCAAATACGGGATAAATGTGATCCAGATTCCGACTCATTCAGAGAAATTTTAAGCAGCCACTCTCAATAATGCAGATAGAGCATTATATGACAAAGTCCACCTCTTCGTGCAGGCCACACTCTCTTTTCAGGCCGAAAAATCGGGCGTCTTCCGGTTTCATTTCACCGGTCAGTTTGTGGGAGGTGTGCCAGTCACCGATGGAGGTATATCCCTCGTCCCAGAGCGGATGGTAAGGCAGATCGTGGTCAGTCAAATAGGTGCCAATGTCTCGATCCGTCCAATCGATAATGGGGTGAGCTTTCACTCTGCCCTTTTGAGCAACAAGAACCGGCAGGTTTTCCCGGGTGACACTCTGCTGGCGGCGCAGGCCACTGATCCAGGCTTCAATATTCAGTTCAGCAAGTGCCCGATCCACGGGCTCCACCTTGTTCATTTTGTTGTAGCGCTGAATGCCCTCGATACCCTGTTCCCAAAGTTTGTCGTAGCGTGCTTCCTGCCAAGCAGCGGAAATCTCCGGGCGAACCACTTTCAGGTTCAGATGAAGTCGGTCGGTAAGAGCATCAATGAACTGGTAGGTCTCGGGAAAGAGATATCCGGTATCGACAAGAATCACCGGAATATCCGGCTTTTGGCTCGTAACCATATGCAGTGAGACAGCTGACTGCGCTCCAAAACTGGACGTTAAGGCCACCCGATCTTCGGGAAAACGATCCAGAACCCAGGCGACCCTGTCCTCAGCGGTCAACTTCTCCAACCGCTGCGATTCTTCCCGCAGATCACCAATGGAGAAACGCTCCTCCACCTCTCGAACGGCCGAGGAACCTGAGCCGGGAGGGCCGGAATTTGTCGCTTGCAGCCCAGAAGATGGAGGATTCTTCAGCATAAATGTCTAAAAGTTGATCGGAAAAGTAAAGTTTAACAATCTCCCAATAAAGATCAAGAAGAGGGAAGAGTCAAGCAGGTTGTTTGTTTTGCGTCTGCCATTGGGATCATCCTGCCTGTTCGTGGCGATATCTTCCGCATATTTCAGGACCAGTTTCCTGTTCCCGGCCAGGTCTCGTTGGACGCACTGGAACCGGGATCTACGGATTCCGGGTAGCGGTCTGATTGGAAACAGGCGGCATACCATCGACAAAAGGACAATCTGTCCGGCGTAGCTCGGCCAAAGCCGCGGCGCGATGGCGGTTGAGTTGCTTTCGGAATGCGGGATCGGATGCCAGATTTTTCAGTTCCTCGGGATCAGCGGCGAGATCGTAAAGTTCCTCCGGTTCTCCGGGCATGAGAGTGCGGATGTATTTAAACTGCTTCGATCGCAGCGAAAGCCACCAGGGTACACCGTCGGACCGATAAATCTCGTCGCGATCCATCGGGGGTACTATGCGGCAGTCCGAACCGTAGGTTGCCCCGGTTAAGACCGTGAGATTGGCATGATCCCACCGCGCCGATTCCGGCTTGACCAGCAAAGGAGTCAGGTCGTTTCCATGCATCATCCAGGGCAGAGCAAATCCGGCGATGGAAAAAAAGGTGGGCACCAGATCGACTCCGCCGACTGGTGTATCGCAAACTCTTCCTTCCGGGAACCGCGAGGGCATACTGATAATAAGCGGCCCGCGTATATTGGCATCGTAGGGGGCAAGCTTGTGTTGAAATCCGTGCTGCCCCCAGGCAATGCCCTGATCAGCTGCAAAAACGATGAGGGTGTTGTCATATTGCCCCGTCTCCTTCAGTGCGGCTATGAGCTTCCCGACACCTTCGTCAATGGCCAGCACTCCCTGATCATATTGGCGAACCAGATCATTCAGCGTATCACCATGAATTCCCCTGGTCCCTTCCACCGTGCGTCCGGCGAATTCACCGCTCCGCATGATCGGCGCGCCATTGGGACCGGGCATCCATTGGTTGCGCTCCGCTGAATAGGTCGGCTTCCCTTTTCTTGGCGGATAAATGTCTTCCGGAACGGGAACAGTCACGTTGGGGTAGGTTTTGAGATGGCGTTCCGCCGGGGTGAAGGGACCATGTACGCCCGAATAGCAGAGCCAGAGATACCAAGGTTTGCCGGGGGTCCTTCCCTTCTGGCCCCGCAGATATTCCAGTGCCCATTTGGTGTAGTTGTCAGTGGAATACCCTTTTACCAACTGTCCTCCGGCTCCGTTTTTTTGAATGATTTGGTCGTAGTAGTAGTGACCGGCATTCTCAGGATAGGCAGGGCGATTCCATACCAGTTGATAATCCCAATCACGACCAAATCCGTTGTCGATCCCGGTGTGCCATTTGCCGATCTGCGCTGTCTGGTATCCCCGTTTCCGAAAAATAGACGGCCAGAATGGGCATTTGGCGGGATCATAGGTGGCCGCCGGATAGGTGCCAACCATGCGCATGGATTCGACTCCGTAAGAATGACGCCCCGTCAGCAGGCTCAGCCGCGAGGCCATGCACCAGGTGCCGATTGTGGCGTTGGCGAAGCGGATGCCCCGACTGGCGAGGCGGTCGATGTTTGGCGTTTTGACCCAGTCCCAGGCCTCCGGGTAACACCCCACCGTACGGTAGGATTGGTCGTCTGTGAAAATAAAAAGAATATTCGGTTTCTCCTGTTTTCCCGCCGCCCGGAGGGTGGCAAAAGGACAATATGAACAGCTGATAAGCACACTGAGAAAAAG
>Ga0114931_10003294_pt1 | contig 20462 bp, 19 predicted proteins | sample 2SBtaG_FD_89579 | JGI IMG/M metagenome (GOLD analysis project Ga0114931, IMG submission 89579) | Deep subsurface microbial communities from Kolumbo volcano to uncover new lineages of life (NeLLi) - 2SBTROV14_V59a metaG | ecosystem: Environmental > Aquatic > Marine > Volcanic | place: Kolumbo...
GAAGCGCGACACAGATCGTCGAAATATGGCAAGCGAAACTGGTCTGGTCACGGACAGACGGCGGGCCGTATCGACCGTCGCGACCGGCACCGATCCTATCTGCGGCCATCTGCGTCATCTGCGTCATCTGCGGGTCATGAGCTCCACGGGGAACACCATGTCGTGCAACGTCGTGCGACGCCGCCCACCGGGACGCGCGGATTCGCACGCCGATCGCTCTCCGCACGATGACGCCGCCGTCTGCCCCGCTTCGGCTCGTACATCGATCCCCGCGTTCTGTCGCGCACGGGTTCGTCGGCGAATCGCTAGCTGAAAAACTCCACCAACTCATCTTCGACCGACGCGGCATCCAGCCTGCCCAGCTCGATCAAGCGCTCGGCGTAACACGCGTCGAAGTAGAGGTAGGACAACAGATCCGCCTCACCGGTCTCGCTCTCGCCGAGGTATCGCAGAACCGATCTCTTGAGGAATCCACCCGCGCCCGAACGAAGTTGCGAGCGCACGCACTCAGCGGCCGCAACGCCGATGTCGGCAGACGGCCGAATGAACAGCGAGTCGACGATCTTGTACGCCCGTCCCCTGCGGGCGGCGATCGGTCGGTTGATCTCACCGATGAACTCTTCCCCGTAAGTATCCGTTCCACAACGCAAAATATCGTTAAACAAGCGCATTCGCTCGAGGTCGTATTCGACCCGATCGAGCAGCATCGCATCGAGAGCCTTACCCGCCAGATAGATCGGGCTCTGGGCGACGGCCTCCCGCTCCTCGGCAAAATCGGGCTCCGTGCCGCTGTAGCTGTGGCGGAGACCGATGACGAGTACCCGATCGGCGCCAAGTCGCAGCGCCGGCGCCAGCGGCGTATTCATGCGCAGCCCGCCGTCGCTGAAAAAGCGCCGGCCAATCCTGATCGCCGGAAAGATCATGGGAATCGCCGACGATGCGAGCGCGTGCACTGGCCCGATCTGCGTCGTCCTCGTCTCGACCAGGGGGTCGGCGGCGCAAGTCGGTGCTAGCCCGCCGGGGCAGTCGGCAAACACGAACGTCCGGCCGGTGGCGATCTCGGTGGCCGCGACGGCCAGGCCGGCGATCGCGCCCGAGTCAATATTGCTGCGCAACGCATTCCACGGCACCGCGCCGGCGACCAGGGCTTCCAACCCGGCGGCGTCGAACATCCCCTTGATCCGATCACCTGCGGTGGACTCCCGCGCATCGCCCAAGCCGATCAACCGCAACGGCACACGCAGGACCTCCGCAGGCGAGATCGCCATCACCGAGTCGAACGAGAGCGACCGCCATAGGTCGAGCAACCGGCTACCGCAGTCCGCCTCGCCCTGCGCGCCGGCCAGGTAACAAGCGTGGATCGCGCCGACGCTCGTACCCGTGACAATATCGAAGTGGACCGGGTGGTCGAGTCGCTTCGCCACGTCCCCGAAGATATAGGACAACACCCCTGCCTCGTAGGCACCGCGCGCTCCCCCTCCGGAAAGTACGATGGCCGTGCGTCGGGACGACGGACTCACATCCACTCCATCCCATGACTGCGAATCTCACCTACCCCCCACCACGCGACGCGGCACCACGCGACGCGGCACCACGAAACTCGGGACAGCGAAACTCGGAACAGCGCGAGCCGGGACAGCGCGAGCCGGAACGGCGCGAGCCGGTTCACGGACGGTCGATGATCTACCATGGACACCGGCAGAGCGCCGGTCGAGCACGCCACGAGCCAGCCCAGGAGACGCGTCTCAGTCGCCAAATCCTGCGACACCTGTGCGCTCGCTCATCGTCCGCGCCACTCGCGTCATCATGTAACGCCGCAGCCAATCGATATACGCAACAACCGAGCCGTAGCGAACACTCGGGCCCGAATACGCCGTGAGAGTGGGGTGGCGCACGCATGAGACGAGATCCTCGGCGACCTTCTCCGCGGCGACCGCAGGAATCATCCCGGCCGGGCCGGCTCCGCGGTCCCTCAACGCCTGGACGTTATCGATCTTTGAATTCACCAACGAAGCTTCGTGCATCTCGGTATCGATCACTCCGGGGTGGTACTCGCTCACGAAGATCTCGCTGCCAGCCCATTCAGCCTGCAAGCACCGCGTCCAACCGTGCATCGCCGCCTTACTGGCAGAGTAGGAAGCGAAGAGGGGAACGCCGAGAAAGCCGCCGGGCGAACCAACATTGATGATCAACCCATGGTGTTGGCGACGCATCGTCGGCAAGGCGCGGGTCGTCGCCACCACCGCCGCGGTAAAGTTGACATCCAGCATCCGTCGTAGGTCCGCTTCGTCCAAGGTGGCCAGACGACTGAGTACGGAAATCCCAGCATTGTTGATGAGGACGTCGATCCGGCCGTAATGGTCGACCGTGCGGTCGACCATCGCCTCGACGGCCTCCAGGTCTGCCATGTCGGTCGGCACCACCAACGCGTCGCGCATCTTGGCCGCGTTCTCCTCGAGCCGATCCACACGCCGCGCCGCCATCGCCACCCGCGCGCCGGCAGCGCTCAGCGCCAAACAGGTCGCCCTGCCAATACCAGCAGACGCGCCCGTCACCAATACCACCGCCCCTTCTACTTGCATTCCCGTCGGCTACGAGTCCGCGGACTCGCCGCCACCCCTTTCCCCCGAACCGCGCCCCGGAGGAGTTCTCGTTTTGCGCTTGGCCTTGCGCGCCGGCGCCGTCCCCTTTGCCGACGCTGCCGCGCGCTCGGCGGCGGCCCGCACCCGAGCCGTCGCCTCCGGCGAGAGCACAGCCACCTTCCGCGACGGAGCGCGCTTCGTACTCCTCTTGACCGGCGACTTCTTGCCGACACGCTTCTTGTCGGAACCCTTCTTCTCGGCGGCGCCGGCAGCCGAACCCCGGCCAACCGCCGACTGCTTCTTCGCCGCCCGCCGCTGCTTTGCCGTATCCTGCGAGGGTGCGGGCGACACACCCACGTCCGGTCCAAGATCCGTGGCTGGACCTGGCTCGCTCACCTCCGGCGGCGCGACTCGCCGGGTCGCGACCGGGCGCGGCAGCGGGTTGAATGCCGGACGGCCGCTCCGAGCCCGGCGCGCACGCGCCATGCCGACGCCGAGGTGTACGCGCATCCGTGCAAATAGACCGGCGAACGCAAGCAGCCTGACCCAGACACTGGAATACACGGTCGCCCGCGGGTTGCGCACACATTCGACTAACTGCTTGGCGACATCACCGGGCTGCTGGATGCGCACCAGCCAGCGCAGGATCAAACTGAGCCGCGGGTCTCGCAGGTCGTCTGCGCCGACCGCCGCGAACCCCGAGGCCACCCCGCCCTCTTCCACATATCCCGGAAAGAACTCGGTGACCTGGATGCCGCTGCCCGCCCACTCGGCCTGCATCGCCCGCGTCCACCCCGAGACCGCAGCTTTGCTGGCGGCGTAAGACGCCATCATCGGTACCCCGATCAGAAAACCGGCGAACCCGACATTGACGATCTGTCCACCGCCCTGTCCACCGCTCTGGCCACGCATCGCACGCGCCGCGGCCTGGGTCGCCGCCACCGGGCCGATGAAGTTGGCATCCATGGCGGCGTGGACATCGGCGGCCGTGATCCGGTCCGACGACACCACCTCGATACGCGACGCGTTGTTGATCAAAACATCGATACGGCCAAAATGATCGACAGTACGATCGATCATGGAACGCGCCTCATCGGATCGAGAGATGTCCACCGGAAGGACGAGCGCATCGTTCAACTTCATCGCCACGGACTCCAACCGATCGGCGCCACTGTCAGCAATGGCAACCCGGGCCCCGGCACGGTCGAAGGCCTCGGCGGCCGCGGCCCCAATTCCACTCGTAGCTCCGGTGATCAAGACAACAGCGCCGTAGAGATTCATCAACCAGCGAGGCTACAGCCTACCGGGTGCGCGGTACAAGCCGGGGCGACCATTCCATGCTGCGCCGCCCCGGCGTGCAGCTGGATGATTCGGATGAACAACCGCTCTCAGCGATCAGCGTTGAGCCTTCAGTCACGCCTCGCCTCTGCCTGTGCCTCCGCCTACGAGCGAAGCGGGTTTCGGGTCCTACAGGCGCGCTGCCAGCCGCTCGGCAACGACCTCGGCGCCGTCGATCCTCGGCCGGTCGCTCGGCCACGCCGCCGCTTCGGCCTCGGCAAGCGCGCCGCGCCAGCACCCCCTTCGCAGATCGTCGTTGCCCAGGAACACACTCGCCACATGGCTGCGAAGATACTCCACCAGCACCGGGTATTCGGCGAAGCGCCCACGGCTCGTGTAGACCATCGGGGTGCGGTTGGCCGTGCACTCGGCGACGATCCCGTAGCCCGGCTTGGCCATGACCACATCCGCCGCGGCAACCAGATCCTCGTAACGCAGCCCGAGCTTGCGCAAGCTGGAGCTCGCGACGACCGTATAGCCAGCTGGCAGATCGCCCACTGCCATGCCCGAAGGGAGAACGTACGAAGTACCCGGCTCGGCCGCTGGCAGGTCGGCGAGGGAGATCCCGATGCCGCCGAAAGACAGCAGCACCAACCTCGTCGCCACGGCCAAGCCGAGTCGATCGCGAACCCCAGCAGCTGTCACAGCACTCTCGCGGGCTACCAGCGGTACGTCGACAATCTCGCGGAATGCGCTCATGGCGCACGCCATCGGCAGGCGGCAGAGAAGATCGGCGCGCGAATACGATCGCGAAAGGTCGGCGAGCATGGCATCGAACCAGGGATGATCGCCGGCGTAGTCGCGGTAGATCCAGTCCCACGAGAAGTTGGCGACGGCAACGCCGGGAACTCCGAGCTTACTGGAAATATCGAAGGCCAGCGCCGGGATATCGGCGAGAACCAGCACGACGCCGCGATCGCGCAGCGCTCGCACTTCCCCTTCGACCAATTCAGCTTTACAGCCGACAAGTCGCGCGTGCGCCCTGAGGGTCGCGGCCGGATCCACTCTGAGACTGTCCGACTGAATCACTCCGACATCGAGCGCCACCGACCGGTACTCGAAGGCGCCGCCGAGACCGTCGGCGAACAGTTCTCGAGGTGCGCAGGTGCGGATCAGCAGACCGAGGCTCGGATCGAGCCGGCGCAGCTCTCCGAGGATTTCGATCACCCGGGTCGCGTGACCGAAACCGTGCCCCGAGACGTATACGGCGATCGAACTCAACTGTCGGCGGCCGACTCGTCCCAGCTGACGACGATTTTGCCGGTCGATTTCCGACTCTCGAGCAGAGAGTGCGCTTCGGCGATCTGCGACGCGGCGAACCGCCCGCCGACGACCGGATTCAATGCGCCGGACAGCACCATGTCCGCGACCCCGCGCAGGCAACGCCCGAGGATCTCCGGCCGTTCGTCGGAAATCCGCAGCATGTTGACACCGAGCAAGGATCGCGACCGCATCAGCAGCGGGATCGGATGCGGCAGCCCCCAGGAAGCTAGGAACACGATCGACCGCAACGCCTGCAGTGGCCCCGCTTCGTGACTCGCGGCACCGAAGCAAACCATCTTGCCACCCGCCGCCAGCAAGTTGAGGCCGCGCCGCACCGAGGCTCCGCCGATCGAATCGAAAATCGCGTCCAGTCCCGCACCGCCGCGCAGATTCTCGACCTCTGCGACAAAGTCGGAGGTGCGGTAGTTGATCGGGTGGTCGACTCCGAGCTCGGCGAGAAGCTCCAGTTTCTCCGACGATCCGGCCGTTCCGTACACGATACAGCCTCGCCCCTTGCACAACTGTACCAGCAAGGAACCAACACCGCCGGCGGCGGCGTGGACGAGAACGTGATCGCCCGGATACAGATTCAGCGTGTCGATCGCCATGTAGTAGGCGGTGCATCCCTGCGTCGGCAGCGCCGCGGCAACGCCGACGTCCATGTCGTCGGGAATCACTACCGCAGCGCGTGCGTCGGTAACGGCCGAGGTGGCGTAACCGCCGAAACGGGTCAGCGCCGCCACGCGCTGCCCCTCGCTGAAACCGGACACGTCCGCGCCGATTCCGTCGATACGGCCGACCACCTCGTAACCCAACACACTGGGCATCGGCGGAGCATCCTGGTACAGCCCGCGACGCGCCGATACGTCGGCATAGTTGAGGCCAAATGCCTCGACGGCAATGCGCAACTCTCCAGCTTCCGGACTCGGGTCGTCGACCTCGCGCAATTCGAAGGCCTCGGCCGCGTCGCCGTTGCGAATCAGATGGATCGCTTTCATCACCAACCTCCGAATCAGCTGTCGGGCATCAACATGAACACTTCGCCATCGGTGCGGTCGACGATATACAGCTCGCCGCGCGCGTCTTCACCGAAACTCGAGACCCCGCGCACATCGAGGCCCGCCGCGACAGATATCCTCCCCGAGATCGCGTCGATCCGGGTCGCCGTGCCGTTGAGCAGAAACAGGCTACGGAGCCCCACCTGGAGAAAATCGGCAAACAGATAGGTTCCCGCGAGCGAGTCGAGTACACAGCCGCGGTACACGAAGCCGCCTGTCACCGAAACCCCCTGGGCACGACCGTACTGCAGGACCGGAAACACGAATTCGTTGGATTCGGGCGGCCCGGGACAATCTTCGGTCCCCGGCTCCGGCTCGAAACACGACACCCCCTCGAAGATGTCCCAGCCGTAGTTCTCCCCACCCTGGCTGTCGCCCGGCTGCACGTCGATCTCTTCGAACATATTCTGACCCACGTCGCCGATATAGAGATCGCCGGTGGCCCGGTCGAAACTGAAGCGCCACGGATTTCGCAGGCCCTTGGCCCATATCAGCCCGAGCTCCCCTGGCACCGGATTGGGATTGTCGTCGGGAACCCGCCAATACGGGGCGTCGGCGACATCGACATCGATGCGCAACATCTTGCCGAGGAGCGTATCGTCGCGCTGGCCGTGGTCATTCGGATCCCCCTGGAAGCCCCCGTCGCCCATGCCTACGTACAGCATGCCGTCGGGACCGAAGGCGACCTGGCCGCCGTTGTGATTGCGGGCCGGCTGGCTTATCGCGAGCAAGACTCGCTCCGATCCTGCGACTGCGGTGTCGCCATCGGGACCAACCTCGAACCGCGATACGATCGTCGCCGAGTTCGGAACTCCCTCGGGGCATCCCAGGTCGCGACAAGTGTAGTTGACGAAAAACCATCCGTTGTTCTCGTAATCGGGATGAAATGCCATGCCGAGCAGCCCGCGCTCGTCGAACCCCCCGGCAAACATCACCTGCGACGAGATATCGAGGAAGGGAACACCGAGCAGCTCGCGACCGGATTCCACGGTTTTGATCAGGCGCACGAAACCGGCCTGCTCGACCACGAACAACCGGTTCGGATCGAGCGGCGGCGCGGTCACATGCACCGGATTCGCCAGACCCGCCGCGACACGTACCGCGACGTAGCTCTCGGCGGACGACGGCGAAATCCCGGAACAGACATCACCACCCGGCTCGAGCTGACAATCCGAGGAACAGCCATCGCCGCTCTCGACACCGCCGTCATCGCACTCCTCCAAGCCATCCGCGCGGCCATCACCGCAGCGCAGGCCTATCGGTGTCGCCGTCGGGGGCGGTGGATTGGCGCCGCAGGCATCGAGAGCGGCGCGCACGGCGGTCACCAACTCCGCAACCGAGACGGCGCCGTCCGCATCCGTGTCGATCGCCGGGCACGCGGCTACCTCGGAGAGACCGAGTGCAATTCGCACGCCGCGGATCAACTCGTCGATCGACACCTCGCGGTCGCCGTCACAATCGCCGGCGCACGTCTGAGCCGGCGCTGGGACGGCCGCCGATACCAGCAACGCTGCCGCCAACACCCATCCCAGCGGAAGCGTCCCATGCGAGCGCAGCAGGCACGATAAAGTTCTCATCAACGATCCTCCAAAGATCCCACCCTACGGGTTTGGCCCATCCATGAGAACCGCCATCGCGCACGGCCGCGGTCACGGCGCAACCCCAGCGGACGACACCGGCGCATCCACTTCGGCTGCACCCGGACCAACCGAACGCCGAGCCTCGGATCAATCCACGTCGCTGTCGCGCGCCGCCGCCTCGAATATCGCCTTCGCCATGAGGCTCGTCTCCTCGGCGACGCGGCTGCGATAGATGGCCGCGCGGATCGCGTGGATCGAGCGATCGGACGGGTCGGCCTGGGTCGCCAGCTCCACCAGATGGGATGCCACGCTCAACTCCCCCTGCCCCGCCTCGGCCTCGGCGCGGCGCGCAAGCGCCTGCGCGCCACCCGCGAGATCGGCCACAACCCGAGCCAGGTCGGCATCCCGCGCCGGTTTGAGGTGGGCGGGGTTTCCGTCGTACCAGCCCCCGTAAAGCCGCCAGAGATTGTGGACGATGAAACGCGGATCGTCGTAGACGGGGCGCAGATAAGGTCGCAGTAGCAACGCCTCGGGAATTTTCACCGAGTGCAGGATGTCGTTCAGCCGAGCACCCTCGTTCATCATCGCCAGCGTCTGCTCGACGAGAGTCTCCAACAACTCCGCCGCCTCTGCCAGCGCTTGGTTCACCCGGGCCGCGCCGACGATGGGCGGGCCGTGCCCCGGTAACAGTAGTTCGGCCGAGAGCTTCTGCATCTTGCGCAGCGCCTTCGCCCACTCTCGCGGGTAGCGCTGCACCTTCTGCGGATTACCGCAATTGGGTGCGGCCCAGATGAAGAGATCCCCGGTGTAGATCGCCTTCTTTTGCGGAATCCACGCCCACACATGGTCGTCGGTTTCGCCGCGGTCGTGAAAGAGCTCGATCCGCGTACCGCCCACCTCGAGCTCGAGCTGGTGCTGTAGAGTCCGGTCCGGATAGCGGAACTCCCGCGGGAACACGGGCTCGGGGAAGTTGAATTGCCGTTGGTTGATGACGGCGTTGTAGCCGTTGGTAAGTACGTAGCGATCGAAACGCGCCGGGCAGGCGTCGTGCGCGATCACTTCCGTGCGCTGCCACCCCTTGGCGGCAGCCTCATCCTCGAAGGGCCCGAGGCCAAAAACGTGATCGACATGCCCGTGCGTGTACACCGCCGTATGCACCCGCTTGTCCGACCACCCGCGTATCGCTGCGAAGAGCTTGTGCGCGTGAAACGGGCTGCTGGTGTCGATGAACACCAACCCATCTTCCGTCGCCACCGCCGCAACGTTTGAAAACGCGGACATGAACGCGAAGTCCGTGTCGAACACCTCGAGGCCCACCAAGACCATCCCCGGGTGCACGTTGTGCTCACCCAGATCGCCGTTCCAGGCCCGTTCAGCCAATTCGAGAACTTCACCCACGCCGCGCCTCCTTCCGTCCTATCAAAAAGCAGCGAGCCGCCGCACGGTAGCCGACATAGCTCACTTCAAGTAGCCCAGCGCGCGCAGGCGCTCGCGGGCGCCCGCGTCGAGCGGCGCTATCCTACGCGGCGCGTCGAACCGAGGCCAGTCCTTTTCCCACTCCGCCCAGCGACGTTGCATAGCGTCGAGCCGATCCGCCTCCGCCGCCGCGCGATCGTTTCGCTCGTGCGGATCCTCTTGCAAGTCGAACAATCTGACGAAGGCGTCCGGCGCGGACTTGCGGTAGAGTTTCCAGCCCTGCCTTATAAGGGAGCGATGCTTCGGCTTGTCGCGGTCGAGCTCGGCGACGACGGCGCGCTCGACCTTGCCGTCGCCGCGGACCGCCGGCAACAAGCTGAGCCCCTCGATATTCGTCGGACTGTCGATGCCGACGATGTCGAGGATCGTAGGATAGAGATCCACCAGGCTCACCACGGAATCCACACGTCGCGCTACCACCTGGCCCGGCAGACGTACCAGGAGAGGCACGCGGATTTCCTCCTCGTAGAGAGACTGCCCGTGCGAAAACTGGCCGTGGTCGAAAAACGCTTCGCCGTGATCCGCGGTGACGATCACCAAGGAGTTTTGCTCGAGAGCGAGCTCGGAGAACAGCCTCCGGATGCTGTCATCCACATAGGCAATCTCGCTGTCGTAGCGATTGAGCATCTCGAAAAACGCTTGGATGTTCTTCCCCTTTCCAGGCGGTATCTCGGCCCCATCGACATCTTGCCGCAGGGTGGCCTGATAGGAATCGAACCAGGGTTGGCGTTCTTCATAGGGCCAGTGCGGGTCCAGGTAGTGAACCCACAAGAAGTAGGACTCCGCCGCCCGCAAGCGATCGCGCAGCAGTAGGGTCTTCTCCTCGACCGCGGAGGCGGGCTCCCAGGCAATCTCCGTCAACACATCGAAGCCCTGCCCGAATCCAGTCTTCGCGGTAAGGTGCCCGTTGGTCGACACGCCAAAGGCCTTGTACCCGTGGCCGGCCAGGGCTTCGGCAAGCGTGACGAAGTCGCCGCTCAGAACCTCCTGATCGATCACCTTCCCCTTCTCGACGAAACCATGGATGACACCGTGCGAACGCGGAGGCAGGGACGTGAAAAGTGAGGCCATCGAGGGGGCGGTCCACGAGGAGGTCGCGTGCGCATTGTCGAAGACGGTCGAACGAGTGGCGAGCTCGTCGAGAAAGGGCGTGGTTTTCCGTTCGTGTCCGTAGAGCGAGCAGCGGCTCGCCCGCAGCGTGTCGATGGTGATCAGCACAACGTTCGCGGGCGCCGGCTGCGCCGCGCGCCGACAACCGGCGCCCGCGCAGGCCACAAGGATGGCCAAGAGCGGGCCGAGCGCGCGAGTCTTCCGGTTCATCGCGATTCGCGGCCGGGCCTCGGGATCGGCAGCTCGGCCTGCCCGTACCCCGTACAGCAAGGCCTTCGCCGGACGGGTGACAACCTTCCGATCGTCCACGACCACGCGTAAATCAGTTCGTCGGGGCACTGGTCGGGCCCGGCAAACACTTGCGCCAGCACTCTCGTCCTCACTTTCGCACCGGTTCGGCCGATGCACCAACTAAAGCTAGACGCCTAGCACGGATGTTCTGTCCGGGTAAGCAGCGGGTATCCCAGCAGCGGGTATCCCAGCAGGGGGTATCCCAGCAGGGGGTATCCCAGCAGGGGCTATCCCAGCAGGGGCTATCCCATGACCGCCAAGCAGCGCTGCGATCGGAAGGCTCGATCCCGCGGGGCCGCAGCGATAGGTTTTCCGGGTTGCCTCCTCCCGAACCGCGGGCGATAGTCTTAGCCAGATGATTTGCCTCATTCGGCCACCGGCCGTCGACTCGATCCGCTTCGCCACCACATCCATCACGCTGCCGCTCGGATTGGCGTACGTAGCCGGCGCTCTCGAAAGCGCGGGCCACCCGGTTCACGTGATCGATGCGGTCGGGCTGGCACCTGAGGTGCGCACCCGATACATCAAGGGATTCCTCTTCGGTCTGCGCTACGAAGACCTGGTCGCACGCATCCCAGCCGAGACCACGATGGTCGGGCTGTCGGTCACCTTCACTCACGAATGGCCGAGCGCCTCGCGCTTGATCGCGGTCATCAAAGAATCTCGCCCAGATCTCCGGATCGTGCTCGGCGGAGAACACGTCACCTCGATGCCGGAGTTCTGCTTGGCGACTTCCGCCGCCGACGTCCTCGTCCTCGGAGAGGGGGAGGAGACGATCGTCGCTTTAGCCGATGCCCTACGCGACGGGTGCCCGTGGCACGACATCGACGGAATCGCTCGGCGAGACGGCGACGAGGTCGTCGTCAACCGACGGCGTGACCGCAACCTGGCGGTGGACGATATCGCGCTGCCTGCGTGGCATCATTTCGACCTGCAAACCTATCACCGCTACCGCCTGATCGGTTGCGAGGACACGCCCGACCTGACGATGCCGATTCTCGCGACGCGCGGCTGCCCGTATCAGTGCACGTACTGCTCGGCGCCAAACATGTGGTCGCCGCGCTGGATCCCGCGCGACCCAAAGCTGGTCGTCGATGAGATCGAGTCCTACGTCGAACGCTACGGGGCGCGCAACTTTCCGTTCCAGGATCTGACCGCGATCATTCGCAAGGATTGGATCGTAGCGTTCTGCCGGGAGATTATCGCCCGCGATTTGCAAATCACCTGGCGTCTCCCGTCGGGGACGCGAGCCGAGGCCATCGACGACGAAGTCGCGGTCCTGCTCAAGAAGTCCGGCATGGCCAGCATGGCCTACGCGCCGGAATCAGGATCTGAGGAGACGCGGCGATTCATCAAAAAGAAGATGCACTCCGAGCGCCTCTTCGAGAGTGTGCGCGCGGCAAAGGCGGCTGACCTGTACGTGATGGCGTTCATGGTCATCGGCTTCCCTCACGACACGCCCGAGCGACTCGAAGAGAATTTGCCGTTCCTCGAACATCTCGCCAGGGCCGGCGTTACCGACATGGGCATCAGTTTCTACATGGCGCTTCCCGGTACCCAGCTCTTCCATTCGCTGTGGGATCACGGTGAGATTACGCTGGACCGTCACTACTTCGAGCACATCTTGGAGAGCCTTTCGTTCGTCCCCCGGCGAAGCTATACCCACTCACTCACTGCGCTCGAACTGGCGCGCTGGAAGATCCGCATGTACCGGGCGTTCTACGGTGCGAAGCGACGCGGACAACAAAAGGGCGGATTGGTTCGCTGGCTGCGCCGATCGATCGACGGATTGACCAGCGATCGGCACGATTCACGGATGCAGACAGCGCTGAAGAACGGTTTGCGCACGACCGTGGAGACACTGCGCTCCAAGATGGGTCCCGGATGGGTGCCGCGCGAGGTCGAAGCCGCCTACTTCAACGGTTGGAACGAGAGCTATGCTCGGGTCCGCGCCGAGAAGCTGGCAACCGGGCTAGCCGAGGCGGCCCCGGCGGACACGACCGAGTTGCAGAAGGTGAACGTCGTTCGCTCGCTCGAGCGGGAGCACTCCACCGGACGACGGATGAAACGGCAACTGGCAGCGGTCGGTACGGCCAACTGAAATTGATCTGGAACTCGCTTCGCTCGTAGGCTCGGGCAAAGGCGAGGCTCGGGCTGAGGGTGGTGGTCGCTGCGCGACGATTGTCGATGATTTGTCATTGGGCTGAGAACTGAGAGCTGTTCCTCGCTGTTCCTCGCTGTTCCTCATCGTTCCTCATCGTGGCCGGCTGCTGGTTCGGCCCGGCGACGACACCGGTGGCCGGATTCTCGCAGTGGGCGCTAAGGTTTTTCCGTCCCGAAGACGGCCATCGAGAAGTACTGGGAGCCACCGCCGTATGCGTGACCGAGCGCGATCGCGGCGCCGTCGACCTGGTGCTCGCCGGCCTCGCCGCGCACCTGATTGGCGGCTTCGGCGTAGCGACACATTCCCGAGGCGCCAATCGCGTTCGAAGATAGAACGCCGCCGGACATATTCACCGGCCGCGCCCCGTCCAACGCCGTCGTGCCGTCGTGGACGAGCTTCCAGCCCTCGCCCTCGTCGGCAAAGCCCATCGTCTCCATCCACATCGGCTCGAACCAGCTGAACGGCACGTAGCACTCGATGCAGTCGATTTCGACGCGCGGGTCGTGGATGCCGGCTTGCCGGTAGAGGTCCTTGGCGGCAAGCCTGCCCGACATCGGATTGACCGCGTCGCGCTTGGCGAACTGAACCGGCTCGCTACGCATCGAGGTGCCGTGAACCCAGGCGGGCTTGCGCGCGGTGCGGCCGGCAAGGCCCTCCTTCGACACCACCATCGCACAGGCTCCGTCGGAGGATGGACAGCTCTCGAGGTAGCGGATCGGGTCCCACAGCATCATAGAATCGCGGATTTCCTCGTACGTGATATCGGGCATCTTCAGATGCGCATACGGATTCTTGATCGCGTTCCTGCGGTCCTTCAGCGCCACCAGGATGCCGGTATCTTCGGGCGCTCCGGATCGCCGCATATAGGTCCGCACCAGGGGCGCAAAAAAGCCGCCGGCACCGGCCACGACCGCTACCGAAAAGGGCGGCGAGATCGTCAGGCCCCACATCGCATTGCTCTCCGATTGCTTCTCCCACGCGACCGTCAGGACGCGGTCGTGGATACCCCCAGTCACCATGCTGAAGGCGACGTTGGCAGTCGTGCCACCGACGCTACCGGCGGTGTGCACCCGCAGCAGCGGCTTGCCGGTCGCTCCGAGGGCGTCAGCGAGATAGTTCTCGGGATACATCATCCCTTCGAACATATCCGGAGCCTTGCCGATGATGACGGCGTCGATGTCCTTCCAGGTCAGCTCGGCGTCCTCGAGCGCCCGCAACGCGGCTTCCCGCAGCAAGCCGGGCATCGAGACATCGATGCGTTTCGCATCGAACTGGGTCTGGCCGACTCCGATCACAGCGCAACGTTCCGCCATGTCACTCTCCCTCCAAAACGATCACCAAATTCTGCTGCAGACACGGCCCCTGCCCAGCGTGAGCCAGAGCGCGGTCGCCGTCACCGGACGCAATCCTCATCGCGGCATCACCAATCCGATTGAGTCCACAAGACATCAGAGTGTGCGCCGCCAGCGAGCCGCCGGAAGGATTCACCCGGACGTCGTCGCCAATCCCCATCTCCCTGCGCAAAAGGATCTCCTGGTGCGAATAGGGCGCGGTAATTTCGGCGAAGTCGATTTTATCCTCGACCGCCCCCGCCTTTGCGGCGGCGACCGCCGCCGAGGGCAGCCGGGTCAGGTCACGAACCCCCAGGGCCGGCGGATCAATGCGGTGATCGAAGCCGCGAATCCAGACCGGGCGATCGCATAACTCCTTGGCGCGATCGCCAGCGACCACCACCATCGCGGTGGCGCCGTCGCTGTTGGCGGGGCAGTCGTGATCGCGCAATGGACTCGCCGAATAAGGCTTGGCCAGTAGCTCCTCGACCGAGAACTCGCCTTTGCGTACCGCGTTCGGATTGTCACAAGCGTCAGGCATCGATCGCGCCGCGACCTGGGCCATCTGCTTCTCCGTGACAACACCGGCCGTAAGGCACACACGCGCCTGGATCGCCGACACACTGTCGAAATCCGGCCACAGTGGTGTCACGCAGTAGGGGTCGAGTTGCAGCGCCTGCACCTGACCGATGTCGCCCGGCGAAGTCTTGCCGAAACTGTAGATCAGCGCCGAATCAACCTCCCCGGTCTGGATCTTGACCCATGCCTCATAGAGCGCCCAGGCGCCATCCTGTTCGACGTGGGATTCCTTGATCGGCGGCCACGAGCCCACCGCGTCGAGCGCCATGACGAAGGCAAAGGGTTGTCCCTGCAACCAGTCGCTACTCCCCGAACAAGTGAAATCGATCTCGTCGCGAGCTAAACCAGAGGCCTTCACCGCTTCGGCTGACACCGGCTGCAGAATCTCGACCTCGTTGCGAACCTCACACTCGGCATTGGACTGAGCAAAGGAAACAATGGCTACGTCCCGCATCAGCAGTACTCCTTGAAATCCTCGAACGGCACGTCCGGTTCATCGATCGGCTCGAAATACTGGATGCTCTCGACGGACTCCACGCGCTCGTCGGGCGGCAGCCACTTCGCCCGCACCCGCATTCCCAGGCGCACCGCGTCGAGCTCGCAGTTCTGCAAAACGTGGAAGAACGGAATGTCGGATCCGTCCAACAACACGTTGATGCAAACGTACGGTAGCTCGAAGTCGATGTTCTCCGAGGGAACCCGGATGATCGAGTAGGTCACCACCGTGCCCTTGTCCGATACTTCGACCAGCTCCGGCGTCGGTTCAGCCGTTCGGGGATCGGCGCCGCGCGGCGGCACATAAACGAGGTCGCCACCCGGGCTCCGCGCGCCGAGGATCTTCCCAGTGGCAAGCGCGCGAAGAAAAATCGACTGCTCTCTTCCCGCGCTGAAGTCGTATTCGAGGCGGACCGGAGTGATGATCGACTTGACCGGCCGCAGGTCGCCGCCGAGCACCGGCGGTGCCGGGCGCGCCTCGCCCTCGGCGACGAACGCCTCGATATCCGTGATCTCCCCCTTGCGCTCGGCCTTCCAGCGCGGCGCGACACGCATACCGATCTCCATCTTCACCGCGTCACCGCCGACGTCGACGATGTGCAGCAGACTGGAATCGGCACCGTCGAGCTTGATCAGCGCATAGGCGAACGGACGCTGCAGCGGCTGCAGTGGGCGCGGGCGCGACACCCACGTATAAGAAATAACCTCGCCGCCGGGACCGACGTCGACGAAGTCCTCGAGCGCCTCCGCAGTCTGGGGATCGTACTCGACCGGCGGGACGAGCACGCCAGCCGTGCCACTGCGGATCCCCATCAGCTTGCCATCGCGCAAACCCGTAAAAACCTCGACAGGACCGGCCCGAGCGACCGGCGAAATGGATACTCGATGATGTGCGGGCCCCTCAGCGGCTCCACCCGCTCGACCAGTTCCTCGATACCGACCATGGATCTCACCTCACAGTTTTACGAACGGTTTCCCCTGCTAGCAGCCAGACCAGTTCTTGACAAACACTTGTTTGCTTCGCTAGACACGCGCATGCCGGCTGCCCGCAATCACGGAGACTCCGGGGCCGTGCAACAGCTACCGACCCGGGACTTGATCCTCGATGTCGCCGAGAAGCGCTTCGCCGAACACGGCTTCGCCGGGGTGTCGGTGCGCCAGATCGCGGCCGACGCAGGTCTCAAGAATCAGGCCAGTCTGTACCACCACTTCAAGAATAAGAGGGCCCTCTACAAAGCGGTCATCGAGCGTGGCATGGCGCCGATCATCGAAGTAATCGCCCGCAGCAAGACCGAACCCGCCGGCCCCGTCATCGACCACCTCATCGACCACCTATCGGAAAAGCCCCTCCTGCCCCGCCTGATCTGGCGAGCCGGCCTCGATGAAAGCGAGGACCTTCGCCACATCGTCGGTGGCGCCCTGACCCCGCTCTTCGAAATGGGGTTCGACGCGCTGTCGCGATCCGAGTTGGACTGGGAGGAGGAGGATCTGCCGCACCTTGCCTTCGGTCTGTTCCAGCTCATCTTCGGCTACTTCGCGCAGATCTCGCTGTTCGAGCCGATCACGCCGATACCGCCGCGCAGCGCCGAGGCGTTGGAACGGCAGCGCCGCTTCCTCAAGCTGGCCAACGCACGCCTGATGGGCAGGCCGAAGAACAGCAACCCGTCCCGGGAACCAACGTAGCGCCGTGAGGGGGAGGAAGCTTACAGCCCTGATCCTGGTGTCAGAACGCAGGCGCTCTCCTGAAACTCGCTTCGCTCGTAGGCAGAGGCACGGGCGTAGGCTCAGGCTGAGGAGGGTGGCTGCGCGACGATAGTCGGCGATTTGTCATTGAGCTAAGAGCCAATAGCTAAGAGCTGTTTCTCCTTTGAACGGTCCGGCACAGCCGGTGTCCTGGCCAGCCCGAGATTCGATCCCGCGCCCAGCACCAACGTGGATGAAATCGACTGGTTCCAGAGGACCTCGGTGGGCGGCGCCGTCGGGATCTCCATTCGGTCGTCGCGGTAGACCTCTCTCCCCATCTCATTTGCCGATGGTAGACCCCGTCAGGTCTAACCTATGTGTTAGGCGGCTTGGTTCGACTTCGCCCGCTCATACAACGTCTCCGGCGCGATATCGGCACCGTTGGGCCAGCCAATGGTGCCACCTTCGATGAAGAACCGCTCGAAGTACTTCGGGTCCTCGAGCGGCTCGAAAACGGGACCGATGAGCCATTCGGAGAAATCGATATCTCTCTCCACTCCGTCGCTGAACGAGACGCGAATCGTGTGCTCACCCTGGTAGGTCGCACCAACAACGACTGGAATTGTCTTCATCGTGTCACCTCACTCCAAAGGCTCGATTCTTTCCAGAGGCTCACCCAAATGGGCCCGCTCCCAGTTCGAATCAAGCTCGTCTCGATGGGCTGCTGCCCATTCACCGATGAGGCGCGCCGCAGTTCGCGACCTGAGCCTGCCCGCCAGAATCTTGCCGTCAAACGTGAAGGTGGCTTGCTGCCCCTGGTACCCGGCATGAAAATGCGGAATCCCATGCTCCTGGTAGTACATCCGAATTACGATTCCAAAGAACGTCGAAACAATCGGCACTGAGAAATCCTACATGATCGCCGCCAAACAGCCTAACGGCTTGGCGATCAGCGGCGCCGCGACGCGGCGTCCGCCTGCATCGCCTTGTTGACGGCGGGCTACACCTTGCGTTCAACGGCTGCCGTCAGATGGTGCATGCGATCTTGGCCCCAGTACAACTTGCCAGCGAAGACGAAGGACGGAACGCCGAAGACATCGTCTCGTTCGCTGGCCTGCGCCCAGCCACGCGCCGCATTTTGACGGAGCTCGGGCGAGTGGGCGTCGGCGAGGACCTGGCCGGAAGCCAGGCCCGCCGCCTCCGCTGCGAGGGAGAGGACCGAATCTTCGCCAAGGTCCGCGCCGTTGCAGAACCTTTGACGAAAGAGCGCAAGAGTCAGAGGCAGCCACTCGCCTCGGCGAACGGCGCCCAGCGCGGCCGCGTGAGAAAGGGACCAGTCGCAGTCTGGCACTCGCGGAAACTGCACGATCAGCGAGTAGTCTCGTGCGAGGCGACGCACGTCTTGTACAAGGAATGCGACCTTTGCCTCGAGGCCACTGGGATCGTTCGGAAAGAGATCCGGAGTGGGGAAAATGGGGAGCGGTTCAACCGAAACCGCGAGGCCACCCAGTTCCGCTTCGAGCCGTTCGGTAGCTATCCAAGCGTAGGGACTGCGGAAACTGAAGTAGAAGCGGATGTTGTCGTCTCGCATGCGCAGGCCCCCCGTGCCACGCGGCTTCCGTGTCGCCGTCTAACGTCCTGCCGGTCACTTGCGGCCGCTTGCGGACGTCAGGTGCACCGGCTTGTTCGGCTGCTGAGTTGCATTAGAGTTCATCGTGCCTCGTTGCACCTACTTCTTCCACGCTGGCAACGATAAAGTCGGAAAGCCGATCCCTTTCTGCGAAGAACAATAGGGGAATCACGAGTCTCTGGGTGGAGGTCACTAGTGCGAGGCTCCCGTTCTTGAGCACCTCTGCCCTGATAACTTGGCTCCAAGCGATTCGTGCCTGCCGGAAGAATGTAAAGCACCTGATCCCGGTCTTCGAAACTTCCGTGTGGCTCAGACTATAGTAGAACCAGGCGAGCCAAGTCGCGACTGCCGCCCAAAAACCGCAGTAGAGGACCCCCGTGGCGGGCGCCCCGGAGAAATCAAGCAGCCAGTAGACGTGCAAGCCGATGACACTCACGACGACCAGCACCAAAGTCCCCCACGCATCCAGGCTCACTCGGACTTTTGGCGGTTCCATTTTTCAGTCCTGTCAGCCGAACTACTAAATATGCTGATCCAGACAACAACACTCGAATGACGTGCCAGTCCGTATATGCGACAGGGGCGGTGGTTGGTGGTTTTCATCTATTGCTCCAACATCTTACGCGCGTTGCGGGGGCGAGGGAAGGACTTATGCGGGTCCGTATAAGCACGTTAGAGTTTGTCGGCAGGACTTTGGACTCCTCCGCCGCCGCGGTTGAGGACGTGGGTGTAGATCGTTCGTCCGGGACGTGTGCCCGACTGCCCGAGTTCGACAAGTCGGGCACTCGAGCACAGGTCCCGTATCGTTCGTCCGTCTCGTATCGTTCGTCTGCTCCAACGGATCGGGCGTTCAGCTGCGCGGCGTGGGCCGAAAGTACTGGCGAGATCAGCCGTCGCAGCCGGTCCAACAACCGGGGCTTCCGACTCACTAGCAGCCTCGCGGTATAACCCAACTGGCCCGCCGCGCTTGCCAGCCGACGATCCGATGTAGTATCGAGAAGTTCGAGCGGCACCGGCAGTTGCAGACGTGTTACGTCACGTCGTTTCCCCCCGGCGATGCTGGGCGGCGCTGCGTGGCGCCGGCGGCGCTCATCGAATTGGAGATTCGTGCCCTGTGGAAACCGTGCGCGAAGACGAGGCAACGACCTTCTTCGATGGGTTCGTCGAAGCCTTCAGTACGTTCAGCGGAGCTATGGTCGCAGAGCGCTATCAGACTCCGTTCCTGGCAGTAGATGCCGCGGGGGCCGCGACTGCGTTCACTACCCGGGGCGAGATCGCGAAGTACTTCCAGGCGGCACTGGACGACTATTCGACACAGGGCTGCCAGTCATGTCGCTACGTCAACCTCGAGGTTCGTTCTCTTGGCCTGAGCAGTGGCCTCCTGACAGTAACTTGGGAGCTTCTCCGAGGCGACGGCGCCGTGGCACTGTCCTGGCGGGAATCCTACGTCGTCGTGCGTAAGAGTACGCGACTGGCAGTATGCGCCTCGATCGACCATGCCGCCTGACAAGGCGACGTAGCTGACTCGCCACGCAAAGCTCGGGGGCTACCTCGGCAGAAAGTCCGACCCTCCCCCCGGTACCCAGGTCATGTGGAAGGGGCTCCAGCGCGCTGATGACATTGTCGAAACCGTCAGGGTCTTCACCAACTTTGGCTCCGACCCGTGAATCATCCGCGGGCCGCTGTGTCCAGCACCGACTTATGGGTACAAGTCAGTTCACTGCAGCCCATCCTCGACCTCTATCTGCTGCAGCCCTGCGAAAAGAGCTTCTGTCCTCCGAAATCCAATAGACCCGCGCCAAGCCCCGGAATCACCATGCTGAGGAATCGCCCTGTTGTCATGATGTCCGCAACTACAGCAGCGGAGAATCCAGAAAAGAAA